>OCTW011608202.1_pt1 | contig 61727 bp, 88 predicted proteins | sample 1539671 | NCBI WGS metagenome assembly OCTW01 (sample SAMN02144230, study PRJEB22623) | gut metagenome | biome: sheep rumen | host: Ovis aries | place: New Zealand | reverse complement strand
AAAAACCCCCGGAGCCATTGATACAACGTCCCTGGGAGCTCGTGGAGCTGATAGCCAGATTCGAACTGGCGACCTCATCCTTACCAAGGAGCTGGAGGCCTTGAAAAATAAGGCAGAGTCCTATTTTCCACAGGACAACCTGGATGAGGTCTGGTAACGAAACTGACCAGATTTAACAACGCACACAAGGCCCAATTTTTTTTTCTTCGAATTCGCAATGGAAACAACTCCTAAAGTGAAGATCCGGGTGACGGACAGAAAGGAGTGATGCCATTGTTTGGAACTAAACGATGGACGAACGTGGTGCTACTGGATAGCTTTAAAGATGCAACTTTGGTTGGACGATCGGAGGATCTCCCTGGCGTGAATTATGGCATGCCTGAGGATATCTTCCCATTAAACATGGAGATGCCGGAAAGGAGGACAAAACTAGGGGCACTGCGAAAGTCCATACAATATAGCCGAATGGGGCTTTTTAATATAATTGTAAAGAACTGAGCAGGATCTTCGGTTAGAGGTTTGTGGAAACACAGATCTCTTTCTTTTTTACCTCTTCGCTTTAGCGCTTTAAAGCGCAACATCGCCTACGCCTATAGTAGGAGGTGACAGAAAATGTCAAAAATGATGGAAGCGGTTTATAACTACAAGCAAGAGAACGAACTGATTCTATTCCTGGTTTATTATGGCGGAGAAGGTCCTGAGGAACCAAGATGGGAGAAAATGCATTATGTATATCTCTATCAGACCGATGCGGAAGCGGATATTGACGCGTTCTGCAGAGATCTGCTGGATGATGAGCATATTGTGGATCCTGTCAAGGTGATGGACGAAAGCATAAGAGGGTTATTCCGTAAAGTGGAATTTGAAGACCAGGATGGGGTTCATTATTTTGCAAGATATGAAATGAAAACTTTCATCGAGAAGTAAACAGACGGAGCTGTGCGGAAACGCATGGCTCTATTTCTTTCGCAACAGAAACAACCCTTATTGTAGGGAGGACAGAAGATGTCTTTTCTATATTTTTATGAAAGGAGCTTTGGACGATGAAGGACGAAGAACTGGATCAGGAGTATGAGGACGAAGAGGAGGAAGTCGAAGAGAAGTATTCGATTAAAAAAGCCAAACGGGATATTCTCAAAGCGATGAGCAAGCTTGATCCGACGAGTGACGATTATATGATTCTCAGCGCTCGTCTGACAGAAATTACCGAATGCGACAAGAATGAAAAGGGCTGGATTGTGCCCGCGTTTATTCAGGGTGGTATCGGACTTCTGCAGACGGGACTGAGCTATTTTATGAGCAACAAATCGGTCAAGAATGTGCTGGATTATGAGGATCGTGGCAATATTCTGAATACGAAAGCGACGCAATTTCTTCGGAAGCCGAGAGAGTGACTGATCTGGAGTCGCGGAAACGTGGCTCCTTATCTTTTGCTTTGGAATATTATTAAAGGAGTAAACGAAAATGCCAATCAAAGAGAACAAAAAAGATAATGATTATAACGTTGTTTACTTGCAGGAATATCAATGTCCAATCTGTAGCAAACGATTTATTCCGACAGGCGAGTGGGTATATCGCAAACAGATTCGGACCAAAGATCATCGACATAAAACAATTACAAAAATGCTGTATTACTGTTCATATCACTGCAAACAAATCGCAACATGACCACGCCCTATAGTAGGAGATGGAGACATCTTACTACTATATTTTGTGGAGGGTATTATCATGGGTATCGTAGTAAAGATTATCGGAATCGTTATGGCGGTTGTGATTGCAGTTGGTGCTGTTGGAACGGCGATCTGTGTGGGATCAAATCTGATTCAATATATGGCGAAACAGGGATTTGATCTGCAGACAGCATTTGCCTGGAGCTGGCAGCAGTATACGGAAAAGATCAATGACGTAATGAAGGGTGCACCGATATTCGGACAGACAACGGAAATTGAAACTTATGTGATGACAAACCAGAAAGTGGACGTAGTAGCGTGTACAAATCTGTAAAGGATCGGGGCAGCAATGCCCTATTCCTTTCTTTTTTATCGCAATAAAAACAAGGACTATAGTGAGGACCTGGGAGTATAAACCCGTCGGAGGGCCAGACGTTGATGAGGCGGAAAAAGAGATGGCAGCGAGCATTGAAGGAATTCGATCGCTTGGCGGTTTTTCTGGTTTAACTAGCCGACCGAATGGTGTAATGGTAGCATACCGCGAATGGCGGAGACGCAGGTTCGAAGCCTGCAAGGGCCTTACTTTTTTCGCAAAAGAAACAACGCTAAAGATGAAGAGGCAGATGCTTCTATCTTAACAAATCTATTTTTAAAGGAGGACTTTGGTATGACTTGTTTGGAGACCTGTATTGTGGCGGTTGTGATCGGGTTGGTGATACTGATCGTTGGATGCGGAATCATTCAGAAGATTTTTGAGGAGAATCGGAAGAATGCTCAGCGTGCGATTGATCTGTGCGAGAAACTCGTGAATTCACTGGTTAACAATTCTGGAAAGATGGTCAAGGACATTGCGAAAGCCGTGGATGAAGTAGAGGATGAAAGGAAGAGGAAAAAGGAAGCAAAAACCAATTATTCGAAGATGACGGATGATGAACAGTTGCCCTATTGAGGAGGGCGTGCATGGAGCTGAGGAAACTTGGCTCCACTGCTTTTATTTTCGTCGAAATGAATTCAGAAAAACGAAGGAGGATAGCAACTAATTGCTCGAAGAAAACTGGAAGGACTGTCCGATGATGCTGGAGTGGGAACGGTGTCGCAAGACATTTTTGAAGGAGTTGAGAGAAAGAGCCTGGTTGAAGGGTCAGCAGCGGAAACTGCATATTCTGATTCAATGGACGATGACGGGTGAAAACTACCCGGAGAAGACATATTGGAGCGAGAGACTGTATAGCTGTTTCTGCAGAAGATTCGCCAGGCATACGAAAACGGACTGGATATCCTTTCTGGCAAGGATGAATGATTGCCAGGCATGCGGACCATACCAACAGACAAAGATGAAATATTACTGTATTCGGCTGCGGGATGCGGCCATCATTTTTACTCAAAAGATTAATGAAAAGGAGCTTAACAATGAATGGAACATGGAAAATGCGTCGTAGCGATTCGGTTTAAGAATCGGGCGGAATATTTAAAATGGAAGTATTATATGGATCCGACCAGGAAGTGGGATTTCGATGTGGAGTTCCCGGCGATCATGAGAACTGAATTCGAGTTCAAGAATGCGCGAGAGGCGGAAATACTCTGCAAAAAGATCATACAACTGCTGGAAATCGGATTCGATGTGTATACATCCCAGTGGAAGCTGAACGAAATCGCAATGGAAACAACCTCTTAAATAGACGGAAGTCTGCAAATTCAATATTTGAGGAGGTTGTTGGAATGAACTGGAATTTGATTGGATGGTTTGCGGGAGTGGTCTTGACGATCGCTGGACTGAAATTCGTATGGGTATTTTTGAGGAGTATCTTATCGAAGGACACGATGCTGGATGTGATTGACGCTGCCGGAAATGGAATTTCGAATGCCGGGAAAGCTTTTAGTAACTATCTGGGAAAGAAAGCAGACGAAAGGAGGAAGAAGAAAGAAGCGAATAAGCCTATCGTGACAATTCGATAGGAAGCAGTGTGGATCTGTGGAAACACGGGTCCTCTGCTTTATTTTTTAAAAGGAGCAAATAACAAATGGCAGAGCATCAATATCCTAAACTTCATATCAACCTGGACATAAATGATGACGGAATTCTTACAATAACCAGAACGGACTGCTCAGGGCGTATATTTTCTCTGAAGGAATGGCGTGGACAACCTTTGATCGATAACATCTGCTACTGCCTTCGTGATTATCTGAACAAGGTTCCAAACGGGCTTGGACTAAACACAGAATATGAAGATCACATAGAAAAACGAGGAGAACAAAAAAAAGTATGAATGTTAAAGATGTTGCTTATTTACACGATATCTGGTTTTTTATGCTAATGTCGGAAGCGGACAGGCTTAGAATTATTGACCGGAACTGGTATAAAGAAAACTTGAAGAAACGCCTGGAAATATTAGGATTTACCCATTTTGTGGAACCAGATGCGCATATCCCTGTAGAAGAACCACGTGTAATGATCGTTAAACCTGATCCGGTAGATGAAATGGGTAAACTGATGGATTATATTGAGCGCGCCTGCGACTTGCTGAACAAGAATGTCAATTTGAAGACGCGATATTCATCCGTAAGGCCCTTTAATTGTTTCGTGAGAGATTGCAAAAACTTAAAGCCGCCAATTAATTATGTCGAACGTCTGAAAAGATCGACGGATCTGAAGCTGAAATCAATTAAGAACGTTGGGCAGAAAACATTCAGAGTGCTGACGTTGGCAAGGGACTTGGCGAACGCGGATGACGTACCATATTCTCAGGACGTACTTGCAAAATATGAACAGGAGGACAATAGCCATGATGCCGGTGCCGAAGAAGCAGAAAAACATTGACAATTTCAAATTCGCCATTGGGATGGGATATAACTGGGTTGATCTGGACAAAAACATTCTCTATTACATCGAGGAATACAAGGAAGCGATCGAGAAAGGAGAAAAGCCGAAGGGAATCCGGATGGGAAGTCTGACTGAAACCGAAATCGGACGGGACGGGAAAACCAGACCGAAAGATCTGGGATACGCTGATCCGGATAAGGTGGCTGAGCAGATGAATGATCCGGAACCCGATCCGCGATATTTGCCGGAGACACCAAGAGAGCACAGAAGGAACTGGTGAAAAGACTAATAATTTTTACTCAAAACGGGAAGGCAGGAGAAGTTTGTGAAAGATTTAAATGATTTAACATTAAAAGAAATAGTTGGTAACATAGGAAAGCGAAGAAATGCACACTTATGAAGCGTTGTCGATAGAAGAAATCGCGAATTTTTTTGAAGCTACCCAACCTTCTGTTTGGCAAACAGATATAAGGCGCGATCCTGAATCCATGAGAATGATTTATATACTTAGGTGGATTTGATAATGAGGGAGATTTTAATAATGCTTTGTCTACCAGAAATAAAGATGCCTAAAAATTGCCATGACTGTGACGCTATTGGCATCTCTGACGTAGTTGGGCTGAAATGTCCGTGCGAAACAGATAAAACTTTAACATATTTACCATGCAATAGCAGAAGCAATAAAAATTTTAAAGAGTGTTCTAACTTAAAATGGACATTAAGGATGATGATTTAGGAAAGGACAAAATATGAAAGCAACGTGGATCAAGATGACAGGCATGATGCCGCCTGAATATACCGGGCATTACGAATGTAGTCATTGCGGATGGCATGGGAAGCACGACAAAGAGAATGAATATAAATTCTGCCCGGGGTGCGGAGCAGAAATGCAAGGAAAAGATGATCATCCATATCCTTGTATATCTTGTTGCAGTCCATCCGAACGGGCGGCTTGCTGTGGATGCCCGGTAGAAAAAGAGTGGCAGAAGAAGTATGGACAGCAAGCATGACGTTATCTATTGGATATTCGTTATCATTGGAATTGTATACGTAGTAAAAATGATCATAACTTAAATAGGACTTTTAAATAAGGGTTTTAGATATGTGGATAGTCCCATTACTCATTGCTGTTGGATTTAGTGGTATTGTTGTGCTTTTGGTGCTTGCTGAAAAAGATGGATTCTAAGTTAAAATGGACTTTAAATAGGAGGTTAAAGCGTGGAAATTGTAAGCACTGTACATGAGATTATTTCCGGAAACCGTCATTTAACGATCACGAAAAGTAAGGATTCTGTGGATATCCGGATTACAAAATATGCTCATACTGACAAAGAAAAAATAGAGGAAGATCTGAATATCCCTATTTCTATGAACACTTACTATAGCCTTGTAAATGAAATGATAAAGGACTGTCAAGAGTCAATGTATGAGGGCACGGACGGGAAATGGCACAAAAAAGACTGGTGAAGTATAAACGATGGAATTTACAAGAGAATACAAATTTAAGAACGAAAGCGAGAACAAAGCATGAAAAAACAAGTTACAGTCGTTATGGTTGTTGAATCGGAAGACGAGATAAATATGAACGACGGTTTTATACGGCAGGATTTGAAGCAGGAAATTAATTGTGCATCGAACTACTATGAGATTCTCGATATTAAAACTGAGATCATAAACGACTAAAGATGATATGAAGAAAATCGTATGAAAACCAAGATTATTATGGAAGGACTACAAATAAAAATGCATGCTTGTATTTGTGTTATTACGGACGAGTTTCCGTCGCAAAAAGTAATTGAAAAGAAAATGGAACCATATTATAAATATCGTGAAGAAAATACAAATAAATTAATTCCACCTTTTACGTGTGACGGCTGGGAAATAGGTGGACGATATTGCGGGAGAATCAAGTTAAAAATCGATCATGAAGACGAAAGGTATAACTGGGGATTCTATGCAAAAGTCCCGAGAGCAGGAAGACTCTTCCGGTCGTTACTTCTCGAAGCTTGCATTGAAGCAGGCAAGATGGTTCCAATAGGGAATGAACTATGGCACTGCTCAGAGGAAAGATATGATTCATATTTTGGCTATTATGACGGATATCTTCGCGTTGATGGGTGCCGAATAGAAGACGTAATTGATTTTGAAAAGACTGCAACGTCAACGTTTGGATTTATTGGAAAAAATGGAGAGACTTATGTAAGGGAAATCTGGAATGGTGAAAAATGGGTCGATGATGAGGCCTATGAAGAGAAAGTAAAAGAAGCCATAAATAACGTAGAAGACTGCTATATTACTTATATTGACATTCATTATTGACTCACAAGAAAAAGATCGCAAAAGAAAGGATAAAAACACTATGGGCTGTAAATATTGCGAAAGAAATATATATATAGATCCAATATTTGGTTTTCGAGAATATCAGAATAAAGAGATTATTGAATGTGGAATCTGGTCAGATATTGCATTAGGGGTTGACGAAAAAGGAAAATTTGTCATTATCGCTAACAGCGATGGTCCTACATATTATTATCCAAAATACTGCCCCGAGTGTGGAAGCGCAGTAAACAAATAAAAGATCGCAAAAGAAACAAAGGCTATTATAGGGAGAGGAATAATGTTCCGGCCGCTATTAGCGTGGTTTGAACAAGTTCCTCTCCCGACATTTCTAATCAATTCAACAAACGAAAGGAGCTACAAGATGGGACAACTCAAAGACGGTTATCTGAGCATGGGTAACCTGGCAAATGACTGGTATGACAAGAACAAGGCGCATTTCTGGACTGGCGTCAGCATGATCGGGACCATTGCGACTGCGGTCGTAAGCGCTACGGACACGAACCGGATATTTCGGAAGAGTCTGAAGGATTACGGATGCGATCCGAAAGATCTGCCGGTCAAAGAACGGTTGAAGCTCTATGCGACAAACTATATTGCGACGGCCGGATGCGCGGGAATCAGTATTTTTGGAGCCGGAAAGAGTGACAGAGAGAACGGAAAGCTTATCGCTGAACGGACAGGCTTATATCTGGCAACACGGAAGAGCTATGATCTTTTAAAAAAGAATCTGAAAGAGGTTGTTGGCGAAAAGAAAGCGCACCAGGTGGAAGACAAAGCGGCGCAGGAAGAAGTTCGGCAGACAGTAACTCAGGAGAAAGTGGATGCGGCACCGATTGCGGGACGCGGAGATCAGGTGTTCATGGATGCATATTCCAAGATTCTGTTCAAGAGCAACATTGATTATCTGCGGATGTGCGAACTGAAGCTGCAGAACATGATGGCAGATCTGGCACCGAGAGGTGACGAGTTCGATTATTATGATCGGAAGGTCGGGATTCCATATTCGGAATGGCTGGCGTTTATTGGTGTTCCAAAGCAGCAGCGGAACACGCCAGAGCGGGAGAATCATGGATGGAACAAGGGATTTTCCAAGGACGGAATCGATGATGATCCGATCGCCTTCTATACCACAACGGCAGAATACGAGGAAGGCAAGAGCTGCATCGTCATCAACTGGGAGAAGGATCCGACTGATATGCGCCTCGGGAGGTTGATGAAAAGCAGCGGTATGTGAGATCAATGGTAAAATTCTGACGGACGAACAGTTTACGGAACTGATGAGCATATTCTCGCCAGAAGAGCATGAGTATCTGAAATTCTAATACCAAAATCGCAACAGAAACATCGATTATAGTAGAGCGAAGAGCTCAAATAATATTTTATAGGAGGAATCTTATCATGGAAGAGAACAAGGTGGTTGAACAGGAAGTCGTAGAAGAGAAGACTGAGGAGACCAACGCGGAGGAAAAGAAGACCGAAGTGAAGGAGACTAAGAAAGCCAAGAAGGCCGAAAAGGCGAGCGTTGGCACACGGATGAAGAACTGGGGGAAGCGTAATCGGAAACCGATTATTGCTGGGATCGGTGGATTCGTCGGCGGTGCTGCGAGCGCAGTATTCGGAAGCATGTGGCTGGGTCACCGTCAGCGGCAGGCCGAAGCGATGGCTCTGCGGGAAACTCCCGCGATTCCGGACGATTACAATTCTCCCCTGGATCCGAATGTGGAATAATTTGAGAAGGGAGCGAAGGGCGTACTGTGCGTTGTGCATGGTACGCCGCTTTTATTTTTCGCCATGTTTGAAAAACTGTCAAAACGATTCGGAAGCAAAGCAACAGATGGGGCGATCGAAGGCGTAAAAGAGACACTGAATGACCGGATGGACAAGTACAGCGATATTATCGAGATCGGTCTGGTGGTGGCAGTGATCGCGCTGGGCGGAAACAAGCTGATCGGTCACAACCAGAAACAGAATAATGGATATTTGCCGGCCGGATGCGACTATGGAAGCAATGGTGGATCGCCGATCGTGATCAATAATTATTATACGGGTCATCCCTATGAAAAGAATATTTATGGAAAGCGGGGTAACAGAGCTGACAATGGCAGACAGGGAAAAAATAATCAAAAATGTTAAGCGTGGCGGAAGCGTAATGGTATATGTCGGAACGGCAAATATGATGCGTCCTTTTGTGGCAAAGGCGAGAGAGAATCAGAACGGTGCCATGCAGGCGTGCACGATGTTTGGCGGAACAGTTCTGAGCCTCGGTATCGGCAAAATTGCGACGAAATGGATGAATTCTGCCATCGATCGGGTGGTTGAGTTCATCGACGACGTGAAGCCGAAGAAGAAGGAACCGGAAAAGCGGGAGGAGGCGAAGACGGATGGCTGAACAGGATATTTCCAAGTACACAAATCCGAATGCCAAGGTCCGGATCATGATCCAGGATCCCGGAAGGCAAAAGTCCGATCCCGTCAGCAAGGAAAAACCGACAGTCAGTGACGCGAAGCCAACAGTGAAACAACGCCTGACATATTATGCGTTCGGCGAAGAGGTTGATAATCCGGCGGAACGGATCTGGGATACGGAAATCAAACCCAGAGGCAAACGACTGATTAATGAGCTGGTCGAATCCGCACTATTGGGCGTTAAACATATGGTTCAGCGGAAGTTATTTGACGGCAAGATTCTGGACAATGACCGGATTAATTATCAGGCCTTCGGAAAGAACGGTGGTACGGGTCCTGTCAAGAAGACATATAAGATGATGGCACCCGTCAAGGAACTGACTTTTGTGGATTATTCCAACGCGCTGCAGGTGCTGGTGGAAATGAAGAAAATTATAGCCAGTGATGAGCGGTGCGTAACGGTCGGTAAATATTATGAACTGGCGGATGCACCCGAAGAAGCAGATGCCACGAGTTATTCTAGTGGATGGCTGAATCTGGACAGCGTGACCAAGCCGGTGGAAGCACCCGGAGGCGGATTTATTCTGAAGCTGCCGCCGCCTGTGAGTTTAAAGATCAGGTGATTTAAATGACGTTCGAGCACATGAGAAGCCAAGTAGCAGATGTTTATCGCAGCGACCGTTGGCGGAAAAGGGTGGCGCTCATGGGCGAGCGTCAGGTCATTGCGATATATCACAACATGAAAGAACGCGGACAATTTACGAAAAAGAAGAAACGCAGGATTCCCGAGAACGAGGAATACGCGGAGCAGATCACTTTTATGAAACTGTATCCTGAACTGTTTAAAAGAAAGTAATTTAAATAGGACTTTAAATAGGAGACTTTATGAAACTATTACGAATTAGGGGAGCTGGTTTGTGCATCGAAATGCAAGATGAGGAAACGCAAGAACAGGCCGAAGAGCGTTTGTTGGATGTGTTATCAGAAAATGGCATTACGTGCTTTACATGGATGAAATCAGAAGTTGAGGAAGATTAAAATAGGAGGTTTTAATATGAGTTACCCGTATCCAGTGATGCATAAAGGGTTATGCTATTCTTCCACTAAAAAGCATCACAAAAAAGCCAGATTCAAAAAGGCGTTTGCCCGTGAAATAGCAAGAGTAAATAAAATGTTCCGATAACTTAAATAACACGATCTATTATTAAACGGTGGAAACAATAATGACTGAAGCTACAAAAGATTTTAAAGAAATATGTGACAACATTATCCATTTTGATAAATGGAGAGCCGACTTGGAGGAAGACCCAAGGAAGAAGGAAGAATGGCTCGAGTTAATGAATAAAGCAAAAAGGTTAAAAGAAAAAATAGAAACAATGCAATTCTAACTTGAATTGCTGCTTAACGTAGTACAAGCTCTTGGAGAGGAGCTATATAAACTACTACTCTTATAATATGAGGAAACCAAATAATGAATGAAATGGTCGCAATCAAAAGTGTCAAACAGTATTTCAACGATTACGTCTATGCCAATCAGAGCGATATTCAGGACCCGATGAAGCGGGCGAAGATCAAGATGCAGATGCTGGATAGTTTCCGTAGAGAGATTTTTGGACAGATCACCATGAAGCTCGGACAGGATGCCATGACGATTTCCAGGGAGAAGCTGGCGGACATCGGATTCGTAAGCAATATTCTGACCAATGCATTCCGGAAGTGGCGGAGACTGTGCATATTGTGCAACGACGCCGGGCTGGTGAACTGGCTGCAACTGGACGATTTGCAGAAAATTCTGGATGAAGAGGACACACCGGATGCCAGAATTCAGGGCGGAGATACAGACGGAGACGATATTCCGGAGGGCTTAATCAATGAAAACGCTTCCGAAGCAGTGTGATATCTGCAAAGAGCCGATCGGGCTATATCATCCGTTTTACACGCTGATCTGCGAAGGACGATTTTTAAAGGGCAGAAAACCGAATGAACAGGTTGTACTATGCCCTGAATGTTTCCGGCAGTATAAGGATTTTCTGAATAGCCGGGAGGAATACTACATTTATAAAAATGCGAAAGCAATATAAGGAGGCAATGAAAAAAGCAATGGAAATGAAGATTAATGGCGAGACCATCAACAAGGCGCTGGACGCAATTGCGAACGTTAGCAAAACGACTGCGAATCTGACGGAAGGCGACAAGAAACAGAAGAAGGAAAAGCAGTCATATTCCAATCGTGGCGGAGACACGAATAACCAGCAGCACCAGCAGACGGTTGAGGTACACGTTGGCGAGGCGAAGGAGCAGCCGAAGCCGGTGGTAATCCACGAGAAACCGGAGACGCACATCCACAAGCATTTTCCGGACAATCGGGCATTGACGAAAGACGAATGCGATCTGGAAGAGCTGCGGATCAAGTATCAGTTTGAGGAAGAAGAACGCAAGCGTGCATTCCAACGGGAACAGGAGCAGATTGAAAGAGCAGAAAGAAAGGAACGCGAAGCATATGAACGTCAGGAACGTATTAAAAGAGAAGAAGAACGGAGAAAAGCGCGGAAGATTCGCAACGTGGTTGCTGGCGCAATTGGAGCGGCTCTGCTGGGTTATATTGGTTATTCTTTCTATTCCGATTCTCGGACTGGCGCACATCATCAGCTTAATCTGGGGGCCGGAGAACCAGTGAAATCGATTCCGGCGGAGGGCAGTGTCGAATGATTATTTTGGTTAAGGAGCACGGCACGAATAATGAGTTCTGGCTGAACACCAATTATATTACTGAAATGGATAAAATGGTTGATCACGAAGGCGTCAATTTCCTGCGTGTGTATATGGCGAATGGACGCGTATCGTTTCAGGATATCGGCTGCGACGGAAACGTGATCGCCTATGCCGAGAACAAGGACCTGCTCGAAATCCGAAAGGAGCTCAGCCGAATCAATGATAATCTGAATCAATTAAACCGGGAGATTAAACGAAAATGAGACTGACACGATACAGCAACAATAAACCAGTGAACATTTCGGCGAACCAGATTGAAACAATAACAGAAGGCCAAGAAAGTTTTGGAGAACGAGACTATCCATATTCTGATGTTACGGATAAAAATGGACAAACTTTTCGCGTGATTGAAAGTCGTGATTTTATTGAGAAGTTACGTGAAGAGGAAACGATATTCAACAGGAGGACCGAAGAAAATGAGCAAAATCATTGATCTGATTGCAAAAGGCGGTGCTGTTCTGGACCGAAAAGCCGAATGGAAATGGCAGAAGGACGGTGAAAAGATCCTGACCAGGGGAGGCACCTTCGTACTGATTGCCAGCGGACTGTATGCTGTCAAGAAGACGAACGATATTCAGGACCTGCTGCAAGATACGCGGAAGCTCATTGATGAAGCGAAGGCAGACGGCGATAAAAAGAAGATCCGGAAAGCCAAATTTGATCAGGTGAAGAAGGTTAGCAAGTGCTATATCTTGCCGGTGCTCGGAGCGGCAGTTTCTGCAAAGATGATCGACGGAGGACTGGCGAAATCCGCTGAAAAGACGGCCGCCATGGCAGCGACGGCGACTTTATATGCCACAACGCTGCGGAATTACCGAAAAAATGTGATCGCGGAGTACGGAAAAGAAGCGGATCAGCGATTTTTGACGACTCAGAAGGTCAAAGGAGCCGTTTCTGAGGTCGAAAATGCGGATAGAACGAAGCAGAAACCCGAGAAAAATGAGGACGGGACCATTACGCTGCCGGTTAATCCGAATGCGCTGAAGATTATGTACAGCCGATATATGACACCGGAGATTTGGCATGACAGTTTTGCGCTGCGAATTGCGACACTGAATGCGATCCAGAATGAGCTGGATATTATGCTGATCAGTAACGGACATCTGACTTTGAACGATCAGAGGCGAAAATTCGGCGGTCCGAAGATGGATGTTGGGATCGGAGGCGTGATCGGACGCATCTGGGATCCCGGAAATTCGGAAAATCCAAGAGGTGGAAGGCGAATTAACCTCCATTTTGAGGACGATATCGACTTTATGGAGGGTCGGAAGGACTGGTGCTGGATTATTTTCGACGTTGACGACGAACCGATCATCGGAAGGATGGATGAAAAGTTTACGGAGGTTGAAATGCCGTGAACAATGTGATTATTATTACCGTCGTGGCCATTTTCAGCTACATTTTTGGCTTTCTGACAAGTGAACTGGCCAGAAAAATCGCAGAAGAGGAGCGCGGAAAGCAAATTCGGGCTCAAAAAGCGGCCAAATGCCCGTATGAAATTGAAAAATCAGCAGTTATAGCACCACAAATTAACAAATATTATCAAAAAGGAGAGTAAATCAATGGATCAAATGAAAAAAGCACCGAACGCGAAGCAGGATAACCGGTTTTTGAAGGGACTTTTGACCGGAGGAGCGGTCGGAATCGGGATCGGAGGCCTCGGCGGATACTTTTTGGCCAGAAAAAAGGTGCTGAAAAGGGCAAAAGAGGACCTGAAAAAGGCATATAAGCGCGGATACGATAAGGGAACGGACGAAGCAACGAAGGAAGCCCAGGAATGGATCAGCGAAAATGTCGTTGTGGCGTCCAGTTATGATCCGGCGGATATTCAGAAGGCAATTGATGAGCATTTTGACAAACCGGAAACACATAACGAGGAAAAAACGAAGGTTGAAACGGTCGAACCGCAGATAATGGTCGAAGCTTATGATCATGCGCTGGAGGAATCAGCAGAAAATATGGATGAGTGGAATCTTTCCATTGACGGAGAGGATTCCCAGAAGAGGAGCGAAGAAAGGGAAAGGTATCTCGAATTGATTGACAAGTATCAGCAGCATCCGGAAGACGGTCCGATGCATATTTCTCGAAAGGATTTCGAGGAAGAATGCTATCTGGACAAGGACTGGGTGACGTATTATGCAGGTGACAACGTATTCGCCAGTGACAAGGACGCCGACAGCAAGATGGACGCATTCGCAAATTTCGGCGTGGTCAACGGAAACGATCTTTTTACAGGACCGATCGTGCGGATTGACGATGACGGAAACGTGATCGAGGATGATGACAATGATGATCCAAACATCACATATATCCGGAACTTCCGGCTGAACACCGTGTATGAAGTCACGCGAACGGTCGGGAGCTATGAGGCCATGCGGTCCGGGGAGGTATTTTTAGAGAATGGCCAGTCAGGTTAAATTGCCGGAGATCTCTGAAGATATTGAGAGTTATTTCCGATGGCTGAATGCGAAAAGCGGGCTCGATAATTGGGAACTGGCGAAGGTTTTATATGAAACGGACTTCCGATGGGTGGTTGACGATGACAAAAATCGGGCGGAAGACGGGCTGAAATGGCGAGATCGATATGCAATGGAGGTCGGAATTGATCCTTTGAATATATCGGAGGCAGTTCTTCGCGACCGTATTCGGAAGAGTATTCATGGAAAAACGAGCTGTTATGAGGTCATTTTGTCGCTCTCTGAGAACCTGGATTCGATGGTGAACGAGGATGAAGAGAGTATGACGCCGATGTTTTTCGGAATTCTGATCGGAAATCTGGGCCTTTTGAAAGAGAATTCTGTTGAGAAATGGCAAGAAATTCTGGAAAAATGGCTCGATCGATGTGACACTTTTACGATTTTTCCTGTTACACTTTTGGAAAACTGTGACAGAAAAGTGTCACAAACGGCCAGTTTATGGATGTTGATGAATCGCTGGCTGGAGGCCAATTCGGACGAAAATGGGCATTTTGTGACAGAAAAGTGTCACAATGTTACACTTTTAAAATGAAAGTGTAACAGCCTCTAGCCCTTATAAATCAAGGCTTCCAGCGTTTTCTGTTACACTTTTACACTTTTTTTCTAAACTTACGCGCAAAAAATAATAAAATTCTATAGGGTAATATGAAAACGCGAAATTTGTGTAACACGTGTAACAAAACTGATTTTTAATCTATTCAACAAAAATTTAAAAGAAAGGAGGACCGAACGCGTGTAATGGATTTTTATGAGATTAAGATCCGCCAGCCGAAGGAAGGGAAGATCGAAGTCTATCCGGAATTCCTGATCGACGATTCCAAAGATCTGATGGTTCGGGGCGGTGATTTTTATGCCGTATGGGATGAAGCGATCCAGATGTGGAACACGAACAAAAAACGAATTCAGAAACTGGTTGACGATGATATCTGGCGTAAGACGGAAGAGCTGAGGCAGAGTGAACTGGCGGAAGGAAAGAAGATTACGCCGCTATTGATGCGAAACAATTCCAGCAAGAGATGGTCGGAGTTCGTGACATATTGCAAAGGACTTCCGGACGATTTTCATCAGCTGGATGAGAAGCTGACATTTCTGGACACGAAGGTGAAACGTGAAGACTACGTATCCAGACGGCTGCCATATTCGGTGAAGGAAGGCGAGATGGCCGGATGGGAAGAACTCATATCCACGCTGTATGAACCGGACGAGCGACAGAAGATTGAATGGTCAATCGGATGCATATTGTCCGGCGACAGCAAGAAGGTTCAGAAGTTCCTGCTGTTCTATGGTCCTCAGGGCAGCGGCAAAAGCACCATCCTGAATATTGTCAAAAAACTGTTTGACGGATATTGTGCAAAGTTCGATGCGAAAGGTCTGGTGACCGGGAACAATGCATTTATCCTGGAAAGCTTCAAGAGCAATCCGCTGGTGGCAATTGATGAGGATACAAATTTAAGCCGCATCGAAGACAACGCGGTATTGAATACGATCGTCAGTCATGAGCCGCTGCGGATGAACGAGAAATTCAAGAGTACCTATGAGTTCCGGCCGACAGCATTTCTGATGATGGGTACGAATCAGCCTGTGAAGATTACGGATGCGAAGTCGGGCATTATTAGAAGGCTGATTGATGTAGAACCCAGCGGAAGAAAAATCCGGCCGGAACGGCATTATGACGAACTGATATCCCAGATTGACTACGAGCTTGGAGCAATCGCATATCACTGCCTGAAGTTATACAAGAAGATGGGGCGCACATTCTATTCGGATTATATTCCGACGAAGATGATGTATCGGACGGATCCGTTCTTCAACTTCATGGAGGACAAGGCTCCGATATTTCTGCGTAACGGAGGCGTTACGGCGAATGAGCTCTGGGCGATGTACAAGGATTGGTGTGACGAGAGCGGAGTCGATTTCAAGAAGAAACGCTTCGAGGTCATTGAGGAAGCAAAGAATTATTTCAGCGAATTCGAACGGATGACTCGGGTCGATGGAAAACAGGTAAGGAGCTGGTTTTCTGGAATTCGGATGGAGAAATTTCAGGAGGAGTTTCAGGGAAAGGAGGAAGGAGAAGGAAGTCCTGTAAAGGAGTACACGCCTCCGGAATGGCTGAGTCATTTTCGGCATGTCGACGACTGTATATTCGATCGAGAGTTTGCCGAATGCCCTGCACAGTATCCGATGGACGACGGTAGCGGACGGCTGGAACGCAGCTGGGCGAAATGTACAACGAAGCTGAAGGATATCGACACTTCAAGAGTACATCATGTTCGCGTACCCGGAAATTTGGTGACGGTCGATTTTGATCTGAAGAACGCATCCGGAATCAAGGATTTTGAGGCGAGCTGCCGAATGGCCGGACAGATGGGTTTGCCACCGACATATGCTGAGATGAGCAAGAGCGGCGGACTACATCTGGAATACTGGTATGATGGAGATGCCGAAAAGCTGAGTCATATGCTGTGCGAAGATGTTGAGATTAAGGTGTTTCCGGACGATCAGCTGGGAAGTCTGAGGCGAAAGCTTTCCGTATGTAATAACCTGCCGATCGCGCATATTTCCAGCGGGCTTCCTTTGAAGGAGGAAAAAGTGATCGATAAAGAGGCAGCAAAGGATGACAAGCATTTAAGAAACCGTATCATGATGGCAATCCGGAAAGAGGTGAAGCCCGGTGCGACGGTGACGTGTGTCAGCTATATTGATGATGAGCTGAAGAAGGCACAGGCGGCCGGGATGAAATACGATATTCGGGACCTGAGCGATTCGATTTATGCACTCGCGGCTTCAAGTCATCATCATGCGCAGGAGTGTATTGACAAGTATTATCAGATGAAGATGGTATGGCCTGAGGAAGAAATCGTTTCGGTTGATATTCACGACGCGCCGCTGGCTGATAGGAGTATGGCACCGGAAATTGTTCTGGACGTGGAAAGCTGGCCGAACTTATTTCTGATCGTTTACAAGGAACTGGAACCGGACGGTATCCCAGCAATCGAGAAGATCCGTAAAGGCGAGAAACCGTTGAAGGAATGCATATTTATGTTCAATCCGAAGAGCTTCGAGGTCGAGCGGTTATTTGACATGCGGATCATCGGGTTCAATAATCTGAACTATGATAATTCGATGTTGTACGGATGCTGGCTTGGAAACACGACGCAGGAACAGAGTTTGCTGAGTAATGGGATTATTCGCGGAAGCATACGACCATATCGGGAAGCAAAGAACATCAGTTATACGGATGTGTTAGATTATTCCAGCGAGAAAAAGTCTCTGAAGAAATTCGAGATCGAGATGCATCTGCCGCACCAGGAAATGGAGACGGACTGGACACAGCCGTTACCCAAGGATTTGTGGCAGAAGGCAGCGGAATATTGTCAGAACGATGTGCTAGCGACGGAGGCTGTTCATCTGAGCAAGAAACGACAGGCCGATTTCAAGGCAAGGGAAATCTTGGCGGATATTACCGGGATGACGGTCAACGACACAACAAACAATCTGACTGCGCAGCTGATATTCGGGAACGACTGGGAACCGCAGAAGCAGTTTAACTATCCGAATCTGCATGAACTGTTTCCGGAATACCGGTTTGAGAACGGACGGAGTTATTTCAATGACGAGGTGATCGGTGAAGGTGGACGCGTATTTGCCGTACCCGGTATGTATTATAATGTCACGACATACGACGTCAGTGGAATGCATCCGAGCAGTATTATTGCGGAGCAGGGATTCGGACCGGTATATACGAAACTGTATCAGGATCTGTATCTGGCGAGAATTGCAATCAAGCATAAGGATTTCGAAGCAGCCGGAAAGATGTTTGATGGGAAGCTGAAGAAATATCTGACGAACAAAGATGACGCGAAGAATCTGAGTACGGCACTGAAGATTGCGCTGAATTCTGTATATGGCATGACGGCGGCGCATTTCAAGAATCGGTTCAGGGATGAACGGAACATCGACAATTGGGTGGCCAAGCGTGGAGCGTGCTTTATTGAGAAGCTGCGACTGGAAGTGACAAAGCTGATCGAGGAGAATCATATCGACGCGAAGGTAATCCATTTGAAGACGGACTCCATCAAGATCGTGAACACGACGCCGGAGATCGAGACATTTATCATGAACTTCGGAAAGAAGTACGGATATTCGTTTGAGATCGAAAGTCACTACGAAAGGATGTGTCTGGTCAACAATGCCGTATATATCGCTATGCGGGCCAAGGACGATCCGAGCTGGCTGGACGAATGCGCTAAGGCAAAGGAGAAAGCGGAAGAGAACGGAACGGTATATCATGAGCCGACGAGATGGACCGCGACCGGAGCACAGTTTGCGCATCCGTTTATATTCAAAAAGCTTTTCAGCAAGGAGAAGATGGACTTTTGGGATTATTGCGAGATCAAAACCGTCCAGACGGCGATGTATCTCGATCTCAATGAGAACTTGCCGGACGTAACGGCGGCCGAGAAGGATCTGGAGAAGCTGAAGAAGCGGTGGAAGACGCTAGCGACTGAAAACACTCGGACAGATATTTCTCAGGAAGACCATGAGAAGATTAATGCCGAGATGGAAGATCTGGCCAAGAATCAGGATGTGCTGGACGAAGCAATTGCCAAAGGCCATAATTATCATTTTGTTGGAAAGGCCGGAAGCTTTGTACCGATTCGTGACGGTTTGGGCGGCGGCATATTGCTGCGTAAAGGAACGAACGGAAAGTATGATTCCGTATCCGGGACGAAAGGATATCGTTGGGTTGAAGCGGAAACAATTGAGAACATTCCGAATGGGAAAGACATGATCGACATGCGATATTACCGGGATCTGGCGGATACAGCGATCGAGGCAATCAGCAAATTCGGCGACTTTGAGATGTTTGTGGCAGGAGAGGATGAGATCATATTACCGGAGGAGAAGATTCAGGAGATGCCGGAGGATGAAGTGGCGCCATGGATGCTCCCCTGCGGAACGGAGCAGTATGCCAACTGTTGCGACTGTCCGAATTTCTCGGACGAGCATTGGGGTTATTGTTGCAAACTGGGTTACAACGTTGATGATGTAATTCATTATTTTCGAAATTAGAATGAAAAGGAGAAACAAAAACAATGAGCAGAATGACTGATAAAATTATGAACGCGAATCATGTGAGCGAATATTCCATCCTGGTAAACGGAAACCTGAACGTGGAGCATGCGGAGATCGTATTTCAGAATTTCGGAGGTCGGCCGACCAATGCGAACCCGGCCGGAGGAAAGCGGACATTTTGTCTGCTGTTGAATGAAGAAATGGCCGAGCGTCTGTGGGAAGACGACTGGAATATTAAGGTGAAAGAGATTAAGGATCAGTATCAGGAAGATGAGAAGACAATGACGGTAAACTGGGAAGAGTATCGGACCCAGTATCGCGGTATTTTTGAGCATGCGCTGATTTATACGGAAATCGTCGTCAGCGAGAACGGGAATCCGCCGAGCACCATTTACAAGGCCAGCGAGTATAATGGCGAGAAGACCGTGGCGAAGGTGCCGGTGGATCATTGGGCAGATCTGGACCGGAGCGTGCTGAATAATATCCGGGTGCTGATCAATCCGTGGAAGCATGGGCGGAACGCCAGAAATCCTGAAGCCAAGAAGGGATATCTGACGACATTGATTTCGCAGGTGCAGCCGATGAGTGAACTGAACATGGGAACAACCTATTCTGACTATCGGGTAGTCGGAGCATAATGCATATCGATTTGCGGCCGCAGCAACGCGAAGCCGTAAACAAACTGCATTCCGGCGCCATCCTCTGGGCGGACGTCGGAACGGGGAAGAGCAGAACGGCCCTCGCATATTTCCTGGAGAAGGAGTGCGAGGGCTCGCTCTTTATTGAGAAAAACGAGGTTGTTTCTTTTAGTCCGAAGGATCTGTATATCATTACAACAGCTCAGAAGCGGGACAAAAAGGAGTGGAACGATGAGGCCCGGCCGTTTGGGATATTTGAGGACGGAAGCGGAATCGGCGGAATTCGTCTGACAGTGGACAGCTGGAACAATATTGGCAAGTATACCGGCGTAAAAGGAGCCTTCTTTATTTTTGATGAGCAGCGGGTTGTCGGCAGTGGAAAGTGGGCACGGTCTTTTCTGAAGATCGCGAAGTTCAACCGATGGATATTGCTGACGGCAACACCGGGCGACACATGGTCGGATTACGCGCCGGTATTTATTGCTAATGGATTTTATTCCAGTTTCAAGGATTTTCGAGACAGTCATGTGATTTGGGAGCGGTGGAGCAAGTATCCGAAGGTAAAGGGATATTATGATGAAGGAATTTTGTTGAAGCATCGAAATAGTCTCCTTGTCCGGATGGAGAACAAAAAGGAGACCGTGCCGCATCACGAGACGATATATCTGGAATGGAATCGGGAGGCTTCCAAGAGAATTATGCGCGATCGGTGGAATCCATATTTGAATCAGCCGATCGTCGATGCCGGCGAGCTTTGCCGCATATTGCGGAAGATCGCCAATGAAGACCCGAGTCGGATGCAGACAGTTAAGGAACTGATTGTAGCGCATCCGAGGGCGATCATATTTTACAACTTTGACTATGAACTGGAGATGTTGCGAACATTGCCGACAGTCGTGGCGGAATGGAACGGCCACAGGCATGAGTCTTTGCCGACAGGGAACCGCTGGGTATATCTGGTTCAGTACAGTGCCGGCGCGGAAGGCTGGAACTGTACAACAACAGACACGATTATTTTCTATTCACAGAATTATTCTTACAAGCTGATGACGCAGGCCGCCGGAAGAATTGACCGGATGAATACACCATTCATTGACCTGTACTATTTTCATCTGTCCAGTCGGAGTCCGATTGATCTGGCGATCGCCAGAGCCCTGAGCAGGAAGAAAAATTTCAATGAAAAGGATTTTGCAGGCTTCTGAAAAATCGCAACAGAAACAAGGCCTATTATAGAGAGAGAGGTAGAATGTGGCCGTTTAGTAACAACACAAACTAATTTCTCTATTTTTCTGCCTGTAAGGTAATAAATCCGGAAGGTCGGGAGAACGGAATGAAAAACGAGAATCGATTCCAATCGCAGCTGATCAAAGAGATCAAAGGGCGGATGCCGGAGTGTTTTGTGCTGAAGAACGATGGCTCGAATATTCCGACCGGCTTTCCGGATTTATTGATTCTGCATAAGGATAAGTGGGGATCGTTGGAATGCAAGAGAGAAGAGAAGGCAGACCGGCGACCGCTGCAGCCATATTATGTGGATCGACTGAATGAGATGTCATTTGCAAGGTTCATCAGCCCTGAGAATAAAGAAGAGGTGCTTCATGAACTTTATCAGACACTCGGAGCTGATTGACGAGCATGCATTTTTAGGGGCAAGCAAGTATTCATGGCTTAACTACGACGATGAACGGCTGAGGGAAGTATATCGGAATGTCCAGGCTGTGCAGCGCGGAACGGAGCTTCATGAATTTGCCAAGAGATGCATCGAACTGAAAATACCGCTGACGAGGATTCGAAAGACGCTGAACATGTATGTGAACGATGCGCTCAAATTCGGGCTTCGTCCGGAGCAACCATTATTTTACTCGCGGAACTGTTTTGGAACAGCGGACGCGATTTCCTTCGATGAACAGGAAAAGTTCTTGCGTATTCATGATTTGAAGACAGGAACCAAGAAAGCGCAGATCGACCAATTACAAATTTACGCAGCATTATTTTGCCTCGAATACAATCAGCTTCCGGACACATTATCGATCGAGCTTCGGATTTATCAGAACGATGAAATTCTGGTCAACAATCCGAGCTCGGACCGGATCGCTGACATAATGCGCAAGATTATTCATTTCGATGAAATAATCGAAAAAATGAAATTGGAGGAATGACCTATGGAACGCCAGGTAAACCGACAACCCAGTTTAGCCATGCTGACGAATATTTCCGATTCGCTCATGGCAATGTCCGAGGAAGAATGGGCCATACGTTATCCTGAATTGGCAGCTTCAGGAGAAACGCTAGCGCACTACGGAACACCTCGACATTCTGGCCGATATCCTTGGGGCTCTGGTGAGAATCCTTATCAGGGCGATTTTAACTTCAAAGCACATGTAAAGAATCTTCGGGATCGCGGGTTATCCAACATGGAGATCGCCAAATCCATGAAGATGAACACGACGCAGCTCCGGGCGAAGATCGATATTGCCTCGGAGAACATGGCGAAGTGGAGAAACGCTCAGATATTCAAGCTGAATGACAAAGGCTACAAGAAAGTTGCTATTGCGAGAGAACTGGGTATTCCGGAATCAACGGTCCGGCATGTTCTTAAGACTTCTGAGACCGTTCGGGCAAATTCTACCCGGGCGATCGCTGATGAGCTGAAAAAAGAACTGGATTCCGGTAAGTTTCTGGATATTGGGCATGGTTGTGAGAACCAGATGCGCATATCCAAGGACAAGCTTCGGCATGCGGTGGCATTGCTGGAGCAGGAAGGCTACAAGATCTCATATCATGAGCAACCACAGATGGGAACCGGAAAATCGACCAGCATGAAGATTCTGGCACCGACCACTGCAACGTGGAAGGATATCGACAATGCCAGAAAGAATGCGGATATTGATTTCCCGGGATTTCACTACGAACACGGCGATTACAATAATCCTCACAAGCTGGAGACGCCGACCTCCGTGGATTCGAAGCGGATTCAGGTTGTTTACGGAGACAAGGGCGGAACTGACAGAGACGGATTGATTGAGCTTCGACGCGGATGCGAGGATCTGAACCTTGGGCGCAATTCATATGCTCAGGTGCGGATCGCTGTGGATGGAAAGGCGTTTGCGAAGGGCGTGGCGGTATATTCGGACGATCTGCCGGATGGTGTGGATATTCGAATCAATACCAACAAGCCTTCCGGAACGCCATTGATTGCACCTAAGGGTCAGGAAGCGGTATTGAAGCCGATGAAGAATGATCCGATCACCAACAATCCGTTCGGCGCATCGATTATTCAGGATGATGAGAAGCTGCGTTATTTCCAGACGCATTACACAGGCAAGGACGGCAAAGAGCATCTTTCCGCACTGAATATTGTGAATGAGCAGGGAACCTGGGACGAATGGAACAGAACCTTGTCTTCTCAATTTTTGGCGAAGCAGACCATTCCGCTGGCTAAGCGGCAGCTTAATCTGGATGCCAGAATGCGAAAGGATGATTTTGAGGAAATCAAAACGATCAGCAATCCGGTTGTTCGAAAGAATCAATTGGAGTCGTTTGCTGATGAATGTGATTCGGCTGCTGTTCATTTAAAGGCAGCTGCACTTCCTCGTCAGGCGGCGCAGTTGATTCTTCCATTTCCTAAAATGAAGGAAGACGAGATCTATGCGCCTAATTTTCATGACGGAGAAAAGGTTGTGCTAGTTCGTTTTCCTCACGCTGGCCGGTTCGAACTGGCAGAGCTGACTGTCAATAATCGATATAAGGAAGCACAGAAGGTTATTGGCGGCAGTGATCCGACCGTTAAGCGTGACGCTGTCGGTATTAATCCGAAGGTTGCTGAGAAATTGTCCGGTGCTGATTTTGATGGTGACACGGTGCTGGTTATTCCAAACGATAAGGGATATGTGAAGACATATCATTCCTTGAAGCAGCTGGATGGATGGGCGGATGAACTGAGGACAAGATATAAACGATCGCCTGATTCGAAATATCCACAGATGACGCCTCAGGAAAAAGGCATGCAGATGGGATTGGTATCAAATTTGATTACTGACATGACCATCAAGGGTGCTCCTGAGTCAGAGCTGGCCAGAGCAGTAAGGCATTCAATGGTTGTTATTGATGCTGAGAAGCATGATCTGGATTGGCGACAATCTGCACAGGATCATAATATTGCTCAGCTATACTTGAAATGGCAGGGCAAAGCCAGAGGTGGTGCATCGACGCTTATTTCACAAGCGTCCGGCGAGAAAGATGTTCCGCATCGCAAAGCTGGCAAAAGAGATATTGACCCGGTGACTGGAAAGTTCCGGGTTTTTTATATTGATCCGAAAACAGGTGCCAAATTGTGGACCAATACAGGTAAGACCAGATGGTCGCCGGTACTGAAGGATAAATTGGACGACACCGGCAATCCTATTTTTGATCCAAAGACTAAACAGAAAATCAAAGAGAACGTATTAGATGAAAACGGGAACAAGATTTATAAAAAGGTTCCCAGGACTATTAAATCTCAGAAGATGTATGAAGTATCCGACGCTATGGAGTTATCTTCAGGCACTCGGATGGAAGCTATTTATGGAGAATATGCAAACGAGATGAAGGCGTTGGCAAATCGTGCCCGACTTGAAGCTTCTCATATTCTGCCATATAAACAGAACGCATCTGCAAAGCAGACATATTTGAAGGAGATCAAGGAACTTGATATTGCACTGGCCGAAGCTAAACAGAACGCTCCGCTCGAAAGAAAGGCGCAGATGTTGGCAAACAAATTCTTCAACATGAAGAAGGCGGAAAATCCAGAGCTGGCATATGATAAAGATAAAATTAAGAAGGTCAAGAGCCAGTGCATGGAAGAAGCGCGATATCGTGTTGGTGCAGGCAAGAAACAGATCAAGATTACCGATCGTCAATGGGAAGCTATTCAGGCTGGCGCTATATCTTCCAACAAACTGACGGAAATTTTGAAGAATACCGACTCAGATGCATTGAAGAAGCGCGCTTTACCGAGAACACCGAAAGGTATATCTCCCGCAAAGATCACAACAGCCAGAATGCGCCTGGACAACGGTTATTCTCCTGACGAAGTGGCCAAGAGTCTTGGCGTTTCGATCTCTACGCTTTACAGAGCACTCGACATGAGCGGTAAAGGAGGTGACGATGCTGTATGATGGATATTCTTCTGACAACAAAAGACAACAAATTCAATCCATTTACCGAATACGACGACTGGAAGAACTTTGATGAAGAGACGAAGCATTATTATACTGAAGCATATGTTGCACGCGTCGTTGCCGAGCTTGCTTTTCAGGTTCGATCCCTCATCGAAGGTGAGATCAGCGATGCCGAACTCGATGCGCTGCGCTTGCAGGCATACGATGAGATCATCAAGTACAACGATGAACTTGGCTATGACATCTACGTCAAGGTTTCAAGAGATGGGAAAAGAATAAATGATACTCCCTCCCGGTACCTGGACGCATTGCGGGTGCCTGCCTGACGATAACAGACACCGGGGGAGGGGGTCCCAGAACAGCCCCCACCCCCTTGCATCGCCGCCCTCTTCCAAAATTCTCCGGGGGTGGTTTTCGGGGACACTTTTGGCAGGGATATCGAGGTCGCGGTCGTTTCATAGGTCCTCCGTCTGCAGGTTAGGGTTGGCCTGCAGTGACCAGTCAGCTGCCTTCTCTTCATGACAATCACCTCCTGTCATATATTCGCCCTCGGTATCTCTACCAAAAGTGTCCCCGATTCCTTTACAACTCTGATAAAACTGAAAGAAGCTCACAGCAAAGGAGGTGAGACTTTATGGCAAAAACCAAGAAACTGACTGACGAAACCGTGTATGAGCAGTCTTCCGCCCTGACGGACAGCGGACGCAGCAAGCAGATTGCTGCCTATGCCCTAGATCTGGCTGAAGAGCGGATTCGGAATGGCACTGCATCCAATCAACTGATTGTCAAATTCCTGGATTGCATCGGATTCGGCGAAAAGGAACAGCTGCAGATCCGAAAACTGAGAGAAGAGATCAAGTTGGCTGAGGCAAAGACGGAAGCCTACAGAAGTGCCAAGAATACGGAAGCTTTGTACGCGGAAGCGATCGAAGCCATGAAGCGCTACACTCCTCAGTGGAAAGAATAATGAGAACATACACGGAACTGATTCAGCTACCCACTTTCAAAGAACGTTACGAGTATCTGCGACTGGGCGGCTATGTTGGCAAAGATACATTCGGATTCGACAGGTATTTGAATCAACGGTTCTATCACTCCGCGGAATGGAAGCGGATCCGCCGCGATGTGATCATCCGGGACGAAGGCCGAGATCTGGCGATGCCCGGATACGAGATTCAAAATGGAATCTACATTCATCACATGAATCCAATTGGCCAGAAGGACGTTCAGGAAGCGACAGCGTTCCTGTTAAATCCGGAATATCTGATCTGTGTTACATTCAATACCCATCAGGCCATCCACTACGGGGACGCATCGCTGTTGCCTGCACTTCCTGTGGAACGGCGGCCTGGAGACACGAACCTGTGGTAGCAAACCAAACAAGGTTCGTTCTTTTTGTTCCCGAAAAAATTGACCGAAAGGAGGGGCTGCCCGATGATTGAGAAAGAAGGCATTCTGCTCAGCATCAAAAAACTTCTGAACATTGACGTGGCGGATCGCGCTTTTGATTCGGACATCGTGTTTCTGATCAATGGCGAGTTCATGGTGCTCCAGCAACTGGGGATCGGCCCCGAGGAAGGTTTTGCGCTGAATGAGGATGACGCATATCGCGTATGCTGGACGGACTTCTTTGATGATCCAAGAATAATCGACGCAGTCAAGACCTTTGTTTATATGCGGGTACGGATGATCTTTGATCCTCCTGCCTCTTCTGTCGTCGCAGATGCCATCAACAGCAGGATCGCTGAAACGGAATGGCGTCTGAACGTGTGGGCAGAACAAAAAGCAGGAGGTGATGAGACGTGAAATATTATGCGGTAACGGATGACCCGAATGAGCTGATGCACTACGGCCGCAAGGGTATGAAGTGGGGTCAGCACATCTTTGGCGACAAGCCTCGAAGCGCTGCCTATCGCAGAGCCAGCAGCAAGTTGAGTCGTTCCATGAGAAATGGAATCGCCAAGGCCAAAGCGAACTGGGCCAGAAAGCATTCTCCGACGGTTCTCCGCGCAAAGGCAAAAGCCAAGGCCGTAAAGCAGCAGGCGAGAGCGGCGCGTAAAGAAGAAAAGTTCATGAAAAAGGCAATCCAGCGGGCCAGAGAAGGACGCCTGCGTTACGGTAAGTTAACGGATGAGCAGGTTCGTCGTGTAACGGAGCGCCTGGCACTGGAACGGAACGCCAGACAGTTGGGGAGCACCGAAAAGCCGAAGTTCAAGACGCGTCTCAAAGAGGCCGTCCAGGAAGGTATGCTGCAGGGCGCGACGCGTGGTGGTGCGGCTTATATCGAAGAACGCTGGAGAGCCAAGGGCAAATATGCCGCTCAGAAGAAGTACGGTGAGAAGATCGCTAAAGCGGAAGCCAGGGCTCAAAATAAGAAGAACCGAGCAATTGAGAAAGCCGATTATAAAGCCGAAAGAAAGAACGCCTGGAAGGAAGCCAAACTTGAACAGGATCAGGAGTTCTATAAGCAGAAAGCCGCGAGTGGCGAACGGCGAAGTATTACAGAACTTGGGAAGAATCCGATGGCTGCTCGTGTGCGTAGAAAGCATCTTGCAGAACAGAGAAAGCTTGAAGCCGCCAACAAGGAAAAGAAAGAGATTCAGGCGAAGGCTCGTGAACGGTATATTCTCGGCGATAAAGGCGAAAGTAAGCGTGCTATTGAAAGATATAACTCTGTGTACCAGGAGAAAAAGAGGAATACTTCCAATAAACTGCCAGGCTATAAAGTACGATTGACGGATTTGAAGGAATCTAAGGGTGAGTCTGCCGATAAACGGATCAATCAATGGCAGGCAGATCAGAATGCCGCTGTTTATCGAATTTATAGAGGTTCTAATCGCCCATTTATTCGCGGTCGTAAGAACAAAGGTAGTTCGCTTAAAGGATGATCTATCTTAGCAATACAGCCACGCCGAGATATTATGCACAGTTTCGGGATGACGTTTTGAGCGGACGGATTGAGATCTGCCATCAGGTTGCGCAGGAAATGCTTCGGATCGATGATCTGATCGAAAGTCCGGAGTATTACTATAATCCGCAGCCGGTGGAAGCTTTTATTGATTACTGCGAAGGCGAGATGACGCTGACGGACGGAAGCGATCTGCATCTGCTGCCTTCTTTTAAACTGTGGGCCGAACAGGTCTTTGGATGGTATCACTATATTCCGAAGCAGGTACCTGTGGTGGAGCCGGATGGATACAGTGTGCATTATGAGTATCGTGAAGTGCTGGACCGACTGATCAAGAAACAGTTTCTGATTGTTGGACGAGGCGCAGCGAAATCTCTGTATGCTAGCTGTATTCAGAGCTTCTTTCTGAACATGGATCAGGAGACGACCGACCAGATCGTGACGGCTCCGACGATTCGACAGTCAGACGAAACTATGGGACCGATCCGAACAGCGATCACCAGGGCGCGAGGCCCGATGTTTAAATTCCTGACCGAGGGAAGCATTCAGAACACAACAGGATCCAAGGCGGACCGGGTGAAACTGGCTTCCACGAAACTGGGAATACAGAATTTTATCAACGGGTCGATTATCGAATCCCGGCCAATGTCAATTGACAAGCTGCAGGGACTCCGACCCAAAGTCGCGACGATTGACGAATGGCTGTCGGGGGATATCCGCGAAGACGTCATCGGCGCGATTGAACAGGGTGCCTCAAAGTTGGATGACTACTTTATTCTGGCTACCAGCTCAGAGGGAACTGTTCGGAACGCCGCCGGGGACGACATCAAAATGGAAATCACAAAGATCCTCAACGGCGAATACAGAGCTCCGCATGTTAGCATCTGGTATTATCGGCTGGATGATCCCAAAGAGGTTGCGGACATCGACATGTGGATCAAGGCAAATCCAAACCTGGGAAAGACCGTCAGTTATGATGCGTATCAGCGGGACGTGGAGAAGATGGAAGCTGCTCCGGCAACGCGAAATGATACGCTGGCGAAGCGGTTTGGTATCCCGGTTGAAGGATACACTTATTTCTTTACTTATGAGGAGACGATTCCCCAGTTCCACCGGGAATTCTGGAACATGCCCTGTGCGATGGGTGTTGACCTTTCGCGTGGTGATGACTTCTGTGCCTTTACCTTCCTTTTCCCGATCGGTGACGGATCGTTTGGCGTGAAGACCCGGTGCTATATCTCCGAAAACACATTTGTGAATCTTCCGGCAGCGACCCGGATCAAGTACGAGGAGTTCCTGAAGGAAGACAGCCTGGTGGTCATGAACGGACCGATTCTGGATATGATGGACGTATATGATGAGCTTGACAGATATATCATCGAGCACAAGTACGACGTTCGCTGTATCGGATTTGACCCGTACAACGCCAAGGACTTTGTTGAACGGTGGGAACGGGAAAACGGACCGTTCGGGATCGTGAAGGTGATTCAGGGTGCGCGGACAGAAAGCGTTCCGCTTGGCGAGTTGAAGAAGCTGGCCATGGATCGGATGCTGCTGTTTGACCAGGAGATCATGAAATTTACAATGGGGAACTGCATTATTTCAGAGGATTCTAATGGGAACCGAAAACTGACAAAGCAGCGGAAAGAGCAGAAGATTGACTCAGTGGCCGCCATGATGGACGCCCTTGTCAGCTATAAGCAGAACCGTGATGCTTTTGAATAGGAGGAAATCAAAATGAGTGAATATTATGCGGTACAGCGCTCCGATGAATATCTTGAGCATTATGGCATTAAAGGTATGAAGTGGGGCGTTCGGAAAGCCAGAGCTTCAGGTAACAGTCGGGCATTGGGCAGACAGTATCGGAAAGCTCAGAAGAAGCTGGCTAAGCTTGAGAAGCGGGCGGCTAACGGAAAGAAGTACGCAAAGAGGGCCGCTGCCTATGGCGCTGCTGCGGCTGCCGCTGGTGGACTTGCTGCGGTTGGTACTGGCGGTGTCTCCAGGCTGCTTCGTAGAGGCGGGTCCGCCGTTGCTCAGGGGAATCGAATCATCGGCAGAGGTATGAGCAAACTGGGTAATGCTGCTTATGAATTCGGCAGAACACCTGGCGGACGTAATACCAAGCTTAAGAAGATGGCCACTCGTTATGGTAAAGCAGTCGATCGTGCTGGTCAGGCTGTTGCAGGAACTGCAGGAGCCGTGACAAAGGGTGCTCGCGGAGCAGCAAATGCTGTTGTTAAGTGGGGAAATAATTCCCAACTGACAAATTCTGTAGCGGATCGTCTCGGTAAGATTGCCAGCGCAAACAATGCTAACAGCATTGTTCGGAAATATGCCGGGCAGGGTGCCAGTGCGCTTAAGGGCGTTTCTAACAATACGCTGGCTCGTGTTGGCGCAGGCGCGCTTGGTGCCGGCCTTGGTGTTGCTGCTGCTCGGAATGCTTATCGTGCGGCGACTACCAAGCGTGCTGCCAAGAAGGCTGCTCAGTTCCGAAGTGAGATGAATAAAGCTTTCGCCGGGACACAGTATGCCAATGACGGAACGAATCGGCAGGGTAAGAAGCGTCGGAAGCGTTCTTAAGTTATCGCCCAAGAAAAGCGAATAATGTTGAAAAGACGCCTGTGTAGAAAGAGCCGATGAATATTGCTGATAAAACGGCGAATATTAACTCGACTACAAGAAAACGCCAGATTATTCCAAATAAAATACTTAAACCACCAGGACCTTCTCCGTTTTTATCTTTTCGTACTGCCCTGGTACTACTTACGATAGTCCATACAAACGCAATGACGAAAGCAATTATATCACCCATAGAAATCATCAACTCCTTAAAAGGCTATCAGGGCCTCGCGCCCGTGTGATGAGATACCCGTATCATATCACATTTCTTTCAAAATGAAAATATGTAAGCAATTGAGGTGATGAGATGCCCTCATTTGGTAAACGGCTCCAGCATGCCTGGAATGCCTTTCGGAACAATCGGGATCCTACGGAGGCTGGCGTTAAAGTCGCGACGCTTGGCTATTCCAGCTCCAACCGGCCAGACCGACCCAGGCTGACACGGGGAAATGAGCGAAGCATTATCACAGCAATTTATAACCGGATTGCTGTGGACGCGGCGGCCGTTCAGATCCGGCATGTACGGCTGGATGAAAATGAACGGTATATGGAAACCATTCAGAGCGGACTGAATAACTGCCTGACGCTGGACGCGAACACAGACCAGACGGGACGGCAGTTTATTCAGGATGCCGTGATGAGCATGTTCGATGAGGGCTGCGTCGCCATCGTTCCGACAGATACGGATTTTAATCCGAATATTACCGGCGGATACGATATTCTGAGTCTGCGGACGGGAAAGGTGACCCAGTGGCGGCCGGACGAGATCAAGGTGTTGCTGTACAATGAGAGCAAGGGAGTCAAGGAAGAGATCGTCGTTCCTAAGAAGATGGCGGCGATTGTTGAGAATCCCTTCTACGCCGTGATGAACGAGCCGAGCTCGACACTGCAGCGGCTGATCCGAAAGTTAAACCTGAAGGACCAGATTGACGAAATGTCCGGCGCGAATAAGCTGGATATGATCATTCAGCTGCCGTACACGATCAAGACAGAAAGCCGGCAGATCGAAGCGGACAAGCGGCTGAAGAAGATCGAGGAGCAGCTGAGCAAGGGCAAGTACGGCATTGCGTATACCGACGCCACCGAAAAGGTGACCCAGCTGAACCGCAGCCTTGAGAACAATCTGCTAGAACAGATCCGTGATCTGACAGCGCAGCTGTACGGCCAGCTCGGTCTGACCGAAGAGATTATCAACGGTACGGCAGACGAGAAGACCATGCTCAATTACTATAACCGAACCATCGAACCGATCCTGGCAGCTCTGTGCGATGAAATGCAGCGGAAATTCCTGACGAAGACCGCCCGTACACAGAGACAGGCCATTATGTATTTCCAGGACCACTTCAAACTGGTGCCTGTTAATAATATTGCGGACATCGCGGACAAGTTTACCCGGAACGAGATTCTGACGGCGAACGAGATCCGCTCGATTCTGGGCATACGGCCGAGCGACGATCCCAAAGCGGACGAGCTCAGGAACAGCAATATGCCCATCCAGGATCAGGAACAGACTGCAGAAGCTCCGGTAGATCCGGAGGAGCTGGAAAAAGCCAGAAAGGAATTACTCCAGGCCGGCCTGAACGAACAGGATCTCAGTGAGTTAACTGATAACGAGATTGTCGAACTCGCTGAACAATACCGGAACGGTACCCTGGATGAGGAACCGGAGGAGCCGCCTGAACAGGTTCGGAGCGGTTAAAACGAAACCGGAAGTGCTCATGACACTCCCGGCTTTTCTTATGTCATGATTTTCTGCGGACACAGTACAGATGCATATCCATGACTGTTCACCTCCTTTGTGTGAGAGGAGGCAATACTGGTGAAACCGTATGGGACAGTTTCGCCTGAATTGTATCATGGTGAATCACATCTGTCAAAAAATCAAAATGGAGATCAACAATCCCTCAAGGGAGGAAAACAGGATGAAAGACAGACCATATGACATTGCCGGCTACGTGACAAAGAACGACGTTCTCTGCAGCGATGGCCGGATTATTCGTCAGAACGCTTTCATCGACAACGACGGCGAAGAGGTGCCGATGGTTTACCAGCACAATCACAGCGATCCGGAGAACATCCTGGGTCATGCACGGCTGGAAAACCGGAAGGACGGCGTTTACGGATACTGCTGGTTCAATAAGAATCCGAAGGCGCAGGCCATGAAGGAAGCCGTTGCCAATGGCGATATCAAAGCGTTTTCTATTTTTGCCAATCAGCTGAAACAGCGCGGAAGCGAAGTCATTCACGGCATGATCCGGGAGGTTTCGCTGGTTCTGTCCCCCGCCAACAAGGGCGCTCGGATTGAGAACCTGAATTTCGCGCACAGCGACGGAACGTATGAAGTCGATGATGAAGAGGCCCGCATCTACACTGACGATCAGGAGATCGAGGTTTATCACGACGGAATGGAAGAAGACGAGGAGGATATATTGATGGAAAAGGAACTGGATATTCAGGCCGTGCTGGATGGTATGGATGAAGATCAGCAGGCAGTTGTCCGTGCTTTTTATGAGCAGGGTCAGATCGATGCTCTGGAAGATCTGGAGCACAGTGAAGACGATGATGAAGAGTACGAGGATGATGAAGACGAAGACGATGACGAAGACTTCGACGACGAGGAAGAAGCCGACGAAGATGACGAAATCGAACATTCTGATATGAAAGGAAACAGAAATATGAAGAAGAACGTGTTTGACGGCAGCATGGACGAACAGCAGAATAATACCCTGAGCCATGCGGAACTCGATACCATTTTCAGCGATGCGAAGCGGCTGGGCAGCCTGAAGGAATCCGTGCTGAGTCATGCGGAAGATTACGGCATTGATCAGATTGACTGGCTGTTCCCGGAATACAAGAACAATAATAATCCGCCCGAGTTCATCAAGCGTGGCCAGGAATGGGTGCAGAAGGTTATGAACGGCGTGCATAATGTCCGGTTTACCCGGGTTAAGAGCATGTTCGCCGACATCACCGAGGACGAAGCTCGTGCGCTGGGTTATATCAAGGGTAACCGGAAGAAGGAAGAAGTGTTCACGCTGCTCAAGCGGACCACCGATCCTCAGACCATCTACAAGAAGCAGAAGCTGGATCGTGACGACGTGATCGATATCACCGATTTCGACGTTGTGTCCTGGCTGAAGGGCGAAATGCGGATGATGCTGGATGAGGAAATCGCCCGTGCGATCCTGATCGGCGACGGCCGTCCCACCAGCTCCGACGACAGCATTTCTCAGCAGCATGTCCGCTCCATTTGGAAGGATGATGACCTGTTTACTGTGAAGGTGGCTGTTTCCGCTGAGAACAACGTGGCTCCGGCGAAGACCCTTATCAAGCAGATCATCTATAACCGGATGCTGTATAAGGGTTCCGGAAATCCGACCCTGTTCACTACCGAATCCGTGCTGAGCCAGATGCTGCTGCTTGAGGACGGCATTGGTCATTTCCTGTATCCGAACAAGGACAGTCTGGCGACCATGCTGCGTGTTGCGGATATCGTGACCGTGCCCGTGTTCGAAGTGGCCGGTACCCGGACGGAGACTTCCGGCTCCAGCGCGACCCAGTATGATCTGCTGGCCTTGATGGTCAACCTGAACGATTATCAGGTCGGCGCGGATAATGGTGGCAGTGTCAATATGTTTGATGACTTTGATATCGATTACAACCAGCAGAAGTATCTGATTGAAACCCGGATCTCCGGTGCGCTGGTGAAGCCCTTCTCCGCCCTGGCGTTTGAAGCAGTTCACAGTGACAATCCGTTCATCCCGATCGATCCGTCCATGCCTTCGAAACCCTGGGCCAAGAAGGGCGGCAGCGTCTATCCGCAGCCCACTGAAACCACCGGCAACGACGACGAACCCTAATGAGGTGATCGGATGGCCAGATTCAGCGGAATGATCGGGTTCCTGAGAACGGAAGAAACCGATCCGGAGAACCATCCCGGTGTATATAATGAGGTGCTGAAGGAAAAACGGTACTTCGGCGATGTGTTGAGCAACAGTCGGCGCTGGGATCAAAATGGAAATTTCAACGAAGATCTGGCGATCAATAACCGTATCAGCGTAGTGGCCGATACATTTGCGAAGGCAAATCTCGGCGCCATGCGCTATGTGAGATGGCTCGGGGATACATGGAAGATCACCAACGTGGAGATCCAGTATCCCCGGATCATCATCACGATCGGAGGGCAGTATCATGAGCCAGAGAAGAGTTGAGTTGCAGCGGCTGCTGGAAGGCATGCTCGGAACACGAAACGTTTATTTCCAGCCGCCGACCGGACTGAAGTTAAAGTATCCATGCATTGTTTACAATCTGGATACCGCGGACGATGTTCACGCGGATGACTTGATTTATCGAAGGCTATATCAGTACAGCCTGACCTATATCACCAAAAACCCGGAGGATCCGATGCGGGATGAGATTGATAATTTACGGTACTGCCGGTTTAATCGGTTCTTCGCATCGGATAATCTGAATCATTTTGTGTACACTCTCTATTTTTGATTAGGAGGAAAATATTATGGCTAAACTCGTATGGGACCAGACCGGTTATCGTGAGTTTGAATCCGGCGTCCGTAATGTCGTTCTTTTTCCGATGGGCACCAATGGCTATTCGCAGGGTGTTGCATGGAACGGCGTGACCGGTATCGATGAGAACCCCGGCGGAGCGGATGTTACCGATCTGTTTGCGGACGACATCAAGTACGCCAGCCTGCGGGCTGCTGAAACCTTTGGCTGCACGATTTCCGCATTTACCTATCCGGATGAATGGAACGAGTGCGATGGCAGCGAAGAAGCCGCGACGGGCGTGTTTATTGGACAGCAGCCCCGGAAAGCCTTCGGTCTGGCTTATCGGACTGCGATCGGCGATGACCAGCATCCCGGCATGGACAAGGGCTATAAGATCCATCTGATTTACAACTGCACCGCTTCTCCTTCCGCGAGGAGCTATGCGACCATTAACGATAATCCCGACGCGATCACCTTCAGCTGGGAAGCGACGTCTACCCCTGTGGCCTGCACCGGCAAGAAGGCAGTTTCTACGATCGTCATCGACAGCACCAAGGCGGATCCCGATGATCTGGCGGCGCTGGAAGCGGAGTTGTATGGCGGAGATTCCACTGAGTCGACTCTGCCGAGTCCGGACGACGTGCTGGATAAGTTCAAGTAATTCCTGATTGAGCACATCAAATGGTTAAGTGAGCCGGTCCCTCAGAGGAAGGCGGGAATCGCATACGACGGTGGGGTCGTATGCTTTTTTGATCTGAAAGGAGCATAAGGAGCCATGCTGAAAAAGCTGATTAAATATACCGATTACAACGGAAAAGAAAGAAGCGAAAATTTCTATTTCTATCTTAGCAAGGCAGAACTGATGGAAATGGAGCTGGGAACAGTTGGCGGCATGCAGAACCTGATCCAGCTGATTATTGATAAACAGGACATTCCGGAAATCATCAAGGCTTTCAAGATGATTATTCTCAAGGCTTACGGCGAAAAGAGCGCGGACGGTGTCCGGTTCATTAAGAGCGAGGAACTGAGTAATGCGTTCACGCAGACGGAAGCCTATTCGGTGCTGTTCATGGAACTGATTTCCAACGCGGATGCTGCGGCGGCGTTTATTAACGGAATCGTTCCGGATGATCTGGCCCGTAAAGAAGAACCAGAAGATGCGGCAGTTTCCGAAGAGAAAAAGGAAGCCACCGCTGAAACGACAGAAGACGGAAACATTCACCTGCTTGGTAAGCAGGGATAAATACATGGAAAGAGGTCAGAAGAGATGCTTCAGCTGGTTGTGGCAGAGAGAGAAGAAACGGAAATGTACGATGAGGCACTTGGGCAATTCGTATACTTTCCTGGACATAAAGCGTTCACCCTTCAGCTGGAGCACTCTCTGATCTCCCTGAGCCGATGGGAATCAAAATGGAAGAAACCTTTCCTGAGCAATAAGGATCCCCTGACAAGTGAAGAGTTGATCGACTATATTCGATGCATGACGATCAATCAGAACGTGGATGATGACGCGTATAAGTATATTGGCATGGATGAACTGAAGAAGATTCAGGATTATATTCAGGATCCTCATACGGCGACAACAATCCACGACAGAAGAAAGCTGCCCCAACGGCAGGAGACGATTACCAGCGAGTTGATTTATTACTGGATGATCGAATGCGGGATTCCGCAGGCCTATGAGAAATGGCATCTGAACAGGCTGCTGACGTTGATCAAGATCTGCAATATTAAGCAGAGCCCGGACAGAAAGATGAGCCGGCAGAGCGTATATCAGCAGAATCGGGAACTGAATGCCATGCGGAGGGCCAAACTTCACAGCCGGGGGTAACAGGCGATGAAGGTTAATTTCACACACAAAGGAAATTTCAATCATTTGGAACGATTTCTGGCCAAAGCCGTCAAGATCAAGCCGGTCATCAACATGATTCTACATAAGTATGGCAGAAAAGGTGTTGAAGCGCTTGCTGCTGCGACTCCTCGGGACAGCGGAAAGACCGCCGACAGCTGGAGCTATGAGATCATTGAAGAAGGCAACAGCAGCAAGATCGTATGGAAGAACAGCAATATCCATGACGGCGTGGTGATCGCATTGTTGCTGCAATACGGACACGGAACTGGAACCGGAGGGTATGTTCAGGGAACAGATTATATCAATCCTGCCGTAGAAGGAATCTTCCGGCAGATGGCGGATGACGCATGGAAGGAGGTTACTTCGTAAATGGCGAACAACGTAGACGAACGGATCGTAGAGGCGAAATTTGACGCCAGCGATTTCGAAAGAGGCGTGAACAAAACTGTCAAAAAGCTGGATGAGCTGAAGCAGTCGCTGAATCTGAAGGACTCCGGAAAGAGCGTTACCGAATTTGCCGAAAAGACTTCCCAGGGAATGGAGAAGGCCAGCGGTGCTCTGGAGAAGCTGGAGAACCGGATGACGACCTTCAAGGGAATGATCAAGCAGCAGATCCTTGGCGGACTGGCTCAGGAGATCAGCGGAACATTTCTGAAGATTGAACGGAGCTTTTCGAATTTTGTCCGGTCGTTGAGCACCGGGCAGATCGCCTCCGGTCTGAATAAATATACGGAGATTCTGAACTCCGTCCGTACAATGACCGCATCGGGTGTGGAAGAGAGCGCGGCATATGAGGCGGTCAAACGTCTGGGTGATTATTCAGACCAGACGTCATATTCTCTGAGCCAAATGACCAGCGGCATGAGCAAGCTGGTTGCGGCAGGCATGAAGCTGGATCAGGCAGAAAAGAGCATGGAAGGCCTGGCAAACATGTGCGCTTCCGCAGGCGTCAATATTTATGAAGCACAGCGGGCTTTTCTGAACTTTTCTCAGGCATATTCTAGCGGCAGCATGCGGATTCAGGACTGGATGAGCTTTGAAAACCTGAACATGGCAACCGAGCCCGTCATGAAGATTTTTATGCAGGCGGCTGAGGAAGTCGGCAACTTGACGAAGTCCGTTGACAAGAATGGTAAGGAAGTTTACAAGACGACCAACAAAGTTAATAAGGCGATCAAGTCTGGGCAGACAGTCGCTACGAGCGGCTTTCGGGATACGTTGAGCTTCAAGTGGCTGGATAAGAAGGCGATGGAGCGGGCAACGGCGGTTCTGTCATATTTCGAGGATCTGAACGTCAATCTGGAAGAACTGACTGATGAAGATCTGAAGAGTTTCGCGGCCAAAGCATTTCAGGCGGCGAAGGAAGCCAGAAGCTTTGCGGACGTAATGGGCACCCTGAAGGATGTGATTGCAACCGGATGGGCAACATCGTTTGAGATTGTATTCGGAAAGTTGGAAGAAGCGAAGAAGTTCTTCACCTGGCTGACTGACAGCAATCTGGCAAAAGTAATTTACAGTATCGGTGAGTTTAGAAACGCTGTGCTGACTGCCTGGGGTGTTGCCTGGGATGAAACCGGAGAAGGCGGTCTGTTTGTCGAAGGCAAGACAGGACGGGACAGACTGCTGGAATCATTGTACACTATTGACGATATGATCGGTGCCATTCACAGGAGTATTGGCAATCTGCTGCCCAAAGAATGGAATGAGGTACTACAGAAAGATCTGTCGTTTGCAGAACGGATCGGTAAGTCGCTGGGATATATGTCCACTACTGTGTACAATACTACGAAAAAGATACGGGATTTCTTTGCTGTTCTTGAATATAGTGAAGAAGAGGGAAAAGAAGTATATGTCCTGAAACCGGAATTTGTGAGTATTTTACAGAAAGTCGGGCATGTCATCAGCACAGTCACAGGGTCGATCAAGAAGGCTTTTGACAGCGTGATGGAGCCGATTAAGAATCTATTCGGTAATCAGGATTTTTTCAGTGATATCACGCATTCAATCGATAACTTTCTGACAACAATTCAGCCGATCGCAGATTTCCTGGCACCGGTGATTGAGCTGCTGGGCAAAATCGGCAGCATATTTGTGGACAGCGCCATTCAGACATTCGTGATGAATGTTGATCTGCTGGCGGACGCGATCGGGTTCGTGATCGAGCTATTTGGCGGAGAATCCGCGCAGAAGGCATATGACGGCGAAAAGATCATCGATCGATGGGGAATGAGCATCACTAAATTCGGCGAGAACTGCAAGAATAGTATCGCTGCAATCGGTGATTTCTTCAAGCTTCTGTTTGATGATCTTCGGAAGTTGTTTGGCCTGGGCGACAAGACTGATGTTCAGGATGGCGGATTCTTTGAGGGGATCAAGAACTTTTTCGAGACGAACGAATTTATTCAGAGCATTAAGACCTGGCTGAATGAGCTTCCGGATAAGATCTGGAAGGGCATGCAAGGGCTTGGTCGGCAGGTTCGGAAGATATGGAATGTTATTGATGAGTTCATCTTCGGCAAGAGAGTTCAGGCAACCAAGTTCGATGGTAAACAGTGGGTCGGTATCACGACCCGTGTTAAGAGTGGATTCTCAAAGTGGCTGGACGGTGTAGTAAAATCAATCAGCAACTGGGTGAAAAGCGTTCCACAAAAGGCGCAGGCACTTTGGAATGTAGTCGATGAATTTTTGTTTGGCCAGAAGGTAACAAAAAGGGTTGAGGATCCGAATACAGGGGATAAGAAAGAAGTCACAGAGCGAATTAAGTCCGGTTTTTCAAAATGGCTTGAAGATGCAGTAAATAACGTCCGCAACTGGATTCCAACCGTTCCCGGAAAGATTACCGATCTTTGGAATAAGGTGGTTGAATTCTTTTTCGGGGAAGAAGTCACAACGACTGTCAAGGACCCGGACGGAAAAGAAACGCAAGTCAAGGAACGGGTCAAGAAAGGCTTCTCTCTGTGGCTGGATAACACGATCGAAGATCTCAAGATCTGGATCAAAACGATTCCAGAGAAGATTTCGACTCTCTGGAACGGAATCCTGGATGTGATCTTTGGCAATAATCGTGAACGGCCATTTGACGAGAACCTTTACAATAATCTGATGGTTCACGCCGGGCCGTCCGTTGCAAAACAGTACAAGGAAACATGGGAACAGGAGAACAGACCGATCGTCACCGCGGCCCAGCAGGCATTGCAGGGCATCGGCCATACGATTGGCGGATTGTTCATGAATCTTCCGACGTATATTGCGGAAGGCATTTCCAACAAGATGGATCTGCTGAGCAGTCTGCTGGATCATGTGACCGGATGGTTCTCCGATAAGAACGAAGAGGCTGCGGCCAAGGAAACCACTTCGGCTGTGAACGGCCTGTTGGACAAGACGGCGGAAGACGCAGCCAAAGAGATTGAAGGGAATGATGCGCCAAGTCCCTTTGTAGTTGCGCTGGCAGATATCGGAAAAAAAATAGCCACGCTGGTGACTGAGACAATTCCAGGATTCCTGAGCGAAGGCTGGCGGTTCGTCAGTACGAAAGCCGCCGGATGGTGGGATGTGGCCGTTGCCATTTTTGACGAATTCAAAGGCAGCGACAGCTATCAGCAGATCCAGCAGAAGGTTACGGATATCGGCGAGGGTATTGCCAGATTCATTCGGAGTATTCCGGATGTGATCAGCACAGCAACAGACTGGGTTGCCAAGCAGTTCGTCAAGCGGAAGCCGATGTCCGAATTCAGCGAATACTTCGATGACGATAACAATATCGTTGATCCAAGAGGCTTTAAGAAGGCGTTGGATGAAAGCGGGAAGACGATTGACGAAGCCACAGGTGGATCAACAATTTGGAGTAATATCAGTAAAATCGGCAAGGCAATCGGAGATGCTTTCAGTGACATCGGCCCAATGATTCTTGAGGGTATCAATAAAGCATTCGAATGGGTTGGTAAGGGTTTTGACTGGGTGACGGATTTCTTCAATAACCGTGATAAGAATGAGACGCTGGGCCAGTCACTGGCTAAGGCACTCAGAAAGTCGAACGGAGAAGAAAACACAGCGCTTGGTGAAGCAATTGATGGTATCGGTAAAACGATTGAGACCTTCATTACAACAACAATTCCGAAGTTCATTAAAGCGGGCATTGAAGAAGTAAAGGTTCAGCTCCCGAAGCTGATCAACAGTCTCTTCAGCGGCGGAAATAAAAACGTCGTTACCGAGGGCGCGAAGCAGTCACTTGCTGAGACAAAGCACATCATTAACGACTTTGGCGAACTGGGGAACGAGGTTCAGCAGACGATCAATCAAAATAATGGCTGGTCCTTGCTGGATCTGTTTATTCCAAGAGCCGGAGCGGAAGGCGAAACTTTCGAAGGGATGGAAGCCGGGCTTTTTGAGATTAATCGAGCCTTGAATAAAGAAGAGGAAACGATTGAAAAGCAGGAAGGCCTGGTTAAACGTCAAGATAAAATCAATGAATTAAAAGCCGAAATTGCTGCCGCACCTCAAAAGATACAGGATGCATATTACAAACATGTATCAAGAGATTCTGATGAATATCGGCAGGCTGTCGAGAATTATAAAGAAGCCACCGAGCAATTAAAACTCCTTGAAAGCATGGACGAAGAATATGTTGATGCGTCTATTTTACATGAAAAAGCAGGATCAAAAGTCGAAAAGGCAACAACTGGCTTTCTTGGAGCATTCGGCACATTAATTGACGGTATTGGCCAATTTGCTTCGAACGACCTTGCAATGTATGCTCTGATTATTGGCGGTATAGCATTTGTAATGCATTCGATAGCTGACATGCTATCCGTAACAGACGAAATTGAGGCCGTCGGCGGGACCGCTAAATGGGAAGCGATTAAAATCGCAGTTTTGGGCATTGTTGGCGTATTGGGCTGGGTAACTTATTTATCCAGTCAGTCAGATGCACAGTCCGATACCGGCAGATTAAAGACAACATTAAGCACTCTCGATTCATTGGTGAAACTAATTGAACGAATCGGGGAAGTCATTAAATCCATTGCAAGCTTAAAAGTTACCAATAGTATTTTTGACACTCTCGGCAGTTTGTTTGGTTGGCTTGGATCGAGAAATGATGCTAAAGCAACTGCCGGAGCGGTTGCTGATTCAAAAAGTCTTGCAACAGGATTTCTTGGAAACATTCTTACAAAAATGACCCAATTTGGTCTCATTGCTGTAGGTGGCGAAGCCATCGGTAAGGGTTTGCGTGGCGGTCTGAATTATCTGTGGGATTCTGTAGCTACTTTATTTACAGATGCCGGTATTGCAATTGATAATGCTGTATCCAGTATCGTACCCGTTGTTGAAGAACTTGCAAGTATGGATGCTCAACTGGACGCAGCGATTCATGCAACGGAGAAAACAGTTGATCTGATTGGAAAACTCAGAGATATGGTCGAAGGTAAAGGCAACGAAGCATATTATGGAGATACCGACGGCGCTGTAAGTTTTGTTGAATTCCAGACAGAATATGCAAATCGTGTTATGGAAACTTTCTATCATCTTGGTGCGGCGATCCACCAGTTGGTTACCGGACTGAGCAGCTTTGACGATATTGAAACAGCAAAGAAAAAGATGACCGAGCTTGCGGAGCTTGTTGATTCCGATGAGTTCGGCTTATTTTTGCAGAATCTCTGGAATTCCATTACGACGGTCATGATTCCAGGAAGCGGTGATTCCTTTGTAACCGCCATGGGATATATGACAAGCGCGATGAACATGCTGACAAATGGTGTCGGTGATCTTGATTCACAGAAACTGAATAACATCAACAAACTGTTCGGCATGCTTAAAGAATTTGGCAGTAGTGGTGAAAGCGGGCTTAACAACGATCGACTGGTCAATGTGGGTAACGGTATCCAGAAGCTCGGAATTAATCTCAAATCATTTATTCGTAACGTTTCCGATATCGACAGATTGATTGGAACGGACGAAGCTAAATTTACAAGGATATCTCAGATTGCTGATCTTTGCACAAGCATCATTGGCGGCATTGCAAAAGCCATTCCAGATTTGCAGTATATTGGTGATGGTAATAGTATTCGTATACTCGGTGAGAAATTGCCAGACCTTGGAATTAATCTTTCAACATTTATCACAGAATTGAACGATGGTATTGCCACAGATATTGATCTAAATCGAATCCAGGTGCTGTCTGCTGCAATTACTGCCATTGCCGAATTAATGAAAGGCGTCGGCGGATTGATGAGTGATTATGCCGTTCCGGAAGATATTCCAACTTTCATCAACTCCTTCCTCCAGGGCATTACTGCAAACTTCACCGGTGAGAACAATTTCTTCTCCATTGGTGCAGAAGCCGGCCGCAATCTGGATCTTGGTCTGGCAGCCGGTATTGGTTCTGGAGCGGCGATCCTGGCGGCACGGCAGTTGGCTGGTGCAATCAGTGGATCTTTCCAGGTTTCCTGGATGATGCATTCGCCTTCGAAGTTGTTCGAAAGCTTTGGCAGTTTCGTCAACGAAGGCCTTGCGCAAGGTCTTGAGAAAACGAGTGACCAGCCTGTCAAAGCAGCAGAAGGTGTGTCGAATGATATCTTTGGTGCCATGTTAAATTTCGATCCAACGGCTATTATTTCATCGGCCCTGAATCTGATAACAGGCCTTTCCCTGAAGGACATGGACATTACACCGAAGATTACTCCGGTGGTGGACATGAGCAATGTGGAACAGGCCGCAAAACTATTGAATCTATTCGGTATCGGTGAAGGTGGTATATTCAGTTTTGATACCAGCGGGCTCAACAACAACGCGCAGACGGCCAATCCGGAATTCAATCGGGAAACGCCGACAGCCATTGATTACTCAGGACTTCTGAGCAGTCTTCGCGGAGATCTGTCATCATTGGGCACCCAGATCCAGAATGGGTTTGGACAGTTTGGCGGACTCCAGGTCGTACTCGACAGCGGAGCGCTGGTCGGAGGAATTATCGGAAACGTCGACTCAAGACTTGGCCGACTGGGATTCTATGCGGGAAGGGAGAACAGCTAAGATGGAAATCATGGAGCATTCAGTCTACTTCGGTGATATTGAAGAGCTGACTGAAGGTTCGGGCGGCAGTATAATCAGTCCTTACGGCGATCATACACGACAGGGCCTGGTCAGAGGCATCAATACCTGGCAAGACTGGCACCTGATTCCTTCCTCCCGACCCGAAATTGCGCCGCCGGAGGTCTACACCAATTACGTAGACCTCCCCGGCTGCCATGGCAAACTTGACTTAAGCGAATATCTGACCGGATATCCGGTCTATAAAAACAGAACCGGTTCACTGGAATTCTATGCCGCCAACGGATATCATTTCTGGGCGGAAACATATGGACAGATCTGTAATTTTCTTCACGGAAGACGGCTTTATATGGTCCTGTACGATGAACCGGAATATTTTTATACAGGGCGATTCCGGGTAAACGGATGGAACTCTGACGGGCAGACGAACTGGTCCACGGTAACTATTGACTACGAACTGGATCCATTCAAATTCCTTCTGCCTCGGAACAGTCTGGATCATTATTATGACCGGTTCCTGTTTGAGGACATTCATCCGTATCAGTTCCTGATGAAGCTGAATGCCGCCGGCGGAGAGACACTTCACATTCCTGGCTATACAAACGGTTTTATGATGGATGCCTTTATCGACGAAGAATCGAGCTTTCCGGCATCCGCCAGTGTTCGACTGAATGATCAGACAATCACGCTAAGCCGGGCGAGCAAAGATGCGCATACGGTTCGCAGCGGAACATTCGATCCGGTCACGAGCCCGACCAATACAATCGTGGTTAATGCCGGAAATGCGCTGGTAGATCTGGTTTTCTGGGGAGGACACCTATGATCTCGGTATATGTGAAAAAGTTCAATCCGATTCCTGACAGTGATTGGTCAGACGGGGAAACGGAAACGCTGCTCTTCAGCATTCCCAATCAAAATGGAAATATTCGTCCGTTCTTGACGGCTACGGTCAATAACGAAATGGGCAATGCCGGAAGCTTTGAGTTCAGCCTGGATCCAAAGAACATTTGGTATAACATCTGGCGGCACATGCGGACACTGGTCCGGGTCGAATACGATGGCGACACTATTTTCTATGGACGAGTGCTGACGATTGACCGGGATATGTTCCGCAGCCGGACGATTCACTGCGAAGGCGCTTTCACGTTCTTTATGGACTCCGTATTCCAGGGAGAGAAGAACGGGTTTACGATCACGTTGCATGAGTATCTACAGAAGCTGATCGACGCGCACAATGAATGCATGACCGATGCACCGGAGAAGAAGATTTATCTGGGAGAAGTACCCGGGTTCTATTCAGCAGGAATTGATGACATTCAGAAGATCACGGACGATACCCAGAAATTCGGAGCATTTACAGACTTCAAGAAAGTCAAGGACTGTCTGGAGGAAACGCTTCGAGATTATGGCGGATATATGAGAGTTCGCTATAATAGCACTGACGAAAAACTTTATCTAGACTGGCTGAAGATGTATTTCAATACGGAAGTATCTGATCAGGTGCTGTCGGTGAGTTCGAACGTTGTGGATCTGTCAGATACCGTTGAAGTTGACAATATTTTCACGCATGTGATTCCGTTGGGCAAAGATGGAAAATCAATTGACGGAACCGGAGGAGAAGGTGCCAGCGGCGGCGGAAATGGTAATCGGTATACGATTACATTGATTTCTGAAGGTGAAGGTTTTGAGACTTATGGCTTTGTCAAAAGTTCAACGAACGTCGCGGCAAAGGGAGCGATAATAACAATCACCGCTTCGCCAAAGGACGGGTATGCGTTTAATACATGGACTGTTCTTGCAGGCGAAGTCACACTTGTCAATGCTGCTTCTCCGAATACTTCTTTTGAAATGGGAACAGCAGATGTCATTATCTCAGCCAGTTTCAAGAAGGGACAAAGTGGTGGACTGGATCCGGACTGCTATTTGTTGTCTATTTCGTCAGGGCAGAATGGCACCGTATCCGCAACGGAGGGGCCTCAGATTGCTGTTGGTACCCGGGTTTATTTGAAGGCGACACCAAATCCCGGATATAGATTGGTCGGGTATAGTTCTGCACAGGTTACCGTTTCCAATGGTTCATTTGTGATGCCTGCTAAGAACGTAACGGTTACGGCAGCATTTGAAGCAAGTACATAAGGAGGGATTAGTAATGCCAGATATTTCAACGAAGACAATTACGGTTCCCTCAATACTGAATGATTACACAGATGAACAATTGAATCGCGAATATCACAGTAAGGAAGAATATGCACGGGCCATTGAAAAATATGGCGTGATATATCGTACGGTTAATTTCAGCGATGTAAAAGATCCGGAACAATTAAAACGATACGCCAAAGAATGGATCAGACGAAATTATTATGACGGTGTTTTGTCTTTTACAATCAAAGCCGTCGATCTGCATCTTCTTGGATACGAAGTGGATAAATTACAATGCGGAGATCAGATTACTGTTGAGTTTATTGACGATGGAAAGAATAAGACGACAAAAACGTTGACTTGTCTTTCTGTACAATATGATCTTTTGAAACCGGAAAATACTTCTTATAAAATAGGTATACCCGATATTTCAACAAATGTAAAATACAGGGAGAGTGTTTCTGTGAACGGTCGTAACAGTGGTGGAGGCAAATCCCAAACGGATGGCGCATTTATTGAAAAAGTATGGAAAACAAGCCAGGAATGGCAAAAAACGACATATGAAAGTATGCTGACATGGATAAAAGATTTGGGGGTCCCTGTAGCCAGAGGTATCGATCCAGATGAAGATCCTCAGTAATATGTGATTCGCAATCCAAACAAGGCCTATTATAGAGAGAGGAAGAAACAAGCCTCTCTTCTTTTGTTCCAATCAAAATGGAAAAGATTTATGAGGAGGGATGGTTGATGCTGGAAATTCCAAGAGCGAGAAGCGCTTATCGGAAAGATTGTATAGACGGAACCGATCAGTCTGTATACGGTCGTGACAGCCGTATCCCGATTCATGATGCTATTCAGTACATTACCGAAATGACAAAAATTATGGGTGTGTGGTCCAACGAAATCGGACTGTGCGTTGAGAACGGAAAGCTTTGTGTAATTTATAACAATTAAAAAGGGGAGATCGGTATGGCGGTTCCGAATTTTCCGGCTAATGTTCCGGCCAATGTGACAAGTGCGCTTGAAACAATATTAACCGGTGTCGGCGGAGAATCGGTCCGCCAAGCGATTGTTACCGCATTGACCTGGGCTGTCGATAACGCGATTGATATCGGGCAGTTCATCAATAGTCTGGGTTTATGCGTTGAGAACGGCATGCTTTGCTATACGACAAAAGACACTGTTCACGTATATCAGGATATTCCTGGAGAGTTTGTCAATACAATGCAGGATATTCTGAATGCGGATTATGGCAGGGACACCCGACAGTCCATTGTTAATGCGCTTAAATGGGGCGGCGATTATATTTCTGAGGTTGCTGGGCTGATCAACGATCTCGGCCTGACTGTTGTAGATGGAAAACTCTGCGCGGTCTTCGGCTGGGCGCCACCTACACGAGCACAACAGCAATTAATGGATGCTTATACAAACCAGAGACTTGACGTGCCAGACGAAGGTTATACCTATATTGGATAAACGTAAAGGCAGGTGAATCCTATGCCGGATATTACAAAACCAGTCATCCTGGATGAAACCGGGCAGGCTCTTGGTCCAAAGATAGATCAAAAAACACAGATCATCAATGAGACAGTTACCGCGTTGACAAACGCGATTCCAAGCGTGCTCGAAGCAATTCACACGCTCGATATTATCTATTACGTTGAAAATGATTGAAGGGCAGGTGAAAGAACTTGTCACAAATTATCAAACCGGTAATGTTGGATGAAACCGGTCAAGCATTGGGAAATAAACTGGATCAGAATAACCAGATTACAACACAACGGATGGCGGAACTGATCGGTCAGGTACAGACGCTGGCCGAGGCGATTGAAGCTGTTCACTCTGTAAATGGCATGACCGGCGATGTGGTGATTGATTCCAGTAACATTGTTCTCAATAAACTGACAAATCCCAAGACCATTGCACAGGTGCTTAGCGAAGAGCAGAACAATGTAAACACAGCCATGTCAACAATTCAGGAAGCAATCACCCGGACACCGGTGAATATGTCGACCAGCCAGATTGAGGATACGGATGACTACGTGCTGGAACTGACACTTTCAACGCCATGAGGAGGATTGATCGCATATGGTTAATTCTGTAAATGGCAATCGAGGCAGTTCAGTCATCCCGATCAGCGGAGACGACTGGATGTATATGGGACGAGGCAGACACGTTTGGCTGGATAACAGCGAAGTGCATCTAAACGGAAGCAGCGGAAGCTTACTGGCGGACGGGATTACTGCTTCTGGTGTCAGCAAGGTGAATCAAATCCGAAGTACAGCAAACACCATGAAGGCACTGTTGCTGAGGGAAACTGATATAGAAGGCGATTATCTGCTGGTCTACGGAGGACCGGAAATCTGATCTCTGTTAAAAAATCAAAATGGAAGGCGATTCTATGAAGATTAACTGGATTGTACGAATCAAGAATAAGCAGTTTTGGATGCATTTGATTCCGGCGCTGGCATTGGTAGTGCAGGCGATCGCAAGCGTGTTCGGCTATACGCTGGATTTTTCGACGCTGGTCGGGAAGGTGCTGGCGGTAGTGGACGCGGTGTTCGCGCTGCTGGTGATTTTAGGTATTGCCGTTGACCCGACGACAAAAGGTGTTGGCGATAGCGAGCGGGCGCTCGGATATGAGGTTCCGTGGAATGATGAAGAACACGGAATTCAGCCTCCGGATGACGCCGACCCAAACGAATAATGATATTTCAGGCACCGGGACCCGGGTTTCAATGTCCCATTGGATGTGAAAACTGTAAAATCCGGGAGATCACGAAAAGATTGGAGTGAAGGATCAATGGAACCTTGGGTACAGACAGCAATTACGGTGATCGGCAGCGTCCTTGCCAGTTCGGGATTCTGGGCTTGGCTGATGGCTTACAGAGACAAAAAGAGTGCCAAGACACAGATGCTTCTCGGACTGGGACATGACAGAATCGTTCATTTATGCATGACATATATTGAGCGTGGATGGATCAGTCAGGATGAGTACGAAGATCTGACGAAGTATCTGTGGACTCCGTACAGCGAACTCGGTGGCAACGGAACAGCTGAAAGGGTATTTATGGCGGTGAAGAAGCTGCCGATTCATCATATCAGCTACGCACAGCAGGCACAGGCCACACAGGGGATCAATCAGCAGCAGAATCCTGTATGAAGGGATTATGAACATCAGGACTGGTGGTGATTCCTGAATGTGGATGAGATGTAATCCGAATCCGGCAAGGAAAGAGGTTCCGGATTGTGTAATTCGAGCGATTGCCATTGCACTTGGTAAGAGTTGGCTGGAAGTATCAGATGAACTTTATTTTTGGTATGCACGGAAGGAATTCAGCGTAACCTGTGACGATAATATTTGGGGTCATTATTTGTACGATCACGGATTTGAACCGTTTTTAATCCCATTTGAATGCCCGAAGTGCATTACTATAAATGCTTTTACCAAAATGTATCCGAAAGGCACATATATTATCGGGACCGGAAGTCATGCGGTCGCTGTAATCAATGGTGACTACTATGACAGCTGGGACAGCGGAAATGAGATTCCGAGTTTCTTCTGGAAAATTGTATAGCGAAAAAGGAGGATAAGCTATGCCTAATTACTATAATCCCTACAATTTCTATCCGGCAACATATGCTAATCAGATGGGATATTCTGGGTTTCCGATGCAGCAGCCACAGATGAGTCAGATGCCTCAACAGAGTTATGCTGCACCGGCTGCGCAGGGTCCGAAGATGATGGAATGGGTTGAAGGTGAAGTCGGTGCCAAGGCGTTTCAGATGCCGAACGGATGGCCGGCGAACAGCCCGATTCCGCTGTGGGATTCCACGGATACGGTAATCTATCTGAAGAGTTGGGGGCCGATGGGGATCCCGAATCCGATGCAGAAGCTTCGGTATGAAATGCCCGAACAGCAGAATCAGGCAATGCTGATGAGCGGAAACAACGGCAGCAATGAAGCCCAGAGCGGGCATCCGAACATGAGTCAGTATGTGACGAAACAGGATTTCGAACAGCTGAAGAACGAGATCCGGAACATGAGTCAGATCGGCGCAGGCAATGGCGGCCAAAGTAATCAAAATGGAAACAATTCCGGACAGAACGGCGGAAATCGGGGTGGGAATCGATGAATCCGCTGTATGAAAAGCTTTATGGCGGCGCAAGAGGACAAAACACAAGTCTTCCAAGAATGATGAACCCGGATCCGAATATGGCAAACGGCCGTGCATTTGCAACGCCTGTTCAGAAAATGTCAATGATGCTGCAGGCGATGAGAAATCCTGCGCAGTTTGTTCGAAACGCGATTCCGGATCTTCCTGCTGAGATTGCAAACGACCCGAATAGAATTCTGCAGTATCTGCAGCAGACCAGAGGAATCACCAATGAACAGATCCAGCAGATTGCCGGACAGATTCCGAGGTTTTGATGCTGGAAATATTTAACTTACCCCCACGATAGCATGAGCTAACAGCTTTCGAGGAGATTTTTTTGATGAAGAAACTATTTGCACTGATGGCGGTGATGATCCTTCTGATAAGCGGATTTGGGTCAGCGGAAACGTCATTGGTAGAAAGTGAGGATACTATGGCGAATATACCACAGGTAAATGTTGGTGGTACTGTATATAACTTAAAAGACACGGAAGCCCGGGAACAGATTTCTAATTTAAAGAGCGCATTAGAACCGGCTAATTTGTATAATGGGAATCCTCATATAGGCGGATATCTTTCATCTGCAGCAACGGCGACGTATCCAGATTTAGCTGCAACCTCTGATGGATGGTTTTATACAGATCTTATTGATGCTTCTGATTTATCGTCAGTTTTTGTCAACTCCGGTTTGTATTCCACAAACAACGAATTTATTATATTTTATGACAGTAACAAGAAGCCAATCGGACAGGTATATGCAATAAATCCAGGATGTAAAGACATTCCAAGCGGGACAAAATATATAGCTGTTAGCGCTGTTATTGCGCATTTGGATACGCTTGTAATTTCTGAAAAACCGCAGTCAGAATATAGTTCGCCATTAAGTTATAACGCCAACAACATTGTCAATATTGTAAAAAAGGAATACTTGCGTCTTGATTATGCTGAAGGAGTAAGAGATCGCACATATGGAAATAATGGTTCAACTAATGCAAAAGTATTTCCATTAGCTTCGGCCACTTCTTATGTTTCTCCTTTTATTAGCCTTATTGGAATTGCACAAATATCATATATAAATAAGGTATATTTAAAGCATTTAGTAATGCTTGACAATACAAACACGAATATATCATCTATTTACTTGCAACCTAATTCCAATGGAACTATTGATGTTCCAAGCAATGCGGTTTCTTGCATGTATATGTGTAATGGTTTGGTGAATCTTGATACTGATATATCTATTGTTGAAGGAAGCACGCCGCCATCTAAAACATATCCGCAGAAGACATTAATCAACGACATTGACGATGGTTCGGAATCACACAGCCGCCTTAGTAATAAAAGAATTCTATTTGTTGGGGATAGTATCACTGCAGGAACAAATAGTAACGGTGGATGGCCAACAATCATCGAGGATGAGTATGACTGCATTACAACCAATGAAGGCCACGATGGGTTCACGATTGGACGTATAGGAAGTCGAACAGATAATCTTCTTGACCTTCTTCCAAGTCTTGGAGATAATTATGATGTTGTTTGCTTGTCGGGCGGTTATAACGATTTTACTACTTTTCCGAGGGCAGATATAGGAGAATTAACGCCTTATACGTATAGCACTATTGATGAAACTACTTTCTGCGGATCGTTGGAAAGCTATCTAAGAACGGCGCGAACAAAATGGATCGGCGCAAAAGTATGTTTCATATTAACAATGCGAAAAGAATATTCTGATACTACAGTTAACGAAAGACAGGCATCGTATTGGAATCTTATTCGAGATGCATGTAAAAAATATGCTATACCTCTTCTGGACTTGTATTATGAGTCTGGTCTTGTTGGTTGTGTTGTTGATGGTGTAAATGACGTTGTTACAAGCACATATTATTACAACGCTGATGGGACGCATCCGAATCAGGCGGGGTACGAATATCTTGCACCACAGATTGCCAATTTCATAATGTCTATTCTATAACTTAAAACTGACTTTAAAACAGTTAGCTAAAGAAAATTTAGCCGTCTCCCGAGCATGCTAAAGGAGGCGGCTTTTGTTTTGTCACTTATTACTAAACGACCAAAATTCAAAATGGAAGGAGATTTTCCAAATGTATTCTGAAAATGGAAATGGCATGGTTCTTCCTGTAGCTCCAATGGGCGGATATGGTGGCGGAAATGATCTGTTTGGTGGGAACGGTGCCTGGTGGATCATTATTCTGCTGCTGTTCGGCTGGGGCAATAATGGTTGGGGAAATGGCTTCGGCGGTAATGGTGGCGGATATTCCGAAGTGCAGCGTGGGTTCGATCAGAGCGCCGTTATGAACGGGATCAACGGGCTTAATACCGCTATTTGCAACGGATTTGCCGGCGTGACCGGAGCGGTGTCCAATGGCTTTGCCCAGGCTGAGATCTCCGCGAACGCCCGTCAGATGGCTGATATGAATCAGAATTTTGCCCTTCAGAGCGCTCTTCAAAATTGTTGCTGCGAGAACCGGGCCGCAACAGCTGACCTGAAGTATACTGTCGCGACCGAAGCGTGCGCTGATCGGAATGCTGTAACTTCTGCGCTGCGTGATGTGCTCGAAGCCAACAATGCCTCTACTCAGAGGATTCTGGATACTATGTGCCAGGACAAGATCGATGCGAAGAACGAGACCATCGCGATGCTCCGCCAGCAGCTGCAGATGGCTCAGCTGTCCGCTTCTCAGGGCGCTCAGACCGCTGCGATTCTGGCAAACAATGAAGCCCAGACGGCCGCTCTGGAGCAGTATCTGGCTCCGACGCCAAGGCCTGCTTATATCGTACAGAACCCGAATTGCTGCGGACAGAATTTCGGATGCGGCTGTAACGGTTACGCGGCGTAATCTCAGATGATCATTTTAGAAAAATATGGTGGCGGAATAGGTAGACGCTTAAAAGGGATGCATGACGGTGTTCAAGTCCCGGGGCTGGTCACGAGCAGAATCTTCCTAAGAACGTAATGCGAAGATGCCCGTGTAGCCCTGCAATTGGAGCGCAGCATTAGAGTTCGTGACTCACCATGTGAGGTGCAAATCCTTACCCATATTTTCTATTTTTAGTCCTTCGACTAATTTTGATTATGGAGGAATGCCTTATGGCTGAATATGTATACAATGAAATCCAGCTGGTGCAGCCTGGTGCGGCTGCTCTTCTGGATGATGGAATCCGTTGCAACCGGGGTCTTGTGCTTCATCGGCCCGGAAGTGGAATTCTGACACTTCGTGGTTCTGGAAATGCATGCCCGGGATTCGCTAGGTATCGTGTTGCCTATGACGGCAATATTGCTGTTCCTGAAGATGGAACGGCTGGTGAGATCCAGCTTGCGCTCGCGATCGATGGGGAGATTGTTCCGACCAGTATCGCGGCGGCCACCCCTGCGGCAGTGGATCAGTATTGGAATGTGAATGGATTTGCGATTATTGATGTTCCGAGCCGTTGCTGTTATACATGCAGCGTTCGGAATGCGAGTGTATCGGCCGATCCGGCTACGACACCGGCATCGGCTCTGAACCTTCGGAATCTGAATGTCGAAGTCACCAGAATTGCATAAGGAGGAAAAATCAAAATGGGATTCAATAAGCATGAAGATATCGAAAAGACCCTGTGCAAAGATCTGGATGAATTCGAGATGAAAATGAAGCAGGGGCAGAAGCTGGAGCTCAAGGACTATGAAATCCTGCATCATATTTACGCGACGCTGGCGAAACAGGCTACCTATAACGCCATGAAAGAGGCTGAAGAGTACGAAGATGGTGAAGGAGAAGAGGGTTTCTCCGAACGTCGCGGTCGTGGTATGAATGGCCGGTATGTGAGCCATGACGGCGGATCTTCTTACTCTGACGGATATTCTCAGGGATACGCTGAGGCAATTAGCCAGATGAATGGCGGAAACAGTGGACATTATCCGATGATGCCTCCTTATTATCCAGGAAGACGCTATTGATATTCAAACGGCCGCGGTTTCCTGATTAACGCTCGTTCAGGTGTAATAGGCTCGGTAATGCCTTCCGCGGCTTTCTTCTTGAGGAGGCGATTGATTTTGCTTAATGTTATTGGTTTGCATATTGAGATCAATCGCGGAGATGCGGCTGGTCTAACGCTTCACTTTAATGGAGACGACGCCCCAGAGGACGGCGACGAAGTCATTTTTGAAGTGCTGAATTTCGATTGTGATTGCGAAGAAAATACGATTATTGAGAAGATTTCGTCCGTATCTGATGGTGAAGTTATTTTTTCGTTTACTCCGGAAGATACAGAAGAAATTGAACCAGGATTATATTATTGGAACGCCTGCATCCAATACATGGACGGATCCGAGCCATGGACAATTCTTCGGGATTGGCAAAATTTTCTCATATTGCAAGGTAATTGATGGGTAATAAAGATGTATACCTGGACATCGGCGGCAGGCGAAAGGATGTCTGGATTGGAATTGACCGAAGTAAAAAAGAATTAACGTTTTCTGTAGCAAAAGGCGGCGGTGGGTATGCCAAGGCGTTGGTTGATACAACCGAAAACTGGAATCTAAAACCGACATTTGTTCCCGATAAGGGATTGTTTATAGTATATGTTGATCACGGGACTATTATCCGGGAGGGTGAACAAGTAAACGTTCCCGGAATTAAGATCGGCGATGGAGCCGCATATCTTATTGATCTTCCGTTTATCGGAGAAGACTGGTATGGTGTTCTCGAAGATCATATTCGAAATACGGATATTCATGTAAATCCGGAAGAAAAAGTATTCTGGAATGCAAAACTGAATTATGACCTTCAGGATGAGACTTTACAATTCAACAGAAATTAGAGGTGACTTCTAATGGCAGATATCAGCAAAATTACATTACCGAGTGGCACGACATATGATATTAAGGACACTGTTGCAAGACAGATGGCATCCGCAGGTGTGACATTTACCATTTCGACGAACGCAGCCAACACCCCGAAAGACGTTACCTGGGACAACGATGGGACAACAATCACCGGTACGCTGGTTGCTTCAGCTTCTACCTCTGGTGTTTTCTATCTGGTTAAAACAACGACTCAGGGTGGTAAAGATATTTATGCTGAATATGTAACGGTAAAGAACGGAAGCGCCTATTCCTGGGAAAAGATCGGTACAACGGATATTGATCTGAGTGATCTTGGTGCTTTGGCTTATAAGGACAACGTGAGCACGAATGTTAAACCGGAGGGAACGGTCAGTCAGCCAACATTTACCGGAAACGCGATGACGTCTACTGGTGATTTTGTTCCGGATGGGACTGTAAGTAAGCCTACATTTACAGGTACGGAAGGGACTGTATCCGTGACCGGTACTCCTGCGGGAACCATTTCTGTAGGAACGGGCTCAGCAAACTACACTCCAGCTGGAACGGTGAGCACTCCTACGATCACAGTGACACCGAATACTGCTACAAAATATGTGGCAGGAAGTGCAACTGGCGGTGGCTCTGTTACAGCGGGATCTGCTGCGAGTTGCACGCTTCCTACACTTGCTACTTCCGTTACCGATGAAACATTGACATTGTCATGGACTGCAGGAAGCTTTACAGCTAATAGACCGACAGCCGTTACTCTTCCCAGTTTTTCAAGCCAGACGATTGTCAGCGGAATCAAGAGCGCGACTTCTTCTCAACCAAGTTTTACCGGAACAGGCGCAAATCTGAAGTTCAGCGGAAGTTCTATGAGTTCCAGCGGTAAGTTTACTCCGGCTGGAAGTGTCAGTCAGCCAACGTTTACCGGGACGTCTGGAAGCGTGTCTGTCAGCGGAACTCCGACAGGCACGGTATCGAAGCCGACATTTACAGGCACCCAGAAAGCATACACAGGTTCGTAATGTCATTTTGTGAACCTGAGAAAGGAGTAGCAAAATGGCAGATATCAGCAAGATTAAAACGCTGAACGGGACGACGTATGATATTAAAGACGCAAAAGCTCGCGTGGCAGTTGCAAACTTGGCTGATGGGCTAGCAATTTTGACCAACGGAAATACCCATGTGGCTATTGCGAACGGTCAGGCAGTGTTCGTCAGAAATCACAGCAGTCTGGCTGATGGTCTGTACTGGGCGAAAGCAGCAATCAGCGCAAACGGTGCACTGAGTACGTCCAATCTGACTGCCGACAGTGCTGGCGGACTCAATGCCCTGAAGGCTGATATTGATACGTTAAACAAAAAGTTTGCGTGGAAATACATTGGCGAGATAAACAAAAACGCGCAAGTCAATATTCCGGAGGGCGCCGTTGAATGCATGCTTTTGGGGGCCAATTCAGAAGGGAATTATGGATGGGATTCTGTGCAGGTCATAGTTCCAATGATAGAACCTAACGCGATATATTTTTGTGCTGAGACAGGAAATAATAAAATAGTCGTTTATCATGGAAGCGCTACAGGAGTTTATATTGATAATGCATCGACTTCATCAAAAGCACGTGCTTATTACAGATAATGAAAAGGAAAACAAATTGCTGCATTATTCAACGGAACAACCGGAAAGACGATTAAAGACAGCGGATTGACCATCTTATGACAATAAATTAATTATAATGGAGGCGATTGATTTTGCTTAATATTATCGGATTACACATTGAGATCAATCGCGGAGATGCTGCCAACTTAACATTTCATTTTAATGGAGATGACGCACCGGAAGATGGTACGGAGGTCATTTTTCAGGTGGTCAATCATTGCCATACTGATGACGCGCTTATTGAAAAACATATTTTTGTTGAAGATGGGCACATCCGCGTTTCTTTTACCCCAGAAGACACGGAAGAGTTAGAACCGGGGCTATATCATTGGAATATTCGTGTCCAATATTACGATGGTGAAGAACCATGGACGGTCCTTAGGGACTGGCCAGATTTTCAAATTTTACCAGGTTTTTTAACAGCGACGCCAATAGATCCAAAGGAACCGTATGAAGGGCCTTATACGGTTGTTTCTCATGCCGATGTTTCTCAGACTTTGGATACTAAAAATAAGATCATGACAGAAAATCTAATCGTACTTCCAATTTCTTATTATGAAACAAGTAATCCAAAGGGCGGAATGACCGTTTATATAGGAGTTGATTAATATGGCCGATAACCAGTATATAAATAAAATCATTTATGGCGGTCAAACATTGATCGATCTTACAATTGACGATGTTACCGCAGCGGATGTTCTGAGCGGAAAGAAATTTCATTTACCAAATGGAGTTCCTGAAACGGGTTCCTGTCGCTATGATGCCGATACAAGTGACGCTACTGCAATAGCTTCTGAGATTCTGAGCGGAAAAAGCGCATACAAAGCCGGAAGCAAACTGATAGGCACCATGCCGAACAGAGGAGCCCAAGAATCCGCTGTCACGACAAAAACCCAGCAAGTCGCTATTCAGCAGGGATACCATGACGGATCCGGCTATGTGGAAATTGATTCCACCGAACGGGCAAAGATTATTGCCGAAAACATCAAAGATGGCGTTGAGATCCTTGGCGTAACTGGAACGTATACGGGCGAAGGCGTTACAGCGCAGAGTAAGACCGTTGCGCCAACGACTGCTCAGCAGGTCATTTTGCCGGATACCGGATATGACTATCTGTCTCAGGTTACTGTGAACGCTATCGCATATACGGAAACGGATAATGCTGCCGGGGGAAAGACAGTTACCATCGGAACGGCTGCTTGACAGGCGGTGAAACAGGATGGCTGTCAATAAAATTATATTTGAAGGAACAACGCTGATCGATCTGACAGATTCGACGATTGCGGCGGGTGATCTTCGAACCGGAACTGTGGCATATGATAAGGCTGGAAACAGGATTGTCGGGGAGACCGACTGGAGTATTAATGTTCAGAGTGGAACCGTTTCCGAGATTGCCGGGACTGCAGATGATTATCTGCTAACTATGACAACATAAATAAAACGCCGTCCTCCGTTATGGAAGACGGTTTTTCTATGCCGGTGAGTCACCCTGCTTGAGCTTTTTTCAGGCGAGCGGACCTCCTTAAACCATGACCGTTTGCTCTTTTTTCAAGGCGGGAGAATGACGCTCGGGGGCATGACCCCGACACCGGCTTTTTAAATCAAAATGGAAGGAAGTTACCGGTATGAATACAGCGGAATACGTTCAGTATCAGATTCTGGTGATGAAAAATGCCGGAATTCCTTATTCTGAAATTGCCTGGAAGACCGCACTGAACTGTGTCGGCTGGGCATATGTCTTTGGAGCACGCGGGGAATACTGCGACCCAAGCAACAGGAGAAGCAGGGCGAGGGAAGATCATCCGACGATCAAATCTTCCTGCAAAAACTTCAACGGGACCGACAATGTACCCTCCGGATGTGTTGGATGCAAGTGGTTTCTGGGATCCAAGGATTCCGACGAAAAGGTTCACGAAGGGCGGACACGGTTTTTTGACTGCCGTGGATTTATCTATTGGGTGCTGAAGCAAGTCTATGGATGGGAATTGAAGGGCGCCGGAGCTACAACTCAGTGGAACAACTCTGCCAACTGGAGTGCCAAGGGAGATATTGCTTCCATGCCGGCGGATACGTTGGTGTGTCTTTTTGTGAAGAAGGGCAATGTCATGGAGCATACAGGTTTCGGTTTCAACAATGAGACCGTTGAGTGCTCCGTTGGAGTACAGCATTTCGCAAAAAGGAACAAGAAGTGGACGCACTGGGGAGTTCCAGCATGTGTCGGCGGGGATGTTCCGACGCCTACACCTGGTCCTGGCACGGATAAACCAACTCTTCGAAAAGGTGACAAAGGCCCTTATGTGACTCTTCTGCAGACAGATCTGATCAACCGTGGATATTCTCTGCCAAAGTACGGTGCGGACGGCAGCTTCGGGAACGAAACGGTCGAGGCCGTCAAACAGTTTCAGAGGGATTGGGGATTGTATGTCGACGGAATTGTTGGACCTGGTACGTGGGATATGTTGGAGAGCAGTCCTGTAAGAAAAAAATACTATACTGTGACTATTCCGCATCTGAACCGAGAAGCAGCAGAAGAACTGTTGACGAAGTATACCGGAACGATGACGGAGGAATGAGGCGTGGATAATTTCTGCGTTATTTGTGGAACGATTATTCCGGAGGGCCGAATGGTCTGTCCGGTTTGCGAAAAGAAAATCGAAAAACAAAGTCAGAGGAGGAAATTAGAATGGCCACCAGAACAAACCAGACAAAGCTCGGAACCCCTGTTAAAAGACAGCCGAAAGTGAAACCGCAGGAATACGAAAAGCCCATAAAGCTGAATGATAAGGGGCCGGCGGTTCAGTTTATGGCATTGTGGCTGAAGCAGAAAGGCTCTTCTCTCCAACCGACGAACGTGTTCCATATCGGGATGCGCAGTTCCGTAATCTCCTTCCAGAAGAAGAACGGGCTGAAGCCTACTGGTATCATCGATAAGAAGACCTGGGAGAAACTGAGTAAGTAAGCTATATTCTTTGCCTCAGCCGTCGGGCACAGATTGGCGTTATTACAGGAAGGCGGTACCATAACGCCCGCGGATCGGTTGTTTGCTCCTTTCTTCCGGTCCGCTTTTTCTAAAGGAGCCTAAAAACGATCAAAATGGAAGTAAATTCGGAGAAGTCTTTTTCTTCACAACACAATTTCATACTGATTCGGAGTTCAAGCGAACAGGCCTTATGCAGGTCACCGGATCGGCACTTGTTAACTCTTTGGGGCAAACTGACATTTTCCCCGGCTGTAAAGAACCTGTGAAGAATCAGCGGGATTACTGAAGTCTGTCATCGGCGGGGATGGCAGGCCCATCTTGATAATTTCTTTCCTATTAAATAGGAGCTTGAAAAAATGGAAAACGGACATTATACTACGGATGAGGTCATCGGTATCCTTGCGAACCTTGTCAATGGAATAGGACTCTGCGCAAAGGAGAATATTATGCCTGAGCGCTATAAACAAAAAGTCGAAATCAACGGAGAAAACCACTGGGTGACGGGAAAGTCTCTGAAGGATCTTCTGGAAGCATATTTGACATTATGTATTGAGGAAGGCACGGTTGTTCCCGGATTTCTAAAGAGAGAAGAAAAGACGAGCTCGGCACCGCTGGTGGAGAACTATATTCGGGAATTCAACGAACTTTATAAGAGCAAACAGGAATCATTGACGAAGAACAACCGAGAATACGTGGTGAAGAATCATATTATTCCAAGGTTTGGACAAAAGCATCTGGATGAGGTCTCGACGAACGATATTCAGGCCTGGTTCAATGAGCTTGACGAGAAGGGGTATTCACACGAAACGCTGCTGAAGATCCGGAATACGTTCAGCCCGGTTCTGGATTCAGCGGTAGAGGATGGATATATTCCCAGAAATCCATTCAGTTCCAAGAGACTTATAATTGCTGGAGCGCCAACGGAGCATCACAAGGCGATTCCGACAGATCTGATGAAGAGCGTCCGCGAGAAGATTCCGGATATTTCTGACGTTAAGATTCGGTGTATGCTGGCGTTACTGAGCTTTACCGCCATGAGAATGGAAGAGGTGCTTGGCCTGCGCTGGGAGGATCTGGATTTTGAGGAGAACTGGATCTATATCAAGCGGGCGGTTGTTCATCCAACAAGAAATCAGGGAGAGGTAAAGGAGCCAAAGACGAAGACCAGTATCCGGAGAATTCCTTTCCCAAACGAACTGAAGAAATATTTCAAACCAAGATATGATACCGGGTTTATCCTGTTCGCCTCAAAAGATTTTTCCAGGGAGACGCCGATGGGATATACGGAAGCCCGGAATATTTTCAGAAAAATACAAAAAATGTGCAATCTGAAGGAGTATTCGGCTCATGATTTCCGGGATACATGCGCGACAGAATGGAGAGAAGCTGGAATTCCGACAGACGTGATTGCTCATCTGCTAGGTCATTCCAAAAGCGACATTACTGAGAACAGATACGTGAAGTATCGCGATGAACTTTATCAAGGGGTTCGGGACATCATGAACGGCCCAAAACCGACGGATTGATGGACAGAACGCTAGGGATGAGGTCTTCGGGGTGTGGAAAATTGCCTCATTTTTGACAAAGAAAAAACCCCCGGAGCCATTGATACAACGTCCCTGGGAGCTCGTGGAGCTGATAGCCAGATTCGAACTGGCGACCTCATCCTTACCAAGGA
>OCTW011608818.1_pt1 | contig 61935 bp, 64 predicted proteins | sample 1539671 | NCBI WGS metagenome assembly OCTW01 (sample SAMN02144230, study PRJEB22623) | gut metagenome | biome: sheep rumen | host: Ovis aries | place: New Zealand | reverse complement strand
GTTTCCCCCATTGACGAATATTCCTAACTGCTGTCTCCCGTAGGAGTTTGGGCCGTGTCTCAGTCCCAATGTGGCCGATCAACCTCTCAGCTCGGCTATGCATCGTCGCCTTGGTAGGCCATTGCCCCACCAACTAGCTAATGCACCGCAGGCCCATCTCTACGCGAAGCTTTAAAGGCTCCTTTACTCCGAAGAGCACATTCGGTATTAGCAATCGTTTCCAACTGTTATCCCCAACATAGAGGCAGGTAACCCACGTGTTACTCACCCGTTTGCCACTCGAGGGAAAATCCAAATCTTAAGAAATCCATAATCCATGCAAGCACTTCATACTTCAATCAAAATCAATGGGCCCTCGCGTTCGACTTGCATGTCTTAGGCATGCCGCCAGCGTTCATCCTGAGCTAGGATCAAACTCTCAACAAAAATTATTTTAAGTTTAATCTAAGCTACTCAAATTGACTTTTTTACTTAGTTTTCAAAGATCATTTCTTTACACACTTTTCACATGTGCGTTCTCATTTTATCAAACCATTACATCTTTGTCAACATTTTTTTGACATTTTTTTTAATTCTTTTTTCAGGTTTACATTTTTGATAAATCTGAGAATTAATAATGATTTGTAATCTGAATTGTGTTGAATTTTTTTTCAGCACGATTTACATTTTACAACTACTTTTCTGTAAATGCAAGAGTAAATTTTAATTTTTTTTGTTTTTTTTAAAAAATCTTTTCTCTGCATTAATAAAAAGCAATCTTTATGCTTCTTTCACGCTGCTTCCTGCAACACGTTTTTCATTTTACACCAAAGTATATGTAAATGCAAGCATAAATTTCAATTTTTTTTTAAATTTCTTTTTTATTCAACATATCAACATATTCTGTATAATATTTCTCCACAATCCCATCTTGGAATGGGCCTTTTTTTTCCTTTTTCCATTCAATAACTTCTTTTAATGACTTTTCAATTATTTCATCTAATACATTTCCATACTTCATTATTTTTTTGTGATAACGATATTCATTTCGATCAAGCACCTTATGTCCTCCATCAGGAAACACTCTTAAATCCAAATCATAATCTATATATTTTATTGTCCTTCCATCTATAATATATGGAGTAGCAATATTACAATAATAGAATAATCCTTTCTTTTTTAATTGCCCTATAATATTGAACCAGTTATTTTTAAAGAAAAAAAGTACCGCTGGTTCATTTGTCGAATGACTTTTGCCATCGTGTTCTGTTAGTATAGTGTGATTGTTTGCAACAACTAGCATGTCATCACTACTGTAAACACATGTTGCTTCATCTGATGTTCTATCTAAATAGCCATTATGTTTGAAGCATTCAATTTTTAACTTTTCTCCTTTTTCAATTTTTATCATAATAACTCTCTTTTCTGATTCCTATTATAACTGATTTTTTTTATTTAATAAAGAAAAAGACTACTTTAACAGTAGTTCACGTGCTTTTTCATATTGTTTATCGATATAAATACCTTCTTCATTTTTTTCTAAATCAATGATATAGTCTGGTATAACTCCTATTTCATCTATACATTCTCCATTTGGCCTTAACCATTTGGCAGTTGTATATTTAACCATTGAACCATCTTCTAGAGTTCTAGCTTGTTGAACTCTTCCTTTTCCATAAGTTACTTGCCCTACAATAGTTGCTCCGTAACTATCTTTTAAAGCACAGGCAAGAATTTCACTAGCACTTGCTGAGCTTTCATTTACTAAAACTACTACAGGATAAGTTCTTTGTTCATCTGTTTGGTCTCTATATACTTCTGTATTTTCTTTTCCTTCCAATGAATAAATTACTTTTCCTTTTTCTAACATCAAGCTTGCTATATCAGTTGCGCCCTTTAAATAACCACCATAGTTATATCGCATATCGATAATTAATCCTGATATTTGTTCTAATTCTAGTTCTGTAATTGTTTTTTTAAATTCTTCGCCCACTGTAGTAGTAAAGGCACTTATCATTATATAGCCTATCTTTTTCCCTTCTTCTTCAATTATTTGCGATGTTAAAGGAGTGTTGATACTTTCTCCTTTTATATTATATACGATTTCTTCACCATCTCTATTAACTATTATTTTATTATTTCCTGTTTTGTTAATTAAGTTGGCCACCTCAACACTTTTTAATCCTTCAGTTGCCGTATCATTAATTGATGTAATAATATCATTTGCTTGCAATCCAGCTTTTTGGGCAGGTGTTCCTTCATGCACCTTAACAATTTTACTTCCTTCTGCAATTGATATGCCAATCCCTTGATATTTCCCACTTAAACTATTTGCTAAATTTTCTGATTCATGTTGGTCTAAATAAGTTGAATAATCCTCTCCTAAATAATCTAACATTCCGGATATTGCAGCATCAATCATTTTAGTCTTATCTACATCTGAATAATAATCTTCTTCAATTCCTCTATAAACTTTTAAAAATTCTTGAAGAGCTTTATCATCTTTAATATTAGAGCCACCAAAGATTAAACGATTGTTATTATATAGAATTACACCTGTTGTCACGCTTGTTGTTATAGCAGTTATAACAATAATTAGGATTATCCATTTAATACTAAAATTATATTGCTCTTTCTTCATTTCCCCACCTTGATTCTAATTACATGATAGCACAAAGAAAGCAAAAAGAAAAGAGAAGTTTACTTCTCTACTTTCAATTTTTTGGCAATGTTTTCTAAACCTTCAACATATTCAACTATTTTACCTGATTTTACCTTTATTAAAGTTCCATTTTTGATTTTTAAATCTTTTATAGAAGTTGCTTTTGGATTACTATTTTCCGTAACATAAAAGTCTTTATTAAAAGCATTACTTAAATCAAGAAAATATACTTTTAATTTGTTAGCACTAGTTGCATAGTTAGAAGCATAGGTTTCATATGCAGTAGAATCTGTTGAATTATAATCATAAGCTAAAACGTAATATTCACTTTCTTTTTGATTTAAAATAGTTCCAACAATTGCCGTTGTTGTACTAACATTTCCGCTTTGATATTCTAGATCAGCTGCTTCATGTTTAATTAAAACTTTGCTTAGGACAAAAACTCCTGCTACTAAAATTACAACAATTCCAAGAACAATTCCAAATTTAACTAGTTCCTTTTGTTCTTCTGTTTGATATTTCATTTCAATCACCTATAGACGTATTATACACTTTCGCTTTATAAAATGCAAATTAAAAAGAGAAATTATTTCTCTTTTGCAACTGATTTTGTATTATAACCTATACTCTTACCGATATTTAATAATTCTTCATCAGTTAAGTCGTTTCCTGCTAGATAATAACTAATATCGTCTTTGGTCCAGGAAAGACTATTTGCTCCCATAGCGCCTATAGTATCGTCTATGATTAGAGGATCACCATATACTGGTATGATTTCAAAATCAGGTGAGATTGATGCCGTTTCTTCAACAAGTACAAAATTCTTTTCGCCAGCAAAGGTAAGAATTACTCTATTACCATTTTCAATGCTTACTTTATCACTGCTTTTTAAATATGTGTTACTAGGTATATATAATGGATATAAGATGTTTTCAATGGCACCGGTTGTTTGATTGCACCTTTCACCTTCACATTTTGATTGGCTAGTTTTACAATTTCCTTCGCTTTCGCATTTTTCTTTATCAATTTCTTCTTTTTCTTCTTTGACGAAATCTTCTATACGGAAATCACTTTCTTTTAGATTAGCTTTATAGTCTATACTAGAAAAAAGAACTTTTATTTTTAATTCGTCTTTATCATTAAAAATTTCATTTTTCTTTATATTTCCATCTTTTGTAAATGTGACTTTTTGATAACTTAGTTCTTGATTGTTAGGGTAGTTTACTTTAGATTTTACCACATAATTATCTTCTACTTCTTCTAATGTTCTTTCTTCATCATTTTTTAAGTCATTGGCAATAGATTTTAAAAGATAACTTTGTGACGAATTATCAGGCCAATCACTTTGAAATTTAAAGCTTTTGTTTAACGAAGGCGTGATCACATACACAGCATCTTTATTTCTAAGGATTACTTGTTCGTGATTATTGGTTTGATTTACCATTCTTACTTTATAAAAATCCTTTTCTAGATAATTAGCTTCTATGCTGTATGTGAATACTTCTTCATCTCCATATATTTCCATGTTTCCTTTTAATGTATATGCTTTGGTTGAGTTTACTTTACTGGCAAAATCATCTACCGTAGTTTTGGCATCTTTTTTCCCACAACCAGTTAGACTAAATAATATTAGTAACATGATTAATAACTTCTTTTTCATATTTCACCACAATCCTTTTCTAATTCAATATACTCGAATCAATATATTTTATGAATAAAAAGAATAAAAAATCTCATACTATTCGTGAAAGGATGGTAAAAATGGAAATTCTACAAAAAATATGTCTAGTTTTTACCATAGTAGGGGCTGTCAACTGGGGACTCATTGGTTTATTTGATTTTAACCTAGTAGAAGCAATATTTATGCAAGGCTCTGTTATGGTAAAAATCATTTATTCTCTAGTTGGAATTACTGGTTTAATCAATATTGGAATTCTTTTCCATCACATTGATAATCACCCATTTGAAAAATAAAAAATCTTAAGGCGTCATGTGCCATAAGATTTTTTTATTTGTTAATTGTTTCGTTTTGGTATAGTTTTTTATACTCTTTACAAGTTTTTAAGAGTTTACTGTGAGTTCCCTCGGCTTTAATTGTTCCATCTTCTAAGAATAATAGTCTATCTGCATTCTTAATTGTTGTAAGTCTATGTGCAATTATTAAAATTGTATATTCGCCTTTCATATTATCAATAGCTTCTTTGATTTTTTCTTGTGTTTCGTTATCTAAGGCACTTGTTGCCTCATCAAATAAAATAATTTCGGTTTTTTGGACGAAGGCTCTAGCAATAGCTAGTCTTTGTTTTTGGCCACCAGAAAGATTAATACCGCCCTCTCCTACCAAAGTATCGTATTTATCTGGAAGAGATTCTATATAATCATCTAAACATGCCATTTTACAAGCTTGAATCATTTCTTCATCTGTTAAATCATCTTTAACTAGTTTTAAATTTTCTTTAATTGTCATATTAAAAATATAAGGATTTTGGCTAATAATTGTAATATTTCCCCGAATCGAATCTTTATCTAAATCTTTTATGTCATTACTATCAATTGTTATTTTTCCAGAATCAGCTTCATACATTTTGCATAAAAGATTAAAGATAGTTGTTTTTCCTGCTCCACTTTTGCCTACAAAGGCAACTGTTTCATTAGCATGTATTTTAAAACTTATATCTTTTAAGACTGGATTATCTTGATTATAAGAGAAAGAAACATGATTAAATTCAAAATTACCATGGACTTTTTTCAAATGCTTTTTGCCAAATTTCTCTTTTGTAAAATTCACTCCATTTATTATCTCAAAAACTCTTGTACTTGATAAATTAAAGTTTTTTATATTTTCTAAAAGCCTTCCTATGTGATTTGCTAGATTAGGTAGTCCTCTAGAATAATTATATAAAATGATGGCTGAAGCTACAGGTAACATATTACTCGCCATTAAAAGGACAATGACGATTATTAATCCTAAGTCAGTTAAATCTCTTGTATTCCCTACTAGTAAAAGAAATTTTCTATGTGTTACCATCATGGAGTATCTAAAATCATTTGTGTTATGCACATTTCTTTCAATTTCTTTTATGAAACTTTTTTCAGCATTTAACATTTTAATGTCTCTTGCTCCTCTTACCATTTCGCCAACTAGTCCAGTCAAACGATCATTTCTGCTCCGAAGTTCCTTCTCGTTATTTTTTAGAAATGTTGTCCTTGTATTTTCTATCAGCATAACAATTAATGTACAGATTAATAAATAGATAAAGGCTATTTTATTGACTACAAATACCGCTATAAAGATACCTATATCTTCGATTAAATTTGATACATACATTCCTAAACTATTAAAAATGTCTGATAACTCACTTATATCTCCAGTCAATCTTTGAATAAACGTTCCCGATGTATTTTTATCTAAATCTTTGTTCTCTAGTTTAAGCATCTCTTTTCCTAGAGCTAATTGAATTCTGTTAAAACTATTTTTGTAGACAATATTTGCACATATTCCACAAAAATAATTCAAAAAATTTCTTAGAATTTCTAAAATTAGGATTACAAAAGCAAGAAATACCACTTGAGATAAAATGTTACTTGTTAAGTTAACAATCATGTTCGCACCAATAATTGGCACAATAATGCTTAAAGCTATTCCTACAATGTGTAGCAAGCCATAAAAAATTATGTATTTCTTATCATCTCTAGCATATTTCCAGACCATTTTTAAATTACTCAATAATTCTTTCACACTTCCACCTCATCTAAACCATCATCATTTTAGCAATTACTAACTTTCAATACAAGCCTAGTTTTTTTGTTTTTTTTATGGTATACTGTACTTGTAATGAAATAAGGAAAGCTTTTAATTGTAGCTTTCTTTTTTATTTTGAAATTAAAAAGAAGTAGTTTTTTTTACTACTTCTTATGAATTTGTAATAACAATACTTACTTGATTTGTAACAACATATTTAACTCTAGAATCATTAGTATCAATATGGATATCAACATCATAATTTCCTGGACCATAGTTATTTAAATCAATGTAAGCAGAAATACTCTCTGGGGTAATAGAATCAATAACAGATTGAACACCCTTTACTTGTATTGAAATAGGATCTGCATTTGTTCTATTAACATTAAGTCCAGAAGCTAAATTCATTGGTCTAATATCATTTATCTCAATAGTTTTTTGCTTTTCTTCACCAAATGTTACAACAATTTTGACATCTCTTTCAGAAATTGATCTTACACCATTTGGCTTGTTTATTGTTGCTGTATATGTTTGAGCTCCTCCATTACCACGACCATTTATATCAATACTTACAGGTACACTTGTAATTTTATCAATGGCTTCTTTTTCGCCATAAATATCTACAGTATAATTTGTTTTTCCATTTATAGTTATTGAAGATATAGCCTTTCCAGCAACTAAATCTCCTGTTGTTGATACGACTAAAGGTACAGTTGCCTTATATGTACTAAAGGAAATACTTGCTGAGATAGTAGTTGGAACAATCTCCACTGAATCTATTACATTTCCATTTGTGTCATATGCTTTCATTGGAATGTTATCAACATCATAAGTAATAGCTTCACTAAATTTACTATTGCTTAAATCAATTAATGCTTTGATAGTAGCTATTTTAGCCAAATTATCTTCTGACCCTTTTACGACAACTTGAGATTGATTAAGAGTAACGTTAGAAATCGAAAATCTTTCATTTAATTTTTCTTCATTTAATAATTCATAAGAAACATTTCTTTGTTCACTAACTTTCTTTTTGATAACTACAGTTGCATAAGCTGGGTCTAGTTTATAATTAATGTTTCCTACTGTTTGGTTATAAGTTAGCGCTACTCTTCTTGGAGTATCACTTGCCTCATAATCAGATAAGTCTAAGACAACTTCATGCTCTCCTAATTGTTTAGCTAAATATAATGAACTCTTTCTTCCTGTTAAAATAACATCAACGTGTTCTACTAACCCTTCAACAACGTATGCTTCTTTGTTATAAACAACATTAACAGGTTCTTGAGCTAGTATTTCAGCTTCAGTTTCTACTAATGTAATTACTTGAGAATCTACCAAGAAGAATACAGCTATAGCTAAGGCTAGAGAAATGTACACTAATACTATTGGTCTATTTAAGAATTTTTCAACATGGACAGGATTATTCCTTAGTTTATCAAATAAGAAATAAATCGCTCTGCTAATTGGTGTAATAAATGCTTCATCTAGTAGCTTGTATAATTTTTTACCGATGTTTTTAAATGCACGTCCTATCTTATTCATGATTTTCACCAGCACTTTCGTCATCTTCCTCAGCATCATAGAATACTTCTGCTTTTGGTTTTAACTCTTCCATTAAAGTCATTCTAAATTCATCTAGAGTTAGGTTATAAGCAATTTTTCCATCCATAGCGATGCTAATTCTGCCTGTTTCTTCAGATACGATTAGAGCTAGAGCATCTGATTCTTCTGAAACACCTAAGGCTGCACGGTGTCTAGTTCCAAGTTTTTTACTGACATTTGGATTCATACTTGTTTTAAAAACTGCTCCCGCACATGTAATTCTATCTCCTTGAATGATAACTCCTCCATCATGTAAAGGAGAATTTGGGAAAAACAAATTACTTAAAAGTTCACTTGAAATATCTGCATAAATCTTTGTTGCTCTTCCTATATATTCTTGTAAGGAAACATCTCGTTCAAGGACAATTAGGGCTCCAATTCTATTACGTTTTAAATATTCAATTGCTTTCATTATTTCAGTAACAAGTCTTTCTCTTTCGTCAACAGTTAAGACTTTATGACGCCCTAAAAGTTGAGTTCTACCAATGCTTTCGAGCATATTTCTAATTTCTGGTTGAAAGACTACAATGATTGCAAGTGGTCCCCACTCAACAATATACTCTAAAAGCAAACCTACTGTATATAAGTTTAATAATTTGCTAAGAATTTCTATAACTATTATTAATATAACTCCTTTTAATATTAATACCATTTTAACGTTGTTTCTAATATTTTTTAAAACAAAGTAAAACAACATCCATACTATGCATATATCTAATATCTTTGTAAATAAAGACCAAATAGAGGCAATAGACATATATCCCACTTCCTTCTTTTTATTTTTGTCTTGCAACATTATAGCAAATTTTTTTTCAATAATCTAGTATGTTCTGTCCTTGTTTTTCTTTTTCTTAAAAAAAACTTTTTTGCTATATTTTGCAAAAAAGTTTTGATAATTTTTTTATGGCATTAGAACCATTCTAAATCCGGTGTAAATAGTAGTTGTAGCTGTGTCATAATAAAACGAAAATATTCCTGCATTTGTTCCATTAGTGTGTCCATTTCCTCTTGTAAAATTAGATCTAATTACATTTTTCTTCTTTAAAGGCAGAGCCTGCGTTCTTTTGGGGCATCTCTGATACATAAGTGTTATTTTGAATAAAGATTAATGAGATATCTAGATGATTCTGAATACTACCATCTAAGATATTAAAATCTTTTATATCTTCAAAGATGACAAAACCAACAAGCAATATAGCTATAACGCCTGTGACTATAAAAATTTTTTCTTACCACTATAGACTTTAAATTTTTCTGGTTTCATGCTTATTTCACCAAATCTCTCATTTATTTAGTACGTTAAAGCCAACATTACTAGTTTGTTTTACTTGCGAACTTTGAGTAGTATCGGTGATTGTATTTAAGTTAGAATTCTTTCTTGCTGCATCTGTAATGGCATTATTTAACGACTTATTGACTGCTGCTTGAGCTAAATCTTTAATATCTCTTTCTTCTTCTGGTTTAATTATTTTAGAAATCCCCTTTTTTTGTTCACTTTGATCGACAAAGAACCCAACAAGTGCAAATAGTGAGATTAATCCTAATATAACAAATAAAAACACATGACTACCTAAAAAAGATATAACACCTTCCATGCAATCAACTCCTCCTATTCTAATTATAACATAATTTTTTTTGATTCAATTTTTTTTGTAGTTGTTTATTACAGCCTTCTTTGTTCTCTTTCTAAATCTCTTTTTTTTATGCTCTCTCTTTTATCAAATAATTTTTTTCCTTTAGCAATACCAATTTGAACCTTTACATGATTTCTATCAAAATAGACTTTTAATGGAATAATAGATATTCCTTCACGCTCTTTTGCTTCTTTTAATTTTCTGATTTCATTTTTATGAAGTAACAGTTTTCTTGTTCTTCTTTCGTCATGATTGAACTGATTAGCTTGCTCATATCTAGCTATATACATATTCAAAACAAATGCTTCTTGATTCTTTATTACGACAAAACTATCTTTTAAATCACAAGAACCTTTTCTAAGACTTTTGACTTCTGTTCCCTTTAGCTCTATTCCAGCTTCTATTTCTTTTTCAATGGTATAGTCAAAGTATGCTTTTTTATTTTTTATCTCCATCTTTATCCCCTGTTTCTACGACTTCAAAATCAATCGTTGAAGCTCCTTTGTTTGCTCCAACACATCTTACCACAACTTTATCTCCTATGCGATATATTTTTTTATGATTTTTTCCAACTAATGACAAAAGTTCTGGAACGTAGTTATAGTAATCTCCTTTCAAGCTATTAACATGTACTAATCCATCTATTAGATTTGGCAGTTCTACATAAAATCCGTAGTTAGTAACAGAGTCGATTACACCTTCAAATATTTCGCCAATATGACTTTCCATGTATTCAGCCATCTTCATATCATCTACATCTCTTTCAGCTTGTTGAGCAGCCACTTCTCTTTCAGAAGAATGATCAGCTATTTGGACAAGAGCAGTATTTAAGATACTAATTGTTTGCATTGAATAATCTTTATCAACTAAATATTTTTTTAATAAACGATGAACTGTTAAGTCTGGAAATCTTCTTATTGGGCTTGTAAAATGAGTATAAGCTTTAGAACCTAATCCAAAATGGCCAATATTATCTTTTGAGTATGATGCCTTTCTCATACTTCTTAATAACATTGATGATAAAATACTAAATTCAGGAATACCATTTAATTCTTTTAAAACATTTTGCATTGTAATTGGAGTCAATTCTGTAATTCTTGTCTTTAGCTGGTATCCTAATACCTTTAAAAGATTAGCAAAATCATCTATTTTTTCTGAGTTTGGGGTACCATGTACACGATAGATAAAAGGTAAATCCATATTATATATATGGCTTGCTACTGTTTCGTTTGCAGCAATCATAAAATCCTCAATTAGTTTTTCGCCATCTTCACGCTCTACTTTTATAACATCTATGGCTCTTCCATCTTCGTCTTGAATGATTTCTGGTTCGTCTAGGTTAAAATCAATATAACCACGAGCTTCTTTTTCTTTTCTTAAAATATGAGCTAGTTCATTCATTTCTCTTAATACACTCTCATATGGTTTATAATCTTCGGCCACGATATTTCTCATTAAAATATCATTGACAGCATCATAGTTCATTTTTTTAGCACTCTTTATATAAGATTCAAAGATATCATAATCTATTACTTTTCCTTTTTTATCAATTTTCATCTCGCATGACATTGTAAGGCGAATAACACCTTCATTTAAAGAACAAATACCATTACTTAATTGATGAGGAAGCATAGGAATTACTGTATTTGCTAAATAATTAGATGTTCCTCTTAGATAAGCAGCATCTCCTAAAGCTGTATTTTCTTTAACATAGTTTGATACATCGGCAATGTGAACACCTAAAATATAGTTTTCGCCATCTCTTTCAAGTGAAATAGCATCATCTATATCTTTAGTATGTACTCCGTCAATTGTAAAAATCATTTTATGAGTCAAATCTCTTCTACCAATTAAAGATGCAGCATCTACTTCAGTTGGAATATCTTCTAATTCTCTTTCAACTTCTTCACCAAATTCTGGTTCAATTTGATATTTATAAGCAATACTTAAAATATCCATGCCAGGATCATCTTTATGCCCTATAATTTTGATTACCTTACCATGATATCTTTTATTTGCAATTTGTTTTCCTAATTCAATTAATACTTTATGGCCTGGTACACATTTAGTTAAGCTATTTTCATCAAGTTTTATATCCATATTTAACTTTTCATCATCAAATTTAACGCCAAGTCCTTTTTTTGTTTCAATAATTTCGCCAACAAATCTACTAACTTCTCTTTTTAATACTTTAATTATTTTACCTTCAGGTCTAAAACCTTTTGTAATTACTTCTGCTAAAACAACATCACCTTCAATGGCGTCTTTAACATTTTCTAAAGAAATATATAAGTCTTCCTCTTGATCTAGAATAACAAAACCAAATCCTTTTTTATTAGCAGAAAATTTACCTATCTTTAAACCAGGACAATTCTTTAATAAAATATATTTATCTTTTTTGGTTTTAAAAACAATGTATTCATTTACTAACTCTTCCAGCGTGTTACTAAGTTCTTTTAATTCTTCTGCCGTTTTTAAATTTAACAAATCATTTATTTCCATTAATTCTTTTGCTTCATGAATACCTTTTAATAATTCCACTACTGTATCTTTCACATGCATCACCCATTCTACATTATTATAACTTGTTTTTCTTTTTCTTACAATCTCTTTTTAAAAAGCTAATTAATAAATACATGTTAAATATAGAATTTAGGTGAAACTATTTAAGCTTCTATAATTTTTATATCACATTTTTATAGTGGCTTTATTATTAAATAAAAAAAGCTTAAGATTTTTCTTAAGCCATCAAAAATAAAGCCAGTGATATTGCAAAAAAAGCTAGTCCTAAAAACAATGTTACTCGAGTTAGAACAAGTTCTAATCCTCTTTCTTTGACTTGGCCAAATATTCTTTCGCTTGAACCAGCTATGATTTGACCAGCATCACTTGCTTTATTACTTTGAAGTAGCGCTAGCGCAATTATTAATACAGATATCACTAAGAGAACAGTTTCTAACATATTTAAAACCTCCAGTACGTAAAAAACTATATCATATTTGCCTTAAAATGGCAACTTATTTTCCTAAATAGTCTTCGATAATCTTATAAATTTCCTCTCTTCCTTTTTTGGTTGTAGAAGAGAAGCGAACAAATTCATCTATTTTTAAAGCATCCTTTATGATTTTATCTTGCTTATCTCTTTGAGAAGCCCCTACTTTATCATACTTTGTTGCAATTACTGTTATATTAATATTATAGTACTTTAAAAAATCATACATTAATATGTCATCTTCACTTGGTTTATGACGATAGTCAATTAACATGAACACATGAGATAACATATCTCTTTTTTTTAAATATTCCTCAATCATTAATCCAATTTTTTTATCACTTGCTTTGGAAAGTTTAGAATAGCCATATCCTGGGACATCTACTAAAAAGAATGAATTGTTGACTAAGTAAAAGTTTAGTGTTTGTGTTTTACCTGGTTTAGCTGATGTTCTAGCAAAATTCTTACGAGCAATAATAGCATTTATAAAGCTACTTTTTCCAACATTACTTCTTCCTACTAATAAAAACTCTGGTTTTACATCACTAGGGTATTGAGATTCTCTTGTAGCAACGCTTTTAAGTTCTACTGAATCAATTTTCATATAATCACCTGTGCAATCATTATAGGGTATTTTTATGAATTTTGCAAATAAAAAAGACCATTATAGGTCTTCTAAGAAATCAATAGAACGATTTTTAGCCATGACAGCATCGGTTGCATTTAAAATTCCTTCTAAGATTAAGAATGAGCCTGCAACTTGAGTAATAAGTAAATTTGTAAATGGATTTATAAATATTACTATACTCATGAATATTCCAACTGCTGCTGAAACTAGTAAGAATAACCAACTAGACTCAGAAAGGACTTTTAATCTAAGAGCTAAATCAATTTTGATTACTGATAAGTAAATAACCCAAAGTCCTAAGAAAATTGTCATAGCTTGAGTAGTTTCAAATGGATGGAAAATGATAAATAATCCTAAAATTAAGGCTGCGATTCCATATACTAAATGAAATCTAAAGAAGTTTAGTTCCCTTCTTTTAATATAAGCGTAAATATTTAATCCACCAAAAGCTAATACACCAAGTCCAAAGAAAACTCCTAATACTTTTAAGCTCAACTCTGGATTTAGTAAGAAAATTGCTCCTAACAAGATTAATGCCATTGATATTCCAACTTCAATCCACATGATTTTAGTAAATAAGCGATCTATGTTGGTAAGAAGTCTTCTTGTTCTTTTTCTAAACAATCTACTAAAAAAGCCCCTTTTCTCTGTTTTTTCAGTTGTTTCCTTTCTTTTTTTTACTCGTTTCTTTTTGTCTTCGCCATACATAAAAAATCACTTCCTTGTTTCAATTATAGCATATTTTATAATATATTGCATTTTTTTTCATTTGTGATATAATAATACCCATTCAAAAAAGAGGGGGAAGTTTATGATAAGGGAGTTAAATATTGAAGAGTTTACAAATTTCGTTTCTTCAAGTCCACTAGCAACTTATTATCAAACACATGATTATGCACTTCTAATGGGAGAATATGGATATGATTATGAATTAATCGGATATTTTAACGAGTATAACCAGATTAAAGCAGCATCTTTAATACTTATTAAGAAGAATAATAAGTTCAAATATGGGTATGCACCAAGGGGATTTATTTTAGATTATTTTAATAAACAACTCGTTAAAGATTTTACACAAGCATTAATTTCATATTATAAAAGAAAGCGAGTATGTTTTATTAAATTAAATCCTAATATTGCTATTAGTGAAATTGATGTTGAAAGTGGAATCAAGACTTATAATTGGAATTATGATGTTTTAGGCATATTAGAAGATAATCAATATTTAAAATTAAAAGATAATCTTTATTTTGAATCTATTCTTCCTAGATTTAATCCTATTGTATCTTTAAAGAATTTTGATTTAAAAAAATTAGATAAGAACACCCGTAATAAGATTAGAAAAGGAAAATTAAAGGGTCTACATGTTGAAAAAGCTCAGAAATCAGGAATTGATATTTTATATCGTTTTATTGCCAAGAAAAAAGATATGAGCGAGTTCTATTACAAAGATTATTACTCTATGTTTGAAAGAGATGGGATTATTGATTTATTTCTTGTTAGTATTGATTCTCAGGAGTATTTAATAAACTCTCGCAGGCTTTATGAACAAGAATTAGAAGTAAATTCAAAATATAATAAAATTTTAAATACAGAAAGCAAAAAAATATATATTAATCAAAAAATGAACTCAGATCGTAATCTTCTTGCATATAAAAATGACGTTGCTCTTGCTACAGAATTAAATAAGAAAAAAGATAAGATTTATATTGCTGGAGCTTTAGTAATTAGATTTCAAAATAGAGTTCATATCTTGATTAGTGGTTATGACACCAAATATAAACAATTTGATCCAAACTATTTTTTACATTATTCCATTCTAGAGTATTATAAAAATGATTACGACTATGCTGATTTAAATGGAATTACCGGTGATTTCACTATTGATAATCCTTACTATGGATTAAATAAATTCAAATTGGGGTTTAAACCTAGAGTATATGAATATATTGGGGAGTTTGATTTACCTATCCAACCAAGGAAGTATTTAAAATTAAGAAGAAATGGGACACTTGCTAAGACTTTTAACAAAAAAGATATTAAACCTATTCCTAAAAAGAAAAAAGAAATTGAATAAAAGACTTGTTTATAGTTAAAACAAGTCTTTTTATAATGAAATAGAACTTGAGTCTTTGCTTAATCTCTCTAAAGGCATAGATATTAGCATTGCATATACTTCTTCTACCTTATTCATAAAACTAAGGCCAACCTGTTCTTCCAGTAATTTTAGCCATTGTTCGCCATCTACAGAATTTCTTATTTCTGAATAACATGCCAATACTTCCTGAAACCATTTTTCGCTATTTTTGGAAAAATACTCTTTTTCATGTCCATAGCGCATCAGTAATTCTTCTTGATGTTCTCCATTTAAAATAGCGTTTATAAATCCTTCATAAGCAATTTCACACGAATCAAGTTCGAGTGAATACTCTCCTATTTTATCACTATATATTTGCTGGATAAGAGCATTTACCAATTCCTTTGGATCAAGTTCATGGGAATAACTTTTACTGTTTAATATCTGAGCATTCTCAAGGTTAAATCCCATCTGGATAAGTTCATCAAAAATACCTTCTTTTTGTACTAAGGATTCATATTTTGGTGCTTCTAGCTCAACATACTCGGCAACATTTCTAGCTCCTATTTTTAGAATATAGTTTGTATAAACAAAATCACGTGCTTTTTCTTTAAAATGATTATTCTCTTCTTGAATCTTTCTAGTTTCCTCTATTATTTTTTCTTTATTTAATATAATACTAGTTATGGCCTTCCTTCTTTCTTCTTCCATACCATCTGCAACGTGAGAATGAAGATTAGAATTTTCATGTATAAAGTGCATACATTCATGAAAAATAATAGTAAGATTATGATTATTGAGTAGTTTTTGATCTATATAGATTTTATTATAAAAAGCATTATAAAATGATTTATGTTCATATTCTCTTTCTCTTGATAAGGTAAATTTAGGGTTGCTTTCTTTTATATCATTTATAGTTTTTAGAAAGTAATAAGTATCTGTATTTCCATTCATGTAAGAATATAAAAAAGTACGATAGAAAAAGTTCACAACGTCTTTTCCCTCATTTTGACTTCCAAATAATCTTTGAAATCTTTGTAATTCTTTTAAATCTTCATTTGTAATATCTACTTGTTTGTCCATCTTTATCTTCTCCTATTTAAAGTATATTTAAATTGTAATTTAGAGTCAAGAAAAAAAGATGAAGTAACTTCACCTTTTTAATGTTGTTTATAAAATTCTTCGATAGCAACAAGCACTCTTTCGATATTAGTATCGGTAAAAGGTTTATTTAGAACATCAACAATTTGATATGTAAATGCTTTTTGAATAGTTTCTTCGGTGTCATCACCAGTTATAATAACAACAGGTACTTTATCAGTATAACCATTATTTTTAATAAATTCCAATACTTCAAAGCCGTTGATGTTTGGCATGTTTAAATCAAGAAGTAAGGCATAAACGTTTTGAACTTTCAAGGCATTAATTGCTTCACTACCATTACTTGCTCTTACTACATTATATTTATCTTTTAAATGTTGTTCGATAAAATTAAGCATAATATCAGAGTCATCAGCGACAAGAATTGTTTTATCCTTTGCTTCTTTGTTTCCAAAGTAAGCATCTATAATAGCAATAATTTTATGAACGGTATCAGATAATTCTTGAAATTTACCATTCATTGTTACCATATCTTTGTTTTTTCCAGCCATTTCATGGGTAAGAAAAACCTCAGATTCTTTCATAAATCCTAAATATTTTGCTTCACTTTTTAAACTATGCGCTAAAATACCATAATTATCAAAGTCATATTTATTCTTATATGCCTCTAAATTTTTTAATTTTTCCTCTAAGGAATCATGATATTCTTTTAATGAATCATTATAAGAATCCATATCCCCCCATAGTGATAATGCAGCATCCACATCTACGTTATTGTTTACTAATATTTCCTTGTTCATTTCATTTACCTCCCTAAATATTTATGTAAAACTCTATTTAATTCATATCGATCTATTGGTTTTGCCAAATAGGCATTAAATCCTGATTCTATATACTTTTCTGCTTGGCCTTCTATAGCATCTGCAGTCAAAGCAATTATTGGAATATCTACTCCCATAGCTTTTAATTCATTCATAGTTTGAACCCCGTTTTTCTTAGGCATCATTATGTCCATAAGAATAATATCATATGTTTCTAATTTACATCTTTCAATTGCTTCGTCTCCGCTTTCAACTAATGTAATATTGATATTATAAGGTTTTAATATATTAGAAGCTACTTTTAGATTGATTTTGGAGTCGTCCACAACTAATATTTTAGAGTTTGGCTTGACATTATAATCAATTTCAATTTCTTCTGTTTTTGTGGTTGGAATTTCCATACTAACAATATTTTGGACTAGTGTTACTCTGAAGTTTGAACCGTTTTCATATTCGCTTGATACTAAAATACGTCCGCCCATCATTTCTACCAAACTTTTTGTTATAGCAAGACCAAGTCCAGTTCCTTCTGTTGAAGTATTTCTTGCTTCATCTAGCCTTTCAAACTTTTTAAACAACTTATCCATATCTTCTTTTTTTATGCCGCGCCCTGTATCTTTAACAGAAATATTTAATATACATTGATTTGTATTTAATCTGTTAATACAACTAACAGTAAAGATTATTTCTCCCTTCTCTGTATATTTTACAGAGTTTGTTAATAAGTTTAAAATAATTTGTTTTAATTTACTTACATCACCTTTTAATACTCCTGGTAGATCGCTTGCTACATTCATTTTAAATTCAATTGGCTTTTCTCCAATTCTAGGCACGATTAGTTTAGCTAAAGAATTAAATACTTCTCTAGGATTGTATTCTTTAGTAACAATTTCCATTTTGTTAGCTTCAATTTTAGAAATGTCTAAGATTCCATTAACGAGTTCAAGTAAGTTATGAGAAGCATCCACTATATCTTTAGCGTGGTCTTTTGCTTCTGCATCTAAATTAGGTTGTTCCATTAATAGTTCAGAGAAGCCAACGATTGCATTTAATGGTGTTCTTATCTCATGAGACATGCTTGATAAGAATTCACTTTTTGCTTGATTTGCTTTCTCAGCTTGATCTTTAGCAGCATTTAATTTTTCTATCATTTTAACATCTGGGTTTTCAATGGTGAAGTACATTAGAACTGCTACAAAAGTGAATGTTGCGCTTGTTATTTGAACTGCCGGAAAATTTGAACGAACGACTATCATTATTCCTATACTTAGTAGAAATGCTATCATTGGTAGTATTTTCTTTTTTTCAATATATTTTCTACTTTTTAATATACAATAGATTCCAATAAGTGGTGCAGATATTATTATTAGCAGTAAATAATTAGTACTTGCTCCATAAGTGTATGCAACATTTCCATCAGAATAAAAATGAAGCGGTAAGGTTAGTACTAATATGATGTTTATGGCAAATAGTATGTTTACTATTTTTTGATATTTTTGTTTATTTTTTTCTATTTTTTCTTTTTCTTCTTTTTTTAATGTAATGATTATTATATAAAGCGTAAATATTAAAATCCAGAAAGTCATAGCTACTAGTAGGCTTCTACCTGAAACAATTGCTAAAAGTGTTGTTCCGCTTGGGTCATAATTTGCACTTATAATACACATTAATTCAGAAAAAACTAGAAACATATCTGATATTAATAGGTATGTATATAATTTTGTTTCTTTATTTTTTACTCTCGGCTTAGAGAAAAATAATAATATTATTAGTGTTAAATATACGAAACTCGCGATTACCATGGACATACTGAAAGTCATGTGACCATCTCCCTCTATTATCTTTAATAATTATAACAAATTAATATTTAAATATCTACATTTTTTATATTTTAAGTTGTCTTTGAGGAATTATGGTTCTTGTATTGTACATTTCATTGTACATTTCTGATAATTTTCGGTAATCAACTTTTCCTCTAGATGTAATTGGATAGTGGTCTACAAATACATAATCAACTGGCACAGAATAGTAGGTAACTTTTTGGTTGCACATATTTATTAAATCTTCTTTTATTATTTCCTCTTTATCAAAGTTTTCTCGGGCTATTTCGATGAAGGCAACTGGAAGTTCACCTTGATTGTAATTTGGATCTTTTGCTCCAACTACAACCGCTTTTTTTACCAGTGGATGTTCTATTATTACTTCTTCTGCTTCAAATGGATTAGATTTTAATCCACAATATTGAATAATCATTCTACGCATTCTACCTTCAATAAATAGTATTCCTTCAGAATCAATTTTACCTAAATCTCCAGTGTGTAACCATACTGTACCATCAGAATGTTGTTTTAGTGTTTTAGCACTTTCTTGTGGATTATTTAGATATTCTAACATATTGTTTTTGCTTAATACTGCTATTTCGCCTATTTCTCCGTATTGGAGTTCTTGGTCAATATCATCTATATTAAATGCAGCGACATTATTTTGGGTTAATGGTACACCAACTGATAATAATTTGTTTACTTCGTTATTAATACAAAAACTTACACTTCCACAGCATTCGGTTAGCCCATATCCCTTTACTATTTTATCCTTGCATCCATTTTTTAGGAGTAATTCATTTACGCCTATTTCTGTTTTTAATGCTAAAGTGTCTCCTCCCTCGATTGGGTGATTTAAAAATGATAAATCAGCATTTTGAAGTATTGGACTGTGCAACAATCCTTCGATGTGTGCGGGAGAACAAGCAATACGGTTTGGTTTATACTTAAGTATTTGCTCTCCTATAATGGTTGGATCATAAGTTGGAATTAATATTAGTTTTAATCCAGCACATAAGTGAACGTGTGTTCCGTAACATATTCCAAAAGAGGCAAAAGGTGGCATTAGATTTAGTACCACTTCATCTTGGTTCATCTTTAATGGGGATTCTAAAACCTGGTGAGTTTGAGAATTCATGTTATCATGACTTAATAATGCACCTTTTGGTACTCCTGTTGTTCCACCTGTGTGAAGGATGGCAAAAGGCATATTTTTTTCATATGGTGCAGTTTTACTATTGATGTTTTTGCCCATATTTATAAAAGTGCTCCATGATATTACTTCGTCATTGAAGTTCATAGATTTTTCTGTTTCATTAGGAATTGGCAAGGATTCCATTGGAGAAACAGTTATAACTTTAGAATATGTGCATCTTTTTAAGTTGGCGATTGCGCTTTTGCTCATAATATCGATAGTGAAGAATAATTTTGAATTGCAATTGTCACAGTATTTTGCTAGTAATTCAGCGTTTGTTAATGGATCTATTAAGTCAATTACTGCGCCTATTTTAGCTGCTGCATATATAATATAAATTGCTTCTGGAATGTTTGGAATGCATGATGTAATAGTATCTCCTTTTTTAATTCCCAATGCAGTTAAACTATTGGCTGCTTCGTCTATTTTTTTGAACATTTCTTTGTATGTAATGCTTACAAATTCATAATCTATTGCTATGTTATTGAGGTTTTTAGAGTTATATGTTTTTAATAAATCATAAATATTTCCGTTTGGTATGTCACTTATTATTTCTTCCTCTGTGTAATATTTTAACCATGGTTTATCAATGCTTGGGTAACCTGTTTGGGGACCTAGTATTTCACCTGAAGCTATTTTTCTTAAATGTAAGTCTCTTTCTTTTTTTTCTTTTTTACTTAATGTTTGTAAAAACATTTTGTACTTAATTAATTCTTCTCTTGTCATACTCTCTCCTCTATTTCCATCTTTAATATACTAAACTTTTATTTAAAAAACAAAATAAATATGCGTTTGTGTATCAAATATGATACAATCTTATTGGTGAAGTATATGAAATATGATTCTAGTTATGTTAATTATGTTTATTCTGGAGAAGTATTAGAAAAGATTTTTATCAAAGAATTTGTAAGATTTAGAAAAGAGAATAATTTAACCCAGGATGTATTTGCTCAATTTGCAGGGTGTAGCAGAGAAAAAATTGCGAGAATTGAATGTGGCAAACACTCTCCTTCATTACTTAGTCTTCTAAATATTTTAGGTTCGATTGGTTACACTCTTAAAATTGAAAAAATAGTTCCAAAAAATCATACTTTGAAATAGTTTTTCACATAAAAAAAGACGATTACATTCGTCTTTATTCATGTAAAGTATATGGATTATCAATAGTTCCGTTTCCTCCAACAATTGAAACATCTTGTTTTAAATATACAACCGGTTTGATTAAGTATCCACTTGACATGCTATATGATTGCAAATCTCCGTTTAAGCTGATTCCGTAGACGTCATTAAAATTTCCTCCTTGTAGTAACATCGTAAACTGGTAGTTATTCTCAAGGAGCCAGTTGTTTGTTGCACAATTATTTGAGTTATAGTTATCTAACGTCGTAGTAAGACATGTACTTCTAACGGTTCCTCCTACAGCATATCCATAATCACTAGGATGTATAAGTCCCACATATCCATTCCATGACCTTCTTCTTTCAACATTATCTAAATGATAAGTTGTTAATTGTTGACCTAATCCCGCCACGTAAAAGTCTTTTGCTGTATTACTAGTACTAGTTGTTGTTCCAAATATCCATTGATGATTTTCAATTTTTCCTTTAGCATCTTCTTGTAATCCTGTTTTTCTAAAATCACAAGGTCTATAGGCATTTGTGCTATTATAATAACAATTTCCTGATGCTTTATTCCAATACAAACTATTATTCACATAGGTTCCCGTTATTACGTTTCCGTTATTGTCTTCAGCTAGATTCGTATCAAACCCTGGGTTTAATAATTTCATTAAATCTGCCCCTGTGTACTCTCCTGAATCTCCCCATTGACTTATTCCGTAGCCATTATTTATACTTGACGTGCTTGTATCCCAAGAATAATTACCTATGGCATGTGTTCTAATTAATTTCACTTTACCATCTACTACTCCGATAATTCTCCAACTATTTGGTTGTATTTTATTATTGCAGGATAATCCTGATGGTATAGTATATGTGTCTGCTCCAGTTTGAGTGCTCATTCCAACACTACTATTTTTTATTGCATTTTCGCAGTCGGTTTCAGTCTGATACTCACCTAATCCTGTTAAATAACCATGTGCATTCACATAATAATTATTTGTTGTTTCATTATATTTGCATTCTTTTTCTCCGTCTAGTCCAATCCCATTCATATTTCCACTTATAAATGACTCACATGCTGACAAGGTGCTAAATGTTCCTACTCTTGGTGCTCCTGTACTGATATCACCATTTGCATAAATCATATATGTGTCGGTTTCTACTTCTTCAGTCCCTTCCAAAGCAATGTAATTACATGGATTAGAACCCACAAATCTTAGGTTGCCAAAATCATCATATGCTAAAGTATTTGTACAACCTGATTCATCTGTTCCTTTATCAATGACTGCAGTAGATGTTGAATCGCTAGTATTAACCATATTGTGAATGTAATAAGCTGTGGTATTATCTTCTTTAAAATAAATTTCACATCTTGTTAACGTATTTGATGAATTATTATAATTTTCATAGTTTAAATTAATAGACCAATTTGCATAGTCAAAATCTATTGTTACTCCGTTATTACAACGGCTCTTTGTGCTATCAAATGTTTCTCCGCTATACTTACTTGGAATTGTATTTGACCTACTTCCATTACTTAGATGATAGGCAAATATTATTTCATCTGATTTTTTTTCTGTTTTCAGATAACTGACAATGTTTATAACTACAATACTTATTAACATTAATAAGATTAATTTCTTCTTCATCACTCTTCACCTACCAATTCTATTTGATAAGGATTAGTACTGCTTCCATTACCTGATAATATTCTTACATTAGATTTAAGATAAAGTGATGGGTATACTAGAGCGGCATTATTATAGCATTGACTATAACTTAAGGAATCACTCGCTGTTAAACTACCTGAATCATCATTAAAATGTGGCGTTAAAGTCCATTCGTGACTACTTTTACACATCCAATTATATTGGCAATAATTACTGCTGTTTGCATTTATACTATATATTCTATTTACCCCTCCCAATGCATATCTATAGTCACTAGAGTATATTAGCCCTATGTATCCTTCCCATGTTGCTGTTCTAAGTAATTTATCTGAATATGAATCTGTATAGTCTTTTTCAATCGTCTCACGTCTTTCATTTAGATAAGATTGTTGTGCTTCTAATTCGCTATAATCTGAGTCCCCCGTATTCCACAAATGTTTATCAATGAATTTTTTGAATTCATTTTTCATCCCTGTTGAGGAAAAATCACAATCTTGGCTAGAATTTTTATATCCCGTATAGCACGTTCCAGACTCTCTATTCCAATACAAACTGTTATTAACTAGTACTTTTTCTGAAAAAGTGCCCAAATTATACACTTCTTCTTTATAATCTTCATATCCAGGATTTAATAATTTCATAAGATCTGCTCCTGTGTATTTTTCTCCTTTGGTGTGATATGTGGTACCACTATTAACATAATCATCTATAAATTCAGACTCTCCCCATTGATTGATTCCTTGACCTTTTTTATCAGTATCCCATGAATATCCTCCAATAGAATCATTTCTCACTAATTTAACATTATCTTCAAATACACCTATAATTCTCCATAGTTCATCATTAAAACTTACATAATTGCATGGATTGCCATCTACATATCTTAGATTTTGAAAATGGTCATAAGCAAGTGTGTTTTGGCACAATACCGTTGTTCCATCTGTGTCATATACAGTCTCTCCATATATGTTTTCTATGCTCTTCGTATCAGCATTTCCCGCTAGTTTTGTAATTTGATCGGCTATTTTTTCTTCTCTAAACCATAAATCACATTTTGTCCTTTGACCTGTGGTATTATTAAACTCACTATGATCTAGAGTTGCTTTCCATTCAATGTTATTCCAGCTTAATTTTACTCCATTAGTACAATGACTTTTTGATTTATCTAGTACCATATTACTATTTTTTGAAGGGACTTGATTTGTTATACTTCCATCTTCACTGTGATATATCAAAATAATATCCCCAGGATCTGGAATATTTCCATTTATCAAGGTAAAATCTTTAATATCTTCAAACACCGCAAAAGAAGATGCAAAGTAAACAAATGCTAGTAAAAAAATAGAAGCTATCGTAAAAATGAAAATGCCTTTACTTTTTTTATTATTTTCTTTAAAAGGTTTAAGGTTCATTGGTTACACCCTTTCTACTTTATAATCAAATTTTAACACAATTCATATTTTTTTTCAATTTAATACATAAAAAAAGACGAGCAAATTCGTCTTTTTTGTTAATTATTATTCAATAATTTCTGAAACAGATCCAGCACCAACAGTACGTCCACCTTCACGAATAGAGAACTTAGTACCTTTTTCAAGTGCTACTGGAGCAATTAAGTCAACAGTCATGTCAACGTTATCTCCAGGCATAACCATTTCAACACCTTCAGGTAACTCGATAACACCAGTTACATCTGTAGTTCTGAAATAGAATTGAGGTCTGTAATTTGAGAAGAATGGAGTATGACGTCCGCCTTCTTCTTTAGTTAGAACATAAACTCTAGCTTTGAATTTGTGATGAGGTGTAACACTTCCTGGTTTAGCAAGAACTTGTCCACGTTCAACATCTTCACGAGCAATACCACGAAGTAGAACTCCAGCATTGTCTCCTGCTTCAGCATAGTCAAGAGTTTTTCTAAACATTTCGATACCAGTAACAACTGTTTTCTTAGTATCTCTTAAACCAACGATTTCAACTTCATCGTTTAGTTTTAATTGTCCACGTTCAACACGTCCTGTAACAACTGTTCCACGTCCTGAAATTGTAAATACATCTTCAATAGACATTAGGAATGGTTTATCAGTTTCACGAACTGGAGATGGAATATATTCATCTACTGCAGCCATTAAATCACGAATAGATTGTTCAGCAGCAGGATCTCCTTCGATTGCTTTTAAAGCAGAACCACGGATAATTGGGCATTCAGTATCGAATCCATATTCTCCTAATAATTCTCTAATTTCAACTTCAACTAAATCAAGTAATTCTGGGTCATCAACTTGGTCACATTTGTTCATGTAAACAACAATTTTAGGAACTCCAACTTGACGAGCAAGTAGAATGTGCTCTCTTGTTTGAGGCATAGGACCATCTGCAGCAGAAACTACAAGGATAGCTCCATCCATTTGAGCAGCACCAGTAATCATGTTTTTAACATAGTCAGCATGTCCTGGGCAGTCAACGTGAGCATAGTGACGTTTGTCAGTAGTATACTCAACGTGAGCAGTATTGATTGTAATACCTCTTTCTCTTTCTTCTGGTGCTTTATCGATATCTTCATATGCAACAAAGTTACCAAATAATTTTGTAATAGCAGCTGTTAATGTTGTTTTACCATGGTCAACGTGTCCAATAGTACCAATATTAACGTGTTCTTTTGAACGGTCAAATTTTTCTTTTGCCATTTTTTTCCTTCCTTTCTTCAATAAATATTTTATCTAATGCTTGAATGAATTTCAAGTATTATTTTTAGTTAACGCTATTTTTCTTAATAATCTCTTCAGAAATTGATTTTGGTACTTCTTCATAGTGATCAAGTTCCATTGTAAAGTTTCCTCTACCTTGTGAATTTGAACGTAAAGAAGTCGCGTATCCAAACATCTCTGCAAGTGGAACCATAGCTGTAATAGCTAAGGCATTTCCTCTTGATTCTTGTCCTAGAGGTCTTCCTCTTCTTCCTGTTAAATCTCCCATAACATTTCCTAGATATTCATCTGGAACTATTACAGTTACTTTCATAATAGGTTCAAGTAAAACTGGTTTACATTTATTCTTTGCTTCTTTTAACGCTAGAGAAGCTGCAACTTTAAATGCCATCTCACTTGAGTCTACATCGTGGTATGATCCATCAAATAATGTAGCTTTAACATCTACCATAGGGTATCCTGCAAGAATTCCGCCAGCCATAGCTTCTTGTAATCCTTTATCAGTTACTGGAATATATTCACGAGGAACAACTCCACCAACGATAGCATCTACAAACTCATATCCTTTTTCAGGATTTGGTTCAAATCTAACCCATACATGTCCGTATTGTCCACGTCCACCAGATTGTTTAATATATTTACCTTCACATTCAGCTGTCTGTGTAATAGTTTCTCTGTAAGCAACTTGAGGGCGTCCTACATTACAATCTACATTAAATTCTCTTCTCATTCTTTCTACTTGTACTTCAAGGTGTAACTCACCCATACCAGAAATAAGAGTTTGACCTGTTTCATGGTCTGTTTTAAATTTAAATGTTGGGTCTTCTTCTGATAATTTTTGTAATGCCATAGCCATCTTATCTTGATCTGCTTTTGATTTTGGCTCAATAGCCTCATCAATAACTGGTAATGGGAATTCCATTCCTTTCATGATAACTGGACTCTTTTCATCACATAAAGTATCAGCAGTTGTTGTATTTTTTAGACCTACGGCAGCTGCAATTTCACCACAGTAAACTTCTGTGATTTCCTTACGATTATTTGCATGCATCTGTAAGATACGACCAATTCTTTCTTTTTCTCCTTTGGTACTATTTAAGACGTAAGAACCACTTGTTAAGTGTCCAGAGTAAACTCTAAAGAAAGCAAGTCTTCCTACAAATGGGTCAGTCATGATTTTGAACGCCATAGCAGTAAATGGTTCTGAATCACTTGGTTTTCTTAGTACATCTTCACCAGTTTTAGGATTATAGCATTCAATTGCTTCTACATCCGTTGGAGCTGGGAAGTAATCTACTACTGCATCAAGAGCTAGTTTTACACCAATGTTAAAGTGTGCTGTTCCACACATTACTGGGAAGAACTTAGCCTTTAGTACTCCTTTTCTAATAGCACTTTTAATTTCTTCTACCGTTAATTCTTCTCCCATTAAATATTTTTCCATTAAAGCATCGTCAAATTCAACAGCTTTTTCAATTAATTCTAATCTCTTTGTTTCAGCTGTTTCTTTTAAGTCTGCTGGGATTTCAATTTCAACTGGCTCTTCATTTTGTTGTTTATCATAATGATAAGCTTTCATTGTAACTAAATCAATGATTCCATCAAATTCTGATTCAGCTCCAATTGGCCATTGAATTGGTGCAAAATTAACATTTAAACGATCTTTAATAGTTTTAATTGTGTAAGTGAAATCTGCTCCCATCTTGTCCATTTTGTTTGCAAAGAACATTCTTGGAACATGATATTCATCAGCTTGTCTCCAAACTGTTTCTGATTGAGGTTCAACTCCTGCTTGAGCATCTAGAACAAGGATTGCTCCATCTAGAACTTTCAAACTTCTTTGAACTTCAACAGTAAAGTCTACGTGACCTGGAGTATCAATAATATTTAGACGATATCCTTTCCAGTGAGCTGTTGTTGCTGCACTAGTGATTGTAATACCTCTTTCTTTTTCTTGATCCATCCAGTCCATTTGCGATTCTCCATCATGAGTCTCGCCAATCTTATGAGTAATTCCTGTATGGAATAAAACTCTTTCGGTAAAAGTTGTTTTACCAGCATCAATATGAGCCATGATACCAATATTTCTTACTTTATCAATTGAAACATCTCTTGCCATATAACACTCCTACCATCTATAATGAGCAAATGCTTTATTTGCTTCTGCCATCTTGTGAGTATCCTCACGTTTTTTTACTGCTCCACCTGTATTATTTGAAGCATCAATAAGTTCATTAGCTAAATTCTCAGCCATTCCCTTACCATTTCTATTTTTTGCATAATTAACAATCCATCTTAAAGCTAGAGCTTGAGCTCTGTCTTCTCTAACTTCCATTGGTACTTGATAATTTGAACCACCAACACGTCTTGATTTAACTTCAAGAGCTGGTTTTACGTTTTCTAAAGCACTTGTATATACTTCCATAGGATCTTTTCCTGTTTTTTCTTTAACAATATCAAATGCTTCATAAAGAATTTTTTGAGCTGTTCCTTTTTTTCCATCTAACATAATTTGATTAATTAATTTTGTAACCACTTTTGATTTATAGATAGAATCAGGTAATACATCTCTTTTTTCTGCTCTTCTTTTACGCATAATTATTCTCCTTTCTCTCTATTATTTTTTAGGTTTTTTAGCACCGTATTTACTACGTCCTTGTTTACGATTTGCAACTCCTTGAGTATCTAGAGTACCACGTACAATATGATATCTAACTCCGATTAGGTCTTTAACACGACCACCACGTACTAGAACAACACTATGTTCTTGTAAGTTGTGTCCTTCACCTGGAATATAAGCATCGATTTCTTTTCCATTAGAAAGTCTTACACGAGCATATTTTCTTAATGCTGAGTTAGGTTTCTTTGGAGTTTTTGTAGCAACACGAGTACAAACTCCACGTTTTTGTGGGCTTGTTTGATTTGTTTGCTTTCTTTCAAGAGTATTTAATCCAACATTTAAAACTGGGCTTTTACTCTTCTTTGTTTTCTTGCTTCTTCCTTTTTTTACTAATTGGTTAATAGTAGCCATACTTTTCTCCTTCCCATTAACACACTCCCTGGTGTATCAAACATTTCTTTAAATTAGGTTTTACACTTTTGTAAAACCCAAATTTCAAAGTCATAGATATATTAACAAATTCTTGTTCATTCGTCAATATTTTTTATTTAATTCTCATATTATTATCAATATCTTCCGTTCTTATAATATTATAGGCAGAATTCATAATCTCTTGCTTTTCTTCTTCTGATTTATTATTTTCTCCAAGTAATCTTTTTAACTTTCCAATTATAATGCCAGATGCTTCATCTATATTTTCACCAAAGGTATGCAATGCTGCAAGCGTTTCAAGGCTAACAAATATATCATTTAATTCTTCTTCAAAGCTTTTTGGCATCTCAATTGATTTAGTTTTGTTATCAATATTGTCAAAGTGCATATCTAGTTTCTCATTAATCCCATCTATTTCTTCTCTTGATTCCAATTCTTCTAAATATTTAATGTAAGCCATAAGTTTCTCCTCTTTTAAGGTGAGTATATCCTTATACACAAAAAAAGTCAACTTATCATCGTTGACCCTTTTGACAAATATGCACTTACTTCCAAATGATGCACCATTCTTTCATAAGTGTTTACACCTATGCAGACTTTGACGAATCTGCACTCTCTATTTACTATTTGTGAACCTTTGCGATTAGATGATTTTAATACTAAATAATATACTACTTTCCATGACTCCATCTTAAGTTTTAGTAGTTTTTTAATTTCTACTTGCGCTAGAGGAATGGACAATAGTTGTTAACTTATTACATAATATTAAAAGGTGTACCACGACAGACAAAACATGCAATACATGCCTTCCCTGTATAATGCCGCATTAAGGATTGCATGTAAGATATACCCCTTACATAACTTACCTCCTGTAGCATAATCATTGTAGCATAATTTTTTTATCTTGCCAATAGTTTTTTTTCATTTTACATATTCAGTGTAAAAAAAATATGACTTTAGTTTTTGTCATATCCTTTTGTAGTATATTTATCACACTTAATATAGCTTTCATGCTCATAATGTTCTCTTACTTTTTTTATTAAAACATACCCTGAGCAATCACCGTCATTTACTTTTAATGGCTCTATTTGCTCTTCTTTTATTAGTTCATCACTACTAATTTTTAAATCAGTTCCTGTATATAATGCTTTTTTCTCAGCATATGCTATTGCCGCCGTTTTAAGATCTGCTTCTAAAGTTTTATAACTTTGGGACTTGTTTTTATAAATCATGCCTATCGTAGTTAAGCCCACAAGTAACAAGACAAGAAATAAACCCCATACAACGCTTATCGTGCGCATTCTATTAATACTTGGTGATTTCATATCAATACCCTTGTGTTTCATAATCATTGCATGTAATGAAAGGCTCGTAGTTTTCATCTACCAGAACATATCCAGAGCATTCATCATTTTCTGTTTGCATTTCTTTTTCACTTAAATATTTTTCGGCAATTAACTCATCAGATATTATTAAATCGCTTGTATCTTTTGTTTTGGTTACATATTTTTTGGCAGCATTTTTTAAGTTTTTTTCAATGTCTGTATAACTATAATTTCTAGTGCTTGCTTTGGATGTTGGTGACTCCCCTGTTAGTCCTTGATACATATTGTTAATAAGTACTACTGCAAGTATCACAAAAAAGAAAATGATTGCTGAGAAAAACAACATTTCTCTTAAACCCCAACCGCGGTTATTGCTAATCATGATTAGTCCCCGATTTCTTTTTCTATATCATTTTTTAAGAAGAAAGCTCCAAATCCATAAGTAGTTTTATCTTTTTCAGCATATTCATAATACTTATAGCCAAAACTGGTACAGCGATAGTAAGATGAATTATTATTTGTAGGAATTGTTTCTTCTTTTAAACAAATCATCGGTTTCTTTCCAGATTTCGCTCTAAAATAATCTATTACAAAGAATAACATCCATATTGCTATTAAAGCGATGATTATTATTTTAACAATTGTCCATATACTCTTTTTCACTCTTATTCCTCTTTTCTAATTATCATTATACCTAATTTTTTTCTTTCTTACAATAAAAAAAGACCCGAAGGTCATTTTTAAATTAAGCAAGTTCTACTTCAGCGCCAGCTTCTTCTAGTTGAGCTTTAATTTGGTTTGCTTCGTCAGCTGGGATGTTTTCTTTAACATTTCCACCATTATCAGCTAAAGCTTTAGCGTCTACTAGTCCTAATCCTGTAATTTCCTTTAATAGTTTAATTACAGCAATCTTGTTTCCTCCAGCACTCTTTAATACTACAGTTTTAGCAGCGTTTTCTTCTGCAGCTTCTCCAGCAGCTGGAGCAGCAGCAACAGCAACAGCACTTGGGTCAACACCAAATTCTTCTTTCATAGCGTCTACCCATTCTTTAATTTCAAGTAATGTCATTTCTTTTAATGAAGCAATAAAATCTTCTTTTGTAATTTTAGCCATCTAAATCATTCCTTTCTAATTTTCTTTTTCCTCTGCATATAAATTTAATGCAATTGATAAGTTTCTAACATGTTCAATCATACCAGAAGCAAGCATTGTAAGCAATCCTTCTCTTGATGGAATTGAAGCATATTCTTTAATTGTAGCTAAATCTGCTACTGAACCATTGATAATACCAATTCTAATTTCAAGTTTATCATGACTTTTAGCAAAATCTGCTAAAACCTTAATAGGTTCTAGTAAGTTCTTACCAAATAAAATGGCATTAGGACCTTCTAGGAAACCATCAAAGCTTAGATTTAGTTCATCAAGGGCTCTTTTTAATAGAGTATTTTTGTAAACTTTTACTGTAGCATCTGTTTCTTTTAATTTTTTTCTTAAATCGCTTAAATCAGCAACTGTTAATCCTTGATATTGGAAAAGTATAACAGACTCACTGTCTTTAACACTATTCTCTATCTCTTTAACAATGCCTTTTTTAGCTTCAAGAATTTTTGCGCTAGCCATCCAAATTTCCTCCTTTGCTTAATTTATCAAAAAAAGCTCATCCAAATTAGGCGAGCTTAAAAGATAAGCAGGCCCTCGGCAAGATGATTAAGGTTTCCCCCTTGCTGTCTTTAGGTTTTTTGCTTTTTTCGAAACTTATTATATACTACCTTGAATTAATTGTCAAAAGAATTTTGATCAACTTTAATTCCAGGTCCCATTGTAGATGATACACTTATATTTGTAATAAATTGTCCTTTTACTGAAGCAGGTTTCATCTTCTTTAAAGTATTTACAACATATTCTAAGTTTTCTTTTAAAGCTTCAGCTTTAAATGAAGACTTACCAAGTATACCATGAATATTTCCGTATGAATCTGTACGGAACTCGATCATACCTTTATTGATATCTTCAATTGCTTTGACTGGATTAGGTGTAACTGTATTAGTTTTAGGATTTGGCATTAATCCCTTAGGTCCTAAAACCTTACCAATTTTACCTAAAGCAGGCATCATGTCTGGAGTAGCTACAATGACATCAAAATCAAACCAGTTTTCATTGGCAATCTTGTCAATCATATCTTGATCTCCAACATAAGCTGCACCAGCCTTCTTTGCTTCTTCAGCAGCAGTTCCTTTAGCAATAACTAAAATACGTTTAGACTTTCCAGTACCATTTGGTAGAACAAAAGATCCACGTAATTGTTGATCTACTTTTTTAGGGTCAACATTTAGTTTAATAGCAAAATCTACTGTGCCTTCAAACTTCGTTGTTGAAGTTTTTTTAGCAAGTTCACAAGCTTCTTTAGCACTGTAAGCTTTATTTTTATCAACAAGCTTAGCAGCTTCCACATATTTACGACCAAATTTTTTCATCAAATAACCTCCTAACTGTGGTTTATTAGCGGACTATTTTCTATTATATTATTCTTCTTCAGAATTTTCGTCTTTATTTTTACCAATAACTTCTACTTCTGCAGAAGACTCTTCAGCAACCTCTGCTTCCATTTCAGCTAATTCTTCTTCTCTTTTCGCTCTTTCTGCTTCCTCTTTTTGGGCTTCTTTTGCTTGTTCAGCCATTTCTTTATCATTTAAGCCTTTAACAGCAATTCCCATATTACGAGCAGTTCCTTCAATAATTTTCATTGCATCTTCTACTGTATAAGCATTTAAATCTGGTAATTTAGTTTCTGCAATTTCTCTTAATTGATCTTGAGTAATGGTTGCAACAACTTCATTAGCGCCCTTCTTACCAGCTTTTTGTAATTTAGCAGCTTTCTTTAGTAAGAATGCAGCAGGTGGAGTTTTAAGAACAAAATCAAATGTTCTATCATCATAAATAGAAATCTCGCATGGAACAACATCTCCCATTTTGTCTCTAGTTGCATCATTAAACTTTTGACAGAAATCTTGAATATTGATACCTGCAGGTCCTAAAACTGTACCAACTGGTGGTGCAGGATTTGCTTTTCCAGCAGGAATTTGCAATTTTACTTTCTTAACGACTTCTTTTGCCACGAAAACTCAACTCCTTTCAAGTATTATTTGTTTTAAACGTGTAAGTGGTGATTAGGCAAGTCCGCTTCTTCTTCCCTCCCACTTGTGCCTTTTTAAGGCATTTAAATTCTATCATGTACACTCCCTCTTGTCAAACACTTTTTTTTATGATATAAATATTTAAGGAAGCACCTAGGATAACTAGATGTTTACCTTTTAGTGGTTAATCTAGCTATCAGCTAGATTTTTTTTATTATCACATAGAATATAGATATGGAAACTATGAGATAAGTGATTTCTTTTATAAGTTTAAGAACAAATGTCTTCTTCTTCATAAAGAATTCCTCCTTTCGATTTAAAATTGAAAGGTAAACAAAAAATCTAGCCGGAAAGTGCTTCCTTAGTTATTTAGTCTATAACAAATGAAAAAGCAAAGTCAATCAAATACTTTGTCTTTTTTTGTCGAAAAATTATTATCTTTTCTTCATCTTGACTTCTATTATGCATGTTATGTATACTTAACGTAAGGTGATGATATATGAAAAAATATTTATTATTAGGAGTAATCATAGTTATGCTTGCTCTTGCTAGTACTTACTTGATCTTTTTTTATCATCCTAAAAAGAATGGTTATTATTTCATCTTAGAAAGAGATGGAAAAAAACTATATGCTGATGAAAAGAATCCTAAAATGGAAAGTAATGGAGAGGTAGTTTTTATTAAAGAATTCTTACCTAAATCAAATTGTATGCTTTCTTGCATTTATCATTATGCTGCAAAGCCGTTTAAAGAGACGGATAAAGCTTATATTTTTGCCTATCAAATTGAAGATATTACTTATTATTATGCTTCTTGTAAAAATGAGCGTGAAGTATTCATAAGTAAAGAAATAGCAGACTTTAATTGTGATTAAGTCTTCTTCCTCTTACTAAAGGGTTGATAACTCTGTTTTTTAAGTGGACATTTTCTATTTTAGGAATGTCTTTTTTTGAAACTGAATAGAATAGTCTTAATTGTTCTAATATTACTTTACAATTGCTATGATTTAATATGTTAAATAATGTTTTTTCATCTATTCTAAATAAATCCTCATAACTAATTAAACACTCTTTAATAGCCAATCTTGTAATGCTTGCGAGTAACTCCATCATATAAGTATCTTCTAGGCTATGAGTAAATGCATTAATACTTTGATTATACTTTACTACTTGTTTTGCCACTTGCTTACTTTCAAAACCAATTTCTTCTTCATAATCTGAGTTAATATAAACTCTTACTTGACTTAGTATTTTTTTTATATCTTTTTCTTGAATTTCTTTTGTCCAGCCATATCCTGTTAAGATAATTCCATCTAGTCTATCAACGCATATCTTTGGCCTATTATTATCTACTATACTATAGTTTTTAAAATTTATAATATCTTCAATTTTTAGATTATCTTCTTTTAAGCAAGTTTTTAAGTAAAAACTATTTCTTAATATTTTTCCGGTATACTCTTCCGTACTTTCTTGAGCTAAGTAGTCTTTATTCATATAGTCTATGACATGAGAAAAGCAAGGAGTTGCCACATCATGAAATAACGCAGCTAGAGTATCTTCTTTTCTTTTTGTAAAGTTCCAGGTCATTAAAGCCGCGGTTAAACTATGATCATATCTAGATATATATTCTTTAAATGCATAGATATCTTTTGAAGCATAATCCATCCCACAAAAATAGCCAATATTTTTTAGCCTTGTTAAACAAGGAGTGGATAAGTATTTTATTAAAAACGATGGTACTTGATTTACTCCTAGTAACTCTTTGTAATAACTTAGTCCTCTTTTTTCCATTTTCTTCACCTAGTAAGTAATATCCTACTATAAATATTAAAAAAAGAAAAGATATAACATCTTGTTTTTACTATGTCCTAATTTAAATAAACCATATTAAAATGAGTGAAATCGTTAGTCACTAAACTTACAATTTCACTCATTTTTTGCTTTTATTACTAGCTTCCAGAAAAACTGTTCTTTAGCTAAGCTATAACTAATCTATGTATGAAATAGATTGTTACTAAATCTAAATAAGGCTCGCGGCCTCACAAAATGAGGAGTCATTTTGTGAGGAAATGTTGCCGCCTTTAAGTCTTACTTTGAGTAAGTTTTCAACTTACTCTAAATGGGTCTGTTACCACGCCTGAGCCTAACATCAGACTATCAGATTTCAGATTGAGAACTGGGCGAAGGGTGCCGTAGATAGCATACACATCCTCAGCGAGATCAACACTACCGACCTCGTAGACTCCCCCGACACCCGCAGTGCTAGTACAGTAAGAAGGCGACAAGGACCAATACCAATTTCCTGTTGTTAAATAATAATTATAGTTTTCTCCGTATGCCCATCCTGCGATGTTTGCTTCATCTTGAGTAATAAGACCTATAGGATAGGTTAAGGCTCCATTTCCTTTTACTGTATCACTTACGGTAAACGCGTCATTTTTATTAGGACATTTTAAGATTGCTTTATTTCCTTGCCCTTGTTCAAATTGCTCTATTTGCCTTCCCAATGTTCCATAGATTGTCCTGTTTGTACCGAATGCATTGGTTGTATAATTTTTTTCCCATTTTGTATTTGCAAAATTAATTGTTTCTGCACTTGCTACACTTCTATCGTTACAGAACAATGTGTCTGCTATATAACTATCATAACTTGTCATCTGTGTTTCATACCAACTATCTAATCTCTGTTTGATACTACTATTGTTTGTATTGGCATGGGTATCGTTATAGTTATTACTTCCTGCTGTTCCATACATATAGCCTACATAGGCATTGTCATTAGGACTTGTGTTATAGGCACTCATTCCTATACTTCTTATGTTTGCAGAAACAAAATCTCCTGAATCTTTGTCATATTCCAAATCATTTTTGCCATGAGCACTTGTTCCGTCATATATCATTCTGATTGTTCCATCTCCATTAATCCGTACTATTCTCCAGTACATATCATCCCCTGCACTTGCGTATTTTGTACAATCTGTGGCTGAAGCCTCACAATCTGACAAACTTGTAAACCCTTCGTTATTATTATTTTCAACAACGAATCCGTTATAGTAATCTGTTTGCCATTTACCAAATTTTACATAGTTATTTGTGACATCTCCTCGAAAATAATAGGAGATTCCATAATCATCTGGTAGTTCAAATAACCCACTTGTTTGAGGTTGCCAAGCACCTTGTTTTACTTCATTTAACTCACTACCAGTGAATACTGTTACACCTAGGTTTCCTTCAGAGTCTGCCGTATTGACTTTATCTACCTCATTATTTACAGCAGATGAGGATTGATAGATTGCAGTGTTCTCACCTGAACCATAATTCCAATCTCCAGTTAATATCATGTATTTACCAATTAAGTCATTATAACAAGTAGAATACTGACAAGTTGTATAATTTGTTAAAGTATATTGTCCTGTTGCATCGTCATACGTAAAATCACTCGCATAAGTAATATAGGTATCTGTGCCATTTGCTAAAGGAGCCCTTCCATATGATGCATCATAAGTAACTCCTGCACTTGTCTGAGGTGCAATCCTGGCAAAATTAGGATTTATACTTGTTGATGTTGTAACTACTAAATTAGGATTTAGTTCTTGTAAAGACTCTAAAGTATCTAAAGCAGGATTGGATAGTTTATCAATAATTTTACCTGACACGGTTCCAGAGAAAGTTTGTCCCATCTGATTATTTTGATTTCCATTATTCTTGTAGTTATAGACTAAATAGAAAGTATATTTTGAGTAAGCAGTAGATTCTGAATTTTGTCTTATTTTTAAAGTACTACTTTCACTTATAACTTCAAACTCTTCTTGGAATAGCTTATTTAATCCATTTTTTAGACTTCCTGTATAAACAGGTATTAGTCCGTTTGTTACTAATGTATCTACTCTAGAGAAATTACTTCCTTCTTGAGTTAGTTCGCCTTCGGTAACTGTTACTTCTGTAGTATCTAGTGATTTATATAGAGATACTTCTACATCTGTACCAAAGATTGCTTCATCGATAACTCCTGTTAAATCTAGTTCATAGATTCCTTTACCTTTGGTTACAGGTTCTACTTCAAACTTTTGGATTGCTATATCCCCTGGGTATTGTTCTCCACTAGTATAAGTGGCCTCTGTTGCGGTTAATTTTAAACTTCCAAGTTCTGCTAGAGTGATACTTGTTTCTCTAGTACCTAGGTTTTGAAATGATGCGGTAAAGTAAGCATAAGATATTCCTGATACTAACGCTATTAAGGCTATGAATAAACCTAAAGTATAATTTTTAACTTTTTTTTGATTCATACTCAAACTTCCTTCTTCCTATTTTCTATGTAACAATGGTATCATAATTTCATAAGAAAAACTAGTCTTTTCTTGACCAGTTAATTTCTTTTAAATTGTTTTGTTTTAAAAAAATATTTGTTCTTGAGAATGGTTTACTACCAAAGAATCCATATCTTGCTGAGAAAGGAGATGGGTGAGGTGAAGTGATTACTAAATGCTTGGGATTAGTTATTAACCTTTGTTTTTCTTTAGCAAAATTTCCCCACAAAATAAAGACAACTGGCGTTTCTTTTTCATTTAAAATTTTTATAATGTAATCAGTTAGTCTTTCCCATCCGAGTTTCCTATGGGAAGCAGGTGTATCTTTAACAACTGTTAAAACTGCGTTTAATAAGAGGACTCCTTCTTTTGCCCACCCTGTTAAATCGCCATCATTTCTAGGTGGTATATTTAAATCATTTTCTAATTCTTTATAAATATTTTGTAGAGAAGGTGGAACTTTTATTCCTTTTTGAACAGAAAAAGATAGACCATGTGCTTCATTTTCTCCGTGATATGGATCTTGTCCTACAATTACCACTTTGGTATCTTGATAACTTGTTAGTTTTAGAGCATTGAAGATATAATCTTTAGGTGGATAAATTGTTTTTGTTTCGTATTCATGATTAACTACTCCCATAAACTTTTTGAATCCTTCACTTTTCCATATTATACTTAGTTTTTCATCCCAGTCATTTCCTATCATATATGTTTCCTCACTTTCTTTTAATATACTATCAAAAATAATATAATTCAATAAAAAACGCATCATTATTTATGATACGTTTCGTTATTAATAATTTTGAAAGCTCGATATATTTGCTCTAATAAAATGCCTCTGAATAAACCATGAGGAAAAGTCAGGGATGAAAAAGATAAAGCAAAATTAGACATTTCTTTGATTTCTTTTGGTATTCCTAGACTACTTCCTATTACAAAAGTTATATTTGGATAACTTAAAAATGTTTTTTCAATCTTACTTGCAAACTCTTCACTTGATAATGTCTTTCCTTCTATTTCTAAAGTGATAAGGTAATCTTTTGTGGATAAGTGCTTTTTTAAGTGGATAAGTTCTAAATCTAGAGTAGCTTCATCTTTGACTTCAATAATCTCTATTTTATGATATTTTTTTATTCTGTTTAGATAGTCGTTTATTAATTGATTTAGGTACGGCTCTTTTATTTTACCCACGGATAAGATCTTTATCATTACATACCTCCGTGATTTCATTTTGTTTAGCACATACTACTGAATCAAAGGCTATTTCATATTCTTTCATTGTATTAAAAAACATTTCTAAAGCTTTTTCTTCTGTATTATTTGTTCTTGATAAATGCATAAGTACAATTTTTTTAGTTTTTTTTCCAATTAGTTTTGTTAGGTAGAAACTAGAATCTTTATTAGATAAGTGGCCTAAAGTTCCTAAGATACGTTGTTGTAAATACTTAGGATATGGGCCATTCATGAGCATTTCAATATCGTGATTACTTTCCATTAAGTAATAGGTGTGATTTTTTAGTACATTAAAGTACTTTCTATTTACATATCCAGTATCAGTAATATAAACAAGCGATTCATTTTCTCCATATATAATAAAATTTCTTGAGTCACTTGCATCATGAGAAGATATAATGCTTTTAATTTTTACTTCTCCTATTTCTATTATTTCATCATAAATGACTACATTGTCATAATCTTTCAAATAATCTAAGTCGTAAAACATCTTTTCTGTTACATATACTTTGGGATGTGATCTTTTTAAAAACACTTTTAAAGCCGACACATGATCTTCATGAGTATGACTAATTAAGATAGCATCTATTGAGGATACTTCCACATTAATCTCATTTAATTTTTCTTTAATATATTTAGCATTTTTTCCTAAATCAATTAAAATATTAATTCCGTCTATAGAGACAAAAGAAGAGTTTCCTTCTGACCCAGAAGCAAGAACCACGCTTCTCATCTAAACAAACTCCATGGATTATACCAAGTTCTACTAGAGTAAGACGAACCAACCGCAAAGCCAAAGTGAAGGTGGGTTCCAGTAGATGAACCTGAACTTCCCATTGACGCAATGACTTGTCCTTGTGATACTTGTTGGCCAAGTGACACTTTTATATCCTGAGTAATATGCGCATAAATTGTATAATAATTATTTTCATGTTGAATAACAATAAAGTTTCCATATCCCATTCCACAGTTGCTACCTAAATATCCATAGTTAGCGCAGCTCGTGTTAACTTCGATTACTTTTCCACCCCTAGAAGCATATATAGGAGACCCAAATCCTGTTCCTGAAATATCTATAGCATTATGGAATGATCCCCATCTATATTCATAATCAGTTGTAATAACATAAGGGGTTTTTGTTGGCCAAGACCAGTTTAAACCAGTACTATAATAACCACCTGTTGATTTGCTTCCAAAGCCAACTTTATAAGATGGTCCAACTGAGGTAATTTCTGGAATAGATTCTCTAATTGTAACTGAGTTTATTAAATTTGTTTCTTGTGAACGTTCACCATTTATGATACGTAATTCTTGAGTTGTTCTAACTAAACCAGTAACACCTGTTTGAGTTACTTTTTTGACTCCACTACTTAAAGTGTTATCAGTAACAGTTTGTTTTTGATAGGCTTGTTCTACATCTTCTGTTACTCGTACCTCTTCATATAAGTTTAAAACAGGATTAATTAAGGCATTAGATAAATTATCACCAATTGCTAAAACAGCATTTTCATTTTTATATTTTGGATTAGCAATTAATAGTTCTCGTACATTTAATTTACTAGCTTCAGCAATAGAAGCAAGCGTATCTCCTTGTTTTACTGTATAAGTATTTTGGGGTGTTGTTGTTCCATATAAAAGATATTGAGTTAATTCTGTTGCATCTGTAAATATTTTACTTTTCACAGAAATATATGCTTTTTTTATAGTAATATTTTCAGCAAATTCCATATGTTTAATTAAAGATCCAACTGTTTTTATCTCTTCCTGGGTATTAGTAATATATTTTTGATATTCTGTCTCATCCACAAAAGTCGTTATAAACTTATACTCGGCATCTTTAAATACTTGATCATCAACTACGGCGATTGTTGTTACTTTCTCTGTTGCGTTTTCACTTGCTGGTCTAGTAATTGTTATTAAATAGCCTTCAATTGTAAAATCTCCCTTTTGTTGTATTTTTTGATAGATGCTCTCGGCATTTTCGATTTTTTCATCATAAGTTACATACTCTTCTATGTCAAATCCATTTGGAGGATATACTTGACTTACTTTATACTCTGCTTTGATATCTTGCTGTTCTTCATTAATTAGATTTAAGAGTGAATCTTTGTTATCAACAAGGCCAATTTTGGCTCCATCTAAATATACTTGGTAAACATTTTTAGGGCTATCACTTTTATCTTTAAATCCAATAAAAATCATTATTCCACTCATTATTATTAGAATTACTAATATTAATATTTTTTCTTTTACTTTCATACACTCTCCTATACCCCTTCTTCTGCACTTGTATATGCTTTAAAACATGATTTATTAAGTTCAAATAGTAGTTGAAATAATCCTGTTGAACCACGACGATGTTTGGCAATTATAATTTCAGCTGGAACAATATTTGTCTTATTATCTGCCGTTTTTGTTTCAAAATAATCTTGTCTGTTAATAAACAATACCATGTCTGCATCTTGCTCGATTGAACCAGATTCACGAAGATCTGCTAGTCTTGGTTGATTTGATTCTCTTCTTTCAGCATTACGAGACAACTGAGCTAGAGCAATGACAGGGACTTTTAATTCCATAGCCATCGTTTTAAAAGCACGAGATATTTCTGATACTTCTACTTGTCTAGATTCTACTCTTCCTCCTGTTGTAACAAGCTGTAAGTAATCAATTACAACAAGAGCAAGTCCTTTTTGGCTTGAAGCTAGTCTTCTGCATTTTGCTTTTATTTCTGGAGCAGTCACTGAAGCATCATCTTCGATATATATATTAGTCGAAGCCAGTTCACTCATAGCTTCAGTATATCTTTTCCAATCATTATCATTTAGCATACCTGTTTTTAATTTGTCACCTTCAATTTGGCCAACTGCACTAATCATACGATTGACTAGTTGTTCGGCACTCATCTCTAGGTTAAATATGGCAACGGCTTTATCTGTTGTCATCGCTGCATTTACAGCAAGATTGAGAGCAAATGCTGTTTTTCCCATACCAGGACGAGCCGCGATTATAATCATTTCTCCTTCATGAAGACCAGATGTTGCTTTATCTAAGTCTATGAACCCTGTTGGAAGTCCTGTTATAGCTGATTTATTCTTGCTTAATCTTTCAAGATTCTCGTGGGCTTCTCTTAAAGCTTCTGTAATCGGCTTAAACTCAGATGTTTTTCTTGTTCTAACAACATTTAAAAGCTTTGATTCAGAAGAATCTAAAATGGTTGTTAAATTATCTGTTTCATTATAAGCATCTGTAATGATATTAGTTGCTGTATCAATTAGTTTTCGCCTAGTTGCTTTATCTTTTACTATTTCCATATAGTAATTTAGATTTGCCGAAGTGGCTACAGAATCGACAATATCAGATAAGTATTCAACTCCTCCAACTGCGCTTAAATTTTTTTGCTTATCAAGTTCATTTTTAACTGTTGTGATATCAATTGGCGTTCTATTTTTATATAACTCGCTTAAAGCCTGAAAAACCTTTTTGTTTGCATCAGAAAAGAACATGTCTTCAGTCATGTTTTCCATGATGCTTTCCATAGCACTTGGATTTAAAAAAGCGACTCCTAGCACAGACATTTCTGCTTCGATATTTTGAGGCATCACTCTTGTGGCCATTTTCATCACCTACTTTTTAAGATTTACTTTAATATTAAAAATTACTCTTTTGTGAAGCTCAATTTTAACTTCATGTGTTCCTAACGTATCCAAATTATGATCAAGGATTATACATTTTTTATCAATCGAATATCCCATTTTCTTTAATTCTTCACTAATCTGTTTAGTAGAAACCATTCCAAATACTTTATCTTGGGCTCCTGTTTTAACTTTAAAATTTAGAACTTTATTTTCTAATTTTTTTCTTATTTCATTTAAATTTTTGACACGTTCTTCCTCTTCTAGATGTCTATCTAATAATTCCTGATCTAGTACACTTTGACTCTTTTTGGTTTGAGGAACAGCAAGCCCTTTCTTTATTAAATAGTTGATTGCGTATCCATCACTTACTTCAATTATATCATCTTTTTTACCTTGTTTTTTGACATCAGCAAGTAATATTACTTTCATAAAATCAAACCTTCTTTCTTAAGTGTCATTATTATAGCACAATTTTAGCAATTATTTCGATAAATTATTATGATTCTCTTGAATGACATTTGTTATAAAATCTATTGATTTATTTACTGAATCGATTGTTTGGTCTTTAAAACTTTGAGAAACTATTACATTATGTTTTTTTTCTATTTGAGACCATAACAATTCAATAGGAGGTAGGTTGCTTAGCATTTCTTCAACTAAACTGACGTATGAGCTATCACTAGCAAATATAAAACTACGGATAGTACTAATTGTATTTTTTCCTTTTGATATAGGAAACGGTTCTAAGCAATACTCCTCATACTTTTTATGTATTTTAATAGTAAAACACAAATCAAAATCAAAGTATGGAGCAAGAGTTGGTTTATCATTATCTAAGATAATTATGTTGTCATAATGTAAGTCTGGGTCTCCAACAATAATTTGAAAAATAAAGTATTTAACAATATTTTTCATTAAAAAGCTTACAATTTTGTCTTTATCTTTTCTATCTTTGTAGTAATAATCTAAAGCCCACCATATAGTTTCTAAATTATAAGATATTTCACGATAATACTCATCTTTAAAATCACTTTCATGAGTTAATATAAATTCTTCATAGTAATTCTCTAGAATTTCTCCTATACTAATTTCTTCTTTATTTGAAGGATTATAACTTCTTGACACTAATCCTATTTCTTCGCCATAAAGGGCTAATTTAAAATCCAATGTTTTTATTCCAATACTTCTGGCCATCTCACTTGCTAGTAAACTTGAAAGTAATTCTTCACGATCACACGCTTTAAAGTAATACTCTTTTCCGCCTTGTTTAAAAGTATAAATATTGTGAGTCCCTTCCGAAGTCATTTCTAATTCTTTATCTGTTAAATCGATATATTTGACCATTATTTATGTCCCCTTACGTGTTAATTGTATCAAAAAAAGATAGGTTTGCCTATCCTTATTTTGTAAATGGTATTAAAGCCATAAATCTTGCATATTTAATTTGTTCAGCAATATGTCTTTGATGTTTTGCACATGCACCAGTCATTCTTCTAGGTAAAATTTTACCTTTTTCACTGATATATTTATTCATAATCATAACATCTTTATAATCTACGCTTTTTCCAGCACACATTTGACATATTTTTTTCTTTTTTCTTCTAAATTCTGCCATTGTTTATTCTCCTTTCCTAAAATGGAAGATCATCATCAGATAAGGCAATTTCTTCGCCAAAATCTTTGAATGGATCTGTAGAGACATCGGTTGTTTCCATACTTGTCTCATCATAGTTAGGCATAGGTTGTGAATAATCGTTTGAACTAGAGTTAGAACGCGTTCCAAGGAATGTAGTATTATCTGCTACTACATCAGTTGTATAACGCCTTTGTCCATCTGCTCCATCATATTGGCCAGTTTGAATTCTTCCTTCTATAGCAACTTGAGAACCTTTGGTACAATATTTAGCAATATTTTCTGCCTGGCGTCTCCAAGCTATGCAACTAATAAAGTCCGTTTGGGGTTGATTACCATTCTGAGCATTTGATGCAGAATAAGGTCTTGATACCGCAACTGTAAAACGGGTCATAGAAACACCTGATGGAGTTGTTCTCATCTCTGGATCTCTAGCTAATCTTCCGATTAATATAACTCTATTCATTTCCTACTCCTCTTCTTGTCTAATGATTAAATGTCTTAAAACATTCTCATCAAGACTAATCTTACGATCAAATTCATGAATGCAATCTTTGTTTGCTTCTACTTGCATTACATAGTAATATCCATTTAATTCTTTTTTAATTGGATAAGCAAGTTTCTTTTGTCCTAGTTCTTTAAAATCGGCAACTTTTCCCTTTAAATCAGATATAAGTGATTTATAAGAATCAGCAGTCTTTTTAATATTAGTACTTTCATCTGCAGCACGAACTATGAACATAATTTCGTATTTGTTCATTTTCTACACCTCCTTATGGTCTAATGGCTTTTTATCGACGTAAAAAGCAAGGAGTAATTTCTTACTCGCTTAGTATTTTAGCATAAGATATGCTTAAATGCAATTACTTTTTTATTAATCCAAGCCCTAGTTGATCTTCAACTCCATAAGAAGCAATAGTTGCTGAAAATGGGCTCTCAATAATATTTTTAAAATATTCAAATGATTTTAAATACTCTATAATTTTCTCATAGTTAATTTCTCTTAAGGGCATATGTAATAGAGCTAAAAAACTACTATCATATTCTTCAATATTATTTTCGTTTACCAATTCTTTTATATATTTCATAGCTTGAATATTAGTTTTTCCCCGATAAATCTTTTTTGGCACCAACTTTCCTTCAGAATTTGAATCAACTCTATATTTTAAGCCAAGAAAATCAGTAACTGACAAACTCTTTGGTACTCTTCCACTTCTTATATATCCTTTGGCACTGGAGATAAAATGACTTCCTACTACTTTTTTTCTCAATACTTCTATTTTTTCTTTTAATTCGATTAGGCTCAATTTTTCTTTTAGTAAATTGTTGGCATACGAGCTTAATATTGTTCCTCCACTTCCAGCAGTTTTGGTATGCACGCCTTGAATTCTACCGGGAAATTCTTTTGATAGCTCTTCAACCATATTCATAGAAATATTATAACTACTAGAACTAACATATTCACTTACAGAAAGATGTAAGATATCATATCCTTTTTCTAATAGATTACGAAAAGATTTATAGTAATCATACATTTTCGGAGCTGAAGTTTGATAAATTTTTCCTTCCTTTAAGCCAGCAAAGATTTGCTCCATTGTAATTGCTTCAATCTGGTCATCTAATGATTTTTGATCATAAAATTCCTTTCCATCATCATCAATAATCAACCCTGGAATCATAGTTGTTTTTTCGATTGGATTTAAACCACTATCTGTCGTAATAATAATTTTATTCATACTATTTTCCCTCCTGATTTGGTAACTCTATTATATCTCAATGTGGCTTTCACTTTCAACTTTATAAACATCTCTATTTTTGATACAATATTATACAAGGTGATTGATGATGAAAAAAATATATATTGTTTCAGACACCGAGAAAGATTATTATCTGAAATATTTTAGCAGCCAAGGAATAGATAACAGGAAAATTTATACTATATCTACTCTGCTAGCTAATTATCCCTATATTCATGATGATAAAGCCCTTGATTATATTATGAATCATTATCATGTGTGTCTTGATGTAGCGCGTATTTATTTAAAACAAATACTTCTTTATAAAATTGAAAAACTCCAAAATGACAAGGGGCTTTTTTTGCAAGCCTTAAAAAGCGAACTTCTTTCTAATAATTTACTCTCTTTTAACTCATTGTTTCACGAGCAATTAAAAAAAAGTGAAATCATATGTCTCATTCCTGAAGCAAAAGATTTAAATCAATTGCTAGACGAATGGGTATTATCCTATAAAAATTTAGAAGAGAGAGATTTTACTCCTGTTATTTATGAACTTGAAAATGAGGAGATGGAGATTGCGTTTGTTGGCGAACAAATCATTAAACTACTTAAGCAAGGAGTAGATATTAATTCCATCTATTTATGTAATTTAGATGATGATTACTCTAGTAAAGTAGAAAGGATTTTTAAGTGGCAACACATCCCTTTTGCAAAGAAGAAAAAGACCACTTTGTCTATGACTCCTTTAGGTTCTCTTTATTTAAAAGTTTTAAAAGATGAAGGAATAGAGGCTTCCCTAGAATTTCTTGAAAAGACTAGTATTAGTAATGACTCAAATATCTATAATCAAATTATAGATGCAATTAATTCCACCATTTTACTTTATAATCAAAAAGAGTTTTTAATATCTAGATTAGAGCAAACAAAAGTTAATGCTACGATTTATGGTAATGTAGTAAGAGAACTATCGTTAGAAGAAATTTCTCATCATGAAAGTGATTATGTATTCTTATTGCAGGCCACGGCGGATGTTTTTCCAAAAACTTATAAAGATGAAGATTACTTTAGTGATCAAGAGAAGATTTTGTTACATGGTGATACTACGTTAGATAAAAACAAAAGAGAAAAAGAGAAAGCTTGTAAGGCTATTAATAGTATTTCACATTTAGTTATTACTTATCCTAAGATTAAAAATAGCAAGGAATGTTATATTTCCCCTATTTTAAATAAGGAAGTGGAGCAAGTTATAAAAGGGAACTGTCTTTCCTTTTTGGCAAGCGATTTTTTTAATCAAATGTATCTTGCTAAGGAATTAGATGACTATGTCAAATATAATACAATTTCTAAAGAATTATCTTTTTTAAACTTACATTATGATGTAAATTATGCAACTTATGATCATTCTTTTACTGGTGTAGCTCTTTCACCTTCTGATATCTATCTTTCTTATACGTCACTAGATAAATATCTTAAGTGTCCTTTTCAGTACTATGTTTCTTCTATACTAAAAATTGTCCCTTATGAAAATACTTTTTCTTTGTTTGTCGGAAATTTGTTTCATCACGTCTTAGAAGAATATTTTAATGGTAGAAAAAATTGGAAAGAACTATACGAAGAGGAGATTTCAAAGTTTTCTGCTAATTTTAAAGAAAAATTTTTCTTTGACAAATTAAAAGATGACTTAGAATTTATTATTCAAACCATAGAAGATCAGGATAGTCATTCTTTATTAAATAAGATTAAAACGGAAGAAAAAATTATTTTGGATATCAAAGGAAAGCCAATTATTCACTTTCAAGGAAAGATTGATAAGATTAAATATCTCGAAGAGGATTCTTATGTGCTGGCTATTTTAATTGATTATAAGACAGGAAACGCTTCGATGAAAAAAGAATATATGCCATTAGGGTTCCATCTTCAACTACCTATTTACTTGTATCTTATTTCTTCTATCCAAAATAAGGTTTTAGTGGGAGGAATTTATATTCAAAATATTTTACCTTCTCGAATTGTAGATGATGGCAAATCAAGTTTAAATGCTCAAAAAAAGAAAGAATTAAAATTACAAGGATATAGTAATTCTGATTTCAAAATTCTTGAAAAAATTGATGATACCTTTAAAAATTCTAATGTAATTGCAAGTTTAAAAGTTAATCAAGATGAAAGTTTTTCTTATCATTCTAAAATTGTTAGTGAAGAAGATATGAGAGTTTTGTCTTCTCTAGCTGAAGAAAAAATTAAAGAAGCTGGAATGAATATTTCTAAAGGAGACTTTCAAATACAACCAAAAGTAATTGATTTGAAAGACAAGATTAGTTGTGAACATTGTTCTTTTAAAGATCTTTGTTATTATACTGAAAAAGATGTTATTTACTTAAATAGTGATAAAACTTTTCTTAGAAAGGAGGAAAAAAATGGCTTGGACGAGTGAACAAAAGATAGCAATTGAAAAAACTGGAGATAATATAATTGTCTCAGCTGGGGCTGGTTCTGGTAAAACGGCGGTGTTAACAACGAGAGTAATGGAACATATTAAACATTCTATTCATGTTAATGAACTTCTTATTTTAACTTTTACCAATGCCGCGGCTGCAGAAATGAAAGAAAGGATTAAGAAAAACTTACAAAGAGAAAATAATAAAGAAGAGCTTGATTTACTGGATTCTAGTTATATTACTACTTTTGATTCTTTCTCTCTTTCTTTAGTAAAAAAATATCATTATATTTTAAATCTTCCTAGCCATATTGAAATTACTGATTCTTCCATTATAGCTCTTGAAAAAAAGAAAATTTTAGATGAAGTTTTAGAAAGATATTATCAAAAAAAAGATAAGTTTTTTACTAGTATGATTACTCATCTTTGTATTAAAGATGATGAAGTATTTAAAGAGGCCTTACTAAGATTGGCTAGTAAATTAGAAATAAGAACTGATTTGGATGAGTATTTATCTACATATTTTGAAAAATATTATCAAGCTGAAACAAATAAGTTTCTGATTGATCGTTACGAGAATGTTTTAAAGAGGAAAACCGATGATGTCTTTGTATCTTTAGAAGAGAGAGAATCTAGTTTTGATAGTGACTATTATCAAAAATTACTTACTTCTATTCTTCCTTTGCGAAATACAAGTTCACTTAATGAGTTTCTTGCTGTTGTAAAGACTATTAGACTTGCTTCTGTTCCTAAAGGAAGTGATGAAGAGATTAAAGCTTCTAAAGAAGAAGTTAACGACGTTTTAAAAGAGCTAAAAGAACTAGCCAAATATCATAACGAAGATGAAATCATCCAAGAATATCAAGAAACAAGACCAACTATCCAAATTGTATTTCAAATTCTTAGTGATTATTTTAGAGCATTAGAAACTATTAAAAAAGAAAAACTTATTTTTGATTTTGGAGATATTGCCAAATTATCTTTACAGCTTATTAAAGAGAACTCATTTATTAGAGAAGATTTAAAGAATCTTTTTAAAGAGATTATGGTGGATGAATATCAAGATACTTCTGATTTGCAAGAAGAGTTTCTATCTTTAATCTCTAACCATAATTTGTATATGGTTGGAGATATTAAACAAAGTATCTATCGTTTTAGAAATGCTAATCCTTCTATTTTTAGAGATAAGTATGAGCTTTATAGTCAAAATATTAATGGAATTAAAATTGATTTACTTAAGAATTTTCGATCTAGAAGAGAGGTTTTAGATGATATTAATTTACTCTTTAACCCTATTATGGATTTAGAAATTGGAAATGCTGCTTATTCTTTAACCCATCAGATGGTATTTGGAAATAATTCCTATGAAGAGCAAGGAAAAACTAAAGAAAATTATCATATGGATATTATAGAGTATTCTAAAAAAGACAAGAATTTTTCTAATGAAGAAATTGAGTTTTTTACCATAGCAGAGGATATTAAGAAAAAAATTGAAAATTCTTATCCTGTTTTTGATAAAGAAACAGGAGAACTTAGGCCTTCGACTTTTAAAGATTATTGTCTTATTCTAGATAGAAATTCTTCCTTTGATTTAGCCAAAAAAATCTTTTCTTATTTTGAAATTCCTTTAACACTTTATAAAGATGAAGAGCTAAATCAAAGCTATGATATTTATATTATTTATCATATGTTTTCCTTTTTAACCCATCTTTATAAAAAAGACTATAAAGATGATTATTCATATTCTTTTGTCAGTTTAGCAAGAAGTTTTTTATATCGTTATACTGATCAAGAAATATATGATTATATTACAAATAAAAATATAAAAGAAAGTTCTATTTATCTAGATTTTGAACCATTACTACATAATATTTCAAGTCTCTCTATCGAGGATATCTTATCTACTCTTTTAGATGCGACTAATTTTTATGAGAAATTGCCTACAAAAGGTGAAGTAAAAGAAACTCTTGGAAGAATAGATAAAATTATGAATCTTGCGAAAAATGCTGATAACTTATCTTATGGCATAGAAAGATTTACTCTTTTCTTAGAGGAATTATTAAAAAATAAAGAAAGTATTAAAATATCAATGAATGCTTCTTTAACTAACAGTGTTAAAATGATGAATATACATAAGTCTAAAGGATTGGAATTTCCTGTTTGTTATTTCTGTGGGTTATATAAAACTTTTTCTAGACAAGACTACCAAGGTGATATTTTATATGATTCTGATTTACCTGTTTTTATGCCAATCTTCCGTGAGGGAATAAAAGATACGGTCTTAAAAATACTTATTAAGGATGATATGGCAAGTAAAGATATTTCTGAAAAAATTAGACTTTTCTACGTTGCCTTGACAAGAGCACGGGAAAAGATGATTTTCCTTCTTCCTAAAAAAGATGGTTTGGTAGAAAGAAAAAACGAGAATGGACTTGTTTATAACTCGATTCGATACCATTATAAAAGTATCGCTGATATGCTTTATTCTATTCCTAAACAGATTCATCCGTATTTAAAAGAATTAGATATAGATTCTCTGCATCTTTCTAAAGATTATTTGCTGCCAAAAGAAAAAGCAATGCCAGCCTCTTCCTTGGAACCAGTTTTAGTATATAACAACAACGTTGAACAATTTGTTATTGAAAAACAGACTTATTCCAAACATAAACATGAAATTATGTCAGTAGAGGAAAAAAGGAATATTGAATTTGGTACTTTATTTCATCAAACTTTAGAACAAATTGATTTACAAAACTTTGTACCTTCTTCGCTTGATAATTCCTTTATAAGAGAAAAAATAGAACAGTTTTTATCTTTAGATCTTCTCTCTAATATTAATAAAGCTAAGGTATACCAAGAATATGAATTTATCTTTGAACAAAATGATTTAGTATATCATGGTCAAATTGATTTGATGCTTGAATATGATGATTATATTGATATTATTGATTATAAATTAAGTGATATTTTAGATGAAGCTTATGTTAGTCAATTAAATGGTTATCAAAACTATATTAAGGCTATTACTAATAAGAAAGTACATACTTATTTATATAGTATATTATCTTCCCAAATAAAAAAGATAAGCTAGTAATTAAAGCTTATCTTTTATTCTTTTTATTTTGTGTCTTTTTATGATTCTTTTGAGTGTTTTTTATTGGTTTATAAGTTTCGGTAACTTTTTCATCACTTACTTCTTCTTCTACTTCTTTTTTCTCAACTTTTTCTTCTTCATCTTCGTAAGAAACAGCAATTTCTTCAGAATCTTTTCTAGCGAAATAAAGTCCCACTAGTGCTGCTATGATAACTAAAACAATTATTATAATAGTAACTGTAGAATTTGATTTACCTTCTAATACATCTAATACAGGATCATGATATTCTCCTTCGCTATATAATTCTGTAATCAAAGATTTCATTTCATCTCCATATGAATCAATAAAACCACTCCATGTTTTCTCTCCAATTACAATATATGGAACACCATTTAGACTATCACCCATTGCTTTAGCAACTTTTTCAGCAAGTTTTTGATTGCTATCATTATACCAAACTTCATAGTCTTTGATTTCAAATTTATCTTTATATTCATCATCATTTTTTAGTGTTTCAAAAAACTCTTCGGCATCGGCACAATGTGGACAACCTTCCCCTCTAAAGAAATAAATTACTACCTTTTCTTGAGCATTTACAAAAAATGGTGCAATTAAGAAAGCAAAGATAGCAATTAGTAACAACCCTATTTTTTTGTTCTTCATTTTTTTCACCTCTTCTTGTTTTATTATAACAAATATTAATTATAGATACTAGTTTTTTCTTCAATTTTTACTTCAATGTTATGATAAACAAAGATTAAAATACTTACAATCAAAAAAATAATCATTACAAGTACTCCTAAACCTTTTATTTTGCTTTTCATTATAATCACCACATTAAAATAGTAATTCAATAATATGGAATTTACGTGAAGAAATTGTTAAATATTGTGACTATTCATGATATTTTTGACTATTGATACTAAATTTAAGGATTCAATTAAGCTGTTTTTTAGTGTTTTTTCTATTTCACTATTTGTACTATCCTCTATTAACTTAAAGCATAAGCTTGATAACGTTTTTAAATTCCATAGTAAACTTATGATAATATCTTTTTGTTCCATTTTATTCTTGCTTCCCTAATTTTTCTATGTCATTTTTTATTTTTTCTAATTTCTTACTTATTCTAATTATTATTTTTCTTAAATTATTGTCTTGGCTGCATTCTTGTTCTATTTCTATATTCTTTTTTACATGCTCAATAAAATCTATTATTTCTTGTAATTTAATCATTTCTAGTTCACTCATAATTATTCCACCATTTTTAATATGTTTTATTTAAGGGAAAAAAATACCTATTCTGATTTAGAATAGGCTCATTTGTTTCTTTTGGGGAACTTCTCTTTTATAATCTTTTATAATCGCGTCCATGTCAGTTAAGATATGATTTTCACTGCATTTACTTAGGAATAATTCCATTAAGTGTCTAAACTGAAGGGTGTTGCAAATGTGTTTATTTCCATATACTGCCTGATAATCTTCTTTTAAACCGGGATATAGATTATCAAGGGCTTTGTAATAATAATCTCGTTGATTAGTTCTTAATGTCATTCCCATTTTTGTATAGATAAATTTTGCATTTGCTTCTTTACTCTTTTTAATCATATTAATTATATTGTCTTCTGTATCTGTTAAGAATGGCAAGACTGGTGTCATTAAAACTCCAGCATAAATACCATTTTCTCTAAGGGTTTTTAATACTTCAAATCTTCTAGTAGAGCTAATCACATTTGGCTCTATTTTTTTAGCAAGTTTATCATCGTAAGTAGTAATAGAAATCTTAATAATAACACTATTAGAAGTTGCAATATCTTTTAAAACATCTAAATCTCTTAGAATTAAATCACTTTTAGTATCAATAGAAACACCAAAGCCATATTCTTTAATCAGCTCTAATGCTTTTCTTGTTAATTTAAGATTTTCTTCTTCAGGATTATATGGATCAGATAAAGTCCCAAAAGATACTACACCTTTAAGTCCTTTACTTTTTAATTCTTCTTCTAATATTTCAAGAGCATTCTCTTTAATACGTACTAAATCAAAATTGTCAATACGATAAGTTTCACATCTTGAATCACAATAAATACAACCGAACGGGCATCCCTTGTAAAGATTCATATGGTAATCAATACCAAACCATCTGTTTCCTTGATTTGATTTTGTCATAATTGTTTTTGTTTTCAGAACTTCCATATGCATCCCCCTAACCATTTATATTGTTATTATATACTTTTTTAATATTTTTTGCAAACAGTTGTTTTAAAAAAAGAACTTAATATCCAATATAAGTTCCTATTTTTATTAAGCCATAATTCTTGACTTCAATCATTCCCATCTCTCCAGAAGATGTTGCAATCTCTGAGGTTGGCATATATTTTTTAACATTTTCTTCGTTATAATATCTTAATTCTTCTAAACCTGTATTATATGCTTTAAAAGGATATCCGGCTAAAAAAATTTGTAATCTTGCTGCACCTATATATGTTCCAAATGAGTAAACAGATAAAATAGTTATTAAAATTGCTAAAGCAATGCTTGTACTTCTTTTATCCTTAAGAAAAGATCTTGTTAATTTATAAACAGCAAAAATAGCTATCGCAAGAAGGACCCAAGGAAAAGCATTTTGAAATAATACTATCAGAAAGATTAAAGACATAAAGCCAATGCCTATGTATAATCCATTCTTTAATACTTTGGTTTGTTTTTCTTTTCTTGTAGCAATTTGAATAACAAAGAAAATAAGAGCAAATAAAGCTATATTAATTAGTATCCATATCATAGTTAAGATTGGATGGTTTAAAGCTATATCTTTCATATATAAAAGAGATGAATAATAATTGCCGACACTTTTAAATAGTACTATTAAGTTAATTAGCATTATTATTATATTAGCTAAAGTTAATACCATTCCTTTTTGTCTTAATTTCTTCTTTATAAGTAAATAACTTTCTAAAAATACTACCAAGTGAAATATCAGAAATATAAAAAACATATACAATACCTTCTTTTCTATAACTATTGTATCAAATTTTTTTAAAATAAAAAAGATGATTTTTATCATCTTTCCTTTCCTAGAATATCTAATAAACGAATAAATAGGTTAATAAAATCTAGGTATAATTCTAATGCTCCATAAATAGCCAAATTATCTTCTGGTAAGGAATTTTCTTCATATAATCTTTTAACCTTTTGAACGTCATAGGCTGTATATCCAACAAAAATAACAACGGCTATTATAGAAAGAATCATATCAAATGTACTACTGCCAATAAAAATATTTACTATTGAGCAAATAATTATAGCAAGTAATCCCATAAATAAGTATGTTCTAAGCTTCATTAAATCTATATTTGTAGTATATCCAATAAAAGAAAAAATACCAAATATTAGTCCTGTTATTAAGAATACAAATATAATTGATGACATCTCATAAACAATAAAAATTGATGAGAAAGTAAGGCCACTTACAAAAGAATATAATAAGAAACTTACTTTAGCAGTTGTTGGACTCATTTTAGCTATTCTAGCTGATAAAAATATTACTATTGCTAGTTCAGCAATTAATAAAATCCACCAAGCACCTCCAAATATATTCTCTATCATCGTTGGATTTTGAGCAATTACAAATCCTGTGATAAATGATACTATTAAGCCTATAAACATCCATCCAAATACTTTGGACATTATTTTATTATCCATTTTTTCCTCCTTTTTATGCCCTTATTATACCATTATTCTAAAGCTTTGTCTAATATAGCAAAAAACACTTTAATTTCTTAAAGTGTTTATACATTAAATCTAAAATAAGCTATATCCCCATCCTGCATAACATAGTCTTTTCCTTCTAGATACAATTTTCCAGCTTCTTGAACTTTCTTTTCATCTTTAAGTTCTTCTAAATCAGCATATTTCATAATTTCTGCTTTTATAAATCCACGTTCAATATCGCTGTGGATTAATCCGGCTGCTTTTTTAGCTACAGTTCCTTTTTTAAAAGTCCATGCTCGACATTCGTCTTTTCCAACCGTAAAAAATGTTTCTAAACCAAGCAAATCATAAGTTGCAAAAATTAGTTTGTCTAGTCCAGAATAGGAAATACCAAGTTCATTTAAAAAGTTTTTCTTATCACTTTCTTCTAACTCTGATAACTCACTTTCCATTTTAGCACACATCACAATTACACCAGCAGACTCTTTGGCTGCATATTGACTTACTTCTTGAGTATACTTATTCTCGCCTAAAACAACATCATCTTCAGAAACATTAGCTGCATATATGATAGGTTTTAATGTAATAAAATTAAAGCCTTTTAATAATAATAGTTCTTCGTCTGTAAAATCTTTTACTTGTCTTAGGGGAATGCCTTCTTCTAGGGCTTCTTTGCATTTTGATAATGCACTAAACTCTAGAACAGCTTCCTTTTCTTTTGAAGTAGCAGCTTTTTTACCTATTCTTTCAATTCGATTATCTACAATTTCTAAGTCCGCTAGAATTAACTCAACATTAATTATTTCAATATCTCTAATTGGATCAATTCCACCTGAAACATGAATGATATTTTCATCTTCAAAGCATCTTACTACTTCAACAATCGCATCCACTTCTCTAATATGTGATAAAAACTTATTACCTAGTCCTTCTCCTTTGCTTGCACCTTTTACAAGCCCTGCAATATCAGTGAATTCAAAGGTAGTTGGAACTGTATTTTTAGGTACATACAAATCACTTAAAAATTCTAATCTTGAATCTGGAACAGTAACTACGCCGACATTTGGATCAATTGTTGCAAAAGGATAGTTAGCTGCTAAAATATGTTTTTTTGTTATTGCGTTAAATAAAGTTGATTTACCTACATTAGGTAATCCTACAATACCTGCTTTTAATGCCATTTTTATTACCTCCCTGAATAATTTATAATACTGTTACTCCGTTAAATCCAATTGGTAAGCCTATTATATACCATAATATGATTAAGACAATTAACACGACTGCAGTCGCAATTGCAAAAGGAACTTGGCGTTCAATAGATTCTGTTACACTTAAATTTGTTCCTTTTGGTTTATATTTATTTAACATTGCTAAATAAATTACAAAATAAGCCATAAGTGGAGTTAATCCCATCGTAATACTTTCACCAAATCTAAATATTACTTGTGTAAACTCTGGAGTAATTCCTGCATTCATAAAAACAGGAATAGCTATTGGCGATAAAACATTCCATTTAGCAATGGATGTTGGCATTACAATTGTTGAAATCATTGAGACTATAATCAGAACAAAGATTAAAGGAATTCCTTGGAAGCCTATTTCTCTTATTAAGTTAGCTAAAAAGGCAACTATTACACTTCCGATATTGGAATTTTTAAATACAGAAATAAATAGAGATGCTGCAAATATTAAGACAATTGTATTTCCTATTCCATCTAAGGAATAACCTAGACTGTTAACAAAATCTTTAGGAGATTCAATGGTTCTTGCTCCTAATCCATAGAATAATCCTAGAATAATAAAGAAAATTGTAACAACAAAGACAAAGCCATTTGAAAAGAAAGAATTATAACTAAATAGTTTGTCTATATATAGGATTTGACTATTATCTAGTAACGCTCCAGAGAAAGGAAGTCCTGGAATAATATTGTATAAAAAGAATAAAACATATGCTCCTGAAGCTAAAATAGCAAATACTAGACCTCTTTGTTCTTTTTTGCCTAAAGTAACTTCTTCTAAGGTTTCATCGTCTTCTATCTTTCCAAGTTTAGGTGCTAATTCCTTTTCGGTAATACTTGTTAACAGAAAGGCTAATAATAGCTCTGCAACAAGCATTATAAATACTCCTGCTATTGAAGCCATTCGATAATTAACATCTATTACTCTTGCTGCCATCAATGACATAGAAAGAAGAGAAGAATCGACACTAGTAAATACTGCTGATACTCCTTGTCCACAAGCTAAACCGGCAAAAGAAGCTATAATTCCTATCCATGGATTACGCTTACCATATTTAAATATCAACGCACTTAACGGAAGTAAAATAACATAAGCTATATCTCCCATTACACTACCAACAATACTTAATAATATTATTATGAAAGTTACTGTATTCTTTTTCATTTTTTTGGTAATAAAAGTAATCGCCGATTTTAAAAAGCCACTGCTTTCCATTACTCCATACCCTATTAGAATAATAATTAAACTTGAGAATGGAGCAAAATTAACAAAATTAGAAACAGTTTCACTAAATATATATTTTAGTCCAGAGAGACTAAACATATTATTTATTTTAACTAGCTCAGTTGAGTACTCTAAGGTTGTAGCATTAATCTTGTATAATGTTGTACTCACATCTAATAAACTTAGAACTCCGCTTAATATCATGGTGATTCCTGTTAAGACAAGAAAGGCCATGACGGGATGTAAATACCTATTTTTTTTCGTCATTTTTTTCACCCAACACATTCTTTAGTTTCTTTTCAAATTCTACTCGTTCCATCATAATTTCACGTCCACAAGCAACGCATTGTAATTTGATATCAACACCCATTCTAGTAATAATCCATTCATTTGTACCACAAGCATGTTGTTTTTTCATAACAACATGGTCGTTTAATTGATAGTTTTTATTTTTCATAATGCACCTCGATTTGATCATATGGTATTTTAATCTTCTCTTGATCGTATGCTTCCTTAATCATCTTTAAAACAGCTCTACGTACTTTAAAACGATAGGTTGCTCCGCAGTAAATTATTATAGCATAATTTATGGATGATGAGTCAAATTTATCTAAGCCTAGATATTCACTTTCTTTTTTGACACCTTCCATTTTTTTGGCATCTTCGACAACTTCTTTTAAAACTTTTTCTACTTTTTCAAGTGAACATTCATAGGCAGTTGGAACTTTAATAATAATTCCATAATCTCTTTGAGATAGATTAACTACCGCGTTCATATTTCGATTGGCAAAAATATAAGTTTCTCCAGTCCCAGTTTTTATTTTAGTGCTTTTTAATGTCAAGTCTGTTACTTCTCCTTCAAATTCACCGATACGAATAATATCGCCAATCATGTAATAATTATCTAAGATTATAACAATCCCACTCATAAAGTCTTCAACTGTACTTTGAAGAGCAAAACCAAGAACAACACCGGCAATTCCAAGTGAAGCTAGAATTCCACTTGTATCTATACCATATACATTTAAAATCATTATGACGGCAATCACATAGATAAATACCTTAATTACGTTGTGAATCAATTCGGTAATAGTAGTTCTTCTTTTTCTTTCAAAACCTTCTTTGCCTTTGTTAATTAATTTTAAAACTATACTTTTGGCAATTTTTGATAAAAAGATACTTACAACAAAAATTAGAATTGGAGCGATTATTTTTTTTTGGAAGAGAAAATCTATTAACTTTTCCATTATAGTCCACCCTCAATTCTAACTCCTAGTATTTCTAGAATTCTTTCCAAATCCTTCTCCGAATCATATGGAATTTCAATTTTTTTAGCTTTAATTTTTACTTTTGTTCCTACTTTTTCTCTCATTAATCGTTCAAAGATTGTATTTTGAATTGTCTTTGTTTCTTTCATAAATCGATCTTGTTTAATTCTCTTAGGAATATTCTCTTCTGTGATAAGTTGTTCTAAGCTTCTAACGCTTAAACCTTCACGAACGACTTTTTTAGCCAATTCTTCAGCTTTATATTTATCTTCTATTTTACTTAAAGCTCTGGCATGTCCCATAGACAATTCTTTTTTTCTAACCATATCTTTAACATTATCTGGTAAAACTAGTAAGCCAAGCATATTTGTAACATAACTTCTACTTTTTCCAAATTTTTGAGCAAATTCTTCCTGAGTCATTTTACCTAAAGAAATAATTTGGGCATATGCTTCAGCCTCATCAATCGAATTCAAATCTTCTCTTTGGATATTTTCGAGTAAAGCTATTTCCATCATTTCTTGGTCGTTAAAGTCTTTTATTACTGCCTGAATATATTCTAATCCAGCCAATTTTGCTGCTTTACATCTTCTTTCACCAGCTACTAGTTCATATCCTTTAATTGATTTTTTAACTATAATTGGTTCGATTATACCATATTCTTTAATTGAATCGGCTAGTTCTTGTAATGTTGAATCATCAAATGTTTTTCTTGGTTGATATGGGTTACTTCTGATTTCACTTAATTTAATCTTAGTAATATCATTCTTAGGTGTTGATTCAACTATATTCTTCTCAAAATTCTCAAAATTAATAACCTCGTTTGAAAAAAGTTGTTCTAATCCTTTACCTAATGCTTTACGTTTAGTCTCCATTTCTACTAATCACTTCCTTTGCTAAATTTTCATAAGCAAGTGTAGCACGTGATGTTGGATCATAGTCACTAATAGGTTTACCATGACTTGGCGCTTCTACTAAACGAACAAGTCTTGGGATAATTGTATTAAATACTTTAGATTTAAAACATTTTCTCACTTCTTCAATAATTTCTAAACCAATGTTTGTTCTTCCATCTAACATAGTTAGTAAGACTCCTTCTATTCTTAAATCAGGATTCATATTGCCTTGAACTAGAATAATGGAATTCAAAAGTTGAGTTATTCCTTCTAGAGCAAAATATTCGCATTGAACTGGAATAATTACAGAGTTACTAGCAACTAGAGCATTCATTGTTGAGATTCCAAGAGATGGTTGACAATCTATAATTATATAATCATAATTATCTTTAATCTCTTCTACAGCATTTCTTAATTGTTCATTTTGTCTGAATGTATTATCCTCAAGCATTTTTTTAACAAATTCTACATCTACTCCTGCTAAATTTATAGTTGCTGGGATTATTGATAAATTTTTGAATTTAGTTCTTATAATTGCTTCTTTTATATTACAATTACCAGTTATAACATCATATATATCGCATTCGAAGTCGTTATTATTTAAACCTAGTCCATTTGAAGCATTTCCTTGAGGGTCTAAATCTATAAGTAAGGTTTTCTTTCCTTCTTTGCCTAAAGCAGCTGCTAAATTTATACTAGTTGTTGTTTTACCAACACCACCTTTTTGATTTACTAATGAAATAATTTTTGCCATAATACCACACTCGCTTTTCTACGTCTAGTATCATTGTATCATAAAGAAGATAATTTGTCTTTAAAAAAAACTCCCTTTCTTGTATTTTTCAATCCTAAAATTTCTCTCTTGTACTTTTCCTTTACTTCTTGTATAAATGAATTAAGGAAGCACCTAGGATAACTAGATGTTTACCTTATTGGGTTATCTAGCTATCTGCTAGATTTTTTATATATTCGTAACTCTATGAGAAAAGACAAAGTCAATCAAAAACTTTGTCTTTTTTTGTCATAAAATGTCATATTATGATTTTGTAAGAACTGCACGGAAGGAAGATGCATAATCTTGCACGCCAGAAAAGCGAACAAACGTAAAAGTTCCGGCTGTAGTGCTAGCGGTATATCTGCCGCCTCTACTTACCCATGTATTAGATGCATCCGTAACATATCCAAAATCATTGTACCACCCTTCATTAGAATTCTTAATTATTTGAGTTACTATTTCTCTTGTTCCTTCTCCTAAGTGATAACGTGCTAGTGTTTCTGCATCACTCATATAGCCAGTTCCTGATGAAGCATTAATATCATAATATAAATACTTATCATAATATTTTCTATCTGGAATATTTGCACTAGAAAATTGAGAATTTAATAATCTTGCATTCATATTATCAGAATCTAACATTACTCCCATCGCATATTCCCAGGCTCCTCCACTCATGTCATAAATTCCATAGATGTTTCCTGTTGTTGAAGCATTCACTCCTCCTTGTGTCCAGTCTTTTCCATTTGGACAAGTTGTTGACTTGGCAATTTGAGCAGAAGACACACTTTCTCCAGCACATCCAGTAATGCTTGGTCCATATTGAGGCATTCCAGTCTCTGATGCTAAATTACCATATCCAGTATTAACTGGATTAATCCATACTTCACATCCTGAATCTATACACGTCTTATCTGCATTGTATCTTCCATAGATTGAATGGGATAGATAGGCTACTGCTCCCCATTCCATGGATTTCATCATATGCGTATCTGTTTTTTCTTTATTGATTCCATAAGTAGTACTACTCATATTGTATAAGCTATAGAACATTTGAGATACATTTAAATTTGTTAAAGATTGTTGATTTGGAAGGATGGTTGGTTGGGCTTCTGTTCCTGTCATCTCAAACTTTCCTACCCAAATTCCGTTTAATTCAGTCTCTCCAAAGGTAAACGCTGGATGGGTTAACCACTCTCCATTGGTACTTCCACTTGATTTAGTTTTATCTTTACTCTCAAATTCTATTTCAATTGCTTGAGGAGTACTTGTCCCCATTGTTGCATTCCATAGCTTATATCTATATCTTGGTATCCAGACATACATTTGAAGTAAATCATTGACATCTATTGTGACATTTGTTTTGACACTTCCACTGGAATTAAAATACTTATTTCTGATGGTTGTATCTGAATATTTTATTAGAGCTGCATTTGCCCAAGCGTGAGTACCATAATCATACCAAGAGTCTGTTGAAATATCCGCTGTTTTC
>OCTW011580933.1_pt1 | contig 62045 bp, 56 predicted proteins | sample 1539671 | NCBI WGS metagenome assembly OCTW01 (sample SAMN02144230, study PRJEB22623) | gut metagenome | biome: sheep rumen | host: Ovis aries | place: New Zealand | reverse complement strand
ACCGGCAAGCGCGCCGAGACGCTTGACTGGCTTCGGGAGTTCCCGGCGGCGCTGGACCTGAACGGATGTCCGGAGCTTCAGAGAGCGTACCCGGGGACATCGGCCGATCCGGTGACGGGGATCTTCCCGCCGCGCATCGTCTGGGACATGGTCCCGTCGTATCTCACGGCGCACCCCGCCTACACAGACCCCGACGCCTGGCGGGACACACTTGTCGCCCGGCACTCCGACCTGGTCCCGCTCTATGAAAGCGTGACAGACGGCCTGGATGCGCTGCTTGCTGCTCACGGATACGTCCGGGACGGCCGGCACTACCGGGTTCAGAAAGAAACCACGGAAACGCTGACTTTCTTCTGCCACTTTGGTGTGAGCTGTGTGCTCCTGTCTCATCTGTTCAACTGCTCGCCGTTCCTGCTCTGGCACTCCATCTGCCTGTCGCCGTCATCCGTCTCGGAGATCTACTCCGAAGAGCGCGAAGAAGGATTCGCGTCTTTCCGCGCTCTGCGCCTCGGCGACACGACACACCTGACCATGGCGGGCCTCAGGCCGACGTACGTCGCCAGATTCTGCGAAGTATATCACAGCAATGACCGCCACAATTAAAGGGTCACGTCCTGTCTGCCGCTAATCCCTGAAGATCCGACCGGCGAAATTATAGAATCCCTCGAGCCATACCGACGCGTCGTGACCGGCTCCCTTGATCACACATTCCGCATAGGGAATGCCTGCCGCGTCAAATTTCTGCTCGAATTTCGCCAGATTGCTGCGGTCCTCTTCGCTTTGCTCTCCGACACAGAAGAACGTGTACAGCGGAGCCTGCGCGATATCCGCAAATGTGACAGAAGATAGCACCGGGGCTTTCAGCAGCGATCCCTCAAAGATGTCCGACTCCGGAGCCAGCACGCCCAGGTATCCGAAGACGCCCGGAATGCTCACCACATCGTGAACAGCTTCGGCTCCTCCGGTCGAAAGACCGAGGATGGCGGTATCTTTCATACCGTCTGCCACCGCGTAGTGGCTCTGGATGTACGGCATCAGGTCATTTTTAAGGTCTTCCGCGAACCGGTGAAAGATCTTCCGCCGCTCGGACTCCGAGACATCGGAGTCGCGGTCCAGATCGGACGTCCACATGTCCACGAATACCAGAAGTGCCGGCGGCGTCTCACCGTCTGCCACCAGATTGCCGTAGAGGACCGGCGCCGCGTTCCACTCATCCGGCCCGCCGTCTATCCCATGCAGCAGATAGAGCACGGGATATTCCTTCGTCTCGTCATATCCGGACGGAAGCTGGATGTTGAATGTCTTTTGCGCCCCCGCCGTCTTTGAATAGTACGTGACACCCTTCACCAGAGTGCCATAATCCACGTCATCCCTCGTATCGGAAAATCCGTCCGGCACACTGTAGTCCGCGTCAAGAAAAGCCGCGCTCCGGTTCACATCTCCTGCCTGCCGGCTCCCGGCCAGATCGCTCCCGTCGCCGTGCTCCAGGCTCTCTTCCTGTTCCGGGCTCTGCGCGGCCGCTCCTCCGGCAGCCTCCGCAGCTCCGGCAGTCTCGGAGGCCGTCTCTGTGCTGACCGCCTCCGCTGCCGGCGTCTGCTGCGCGTTCCCTGTCGTTTCGCTCTCAGTTCTTCCTTTCGCGCCGTTTCCGCACCCGGTTAAAAACACCGCCGCAAGAAGCGCCGCCGCAAGACGTGTCCGTCTGCCATTACTGTTCATAGAATGCACGGATATCCTCCCGGTAGTCCTCAATAATTGCCGGCGTATCCCCTTCCCATTCCAGGACGGTATCGCCGATCTCATCCATCAGCTTCTCATTGATGGAATCCACCGTCATCGACAGCATCAGCCTGTGTTCTGCCGCGTACCCCTTCCAGTCGCCGCCCTGGGCGATTCTGCGCAGGATCGCACGCTCGTCATCTGAGAGAACGGTTCCGGCCGTGTCCGGTCTCTCCCGGCTTTCCGGCATTTGTGCGGTTCCGGGCACATCCTGTGCGCCGGACTCGGGAATACTGGGAACCAGGATGCTGCTCTCCTGCGCCGCTTCCCTCGCCGGGATCTCCGGTTCCTCGTCCACCAGCAGCGCATCTCTTGTCATGTCCGCATCCTGCCGTATTTTCACGAGACTTCCCATGTCAAGTGAGATTTTTGGCCGCGCAGCTTCCTGCTTCTTGCGGCAGTACGCCCCGATGGCCTCCTTCACCGGCTCCTCAAACCACCTGCCGGGTCCCGCCTTAAGCGGGTGCCCGAAATGCCACGCCTGCCGCATCTGCCGGTCCGTCTCCTGGCACAGCTCGCCGATCCCCGGATACGGCACGGAGTGCGTGAGGCTGCGGGCCTGCCTCGTCCAGTTCCCGTCCCGGCACAGATACACCTGATCCTGCCCGGCCTCGTACCGGAAATCCTTGTACATCCGGTAGTCAAAGAACGGCGCGGAGCGGAACGGGTACCACGGAATCCGCACGATCCCGCCCAAGCACCGTTCCAACAGATCCCCTCTCCCGCACTGCCGGTCGCGATCATCTGCAAGCGCCAGCGCCTTCATCAGAACCCGCGCATAGTCCTCCCGGTACTTTCTGGCGAAGGCGGACGCCCCCGCCCTGGCCGTACAGGCCGTCTGACAGGCCGAGAGGAACGCATCCGGTTCTGTATCTTCGCCTCTTGCCGCCGACTCAAGGACCCGCGCTGCCGCGGCCCGCTCCGATTCGGCGAAAAGCTCCGGCGCCAGGCTGACAGGCAGATCGTTGTAGATAAGAAAATCGTGCAGCCAGTAGTTCATCGACGTGGCAAACGCAGTGCTTTTTGGTGCAAACATTGCCTGAAGCTGCTTCAGACGCCGGAAGCCCGCCTCCCCCTGCTCGCCGATGCCATCCATCAGCTCATAGGCAAGAACATATGCGAATGACAGCGGCACACTTGCCTCTGCCTTTCCGGCGCGAAGCCTTGTGCGCCATCCGAAGTATCCCCGCAGCACCCGGTTGTTCATGCGCTCATATGTGGGATTGTACCAGATAAACTCACCGGAATAGATCGAATCGTCCTCATAGTTCTCCGCAAGCTTTGCCTGTCTGTAAAACAACTCCTCCGCACCGGTATTTCCCTCGCGGGTCATCCGGCGCAGCGCTTCAAGCGTCCCGGGCAGCTGCTGCGCCTGCCGCGCACTGTCCGGGAGCGGAATATCGGAATATTCACCGGTATAGCGTATCATCAGATCCTTTCCTCTTGAAAAATAATCGGTCGTTCCAGAGCGCCCTTACGGTGGCGTTTTTCCCTCCGGGCAAGTATACTGGTCTCGTTCATTATAGCAAAGGAGTGTCTGATTTCATCATGGCAGATTACATACAGGGTGTATTTTCCGCGCTTATTCCAGCCGGCATTTTCTGGGGGATTCTGCTGATTTCGGTGATCCGGGACAGAAGCCGCTACCGCAACTGCACATTTCTGCTGCTCGCGTTTCTCTCTCTGATTCCGCTCATCACGGCGCTCTCCGGCCCCTTCGCGCAGGCGGCCGCTGTGGTCCTGCTCTCACTGACAGGCATCCTCATCCTGGCTGTCCCCGTTCTGCTGATTTACAACGGATTTGTCATGATGAAGCGGGAGGGAAGGCGGTTCAAGAACCTGCTCTCGCTGTTCTTCGGGCTGTTTATCGCGGTCGGAGAGGTTAGTGCCATTCTGTTCATGTAGCTGCCTCAGATTGAAAAGCGCCCGTCTGAAGATGCAGTCCGCAGTCTCCCGCTCCTGCTGATCCTGACTTTTGTGAGTGCCGCCTACCTCTCCCTGTGCTTTCTTTCGTTTCTGGTATATTCCTGGTTCCTGCAGCTGATCCCGCGCCGCCGCGACTTTGACTATGTGATTATCCTCGGCGCCGGGCTGATCGGCGGTGAAAAAATCTCGCGGCTTCTCTCCCAGCGCCTCGACAAGGCCATAGAAGTCTGGCGCAAAGATCCGACGCCGCCCGTCATGATCCCGTCCGGCGGGCAGGGGACAGACGAGTCGCTCCCGGAGGCTCGGGCCATGGCAGCCTATCTTGTCTCGCACGGCATCCCGGAAGAAAAGATCCTGGCCGAGCCCCGCTCCCGGACAACTTCCGAGAATCTGAAGTTTTCCCGGGAGCTTATCCGGTCCGACATCTCCGGAAACAACCCCATGCAGGTTTCCGGCAGCCCGTATGTCGCCATCGTGACGAGCAATTACCACGTGTACCGCGCCCTGCGCTATGCCCGCCGCTCAGGATTTACTGCGACCGGGATCGGCGCCCCCGTGGCCGCCTACTACTGGCCGAGCGCCCTCATGCGCGAGTTCGCCGCCATCCACGCCGAAAAAAAGCACGCAGTACTTCTCATCGCCGGCTGGATACTGTGCATGCTGCCATTTATAGTGTTTGCCTTCGGATGAAACGCCTTTTGCTGATTGTTATAGGCCAGCGGCTGGCCGCATTCCGTGGCGATTTCAGCTAGAATGGACATTTCCTTGCTTTTTGCTGATTATGAAGGGCCGGGTTCAGGGCCGGTCTCATGGCTGGTTCAGGGGCGGTCTCAGAATCGCTTTCAGCTAAAATGAGCATTTCCCTGCTTTCCGCTTGCTTTTACAGCCCAGATGCTGAAAAAATATCAGCGGAAATTAGTAAAATTTCAATTCTTGCTGAATCACATAATATATATCCTATAAAATGTTCAGCGGGATTGCCATAACTCATGATCTTTGCTGAAACCCCGAACTGAGCCATCGCCTCCCCCTGCTGTCCCCAGGTTGAGCCTGCGCCTCGTCCGTCCCAGCTGCCCCGCACTGAGCCTGCGCCTCGTCCGTCCCAGCTGCCCCCGGACTGACTCTCCTGATAATAAAAATAAGAGCCGTGCTTCTGCACGGCTCTGTACAATATACAATGGGCGCAGCGGGGCTCGAACCCACGACCTTCTGGTTGTGACCCAGACGCTCTCCCGGCTGAGCTATACGCCCTGACGAAGGTTATTATAGCACCGGTCCCGCGGAAATCAAGGACAGAATGCCTCTTTCCTCCATTCTGCAGGGATACTCTGATCAATTTCCACTATCCGCCGGGATGTCCTGATGAATTTCCACTTGACAGGAGCGCAGAATTCTATATAATTAGACTTGCCTAACAAATAGAAGCTGTGACTGACCGTTCTCCCCTGGACTTGCCGGACACAGCCAGGCACTCCCGTCTGGACTTTCCGGTCACTTCCTGCATGACGCTTTCCAACAGACTCTTTTCAAGCAATACGCACCGGCCAGATGCACGGGACTACCGCTCCGCCTCTTAAACCGCAAAGAGGCGGAGCGGACTTTTTGTCTCATGAAGCTGCCCGGCTTTTCCGCCAGAGCGCCATCTTCTGTCTCACTTCACGATCCGCTCAAAATCCGACGCAGGGTGCTTGCAGATCGGGCACACGAAGTCATCGGGCAGCTCTTCGCCCACATATTCGTAGCCACAGATCCGGCAGCGCCATACCACCTGTCCCGTCTTTTTCTCCGTCTCCTGCGGCTTCGGCTTGATGTGATCCATATAGTACGCGTAGGTCACGGACGGCTCGTCACTCACCGCCTCCATGTCCGTAACGTCGGCGATGAACATCGTGTGGCTGCCCAGATCCACAGTCTGCCGCACTTTGCAGGCGATCCAGGCGTTTACGCTATCCGTGAGACGGTAGATGCCGTTCGCCGTGCGGGTCATCCCGGTAAAATCTGCGAATTTATCGGCGTCCCGCCCGCTCTGATAGCCAAACCGCCGGAATATGGCAAATGGAGCCGCCTCCGTCAGCACAGAGATATTGAAAGCGCCTGTCTTCATCAGAATGTCGTGTGTCAAGTCCGTCTTGTTCAGGCAGACCGTGACGGTGTTGGGATCCGAAGCCGCCTGAATAGCCGTGTTGATGATGCACCCGTTGTCCTTCTCACCCCGCACCGTGATGACAAAGAGTCCGTATGTCAGCCGGTACATAGCCTTTTTATCCATAGAACACTCCTTTCTTTCTGCTGTCACAATAGTTTCATCGCCTGCTTTTCAGCAAATCATGATCCTGACCGTGCAGTCCGAGAGCGGGTAGGTGCTGCAGGCATGCACGTAGCCGAATTTCTTGTCCGCATACCGCCTTCCGTCGCCGACCGACGGGACAAAGACATCTCCCTCCATCAGCTGACAGCGGCAGTACCCGCACGCGCCGCTGCGGCAGCGGGTCTGGTTCGGAATGCCCGCGCGCTCCATGGCCACCGCCATAGGCTCGAGGCTCGACGCATCGATCACCGTTTGCTGCAGGCCGCGCAGCACCGTGAGCCGGAAAACGGACGGATCGCGCGCCGGATAGTCCGGATCCTTTGTGATGTCGCGCGGTGCCCCGAATACTTCCATCCGGATGCGGCGCTTCGGGACGCCGAGTTTCTCAAGTTCTCCTGTCACGAAGCGGTACATTGGAAGCGGCCCGCAGACGAAATACGACGTGCCGCCGTCTGCCGGATCCCCTTGCGTGTACTTCCGGATCAGATCCGCGCTTAGGTAACCTTTTTCTCCCGGATAATCCGGATCACCGGAGATGACATTCACAAAGCGCACACCCGGGCAGCTGATGGCCCCGAGCTGTTTTTCCAGAATGATGTCATCTGGCCTGACCGACCCGTACAGGATCGTCAGACTGGCATCCAGTGTTCCGTGCGCAATCTCCTGCGCCATCGAGTAAAACGGTGTGATACCGGATCCGCCCGCCAGCGCCACGATCCGCTTTGCGTCCCGGAGCGGCTCATAGTAGAACTGTCCGAATGGCAGATGCGCCGTGAAAGTATCCCCTACCCGGCAGCTTTTGTACATAAAGCTTGAGACAAAACCTTCTCCCGGCTTTCCGTCCCGTATCGTCAGCTCAAAGAACGGATTTTCCTTCTGCCTTGCCTGAAACGGCGCCGAGCATATGGAGTAAGGTCTCGACGTGTGGATTCTCTTCCCACTGCCGTCTGGTATGACAAGATCCAGTGACACATACTGTCCCGCCTGAAACGGCGGCAGAACGTAGCCGGCGGCCGCCTCGAACGTGAACTTGCGCGCGGTTTTTGAGACATCCTCAATGCGGGTCACGCGCACCTGTGTCTCCTTCGGATGGATTTCTTCTGCCAGCTCGCGGATGTGGTCGTGATACAGATTCTGCGGACTTCCGGAATCGATCAGCTGGTGTCTGGCGCGGGTCACGCGGGAGGCTCCGGTTATGTCTTTAAAAAAACCTTCTACCTTCATCTCAGGCCTCCTTCTTCATTTCCGCCAGAATCTGCATGGCTGCGATCCGGCCGTTGTTGATGTTGACTGCCATGCCGTCCCCGGCCAGCTGATGGCTGGCGCAGCTCACCAGGCCGTGAATATACGTTGTTCTTTCGGCATCGGCCAGACGGGCCACGACGGAATTCTGCATATTGTGCTGATAGCCGTATATGCCGCCGCGGTAGTCACTGGTGTAATGCGATATCGTAACCGGCGTCTCGACTTCAATTTCCGCGATGTGATCCCGCAGATTCACGCCCAGCCGGCGGCTCACCGTATCGATCATCTCGCCGGCATACTTTCTCTTCACCTCAAAATAATTGTCGGCCGTGACATCATCAAAGCACTCCGGAAGCGGAAGATTGGTGATGGAGAGAGATGTCATGCCGTCCGGCACACCTTCCGGATTGGCGTAGTTGAGACAGATCGTCGTGAGATAGTCCCAGCCGCCGAGTTTCTTTCCCTGTTTCCAGAATTTGACCGTGTTCATGGCCGTCTCGGAGGAAAACACCGAGTACGAGTGTATGTTCAGTTCCTCCGGCCGCGCGTCCAGCAGCATGACAACCGAGAAGCAGGTGACGGACATCGGCATCGCGTTGGCATAGCGGAACGCCTCCGGCGGGACCTCGGACTTCGGCTCGATCATCTTCCCGTAAACCGTGTTCGGATACGGCGCCGACGCCACATACCGGCAGTGGATCTCCTCGCCGTGTGCCGTGCGCACGCCGGTAACTCTGCCATGATGTACGAGAATCTTCTCGACGTTCTGCCCGAACTCCATCTGCACGCCCATCTGCATGCAGCGCTGCGCCATCGCCACGGACATCTCGTGCGAGAAGCCGCGGGCAACATAACTCCCGCCCAGCATGTAATCGCCCATCAGGAATGCATAGATTGTAAATGGCATCGTCGTCATCGGCTGTCCGACATAGATCCAGTAAGCCGACAGAATCTTCTTGACCTTGGCGGAAAGCTTCGGGAACATGGCATTTATCACTTCTTTGGCCGAATACCCGGCCGTCTTCACGAGTTCCTCGTGATCCTTAAGCATCTGCAGCTTGCTCAGCGTGTGGTCGTTCAGATAATTGACCGACTCATAGACCTTGCGGCACAGCTCCAGAAGGCGGTTCACATCGCCGCGGCTGCCGGGATACTGCGCTTCGATCTCATCCGCCGCCACCCAGGTGCCGTCGCTTCTTCTGCCGGCGTGCAGAGTGATATCGATCCCGTCCTCGGGCGACACCAGTGTGTACGCCTCCGGCACCCGCAGCCACTGAATCGCAACCTTCATCTCGTCCAGATACCGGCGCATCGGCAGCGGACTATTTTCGGGTCCGATCGACATCATCTCGTGCAGGGTGGCTTCCATCTCCACGCCGCCCCTGACGAATGAGGTGGCGATCCCGCCCGGCAGATTGTGCCGCTCCAGGACCAGAACATCCCTTCCCTCTGCGGCCAGCTTCATGGCGCAGCTCATACCGGCAAGCGCGCCGCCGATCACAATGACATCATACGAATCCTTGTAATATGCCATGCAAACTCCTTTGGTCTTAATAAAGAGAGCGGGCATGTTAGCCCACGCCCGCCTCTTCTGCCTGCTTAATCCTTTTTCTGTTGTTCCTGTTCCGGGGGACGGCCTTTCATCCCCTCCGGATGCCCGCAGTCAGAAATTCGGGCTGTAGTCGTCCGAATCAAAGAACCGGTAGATCAGCTCCTTCGAGTACTGACAGGTCTCGTCCATGTCGCCGAAGCCCATGACCTCGCCGGCGTAGTACGTGTTGACTGTGCCCTGCATCGACTCGACCTTCTGATACCAGCCCTTGCGGTAGTCCTCCGAGAATATGTGCGGGAAATAATACCAGGACTGTTCGTTGATGACCTTGTCCACCTCTGAGCCGCAGATCTTCATGTCATCCAGCACCATCTGCCTGGCCGTCTCATATGGGATCTCTTCTCTGTCCTTGTGCTTGCGAAGTGTGTAGGTCGTGATGACCTGGTTCTCCTCGCCTCTCCAACGGCAGTAGTAGACCATCAGATGGCCGATGCGCTTTACATCCATGTTGTCGAACATGTAGTAGGAGATCGGCGGATACTGACCTTTCTTGATCAGGCATGCGAGAACGTCATAGCGCTCATACTCGATCCTGCTGAAGAGATCCTTCTCCTGCTCCGTCGCATCCGCGTAATCCGGGAAAAACTGCAGCGGAGCGGTCACGATGAGCTTGTCATACTCCGCCGTCTGCCCGTCGATCGTCACATATACCTTTCCGTCGCGGCGCTCCACCTTTTCAATGTTCTGGGAGAGCTTCGCCGGATGCTTCAGATGCGCATTCAGGCGCTCCCAGATCGACTGCGTGCCGTCCTTCCAGGTCCAGAGATTGCACTTCACGAAATTCATGGTCGTCTGGAAGTCCAGATACTTCAGGACGTACGCCGCCGGGATCTCGTCAAAATACCCGTAGCCGAAAGCCGTGAACGGACCGATCCAGATGTCCTGTACGAGATCAATGCCGTTCTTTGCGCAGAATACCTTGAACGGAAGCGCGAGATCTTTCAGATTCTCATTGGTCCCGGAGATCCACTCGCCCGTCCCGTTCGCGTCAAACCCTTCATAGCGCCCGTCCGATACGCCGCGGTGGCCGTTCACATCGTACCCCTTGTACTTGGTCTCCAGAAGTCTGGCCAGTTTCGTCGTCTGACTCTTCATCTTCAGAAGCCGCGGAAGATTCGAGAGCTTCTTCGGGTCAAACGGGTCATACACCTCGCCGTTAAGCGTCTTGTAGTTGCGGTTCAAAGCCGGACCGTCATGGATGATCCCGCAGAATTCCTCCACATCGTGTACCGCATAGTAGCTCGGGACCCCCATGATCGCGCCCATCTCATAGCGCTTTCCCTCGTATGTCGGCGAATTGCACTTTCCGCCGACCCAGGCGTTCTTCTCCAGGATCTCGTAATTGTCATACCCGGCTTTCTCCAGGTACATGCCCGCCGCAAGACCTGCCGGGCCGCCTCCGATGATGCAGATTCTCTCTGCCTTATCCTGTCTCATAAAACAAAGCTCCCTTCTCTTTATGATTTTGATCTGATTGTTATCACATTCACAATTTTTAATTATTGTACGCCAAAAACACGAACGTGTAAACAGGATTGCCCTGCCGCCCCACATCTGCTAAAGTAAAGACAGTTAAATGAATGTCTCTGTCCGGAAAGGAGTCAGCGGGAGAAGAAAGCGCCCGCGTTCTCATATCGCATGGAACAGACCTTTTCTGAATTTCTTGACCGTGTCTGCGGTCAGTACGCGCCCCGTCCGGCGATTCTGGAAACGCCGGATCACCCGGAGAGTGCCATCACCTATGCCGCTCTCCGGCAGAAGATTCTCCTGCGCATCCGGGAACTGGAAGGAAAGCGGACAATTGTCCTGCGCATGGCTCCTGGCGCCGAGTGGATCATCACAATGTTTGCGGCGGTGGAAGGCGGCCACCAGACCGTTCTGGAGAGCATAACCGATCCCGAGATTCCCGCCTCGGTATTCGACTCAGCCTCTGAATATCATCCCGGCCATCTGCTCTTCTTCACGTCCGGCACGACCGGAACCGGGAAAGCAGTCGTTCTCTCCCAGGCGGCTCTGCTGCGCAGCTGCTGGAACGGCCAGCAGATGCTGCCCTGTCACAGCAGCGACCGGATTCTCTCCATGCTGCCGCTCTCGCATGTGTTCGGTTTCGTCTGCACGCTGCTCTGGCCGCTCTCGCAGGGCGCCTGTGTACAGATCGGAAGCGGCATGCGGGGATTTGCCACGGATCCGAGGGCTTTTCGTCCGACAATCCTTCCCGTCGTCCCGTCGCTTCTCTCGTATCTTCTGAAGGCTGATGCCCTGAACTCCGAGCTCCGTGTGATCCTCGTCGGCGCCGGCCCCTGCCGCAGAGAAGTCCTGTCAGCCGTGGCCCGCACGGGGACCAGCATCTGCTTCGGGTATGGCCTCACCGAGACGGCGAGCGGTCTGGCCATCAGCCGGCCGGGCGAGGATCCATTCGCCATGCATCTGTGTCCGGACACAAAGATACGGATTGCTGATGACGGCGAGCTTCTGGTCCGCACGCCGTGCATGATGGAAGGATACTTCGACGATCCTGCAGAGACGACCGGCCGGCTTTCCGGCGGTGAGCTCCACACCGGTGACCTGGCGGAACTCCGGGACGGCGCGCTGTACATCACAGGGCGGAAGAGTGACGTACTCGTTATGGAAAATGGCGAGAAGATATACTGCCCGGAGGCCGAGGCCAGACTTTTCAGTCTGCTGGGCAGAGAAGCTGCCCTGACACTTCGAGGCGGCGTTCTGACACTTGTGGTCGCCGCACCGTCCAGCGACTATGCCGCGATCGCCGAGAAGATCGCCGGATATAACCGGGAACAGCCGCTCGGGAAAAAAATCCAGGGGCTCGAGCTGCGCCGGCAGTCGCTGCCGCGCACGGCAACCGGAAAGATCCAGCGATGGAAACTGTAGGTCACAGAGACATCTGATACAGAAGGGAATGGGAAAATGGTCTACACAGAAGATGAAATATTTGAAAAGTTAAAGGAGATCCTGAAGATCTGCATGCCGGAGGCAGATCTGTCCTCTGTCCGGAAAGATTCCGTGATCAACCGGGACATCGGCGCGGATTCCATGAACTTCATCATGATCCTGGCCAAAGTCGAGGGTGCATTCGGCATCACGATCCCCGACGAACTATGGAGTCAGCTCTCCACCGCTCAGGATGTGATCGACGTGATTCAGCGCCTGACAGCCGAGAAGGAACAAGGAACCGGGCCGGCATGAAGAAGGACCAGGAACAATCCCCGGAGCTGTACACACGGCGCCTTGCCGTGCACGCTTCGGACGTGGATGCATTCCGCCATCTGCGCATGAGCCGTCTCTCCGGCATCCTGCAGGAACTCTCCATCGCGCACACAGAACGTCTGGGATTCACGAGGCGCCTCACGCTCGACAAAGGCCTGCTCTGGATTCTCACGCGGCTGCGCATCTCTGTGATGCGGCCGATCCTGTACGATGAAGAACTGGAATTCTGCACCTGGCCGAGGCCTGCGCTGCACATGCTCTACCCCCGGGAATACCGTATCTTTGAGAGCTCAGGGGCGCAGATCGGCGAAGCTGCCGCACTGTGGGCGATTATCGACGCTTCGACACGCAGGATCGCCCTTCCGTCAGAGACCGGCATATACATCCCCGGCACCGTGCGCACCGGGCAGCTGCCGCTGCCACAGGGCCTCTCTCCCGCCTTTTGCCAGAACGCAGCGCAGCACACCGTCACCTATTCGGAGATCGATCTGAACGGGCACGTGAACAACACGCGCTATCTCGACTGGATCGATGATCTGCAGAGCGAAGAGCGGCACCGGGCGGGCTTCTCCGGTGAACTGCAGATCAACTACATGCATGAGATTCTTCCCGGAAGTGTCGTATCTGTGCATGTCCTGTCCGAAGAAGCGCCCACATCCGGCAGCCTCTGTCAAAGCCGCACAAAGGTCACAGGCTGTCTGCCTGGGGATGTCCCGGCTTTCGTGGCCATGATTTCAAGGGGGCACTGACTTTAGCAGACATCTGTCCACAACAGGATAGTCAAAGGCAAAATAAGAAGGGCCATGTCTCCCATGGCCCTCCCGGTGTGATTCCATTCGGTATATATTCTTCCCGTCAGTTCTGATAGTTCACCTGCTGCTCCTTCACGAGTTCAAAGTGTGTCAGACTGTCCGCGTCAAGATCGGTGTGGCGCAGACTGACAGCGCTGATCTGCGAGTTGTCATAGGTGCGGTAATAGTAGATCCCCTCTTCCAGATTGATGCAGGACGAGTAGATCGTGATCTCATTCTTGTCCCCGAGCCGGCAGCAGCCTCTCTGCTGCTCAACGCTCCCCAGAATGTGGAAGAACTGCGACACGCTTCCCTCCTCGGTAGTATCCGACAGACTGTTCATCCGCGTGAAAGCGACCTTCGCGAAGCGGGACGAGGAAGAAAGGTCGCCCGGAAGCCCGATGGCCCCCATGCCCCGGCTGTACTGCGCGAGCTCCAGCCCCTGCGCGAAGCGATTCTCTCCCTGCTCCGGCGTAAGATTGCGGTAGTCGTTCAGCTTGAACAGCTGAATGTCAAATGTAGGATTGTTGGTCATCACGCCCACCGGATTGTCGTAGATCTTCAGGCCGTCCTTCACGCTCTCTACGACAATGCTCTTTCCGCTCGTGTCCGCGAGCATCCAGTGCAGCGGTGAGAGCGGGAGCTGCTCGCTGAAGTTCTCGTTGATGAGATTCGTGTGGGACAGAAGCGCCTTTGCCTCCTCCAGATCGGCACACTGTCCGAGCACCCACGGGACGATCTCGAACGGCGCGATGTTGTCGGCGCCTGTCACCGGCTCGCCGTAGTACGCGTTGGTCGGGAAGTTCAGTCCGGCCATGCCGAGGCCTTTTTCATTGGCTGCGTCGTAGTACAGCGGATAGCCGCCGGCGATGAACGCCATGCCGATGAGCGCATAATGCGTCTGCATCGCCGGGACCTTTCGGAACGCGAACGGGAATTTCCGCGGCGTGATGGTGACCTCCTCGTGATAGGAATACTCCAGATCCAGGTTCCGGCCGAAGTAATGCTGCTTTGTCGAATACGTTGCTGCTGTGCACATACTTTTCTACCTGCCTTTCAGAGACTGTGTCTGATTTTTGATATTCTTATTTTACTCTTTTTTAAATGCCCAGAACTTGTTTATCAGAAAATTCAGCGGAACACTGACACAAATTACAATCGGCGATTGCAAAAAGCCCGGATATCTTATACAAAAGAGAGGGAAGGCAGGTGGTGTCTCTGCCCGCTTTCCGGCAGGACGCCGCTTTTGAAAGGATTATTATTATGAAGATACTTCCCATGTCACAGAAGGATATGGAGACCGAGGGAAAGAAAGTGCTGCTGATTCTGGCGCTGTCCGTGCTCTACGGCGGCGTCACGAACTGGTTCATAATTCCCTATCATCTGTATTCCGGCGGCATCCTGGGGCTGGCACAGCTGATCCGTTCTCTCATCAGCGAAGGCACCGGCGTGCAGGCTCCGTTTGACTACGCCGGTCTTCTGTACTATCTCTTTAATATTCCCGTAATGCTAATCGTCCAGCGCATGATGGGCCGCCGGTATTTTGTCAAGACCGTGATCTGCCTGACCGCCCAGTCACTTTCCATGGCGCTGATTCCGGTCCCTGACGCGCCCCTGATTGATGACGCGCTGGCTGCCTGTCTTCTCGGCGGAATCCTGCGCGGCATCACGATCGGACTAAGCATGCGCTTTGGCGCCAATGACGGAGGCATGGATCTTGTCGGCATCATTCTGATCAACAAGGGAAAGAAAGTGACCGTCGGGCAGCTGGGCCTGATCGTCAACGCGCTCCTGTACATCGTGCTCGCCTTGCGCTACGACCTCACCATCGTCGCCTACTCCATGATCAGCTCCGCCATGATGTCCTACGCGCTCGACCGGTTTTACTCCCAGGGGATCAATGTGGAACTGCACATCATCACGAAGGAGGACCCTGTACAGCTGGAGGCGGCCATCACCGGGCGCCTGCACCGAAGCGCCACCACCTGGCAGGGGACCGGCATATACGCCGGCGATCCCGTCCACGTGCTGTATGTCGTCCTGAACAAGTATGAAGTGACGGCCCTCCGCCGCCTCGTCCGCACTCTCGACCCCCAGGCCTTCATCATTGAAAATGCCGGTGTAAAAGTCATGGGGCATTTCGAGAAGCATCTGAGCTGAACAAAAGCGCCGGAGCTTTCCTTTGCGGAAAGCCCGGCGCTTTTGTTCTGCCTTTGTCAGGCATCACTGAATTCCGGTGACCTTGTAATCCTTGTCCTCTACAGCTTTGGTGAGAGCAGCGTCATCGACATCCTTGCTCAGTGTGACGACTGCCTGCCCCGCCTTGTGGCTCACCTGTGCGCTCTCCACGCCGTCAAGCGCCTCAAGCGCCTTTTTCACGGTCATCTCGCAGTGTTCGCACATCATCCCCTCAATTTTGATTGTCTTGCTCATGTCATTCTCCTTTACATTTTTATAAACACCGGTATTGCCGGCATTTTCCGGATCTTCTGACACCGCGATAAGCCGCCCGCTCTCATCCGGGACCACCGGGTGCTTCTGTCTCCTGTCATGCTTCGTGCTGAACATGTCAAAGAGGTTCAGCCGCAGCGCATTGCTCACGACAAATACACTTGAGAAGCTCATCGCCGCAGCGCCCCACATCGGGCTCATCGTCAGGCCGAAGTGGGCGTACAGCCCGGCCGCCAGCGGCACAAGCGCCACATTGTAGATGAGTGCCCAGAACAGGTTCTCCAGGATGTCCTTATAGGTCTGGCGGGAGAGGCGGATGGCCGCCGCGGCATCTGTCAGGCGGGATTTCATCAGGACCACATCCGCCGCATCGATGGCGACGTCCGTGCCGGCGCCGATTGCAATGCCGATATTGGCGCGGGTCAGGGCCGGGGCATCATTGATCCCGTCGCCGACCATCGCGATCTTTCCCTTCTTCTGAAGCTGCGCCACCACAGCCTCCTTTCCCTCCGGGAGTACGCCGGCAATCACTTCATCCACGCCGGCCTGCCGTCCGATCGCTTCCGCCGTCTTCTGATTATCGCCGGTCAGCATAACGACATGGATGCCCATGTTCTTGAGCTGACGGATCGCCTCCGCCGAGTCATCCTTGATGACATCGGCCACGGCGATGATGCCGGTGAGTTTCCCGTCTTTCATGAAGAAGAGCGGCGTCTTGCCGCTGCCCGAGAGCTCTTCAGACCTTTTCAGCATGGCTGCCGGGACTTCTGTGCGGCTGGCAATGAAGCGGCCGCTGCCGCCTGTCAGCCGGCTTCCCGCAAGGACTGCCTCCAGGCCGTGGCCCGGAAGCGCCGCAAAATTCTGAACGTCTGACACGAAGATCTGCTTTTCGCCGGCGTACTCCCTGATAGCCTTCGCCAGCGGGTGTTCGCTTTTCTTCTCCAGTGCCGCCGCTGTCTCCAGCAGTTCTTCTTCCGTGACTCCCTCTGCCGGAATGATATCAGTCACCTTCGGCCGGCCGCTTGTTATGGTTCCTGTCTTGTCAAGCGCCACAATCTGCACATTGCCCGTCTCCTGCAGGGCTTCGGCCGTCTTGAAGAGAATGCCGTGCTTCGCGCCCATGCCGTTGCCGACCATGATTGCGACCGGCGTCGCAAGGCCAAGCGCGCACGGGCAGGATACGACCAGAACGCTGATGCCGCGGGCCAGGGCATAGCCGACCGGCTGCCCGAGCAGCAGCCAGATCAAGGTGACGGCTGCGGCAATGAGGATGACCGCCGGAACAAAATACCCGGAGATTGTATCCGCCAGCTTCGCGACCGGCGCCTTGGTGGCAGCAGCGTCACTCACCATCGAGATGATCTGCGAGAGCGTCGTGTCCTCGCCGACGCGGGTCGCCTGACATCTCAGAAAGCCTGACTGGTTCAGAGTCGCCGAGCTGACCTGCGATCCCGCCTCCTTGTCGACCGGAATCGACTCACCGGTCAGGGCCGACTCATCCACCGCACTGGCCCCTTCAAGAACGACTCCGTCCACCGGGATGTTCTCGCCCGGGCGCACCACGAAAATATCGCCTTTGACCACATCGTCAATCGAGATCTGCTGTTCCTTCCCGTCACGGATCACATTGACCGTCTTCGGCTCGAGCTTCATCAGACTTTTCAGCGCATCCGTGGTGCGGCCCTTGGAATACGACTCGAGCATCTTGCCGACTGTGATCAGCGCCAGGATCATGCCGGCTGACTCAAAGTAAAACTCATTCATGTAGACGGCCGCCGCCTCACTGCCGCCGTGCACCTGTGCATATGTCATCGCGAAGAGCATCACCGTGCTGTATCCGAACGCAGCCGACGAGCCCAGCGCAATCAGCGTGTCCATGTTCGGCGCGCCGTGGAACAGGCTCCTGAAGCCGCTGACGAAAAATCTCTGGTTGATCACCATGATGATGCCCGCAAGAAGAAGCTGCATCAGTCCCATCGCCACATGATTTCCCTGCATGAATGGCGGCACCGGCCACCCCCACATGTGGGCTCCCATCGAGAAATACATCAGAGCCAGCAGAAAACCGACCGACGCGATCAGCCTTTTCTTCAGCACCGGCGTTGTCCTGTCCTTCAGGGCATCTTCCTCCGCCGCGATCCGGGCAGAGACGCCCCCAGCCTTTTCGGTCTTTTCATTCTTCGGGAATGCCCCGTATCCGGCATCTTCCACGGCCTTGACAACTGAGGCCGCATCCGCCGTTCCCTCCACACCCATCGAATTGGTCAGGAGGCTGACAGAGACACTCTTCACACCGGGGACCTTCGCGACGGCCTTTTCGACTCTCGCCTGGCACGCCGCGCAGCTCATCCCCGTAACGGTATATTGTTCCATTTAACCCTCACAATCCTTAAGCTCATCGCTTACAGCGGTTACTTCATGACCTTCGGCAGGAGCTTCACGAGCTCATCCACCTTCTGCGTGCCGCCGGCCTTGATATCGTCCGCCACGCAGGTCCGGATATGATCCGCCAGAATGACCTTGTTGAAGCTGTTTAACGCCGCATTGATGGCGCTCACCTGTGTGATGATGTCCGGGCAGTAGGCGTTGTTCTCAAGCATCCGCTTAACGCCCCGCACCTGTCCCTCGATCCGGTTCAGCCGGTTGATAAGATCCTTGTATTCTTTCTCCGAGCGCTCCCGCGACTTGTGCCGGCAGCAGTCCGGAATAAACGCCGGTTCATTCTCGTCTGACACCGGTTCTTCTGCAGCCATGTCCGCGCATCCGCAGCTCTTTGTTTCCTCCACTTCACCTGCCTCCTTGCGTATCCGCCGCCGCTGGTTTCTTACATGTCTGATGGTATACCCCTTATGGGTATATTGCAATCCCGCAAATATGCTAAATATATCATGGTTTTACGCAGCTAACTTGTGCAGACTGCACATACCCCATATGGGTATATTTCATCAAAAAAGCAAGCGCGGGGTGCTTCGCTGACGACTCCGTCCAGAAGGTATCCGGTCAGCGGAAATTCCCGTGCTTGCTTATTCTGATGAATATCACACTGATCAAAGTTGGAACGATCGCATCATCTCGCGAAATTTGTCCGCACATCCGTCACGTTGTCCGGGTGCCCGATGCCGTTTTTCTTTCCATTCTCGATCAGCTTCAGCATCCACGCCATGTTCTTCCCGAGGTTATACATAGTCTGCAGGCCTTCCTTGTCCTGCGCGACATCCTCAGCCTTCGATCCGAACACATGGTTCCAGTAGCTTGCCGTGACAATCGGCATCTGATTGATGGAGAAGTGCTTGTTGATCACGTCCATCGTGCACACCTGCCCGTTGCGCCGGGCGCTTGCCACGGCAGCCGCCGGCTTGAATGCCAGGTCTTTTCCCGCCGAAATCCACAGCCGGTCCATGAAGGAGAGCAGACGGCCGCTCGGATGCGCGTAGTAAACCGGCGTGCCGAATACGAAACCGTCGGCTGTCTTCGCCTTCTCGGCGAATGCATTCACCGCGTCGGCATTTATTACGCAACGGCCGTTTTCCGAGCAATAGCCACAGGCCATGCAGTCCGCCAGTGGCTTTACGCCAAGCCACACGATCTCCGAATCGATGCCTTCTTCCCTGAGTGCCCTGGCGACTTCGAGGAGTGCCGTATACGTGCAGCCCTTTTCGTGTGTGCTGCTGTTCACCATCAGAACTTTCATGAAAACCTCCTGCAATCTTCCGTATCTTACTTTGTGACATGCCGCTCTGTACTCATTATAGCGTTTTCTGGCTCTGGCGTTGCGGGCGCTCACCGATTTTCCGTGAACGCCTTTGAAATTTTGATTATTCAATATTTTATCGTCAGTTTAATTTAACTTGACACTTCTTTTTTTAATAATATTTACAATCCGGATCAATTACGCTATTATTCCATCGTCGAAACGCAAAGGAGCGCAGAGCACACGACAGAGTATTCGTGTGCGCACTGCGTTTTTTATTTTGCCATTTCAAGGAGGTACAGGGATGAATACCAACATGAGACTTGAAGCGGATTCCATCGGAACTCTGGAAGTGCCATCGGATGCGTACTACGGCGTTCAGGCCCAGCGCGCGGCAGCGAATTTCCAGATCACGGGTCAGCACATGAACCGGGACTTCATCCGCAACCTTGCCTTGATCAAGAAGGCGGCGGCCATCGTGAACAAAAACGCCGGCCTTCTGAGCGCCCCCAAGTGCGGCGCGATCTGCGCCGCCGCCGATGAGGTCATCGGCGGAAAGTGGGACAGCTCCTTCATTGTCGACAGCATTCAGGGCGGCGCCGGAACCAGCGCCAACATGAACATGAATGAAGTCATCGCCAACCGTGCCAATGAGCTTATGGGCGGCGCGCTCGGAACTTACGATCTGGTTCATCCCAACGATGATGTGAACAAAGCACAGTCCACCAACGACACAATCCCCACAGCGGGAAAGATGACCGTTCTTGATCTCGAGAGCGCGCTGGACATAGAACTGGAGAAACTGGAAAAGGAACTCACCCGCAGAAGCGCCGAATTTCAGGATATCCTGAAGATGGGCCGCACGCAGCTGCAGGACGCCGTCCCGATGACGCTGGGTGAATCCTTTGCCGGATATGCTTCCATGGTCCGCCGCTGCCGGGCGCGGCTTGAAGCCACCTGCCGGAGTGAGATGCGTGTGATCAGTCTCGGTGCGACCGCAATCGGATCCGGCATCAACGCTTCCGTTTATTACCGCACGCACATCGGCGCACAGCTCTCCGCTCTGGCCGGCCGCAGCTTTACGATCGCGGACGATCTTTTTGACGCCACAGAGAACCTGGACGGATTTGCCGCCGTATCCGGTGCGCTCAAAGCCTGCGCTCTCAGCCTGTCCAAGATGTGCAACGATCTGCGCCTGCTGTCTTCCGGCCCGCGCTGCGGCCTGAATGAGATCAATCTTCCTCCGATGCAGAACGGCTCTTCCATCATGCCAGGCAAGGTCAATCCGGTCATCCCGGAGGTTGTCACGCAGGCCGCGTTCCTGGTTGCCGGCCACGACACGACCATCACCATGGCAGCAGAAGCCGGCCAGCTCGAGCTCAACGCATTTGAGCCTGTCACCTTTCACTGCCTGTTCGAGTCTTTCACAGCCCTGACCGGTGCCGTCCGCACCCTGACCGTCAACTGCATCGCAGGTATTACCGCCAACAAAGAGCGCTGCCTGTCCCTTGAGCAGAGCAGCGTCGGAATCGCGACCGCTCTCTGCCCGTATATCGGCTATGTGAAATCCGCCAAGGTTGCAAAAGAGGCTCTTCGCACCGGCAAGTCCGTGCGCGATGTCGTTCTCGCGCATGGCCTGATGAGCCCGGACGTCCTGGCTTCGGTACTTGACGCAAAGCGCGCCGTCAGCGCATAAGAAGGCTGTGCCGTTAACGAACAGGAAACCGCCGTGCCTGCAGTGTCCGGCTACTGCCGCTCATCGCTCATGAACCCGCTTGCCGCTCATATGCTCCACGGAAAGTTCGAGGACGGCAACGCGGCCGATTGTCTGACGGATCTCGTCTTCAACTTCCCCGGCTGAAGGATAGTACCTGAGCCCGATCTGACGCAGCGCGCGTTCTTTGCGCCCGGGATCGGTCACAACCTCAAGCCGCCCGAAGCAGATGACGCTTCTGACCGTCTCCGCCCAGTCATCTTCCCTCTTCGCACCTGTCTTTTCAAAGACGCAGAAGGAGACCTTGTCACTGCGCTTCATGGCATCGATCTTATGCCCGGCGGGTGCGCCGTGGAAGTACACATGCCCGCTTTCCGGATCGAACCAGAAGTTGATCGGCAGTGCGTACGGATACCCGTCATCTCCCTGCAGGGCCAGGCACCCGCGGCGCTGCTGCGCCAGAACCTCCCGGCATTCCTCCTGCGTAAGCTCCTGCCTGAATCGCCTCATCGAGCGGAACATACTGCTACCTCCTTGATTGTCTCATGCCCTTAACTAACCTCCGGCGGTTTTCAGCGGAAATCGTTCTGTTACCACTTTTCGCTGAATCTCTGTTTGTCCGCGCACAAATCAGGCACCGCCGGCTCACGAACTGATGAAGCTCTGTCAAGCCTGCCCCTGACTATACCTACAGATCCCATCAGATATCCAGCTGTTTCGAGCCGCCGAGGAAGTACGGAAGGTCCCTGCCTTCCTTCTCCCACTGACGGTACTCCGCGACAGCTGTAAATTCCACGTCGCCCGAAGAGTTGAGCGCAGTCTCGATGGAATCCTGGACAACACCGATAATAAAGCCGACGCCCACAACCTGCATGGCCACGTCATTGCTGATGCCAAACATCGAGCAGGCCATCGGGATGAGCAGGAGAGATCCGCCGGCAACGCCGGAAGCCCCGCACGCCCCCAGCGCGGTAAGCAGCGACAGGATCAGGGCCGACGGAAAGTCAACCGCGATCTGCATCGTATGCGCGCACGCCAGCGTCATTATGGCAATTGTAACCGCCGCGCCGTCCATATTCACCGTGGACCCCAGCGGAATCGACACAGAATAGAAGTCCTCGTCCAGGCCGAGCCGCTCACAGGTGCGCATATTGATCGGAATGTTCGCCGCCGAAGAGCGGGTGAAGAACGCCGTCAGGCCGGAATTCTTAAGGCATCTCCACACAAGCGGATACGGATTCCTGTGAATGGTCAGGAACGCCACGAACGGATCAATGACGAGTGCGACGAACAGCATCGTTCCGACAAGCAGCAGAAGCAGCTGGCCGTACTGTGTGAAAATAGAAAGGCCATTTGTCGAGACGTTGGTGAACACCAGGCCCATGATGCCAAACGGCGCCATATTGATGATCCAGCGCACGCACTGGGATACACCGTCGGCGATATTGCTGAGCATTTCTTTCGTGCGGTCAGAAGACACGCGCTTCATGGCAAGCCCCAGCATGACAGCCCAGAACATGATGCCGATATAGTTGGCGTCCGTGAGGGCTTTAACCGGGTTGGCAATGCAGTTCATCAGGAGATTCTTCAGAACCTCTCCGATGCCCTGCGGAACCGTCCCGGACTGTGCGGCCTCACCCAGGGCAATCCGGACCGGGAACAGAAAACTTGCCGTGACGGCTGCAAGCGACGCCAGAAATGTCGTCAGAAGATACAGCCAGACGACAAGACCAAACCGGCTGTCAAGGCGCGACCGTCCCTGCGCAAGGGCTGACAGGACAAGGGCAAATACAAGAACCGGCGCTAGCGCCTTGAGAGCGCCGACAAAGAGGTCGCCGAAAACGCTGATCCAGGACGCGCCCGGAAAAAGAAGTGCCAGAACAACGCCGGCCGCAAGGCCGATTACAATGCGCAGAATCAGGCTGACATGATTATACGTATTGACAACTTTCTTCATAACATTTGAAGTTCCCATACTTACATTCCCCCTTTTACAGTTCAAGCTGACCGGCAAGCAGAAGATCCCGGTAGTACCCGACTTGTTCCCGGATAATTGCGTCGATCTGGCGCATACCGAGAAGCTCAACCGGGGCCTTGTCATCCGTCATGACGTGGCTGCCGGGAATGTACGTCTGAAGCTGTGCCTGTACGCCGCTCATGAGATTTTTAAGTCCGGCATCCGTTTCTTTTCCGATGTTCCCGGCAAAAACAGCGGGCGCATCCGGTGCATTCGTCGCGAAGACCACACGATTGGTGCTGTCCGGCACGTCGACGGTGTAGATGTGATCAAATACCGTGCTGATCGTGTCGCTGAGGTAATGATTGATATCGTCCGGGTCATTTTCATCGCCGCGCATGTTCAGGTTCACAACCATTATACCGCCGTCATGCAGGTGCTCGCGCACCTTGAGAAAAAATTCCTCCGTGGACATCTGAAAGGGAATCGTGATGTCGCGGAACGCGTCGACCATGATCACGTCGTACTTCTTGTCCACGGCATTCAGGAAAGCCCGGCCGTCGTACTCCGTGACCTTCATATCCTCCGGCTGATCAAAATACTTCGTCGCGAGCCGGATGATCTTTCCGTCGATCTCCACGCCCTCCGCCGTCACGTTGTCAAAGTACCGCTCGCACTGCGCGGCGTACGTCCCGGTCCCGTTGCCAAGTACCAGCACGTCGCAGCTGCTTTTGTTCATGACATCCGCCATGAGCGGCGCCGCCATCGCATAATCATAGTACATACCGCTCAGAGAGTGGTCTTTCATCGTGATCGACTGCACACCGAAGAGGACATTGGTCGAGAGCGCGACCGTGTTATCGTCTTCCTTCACCTGCAGATAATTGTAAACGGACTCGCCCTCATACGTCAGATTTCTGTCCCAGAAAGCGAAGCTGTCGGAGTGCCCGAAGGCGCAGCTGACAAGAAAAATCAGAGCAGCCGCTGCCACGCGCTTCTTTCCCGCCTTTGCACTGGCAAAGTACACGACCGAGAGCGCCAGCAGGATCCCGGAGAATATGAGGAACGTCGCGGATGTCCCCGCCGCCGGGATCGTGACAAATGTCGGGACAAACGTGCCGATAATACTGCCCACCGTATTGGCGGCGCCAAGTCTCCCCGCGATCCGCCCGCTCTCACTCAGGTCATCGACCGTGTACTTGATGAGCGACGGCGTCACCGTGCCGAGCAGAAACAGCGGGTACACAAAAATCACAAGGCAGGAGACAAGAGAGGCCCAGATAAGCAGATTGGTGCTGACGGCGACGATCATGAGGGCTGAAACGCCCAGAATCACATATTTGCCAAGAAGAGGAATCAGCGCGATCCAGACCGCCGCGATGAGAATTCTGCCATACAGCCTGTCCGGATCCGGATCTCTGTCCACAGCGCGGCCGCCGTAGATATTGCCCAGCGCCATGGCGATCATGATCATTCCGATGATGATCGTCCACACGATCTGGGAAGAACTGAAATACGGGGCGAGCAGCCGACTCGCCCCCTGTTCCACGGCCATGACGCACACACCTGAGAAAAACTCCGTCATGTACAGGAACACTTTGCTTGATAAAATCTTTCTCTTCTCCATCCTGCTCCCCGCACGATCCCCGCAGTGTATAGAAAACGCACCTATGGATTTATTTTACACTGCGGAGACGGAAAAGAAAATCCTGACAGTTCACTCAGACACTTCCTGCATTCCCCGGCCTGACCCCGCCGCCCGGCATCTGACTTCCTCCTCCCGGTGCCTGGCCCTGACCGCCCATCTGGCCTCTGCCGCCTCCCATCATCTGGTTATAAATCTCAGTGACCTGCGAACCGTTTACAAAGACGGTTCCGCCGTTTATTGCGCCGTCCTTGTCATAATCAAACGGGCTGTTCGCAGTGATCGTCAGCGTTCCTCCGTTGATGTACAGGCTGCCGTTGGAATCGAGCGCGTCCGTGTCGCCCTGTCCCATGTCAATTGTGATGTCGCCGCCGTTTATGATAATCTCAATATCCGTGCCGGTGCCCTTCTGCGCCGCGTTGATGCCGTCGTCAGAGGCCGTGATGTCAATCGTCCCGCCGTCAATCGTCACGATGGTGCTCTCGATGCCTTCGGAAGCCTGGATCGTGAATGTTCCGCCGTCGATCGTTGTCTGCGTCGTCCCCTGAATACCGTCGTCCCCGGCGTCAATGGTGAATGTTCCCCCGCCGATATAGATGGAACCGGCCGTCGGGTCATCGGAATCCTCGCTGTGCAAACCGTCCTTGTCCGTCGTGATCGTGAAGGTTCCGTCCGCAATGTTGACCGCGTCGTGCGCCTCAATGGCGTCTTCCTTTGCTGTTATGGCATATGTTCCGCCGGTCACCGTCACTTCGTCCTTGCCGGATATGCCATTCCCCTGCGCCGAGGTTACTGTCAGAGTGCCCTCACCGTTGAGCGTCAGATCAGAGCGGCAGAAGATAACCGCGTCCGTGTTCGTGGTGCCGTCCGCCGTAAAGGTGCCGGTTACAGAAAGCGTATTCTCCGTCCCGGATGCCGTCGTGGCAAATACCTTGTCCGCCTCCTTCACGTAAATCGCCGGGAAATCGTCATTGGTGATGCTCACACCGGAGAGCACCAGCTGTACTTTTGCGTCTTCCGGGGCGTCCACGATGATTGTGCTGTTCCGGGCGGTCCCGCTCACCACATACACCCCTTCCCCGCTGATCGTCACATCGGCGCCGTCCGCGAGCGCAATATACGACGCGCCGCTTACGTCCGCCACCTGCTCGAGGTCGCGGTCTGAAAAAAGCTCCGATGTATCCGCAGCGGACGATGAAGCCGCTGCCGCGGAAGATGAAGATGATGCCGGCGTCTGCGCCTGTGTCTGCGGCGCAGCGCCTGTTGACGTTTCCGCTGTTGCTGCCGCGGTTGTCTCTGCAGCCGCTCCCGCCGCACATCCCGCCATAAGGTTTCCCGCAAGGACCAGTATCCCTGCCATCGCCAGTAATTTTCTGCTTCTCATATGTGCCTCCCGTCTGCGAAAAGGTTCTCCGCTTCCGCCTGTGTAAACGCAGGAGGAATTTTGGAATTCTACCCTACCGCACAGTTGTGGAGGATTCATGTGTAAATTAAGGACGTTTTGTGAACAGAAGCTTTCGTCACCGGAACAGTTTCTGCGTGTTGTAGAGTTTTGCGTACTCCCCGCCGCGCGCGAGAAGCTGCTGATGGGTGCCCTCCTCGGCAATGCGGCCTCCGTCGATTAAAACGATCCGGTCGGCGTCCTGCACTGTCGCAAGGCGGTGCGCGATGATGAGCGAGGTGCGGCCTTCTGAGAGCGCGTCAAAGCTCTTCTGGATCTTCTGCTCCGTGATGGTGTCGAGCGCCGATGTCGCCTCATCCAGAATCAGAATCTTCGGATTCTTCAGGAAAATGCGGGCGATGGAAATCCGCTGCTTCTGTCCGCCAGAGAGGCGCACGCCCCGCTCGCCGACATACGTGTCAAATCCGTCCGGCATCGCGAGAATGTCGTCCTGGATCTCCGCGCGCCGGGCAGCTTCCTCGATCTCCCTGTCCGTCGCATCCGGCCGCCCGTACCGGATATTCTCCCGAATTGTGTCCGCAAAGATGAAGACATCCTGCTGGACGATGCCGATGCTCCTTCTAAGCGAGTCCTTCGTCACGTCTCTGATATCTGTCCCGTCGATACGGATCGACCCGGACTCCACCTCATAAAAGCGCGGGATCAGACTGCACAGCGTCGTCTTGCCGCCGCCTGACTGTCCGACGATGGCCACGCTCTCGCCGCCCTTCACATGCAGCGTGATGTCGTCGAGCACCTCGCGCCCCAGATCGTAGCGGAACGAGACATGCTCAATGTCGATCCGTCCTTCGCTCACCGCGAGGTTCTTCGCGTCCGCCTTCTCGGTTATATCCGGCGTGACTTGCATCAGGTCGTTGAAGCGCGTCAGGCCTGCCATTCCGTCGGTGAACACCTCCGCGAACTGCGACAGCTTGCGGATCGGCGTGATGAAACTGCCTGCGAACAGTGTGAACGTGATGAGGTCGATGTAATTCATCTCGCCGCGCATGATGAGGTACCCGCCCGCTGCGATCACCGCCACCGGCGTGATGCTCATGAAGAACTCCTGCGCGCTGTTAAAATCCGCCATCGCCTTGTAGTACGAGCTCTTTGACCTCTGATAGGCCTCGTTGGAGCGCGCAAACCGCTCGTAATCCACCTTCTCGTTGGCGAATGCCTTCGAAGTCCGGATCCCGGAGATGCCGGATTCGATGTCCGCGTTGATCTGCGCCAGCCTCTTTTTGTTGTCCACCGAGGTCTGCGCCATCGCCCGCCGGTTCCTCATGACGACCAGGATCGAGACAGGCAGCAGAATCAGGATGACCAGCGCGAGCTTCCACTGGATCCGGAACATGCACACCAGCGCGCCACATATCGTCAGGATCGAGATGATCAGATCCTCCGGCCCGTGGTGCATCAGCTCCGTCATGGAGAACAGGTCGCCGGTCAGGCGGCTCATGAGCTGACCCGTGCGGTTTTTGTCGTAAAAGTCAAAATCCAGCGTCTGCAGATGACAGAACAGATCATTGCGCAGGTCGGTCTCAACGTATGTGCCGAACGTATGCCCCCAGTAGGTCATCACGTACTGGCACGCCGATCTCCCGACATACGCGCACGCGACGATCGCCATGAGCGCAAAGAACGCCTGAAACTGCTGATCCGGCAGCATCGTGCGCATGGCGTAGCGCGAGACGATCGGGAAAGCCAGGTCGACGGCCGCGACCGCGATGGCACAAAAAATATCGATGATAAAAAGATTCAGATGCCTGCGAAAATACTTGCGAAGCATCCTGAGAAGTGACTTGTTTTCTCGTTTCATCTGTCATCCTCCGGCACTGGGATACTTCTATCATTATGCCACAACTCCGGGATTTTTCATGGTCAATGCTTTAAAAGTGTCTTGAAGATACCTCCCTCATGTGAGGGAGTCGGGGCCGAAGCTTTCCGGCAGAAGCTGCGAGAGCGTCATCCTGCGGAAACCGCCGTTTCCGTCGCTGAACCAGACCGGGAAGTCCGGCCCCGCGAATTCCCGCAGAACCTGCCGGCAGATGCCGCAGGGTGTACACAGCGTCAGGCGGTCTGTCCCTTCCGGACCGCCTGCAACCGCAATCGCCCGGAAGTGTCGGCAGCCTTCGCTCACCGCCTTGAAGACAGCCGTGCGCTCCGCGCAGTTTCCCGCCGGATAGGATGCATTTTCAATGTTGCATCCCGTGTAGACCGTCCCGTTTTCTCCAAGCAGCGCAGCACCCACCGCAAAATGCGAGTACGGGGCATATGCCCGGCTGCGGGCTGCCGCGGCCTCCTGCTCAAGCTGCTTCACCGTATCGTCCGGTATCGGTTTCATATTTTCTCCGGTTCTGCCCTGAAGGCTTTGTCCTGCCGTATGAGCGTTTTCATGGCCTCCACCGCCACCTGGATCTCATGCTCCGTGTTGTGGACCTGATCATCAGGCAGCCCGGCCTTCGCCCGCTCCTGATTCGCCAGTACGAGCAGAACCGTGCCGACGCGCACATGAAGCGCACTCGCCGTCACAAAAAGCGCCGCGCTCTCCATCTCCGAGCCCTTCGCGCCCAGGGCACACCATGCCTTCCATTTGTTCATGAGTTCGTATCCGACAGGCTTTTTCTCCGGTTCGTGCTGCCCGAAGAAGGAATCCTTGCACTCCACCACACCCACGTGATACCGGAACTTAAGAGCTTCCGCCGCGTCGGCAAGTGCCCGGGTCACCGTGAAATCCGGGACGGCCGGGAACTCGATCGGCGCGTACTCCTTTGAGGTCCCCTCCATGCGGATGGCGCCGTCTGCCACAATGAGATCGCCGCCAAGCACGTCCAGATCCATGCCGCCGCAGGTGCCGACGCGGATGAAGGTGTGCGCGCCCAGATGCACAAGTTCCTCCATCGCAATGGCCGCAGACGGACCGCCGATCCCGGTGGATACCACACTCACCGGGACGCCGAGCAGGCTGCCGGTGTACGTGTTGAATTCCCGGTTCATGCCGATGTGTCTTGCCCCGTCGAGGTGGCCTGCTATCGACGCACACCGCCCCGGATCGCCGGGCAGAATACAGTACGCCCCCACGTCCCCCTGCTTCAGATGCACATGATATTCATACCCGGACCCTTGCGCATAATCAATCATCTTCTGACTCCCTTCGGGTGATGCAGCATTTACTGGTTTACTTCCGGTCCGTCACTTGTCTTTTCCGAAAAATTCAACGACCGTGTGGATCGCGCTGTCCATGAGCTTCGGGTTGCGGAAAGGATGGTCGGCACCTTCCACCGGCACGAACTCGATCACGTTGTTCTCGCAGAACTGAATCGAATCCCCGATCGGGACCATCTCATCCGCGGTTCCGTGAATGACCAGCATATTGTCGGCCCAGTCGAAATACTCGAACCTGCGGACGTCTCCTGCTGCGAGCGCGTCAAAGAGCGTATGATCGGCCTTCATCTTCCGCTCATAGCCGATCTCGACCTCCTTTCCCTTTGCCAGTCTTTCGCGGTCGGTTTCTTTCACATTCTTGAGCATCAGATCGTGCATCCGCAGCCCCGGCGCGCGCAGTGCCACTTTGGCAAATGGATTGCCCGCCTGGTGCATATACAGAAGCGTCAGATACCCGCCGAAGCTGACGGAATAGTTGAAGATCGTTTTCGCCTGAAGCGTCTCCTTGGCGTAGTTCACGACCAGCTTCATGTACTCCATGCAATCGCCGATCTCCAGCTTCTTGCGCCCGTCTTTTCCGTGGCACGGCCAGTCAAACGCGAGGACTGCGTCCCGGCTGTGCTTGTCCAGATATTTCTCTGCAAAGCGCGTGATGTTGGCCACGTCCTTGCTGCTCCCGAAACCGTGCGTGCAGATCACGACCCTCTCAAATGTCCTGAGAGGCGACGCGGAGAGGATCCGGCAGCGCACCGAACTGCCCTCTTCATTGATGTCAAAATGTTTTTCGATAACTGCCATATCCGGTATTCTTCCTTCTGCCCCGCCGCGCCCGGATGCCATGCAGGGCACCTTGCGGCGGGCATATCTCTAAGCCGGCATCCGGCGCCGGCTCTTAAAAAATTGTACCGCGCTTTATAAAAGAAGACCATCCCTTTTAACCGAAGGTTCCGTCTGTGTCGCACAATCCCTGCTTTGACACACCTTTATTTGTATGCTACGGTACAGATTGTGCGCGCATCTGCATCTGTTCTTCTTTTTATCCAGGCCGGATACGCTCTCCTCTGCCGACGGGCAGAGACAGTTTGAACGGGAGCCTTCTAAATGAAAAAAACTGCCAGAATCCTTTTTTATCTCATCGGAATGATCATCCTGTCGCTTGGCATCGTCCTCAATACCAAGTCCTCGTTCGGCGTCACCCCCATCATCTCCATCGCCTATTCGCTGTCGGTGATTCACAGCTGGAATTTCGGCAATACGTCATTTGTCATGTACTGTGTGCTCGCCGCGGTTGAATACGGGTTCAAGGGAAAGAATTTCCGGCTGTATGACCTGCTGCAGATTCCGCTCTCCATCGTCGTGACGCGGTTCTTCAACCTGTTTGGCGCCCTTCTGCCGGATGTCACCGCGCTTCCCGCGCGGATCGCGTGCCTCATCCTCGGGATCGCCCTGACCGGCATCGGCGCCGCGATGAACGTCAACACGCGGCTGGTCCCCAATCCGGGGGACGGCATCGTCCAGGCCATCGCGGACCGGCTCGGCAAAAGGATGGGCAATGTGAAAAATGTCTTTGATATCCTGTGCGTCGCGCTGACGCTGCTCATCGGCCTTCTTACCACCGGACGCCCTGTCGGCATCGGCATCGGAACCGTGGCGGCCATGATCGGCGTCGGACGGTTCATCTATCTGTACAATTCTTTGTTCAAGGATGCGCAGCTTGGCCTCACCGGACTGAAGGCGTGAGCGGCAGGAAGCGGCTCGCGTGTTTTTCCGGTTTTACATTTTCTGTTCTGCATGATATAGTATTATTAGTATTCATTGTGCGAGGCGAAGTGTACATCTGCCTCGTTAATTCCTGAAAATTTAAGACTGATTTTCTTGAATTCACCCCGGCGGGGTGGTACGGTACGCTCATCCTGCACGGACTGGACATACTGCACATTCCGGGCATTTTTGTCTGCTTTCCGGCACCAGGCCCGTCTCAAAAAGGAGGGACTGCTGATGAAAACAAGAGACAGCATCGACACCGTTTCCTATGCGGAACTCAGTAGAAAAAACGATTCCATCGATCCTGCGCTGTATGACACATACCAGGTGAAGCGGGGCCTGCGGGATCTGAACGGCAAAGGCGTCGTGGCCGGGCTCACCAATATCTCCAACATCGTCGCGTTTGACGCGGAAGGGCAGCCCTGTGACGGCCAGCTGTGGTACCGGGGATATGAGATCCACGACCTGATCCACAAGTATCTGGGAAGCCGCTACGGCTACGAGAATCTGACCTACCTTCTCCTGTTCGGCGAGCTTCCGGACGAAGACGAGGCAAAGCACTTCACGGAACTGCTCGCCAGCATGCGGGAGCTCCCCACGAATTTCACCCGCGACGTGATCATGAAGGCGCCGACCAGGGATATCATGAACTCCATGACGCGCTCCATTCTGACGCTTGCCTCGTATGACAGCAATGCTGCCGATATCTCTCTTGAGAACGTCATCAGCCAGTCCATCCAGCTGATCTCCGTATTCCCGATGCTGGCAATCTACGGTTATCACGCCTACAACCACTACGAGAATCTCGAGTCCATGTACATCCACCGTCCGGACCCGGAGCTTTCTACCGCCGAGAATATTCTGCGCATGCTGCGCCCGGATTCTTCCTTTTCCAAAGTCGAGGCGATGGCTCTCGATGTGGCGCTGATGCTTCACATGGAGCACGGCGGCGGCAATAACTCCAGCTTCACAACCCGCGTCGTGAGTTCGTCCGGCGCGGACACGTACGCGGTCATCGCAGCCGCGATGAGTTCTCTTAAAGGTCCGCGGCACGGCGGCGCCAACATCAAAGTCATGGAGATGATGGACGACATCCGCGAAAACGTGCGCGACTGGGATGATGACGAGGAGATCGCCGCGTATCTGCAGAAGATCCTGAACGGCGAGACCTTCGACCACAGGGGGCTGATCTACGGCATGGGCCACGCCGTGTATTCCAGATCCGACCCGCGCGAGCGCATCTTCAAGTCATTTGTCGAGATGCTTTCCAAAGAGAAGAAACGCGAGAAGGACATGTCTCTGTACAACAAGGTCGAGACGATTGCCCCGGAAGTCATCTCCGGCCACCGCAGGATCTACAAGGGCGTCGCCCCGAACGTCGATTATTACAGCGGTTTCGCCTACGATATGATGGGCATCCCGCGGGAGCTCTACACACCGATGTTCGCCATCGCCAGAGTCGCCGGCTGGAGCGCGCACCGGATCGAAGAGCTGGTGTCCGGTTCCAAGATCATCCGCCCGGCCTACAAGAGCATCATGAAGATCAAAAAGCCTCTCGGCGAGCCGCCCACGGACGAGAATGGGCGCAAGACTATAAACGTTGACCTCATCCGGTGACAAGATGCCGGAGCTGGCCAGCGGAATACATTCCCGTTCGAAAGGAATTCCCGTGAATTCATATAATTTTGATGAAATCATCAGCTGGAGAGGAACCGGCTCCGAAAAATGGGATGTCGCAAAAAATGAGCTTCCGATGTGGGTGGCGGACATGGATTTCAAGACCGCCCCCGAAATCATCGAAGCTCTTGAAAGACGCGTGCAGCACGGAATCTTCGGTTATACCGGCATCACGCCGGACTGGTACGAAGCATATCAGAACTGGTGGAAGATGCGGCATGGATTTGAAATTCAGAAGGAATGGCTGATCTTCACGTCCGGTGTTGTCCCGGCCATCTCAAGTCTGGTGCGCCGCCTGACGCTTCCCGCAGAGAAAGTGCTGGTCCAGACACCGGTCTACAATATCTTCTTCAATTCCATCGTCAATAACGGCCGCGTGCCGCTTGAGAGTCCGCTGACAGATAACAACGGGCGCTATGAGATGGATTTCGGACAACTGGAGCGGGATCTGGCGGACCCGCAGACCACGCTCATGCTGCTGTGCAATCCGCAGAATCCGGGCGGCCGGGTCTGGAACGCGCAGGAGCTCGGGGAAGTCGCCCGGCTCGCGAAAAAAAACGGGGTCACCGTCGTCTCCGATGAGATTCACTGTGACCTGACAAGGCCCGGCGTTCAGTATACCCCCTTTGCCAGTGTGTCGGAGGAGGCGGCGCAGATCAGCGTCACCTGCATAAGTCCGAGCAAGGCTTTCAATCTCGCAGGGCTTCACTCGGCCGCCGTCTTTGTCCCGGATGAGCATCTGCGAAACCGCGTCAGCCGCGGCCTCAACAACGATGAGGTGGCGGAGCCGAATGCATTTGCCATATGCGGGGCTGTGGCAGCTCTCACGGAAGGCGGGCCGTGGCTTTCCGCGCTGCGGGAGTATCTGGAGCAGAATTACAGGACAGCAAGGCGCTTCATCCTGGATAATCTTCCGCAGCTGCAGCCCTTTGACGAAGACGCCACCTACCTGCTGTGGACAGACGCCAGGAAGCTGCCGGCCGGAGGCGCGTCCCTCGCGCGGTTCATCCGGAAAGAAACCGGGCTTTACATAAGCGACGGCGCCCAATACGGGAAGGCCGGAGAGGGATTCGTGCGGATCAACTTCGCCTGCCCCGCCGCGCGGCTGAATGACGGCCTGAACCGCCTCGCAGCCGGCGTGAAAGCCTACGAAAAGACGTACGGAAAATAAAAATAAGGGAGCCTGACTTTCTGCTCCCCCGCCATATACTGCCACATTCCCGGGCCGCCCTGTCAGATCACGCAGGGCGGCTCTTTTGATATTTCCTTCATCAGAGCGTGAAGCGGCGCCGTGTCTCCGCCCTGAACGCCAAAAAGCGCGCTGCCCTCGCCGCCGTTCACCGCGCCGGATGCCAGCAGCATCACCTTTCCGCCGGTCAGCTGCCGGATCGCGTCCATCTCCGTGTAGACTTCTCCAAAAGCCGGGAACATGCGCAGTCCGGCGCTCTCCGGGTCGTTGCAGGCACTCACGAGCTCATCAATGGGCCCTTCAACCCGCTTCTCCACGCCGACCGGCAGGATCACGCGCGCGCGCCGGGTGATCGCTGCCCTTGACACCTGGATAATCGTGCCGCCGCTGTCCGTATTGCCGATCAGCACTGCGGCTCTCCCCGCCTTCAGATCCACCGCATTCGCGCCTTTCAGGATGATGTCACCGGCTGTAAGACTGCTGCATACATCGGCGAGGTCCGCACGGAATTCCGGCTCTCCCTTCGTGATGACAAGATCGCCGGAAAATGCCGCATCAATCATCTTCGAGCCCGGTGCGCCAAGAACGCCGCGGTGAAATGAAGGTCCCTCGGCTCTCAGACTGCTCCCAAGTTGTTTTAAAAGCTCATTGGCAATGTACAAGTTCGTCGTTCCGGCGATCACAACAATCTTCCGGTCTTTCAGCGCATCCTGCACATCTTTGCGGCGCACGATCGCTCTGGCGATCAGCCGCTTGCCGGCCGCCGGCGTGATCAGGAACTGTTCGGTTCTCATGTTCAACCTCCAATCAGGTTTTGCCAAACCCAGAATCCAGTTATCTCCAATCCGGGATCCATCTCCTTCACCCGGAATACCGCGGATTTCTTCTCATAATCTCATTCCCGTGCTCTTTAAGCCACCTGTGCCAACGGTCATAATCGGGATATACGCGGCGAACCTCGGCGTAAAAGGCAGGCGAATGATTCATCTGCAGTCGGTGGCAGAGTTCATGAACCACCACGCTGTCGATCACCTCCGGCGGCGTCAGCATCAGAAGGCAGTTGAAGTTCAGGTTTCCTGCCGCGCTGCAGCTGCCCCAGCGCGAGGTCTGATTGCGGATCGTGATCCGCCCGACCTTAACTCCAACCTTCGGAGCGAAGCAGCGTACACGCTCCGGAATCACGCGCGCAGCGCGCCTGGCGAGTTCCCGGAGTTCCTGCTCATCAAGCGGCTTCACGGGATGTTGCTGTTCTTCCTGCTTCATCCGCCGCTCTTTTTCCAGATGTCTCACAATCCAGTCCGCGTGGGATTGCACGAACCGGGCTGTTTCCTCACCTGTCATCTGCGCGGGGACGCGGACGATGACCTTTCCGTCCGCAATCTGAATGGCCGCCGTGCGGCGGGCGCTGCGGATGACCGTGTATGTCACTTTCATAGCTGTGCCTCATCTGATTTCAAGTATAGCATACAGGAATACAGAAAAGGGCAGATAAAATAATACAGACGGGAAATTCAAAGGAACAAGCCGTGTAGCAATCCTCTTTTCAGGTCAGAATCATCCCCCACACCGGCGTTGTGATGACAGACAGCAGCGTCGTGAAGACAACGCATTTCGCGGCTGACAGCTCATCTGCCTCGTATCTGGCCGCCAGAAGAGAGGTGGTGGACCCCGCCGGCATGGCGGTCAGAAGGGTACACACACCGGTAATCACCGGGTCCACTCCCGCCAGCCGGCACGGAATGTACACAGCCAGGGGGATCAGGATCAGCCGCATGATGGCGAAATAAATCTGTCTGCCGGTGAACAGCGTTTTAAAATCCACATCTGTCAGGATCGTTCCGATGTACAGCATCGTCATGGCTGTCGTGCAGCTGCTGAAAGCAGAAACCGTGCTGCTAAGAAAGACGGGAGGCTGAAGGCCTGTCAGCATCAGAAAAATCCCGATATAGACCGCGATCATACACGGATGCACCAGCACTTTTTTAAGCAGGCCCTTCCGGTCGCCGCCCGCCGCAAAATACGACACGCCGGCAGTCCACATAACGATCCGCTGCGGGATGAGAAATACAGACGTATAAAGCAGTCCCAGGTCGCCGAAGATAGCCTGCGACAGCGGGTTGCCCATAAAGCCGGCATTCGAGCATACGGTTGCGTACTGGAAGACTGCCTTTTCACCTGCCGGCATGAAAGAATAACTAAAACTTGCGATGACAGTGCACAAGACCTGAATCAGCGCCGCAATCACGAGCACCCGCGCCATCTCTTCCCAGTGGCTGCCCGTCTCTGCCATAAACGCCTTGACAATATTGCAGGGAAGGATTACATACAGGATCAGATTGGTGAGACACATTTTCCCTTCCCGGGTCACGAGCCCCGCCCGGCGTGAGATGTAGCCCGCCAGAATCAGCAGAAACATCTCACCCATCAGAGAAAGCATCGGAAGTATCATGGTCTGTCCTCCCGGCTCATACACAGTCAAAGCCGATTCACGAAGAAGCCTCAAGAAACGCGCGGATCCGCCGGATACCCTCCCGGATATCCTCTTCTTTTGCCGCAAAACTAAACCGCACAAGATTCTGATACGAATCTCCGAAGCAGTCTGCCGGTACCGTCGCCACCAGCGCCTCGTCCAGCAGTCTGCGGGAGAAGGTTTCCCCGTCCATACCGACTCCCGATACATCCGCACAGATGTAAAATGCACCATACGGCTTTGTGTACGTGATCCCGGGAAGGCTGTCCAGGCCCTCCATCATCACCTGCCGCTGTCTTGCAAACATCGCCTTCATGTGCTCCACCTCATGCAGCGTCTCCGGAAGATTCATGGAGAGCGCCACGCCCTCCTGCAGAAATGTCGCAATGGATGTAGTCGTATACTGATGATGCTTCACCAGCCTGTTCATCAGCTTCTCCGGAGCGGTTACATAACCGAGCCGCCAGCCTGTCATCGCGTATGTCTTTGAAAAGCCGTTAACGATCAGGCTCTGCTCCTTCATGCCGGGAAAAGCAGCCATGGAATAAAACGGAAGGCCGTCATAGACCAGCGCCGAGTACATCTCGTCCGAAAAGATGAGAAAATGGTGCTTCTTTGCGAGCTCGCCAAGGCCCGCGAGCGAATCCCGGCTGTACACGGCTCCGGTCGGATTGTTCGGAGAATTGATGACAAGAAGTTTTGTCCGCTCCGTGATCCGGCTCTCCACTTCCGCAAGATCTATCTGGAATCCGTTCTCCGGTCTGAGGTCGATGCTCACGGGGACCGCGCCGATCTCAAGCACAAGAGCCTCATAATTGATGAATGCCGGCTTGAAGATGATCACCTCGTCCCCCGGATCCACCGTGGAAAGAATACAGTCGTTGATCCCCTCTGCTCCTCCGCAGGTGATCAGGATCTCGGTTTCCGGGTCATAGGAGACACCCGTGTCTTCCTCTGTTTTTCTGGCGATCGCCTGCCGGAGGGCCAGGCTCCCCCGGTTTGGCGGATAGTGGGTGAGATTCTCCCGGAGGCACTGGCAGGCCGCTTCTTTGATTGGCTCCGGTGTATTAAATCCCGGTTCCCCTGCGCTGAAGGAAATCACGTCCTTTCCTTCAGCCCGCAGAGCGTTCACCTGATTCATGACCTTGCGGATTCCGGACATCGGCACCCTGTCCAGCCTCCTGCTCCCCATCTCCTCTGTCTCCATCTTCATAGGAACTCCTCTCATCTCTGGTTGATGCACCGTCCGTTTTTCCGGAAATCCTCCAGATTCTGCAGCGTTGAACGAGCGATCGCCCGGATGGCATCATCCGTGTAGAATGCCGTGTGGGATGTGTAAACTACGGTATCCATGGAAAGCAGCTTCTCAAGCAGCGGATCTCCCAGTTCCTTTCCCCGCAGGTCCTTTCTCTGTGTAGCGTTCTCATTCTCATACACATCGAATGCGAAGCCGCCGATTTTTCCCTTCTCAAGCCCGCGGCACACCGCTTCCGTATCTACCAATCCGCCGCGGGCCGGATTGACCAGGTACACGCCGTCCTTCATGGCACCGATCTGCTCTTCCCCGATCAGATGATAATTGGCCTCGATCATCGGCGCGTGAAGGATGATGATATCCGATCCGGCAAGCAGCTCGTCCAGAGAGACGTATGCTGCCATCTTTTTCACCTGCTCATTCTGGTACAGATCATTTACCAGGATCCGGCATCCAAAACCGGCGAGCAGACCGATCGTCGTGGCGCCGATCCTCCCGGCGCCGATCACGCCGACAGTCAGACCCGAAAGCTGTCTGGCGCGAATGCCCTCCAGTCTGAAGTCGTGCTGCCGGATCTTCTCCATCTGTCTTCTCATCTTCCGGAGAAGCATCAGAACAAGAAGAATCGTGTGTTCCGAGATGGCGTTCGGCGAATATCCGGGAACATTGGCAGCCATGAGGCCGCAGCGGTGTATCGCTTCCAGATCCAGGTGATCCGTCCCCGTGGAACGCGTCAGAATATACCGCACCCCATCGCCGCTCAGAAGCCGGCACATGCGCTCATCGATCCGGCAGTTTGTCGTGACGGCCACCGCGTCATATCCTCTGAGCCTTCCCGCCATATCCGGTGTCAGCGCCGACTGGTCAAACGTCAGATCAAAGCCAAACCTGCCATTTTCCTCCTCATAAATCTGTGTTTCGTCTTCCCGGTGCGATGCAATCCAGAGTTTCATGGCAGCCCCCTTTCTTTCATTCAGGAAATATTGAACTCATACCGGAAGAAATCCATGACTTCCTTCACTTCCCTGCGGTCCTCAAAGGTGTCGTGCAGATGGTTGACCGGGAATGAAACCGGCTTTCCCTCCACCACCTCCACGATTCCCATGGCCGCCTGATAAGACATTCGCTGCAGCGCCTCCACGGTAAATGCTGCCGTGTGCGGCGTCACAATCACATTTGCCATGGCAAGCAGCGGATTGTCCGGTTTCGGAAGATTGCCCTCGAAAACGTCCAGCGCGGCACCGGCGATCTTCTTCTCCTCAAGAGCCCGGATCAGCGCCGACTCATCCACCACCGTGCCCCTCGCCGTATTGATGAGACAGGCGGTCGGCTTCATCCACGACAGCTGCTCCTCCCCGATCATATGGTGCGTTGAAGCATTGCCGGGCACATGCAGTGTCAGGAAGTCAGCCTCCGAGATTACCTGTTTCAGATCACCGGACAGAACGCCAAAGCTTGCCTTCTCGGTCCCGCTGATATGCCTGCTGTAGCCGATCACCCGCATAGACAGACCGAAGGAAGCCATCCGGGCCACCTGGGTGCCGATATTGCCCATGCCGATGATTCCCAACGTCTGACCGGCGACCTCATGCCCTGTCGTGTTGCGCACGCTCATATCGTATTTCCTCAGCCCGTTGGTATACGTCACCGCGTGCTTGGCCAGCATCAGGATCAGGCCGATCGTGTACTCGGCCACTGCCTTCTGATTGGAGTCCGCCGCGTTGGTCACCTGAATTCCACGCTGTGTGGCCGCATCTACGTCAATGCAGTCCACGCCGACACCATGCATGGAAATCACTTTCAGCTCCGGGCATGCATCCATGATATGACCGTCCAGGTGTGCATTCCGCGTCAGAATTCCGACACACCCTGCCGCTTCCCGGATCACCGTTTCCGGATCAATTCCGGTCCCGTGAACCACCTCCAGATTGTGCTCTTCAAGAAGCCGGATTCCCACCGGATCAACCGGTTCTGTCACCAAGACCTTCATGTCCCGCCTCCTCACTGCCCCCTTGCATTCTGATAATCCGGATACTTAACGCCGCTGTACATAAAGGCGATCAGCTGGTTGATACCAAAAACCGGCACCTGACAGATATCCTGGATCAGCGCCCCGTACGGCGCCAGATTCTGGCACTCCAGCACGATGACGCCGCCTTTTATCCCGCTGTCCAGATACTGTCCGGCGAGACTCACGACTTCCTCCCGAATCCGCTCGGGATCTCCTTCGCTCCGGTTGCGGATGATCAGGTCATTGAACGCCGCGTGCTCGTCCATGCCGAATACGCTGACCGGAATGGTACCCTGAGACCACCCGTTCTTGTTGAACAGCGACTCGGTCATGAATTCCTTCTTCTCGGCGAATATGGCAATTCTCTCGTCCTTGTGCAGCATCGGATAAAGCATAGGCACAAGCGCCAGGGCAGACGTAAAGACCGGAATGTGAACCGCCGCTGCCAGTTCTCTCTGGAACCCCGCCAGAAATCCGCAGGATGTGGTGATGGCGCGGCAGCCGTCCGCTTCCAGTTCCCGCGCCGCCTCCGTGAATGCGTGAAGCAGGACCTGATCTGCGTCCCGGGGAAGCGTTGCGCCCTGGAATACATTCCGCACGATCTTGTAGCGGACCGGAAAGGGAAACGTCTCCGCATTCCCGATATCTCCCCGGATTCTCGGAAACTTTGTGTCCAGCATCAGGATTCCGATATCCTGGCCGTAGCAAGTATATTCTCCTCTGATCATTCTCCCACCTCCTGCCGATATTCCGGCACCATACGTCTGAGAAGTTCTGCCAGCAGGTGTCCGGCAGAAGCCGGAGCCACAAGCCCCGGAAGCGGAGGCGCGTACACATAGTGTACATGCGCATTTTCCTTCACTCGCTGTCCGGCTCCCTGCCCGCCGCTCGTAATATCCAGAATGTAGAATGAACCCGGTCGTCCTGCCGGGAACTGGCAGGAATGTATAATCGGGGCCGGGATCGTATTGATCACCACTTCCGAGGGGATCATCCCCTGCCAGTCCTCCAGTGCAAGTTTCCCCTCTCCGCCGCCGTTCACGATCCAGCGGTGCGGCAGGCCGAGCCTGTCAAGCATCCGGTGCATGGCGCTCCCCACATTGCCGTCTCCCAGAAGATCATACGAATACTCCCGGATGCTGCGCGGTGTTTCGCGAAGCATCAGATACAGGATGCCTTCGGCTGTGTACTCCGAATTTTTCCGGACAACCATCCGGTCCTTCTGGAAGTTGACATACCGGCAGGGCAGCTGCTTCTCGTAGTCTGTCTCTACGCCAGAGACCAGCAGCGTGTCACCGGAAAGTCCCTGAAGAAATGCGCGGATATCCGCCCTTTCGTCCATCAGCTCAACCGTCCCGTCATCCGTTCCCCGGATAGGCAGAACCACGAAATTCCACATCCCCTCCTGCAGTTTCGTAAGGTCCCCGCTCTCCCGGATCCGGATGACATCCACCCCGTCGCGCTTCAGCTCCTGCGCCATACAGCCAAGGCGGCTGTCTGTCTCAAAGATGACACCTCGCACCATACTCCGCTCCTATGCTCCCAGATACGCTTCCTTGATCTGATCGTTGGCAAGAAGTTTATCCGCCGCATCTTCCATCGTCTTCTCACCGGTCTCCAGAACATATCCGCGGTCCGCAATGCGCAGCGCCTGGTTCGCGTTCTGTTCCACCAGCAGAATCGTGGTTCCCTCTTTGTTGATCCGGACAATCGTCTCGAAGATCTGATCGACGATGATCGGAGCAAGGCCCATCGAAGGTTCATCCAGCAGCAGCATCTTCGGGCGGCTCATGAGTGCTCTTGCGGTCGCAAGCATCTGCTGTTCACCGCCGGAAAGCGTGCCTGCCAGCTGTCTGCGCCGCTCCTGGAGCCGGGGAAACATCTCGTAGATCCTGTTCAGATCCTTCCGGATTTCCGCTTTGTCATGGCGGTAATAGGCTCCCAGCAGAAGATTATCCTGCACAGATGTTCTCGGGAATACATGCCGCCCTTCCGGAACCAGTGTCATGCCCTCTTTCACGATGTCGAATGTCTTCTGTGACAGGCAGTCCTTTCCCTGAAAGAGAACTTTCCCGGATCTGGCGGGTATCTGGTGCATAATCGAGAGCATCAGTGTCGACTTTCCGGCGCCGTTGGCGCCGATCAGAGAGACAATCTCGCCTTCATTGACCGTGAGGCTCATATTCTTCAGGGCATGGATGTTGCCATAGTACACATTCAGATCTTCCACCTTAAGCATTTCCATCAGCCGATGCCCCCTTCCCGAGATATGCCTGGATAACCACCGGATTATTGCGGATTTCAGCCGGAAGCCCGTCAGCGATTTTCTCGCCATAGTTGAACACGCTGACCCGGTCGGCGATGTTCATGACAACCCGCATGGCGTGCTCAATCAGGATGACTGAGTACCCGTCAGACGAAAGCTTTCGGATTATCTCCATCAGTTCTTCCTTCTCCTTCGGATTCATGCCGGCAGCCGGCTCGTCAAGCAGAATCAGCTTCGGGTCCGTAGCCAGAGCTCTGGCGATCTCCAGCTTTCTCTGCATGCCGTACGGGAGATTGGTTGCCTTCCAGTCCTTCTTATCGGCAATTCCGACATATTCCATACAGTGCTCCACGACCTCACGGTTGTGCTTCCTCTCGCTCTCATATCTCTTCGTGTGCCAGAGGGCATCCCACATGTTTGAAGAAGTGCGGCAGTGCCTCGCGATCTCAATGTTCTGTGCCACCGAAAGCGTCCCGAACAGACGAATATTCTGAAATGTCCGGCTGATCCCCAACTTCGTGATCTCCTGCGGCTTCTTTCCGGTGATATTCTGTCCCTCAAAAGTGATCGTGCCGCCAGAACAGCGGGTAATCCCCGTCAGGAGATTGTAGAAAGTCGTCTTTCCTGACCCGTTCGGTCCGATGATCGCAACAATCTCGCCCCGGTTAATATGAAAATTGATGTCCTTGTTCGCCATGATGCCGCCGAAGCTCTTGGACAGATTCTGTGTGCTGAGTAATACTTCACTCATACCTCAACGCTCCTTTCTGCTCTTGCGGCTTGCCTCAGGATTCCCTCGTCCCCAGCAGCCCCTCCGGCTTGAACCGCATGATGATGACAAGCATCAGGCCGTACAGGATATACCAGGGATCAAACGGAAGACCGATCAGATCCTGAACATACCGCAGAAGCTCCGGGCAGATGATGACAATGAACGCTCCCAGAATCGCGCCGCTTATACTTCTGCGCCCGCCGATGACAAGCATCGTGAAAATCGTGATGGACAGTGTAGCGCCGAACAGACTCGGGTCGGCCACATTGGTGAATCCGGCGTAGAAGCTGCCGGCCACTGACGTGATGACAGCTGATGTGATAATCGCCAGCCGCTTGTAGGCCTTTACATTGACCCCCATTGCATAGGCGGCTATCTCATCCTCCCGGACTGCCGCCAGCGCATATCCCACGCGGGAATTCACAATCCGGTACGTGAAAAACGCCAGAAATCCGACGATTGCCAGCAGGATAAGGATGAATCCGTCTTTATTGGACGGAAGCCACGGGATCTTTGTAAGCTTCACTCCGAAAATCTTCGGGGAAGGAACACCCGCCATACCGGCTGTCCCGCCAAGCACATTGGAATTAATGGCCAGATACCGGAAGATCTCACAGTAACCGTATGTAATGACTACCATAAAGGATCCCTTTACACGGCTGCCTGCCCAGGCAACCGGCAGAGAGAGGGCCGCCGAGAGCAGCATTCCGATCAGAAGTGATATCCAGAAGCCGATGCCGGAAAACTGAGTAGTCAGATACGCCGTCGCATACGCCCCGGTCCCGAAGAACACCGCGTGTCCAAGCGAAGTGTCGCCCTGATATCCGGAATAAAAATTGATGCCCAGACTTGCCACCGAATAGATCAGGCTGACCACGATCACGTATTTAAAATAATTGGGAATCACACGTCCCGAAGGCGTGAAGTCGTCCAGAAAACACAGGAACAGTATGGCCGCCAGAATAATACAGCCGGCCGCCGCTTTCCGGCTGATGGCAGGCCTTGCCGCCGGAGACTTCCGGGAGAGAATCCGAAGTTTTTCCATCGCTGCGCCTCCTTACACTTTTTCTTCAAACTTGTATCCCATCAGTCCCGTCGGCTTGATCAGGAGGACAAGTATCATGATGACGAAGCTGATCGCATCCTTATAGCCGGTTGACACAAAGCCGGATGTCAGCACCTCCGCAATGCCGATCAGAATCCCGCCGACCAGCGATCCCGAGATACTTCCGATGCCGCCGAGAATCGCGCACGCCCAGCCCTTGAGGCCTGCAAGGGCGCCCATTGTCGGGTAGATCGTGTAGAGCATTCCCATGAAGAAGCCCGCTGCCGCGCCCAGTGCCCCACTGATGGCGAATGTAATCTTGATCAGCTTCTCCGAATCCGCCCCCATCAGTGCCAGCGTCTTCATATCCTGCGAGCCGGCCAGCATGGCCTTTCCGATGATGGTCCGTGTGAAGAAGAGCTGCAGCACCACCATGATGATGAACGTGCCGATCAGAATGATCAGATGCAGAGAATTGATGGTTACTGCTGTGCCGCCGATTGAGAACAGCGTAATCGGGTTATACTCCATAAGAGCCGGATACACTCTCGGATCCGCCGAAAACGCCGCATTGGCAGAATACCGCAGGAATGTTGAAAGACCGAGGGCTGTGATGAATCCGGACTTGGCCAGCGTCCCGCGTTTCCGGAGCGGCACATAGCCGAACTGATCGATCAGGACCGCGATGATTGCGCCGGCTCCCATGGACAGCAGCAGTGCCGGGATCATACCCATCCCGGAATATGTTGTCAAGAAAAAGCCCGCATAGGCGCCCAGCATGTACACCTCGCCGTGCGTCCAGTTCATGACCCCGACGATGCCGAATACCGTTGTCCAGCCAATTGCAATCAGTGCATAGATACCGCCCTGCGCCAGACCGTTAACGACCTGTTGAAGAAATATCGCCATTCTCTCCACCTCCCGGAAACTGAGACGAAACGAAAGAAACAGCCGGCCCCGCACAGGGACCTCCTTGTCCCTGCCGGATGTCCCGGCTGTTCTCACACTCCTGACTTTTTACGATGCGAGCTGGAACTTGTTGTCCTTAACTTCCAGCACCAGGTAATCCCGCACCCACTCATTGGAATCATCAAAAGTGACCGTGCCGGTGACGCCTGCATAATTGGTTCCCTTCAGCGCCTTCATGATTCCCTCCCGGGTAAGTTTCCCGCCGTTGTCATCCATGGCCTTCCTGCAGGCCTCCGCGAATACATACGCCTCATCATAGGCCAGCGCCGCGAAGGCATCCGGCGTCTCACCGTACTGTTCATTGTACTTCGACACGAAATTCTGAACCTTCTCGTCCGGATTGCTGGATATGTACACCGAGATGCATCCCACGCCTTCCATGTTGCTGCCGGCGATCTCAAGCGCCTTGGAGTTGTACAAAGACGTGCCTCCCATCAGGAACGCATCCACACCGGCCGCCTTCAGCTGATTGATCAGAAGCGATGAATCCTGAACTGTTCCGCACAGGGCAACCGCCTCCGGCGCCTCATTCTTTACGGACGTGCAGATTGCGGTGAAATCCTGATCCGTGGAGTTGTAGGCGATGGAATCCAGAACCGTCAGTCCGTTGCTCTTCGCATAACTCTCCAGATTCTTGTCCAGATTGTTGCCGTAATCATTGGACGGATACAGTACCGTCACAGTCTTGTATCCCTTCTCGATCAGGGCCTTGGCCATCTGCGGTCCGACCTGGTCGTCCTGAACCGCCATCCGGAAGAAGTAGTCGCTGCAGCCGTGCAGGGACGGGGAACTGGAGGAAATCACCATCTCAACGATTCCCGCATCGTCTGTGATCGGCGTCATGGCCAGGGTGCAGTTTGAAAGGGAGGAGCCGATGATGGCGTAGTAGGAATCGTCGTCCGCGAACTTCTGGGCACCCTGGGCTGCCTTCTGCGCGTCTCCCTGGTCATCGTAATCATCCAGAACAATCTTCGCACCGTTCACACCGCCGGCTGCGTTGATCTCTTCAATCGCCATTCCAAAGCCGCGGCTCTGGTCATTGCCGTACAGTGCGGAATCTCCGCTCAGAGGATTCACATTGCCAACGTGGATCTCACTGACCGAAGCCTTTGTACTGCCGCTGCCGGATCCCGACGAACTGCTGCTTCCCGTCTGCGCTTTTCCGGAAGCTCCGCAGGCTGTCAGTCCGGTGATCATCCCGGCTGTGAGAGTAAGTGCGCCAAGTCGTTTTGTGAAATTCTTCATAGTCCTCTCCTCCTTTTGTCTTCTGGGGCCAGCCCTGTCTCCTGTCACAGACAGGCGTGCAGATAGCGGACCAGTGAACAGATATCAGACACCGGCACCTTTACTGCCTGCCGGGATATCCGGCGAGCTCTCCGATCGGAACCGGCTTGAGCGGCTGGCGGTACCTCGGGCCCGTGATCTGTTCCGGCGGGATGTGAAGTCGGCGGGAAAGCTGCTGAACCAGAAGTGCCGTGCAGGTCTTTCCCTGGCAGGGCCCCATTGTAAATCTGGCCTCCAGCTTCAGATCGTTGAGAGACAGGTGATTCTCATCCATAAGTCTCGTGAGCGTGTCCATATCGATATCCTCGCACCGGCACACGATACTCTCATCGATCCGGACGTCTTCCGGCTCCCCATCCCGGATCCTGTCCTTCTCCATAAACGGAAGGCGGATTCCCCGGACGACCTGGGCAAACCGATCGTCCACCACGACGCCCAGCAGCGCCGTCTTGTCCGGAAACAGCCGGATCTCCTGCACAACAGCTTTCGTCACAGTCTCTCCGTCCCGGTTGACGCCGTCCACCACAGCTCCTTTTTCCGGCCTCGGGAGATATTCGTACGGCATCAGAATTTCTGTCTGTGTATCGGAAAATGCTTCATTGATGATGAATATGGCAAGACCGGAGCAGTGCGCCGCACACAGGCCACACCCCGTGCACTTGTCATAGTCGACCTTCGGAAGTTCATTGATGTCCTTCATCGGCCGGATCGCTCCGAAGTGGCAGGCCTTCGTGCAGGGATTGCAGGGAATGTGCTGAAAGCACTCGATCATGGCGTAGGGGCCCTTTGCCCGGCGCTCCTCTGATGGCACACGGTTCAGCACTTTTTCATCCACCACCAGCAGATCTTCAGAATTTCCCATAGGAAACACCTCCCTCGTCTTTCATCCTGTCAAGTCCGGAAAGGATCTTCTGCCCCAGCGGACCTGCCCGCAGTTCAGAGAGCTGGCTCTGCAAGTCTGCAAACTCGCGGTCAAAATCATCCGCAGCTCCCAGATCCCTCGCTGCGCACAGGGCGGCGATCCGGCCGGTGAGCTGTGCACTCGTCGCCTCCTCGACGCCGCCGGCGTCCCCCGCCGCATACAGCCCCGGCACGCTTGTGCGGTGGTACTCGTCGATGCGCGGAACGTATCCGCCAAGTTGCGGGATGAACTTCATATCGCAACCGGCCTGGAAGAACATCTCCGTCATGGGCGAAAGGCCGACGGCCATGCAGAGAATGTCCGCTTTGATCGTCTGTTCCGTCCCCGGCACCGGATTAAAGTGTTCATCCAGCGCTGTGATCACCACCCCCTCAAGACTGTCGCCTCCAAAAGCGTACTTGACGGTGTGGCCCGTCAGGATCGGAACGCCGGCCCGGCGCAGCTTGTTGGCGTGGACCTGATAGCCGCCGAAGTGCGGAGCCGCCTCCACGACCGCCGCCACCGCAACGCCCGCCTGAAGGAGCTGATAGCTGACGATCAGGCCTATATTCCCGCCACCCACCATGACAGCTGTCTGGCCGGGCATGATGCCGTCAATGTTCATCAGCGTCTGAACCGCTCCGGCCCCATAGATGCCAGGGAGATCATTTCCCGGGAAGATCAGTGTCCGCTCGGAGGCGCCGGTTGCGATAATCGTTGCCTTCGCGCGGTAAGAACAAACCCGCCCTTTCGACTCTGCCATGACAGTTCCGTCCTTGAAGTACCCCAGCGCAGTCGTCTCTTTCTGTACGTCTACCGATCCATATCCGGCGAGCTTCTCTTCCAGTTCCTGCGCGATGACGAATCCTCTCGTGCCCGCCTTCGCCTTCTCAGACCCGAAGAACTTGTGCGTCTGCTTGTTCAACTGTCCTCCCAGCAGCGAATTCCTGTCCAGCATCACAACCTTCAGGCCGTGGGAAGCGCTCTCGATCGCCGCATTCAGCCCGGCCGGGCCGCCGCCGATCACAAGCACATCGGTCTGGATCGTCTCTTCCTGCCGGATGCTTCCCGCGGGATCCGCCGGCCTCAGGACAGCCTTGCTGTTCTGCGATTCCACCCGCATTCCCTCACGCAGCGGCTCAATGCAGATCCGCACGTTCTCCCGGCCGTCGACCCGGCACAGGCAGGATGAGCAGTTCCCGATCGCGCAGAACAATCCGCGCGGCCGCCTCTTCACCTCGCTCTCGTGAAGTTTGCGGATTCCCGCCGCATGAAGTGCAGAGGCTATGGATTCTCCTTCATATCCCTGTATCACCTTGCCGTCAAAGGTGAATGAAACCCGCTTTCCTTTCGTGTATTCCAGTATGGGATGCTCTCCGATTCTGCTCATCGTTTCTGCCTCCTCACTTCAGAAATCTGTCAAAAGAAAATGACGTCATGTCAAACTCCGTCTCCCGCCCAAGAACCATCTCCGCGACGGTGCGCCCGGTGATCGGTGCCAGGGCGATGCCATCTCCCTCGTGCCCGGCTGCGATAAATGCTCCGTGGACACGGCTCACCGGGCCGATGATGGGAACACCGTCCTCACAGTACGGCCGCATCCCGACGAAACTGCGGATCATATTGACATTGCGCAGGGCCGGGAAGAAGCGTGTGCTGTACTCGCTGATCCCCTTCAGAATATCGAACCGGCAGTCCGTATCAAAACCCGCGAATTCTCTGGCACTCCCGATCAGGAAGTTACCATTCTCCGTCTGCTCCATACTCAGGCTGATCCCCTGTCGGAACGTCGGATCTGTGGCTTTCTCCAGTATGGAAGGATCGTGTTTGATCGCTATGTAACGGGCATCGGTGATCTCATGGCGCAGGGCCGGCGCCACCGCCTCACTCACGAGAATGTGACCGCGCCGCGGCCGGATCGGGATATGAATTCCCATCATCTCTCCGATCTCTGGTGCCCAGACCCCGGCACAGTTGATCACCGTCCCGGTCTCAATCGTCTCTTTGTCCGTGACGACCGCCCGGACTTCTCCGTCCTGTACCCGAATCCCTGTCACCGCACTGCCCGTGCAGATCTCGCACCCCAGCTCCGCCGCCCTCTTTGCCAGTGCACGGGTCGTATAAATCGGGCTCACATCGCCGTCCATCGGTGAGTACACTGCTGCCGGAATTTTCTCCGAAACCAAAGGCTCCAGACTTTTCAGCTTCGCGTTCCCGATGAACTCGACATCCATGCCTTCTTTTGTCTGCCTGTCCACCACGCCTTCCATGATTTCTTTCATCTCCTGCGTTTCGATCAGGACAAGCCCGCCCGGGCGGCGGTACTGGATGTCATACCCCAGCTCCTGCGAGAGACGCTCATATATCCTCGCACTGCTCATCGCCATGCGCAGGGGAAGCCCCGGTTTCTTGGTCTGCAGCATTATGAATCCGTCGCAGGCGCAGGAGGTCTCCTCTCCGATCCCCCGCCTCTCGATCAGGGCCGGCCGCAGGCCGGATCTGGCAAGATAATATGCTGCCGCGCAGCCGATGATTCCGCCGCCGATCACAACTGCATCTGCTTTCATCGCACATCTCCTCCCTGGTGGACTGTCAGCGTAAAAGGACAATTCGTCCTTTGTGCCAGAGGAATCCAAGACAACAAAAAGCGCCCTGCAGTGTCTCTGCAAAGCGCCTTCGCTTTAATTTCCTCTGTCAAAGCGTCCGGAAGGCTCTGTGCCTTGCCGGTCCGCTTTTGATTGTTCTGATGTTCTCACGTCACATGCCGTCTGCTCAACGAGCAGTTTGTCCATTTCACCGGGGCATTCCGGGGCAATTTGTCCATTTGTGGACTGAAAGTGCCCTCGCATGCAGCTCCCCACGCTGCACACGCAAGCTTTTATGGACAGTCCGGCCAGCCTGCGGGGGTATTTTCTGGACAGTCTGGTCCCGTTCATTTCGCAGAACATTTTTTATACTGACAGCAGATTCCAAACGGTTCTTTTGAAAGGGGGATTTGCGTATGAACCACATAGTGATCGCCATTGCCCGCACCTTCGGAAGCAAAGGCAAACAGATCGGTGTTGCCCTGAGTGAGTCGCTGAAAATCCCGTGCTACGACAATCAGATTCTCGATATGGCTTCCCAGCAGAGCGGCATCAACGAAGCCGCTTTCTATAACTCCAACGAGAAACTGCGCTATGCCCGCCTGAAGAAACTTCTTGTCCCGACGCCGAGAGACTATATCGTGAAGCCTTCTTCCTCCAGATTCATCTCGGATGACAATCTTTTCAACATTCAGTCCGAGATCATCCGCAACCTGGCGGATAACGAAGGCTGTATCATCATGGGTAAGTCCGCCGGTTATATCCTGAAGGACTACCCGAATGTCGTATCTGTATTCATCACAGCGCCGGAGGCTGACTGCGTCAGCGAAATCGCCTCCCGAATGAAAGTTTCGGAACAGGAGGCCTCCTCCATGGTGCGCCGGACCAACCGCTACCGCCGGCAGTACTGTGAGTATTACTCTCACGGAGAGAAATGGGATTCGCCGGCTTACTATGACCTTTGCATCAACACAGCAAGAACCGGAAAAGAAGCCGCTGTCCGCATGATCGCGGATTACGCCAGGCACAAGGCTGCCGGGATTTGACAATCCGGATGAAGGATGCGTATACTTCAGGGCAGGATGATCAACTTCATCCCCATAACCCGTTTCATATGTCTTAGCATGGCAAAGGCGCCAGGGAACACTTCCCCGGCGCCTTTTCTGGCACTTTGCTGATATATGTATTCGCAGTCTTCAGGAGAAAGCCTATGGCATTCACGGTACGAGAACTGCTCGAACGGGATCTCTTCCCCGGTATGAAGCTGGCGGCTGGTGCCGACGGAATCGACGCGCCGGTCACCTGGGTCAACATTATGGAAATCCTCGATTCACCGGACACGGTAAACCGCGGTGAACTCCTGATCACCACCGGATATGATCTGGATGACGAGAAGCACTACCCGAATCTGATTCAGCGGCTGAAGTCCAGAGGAATTCCCGCGCTGGTAATTCAGACCGGCTATTACATCAGCGCCATTCCCGGCTACATCGTCGAAGCAGCAGATACATACAGTCTGCCGGTTCTGGAGATGCCCTCCCGCTTTTCCTTTTCAGGCATCCTGCATGTCATTCTGGATGCCTTGAATAAAGACCGGGACATATGGTCGCGCTTCAACTTTGAAAAGGAGGCCCTCATCGCTTCATTCCGGGACAGCCTCCGCACGGCCGTCCAGCAGGACAGCTACAGCGCCGACACCTTCTATCTGCTTCTTTTCACCATCATCCACAGCGATGACAAGGATTCTTCCCAGATGGAAGAAACGATGTCGCATCTTCAGTCCTTTGTCGCATCGTACGCCGGCATCTGCGTTGCCAGGACCGCCGAAGACCGCTACATGGCGATCGGGCTGAGCTTTCAGAATCCGGAAAAGGAAGCCGCTCTCACTTACGATCTTCAGATCCAGCTTACTTTTTTATCAGAGGACGCAGGCCTGAATATCTATGCGGCCTGTGACCGCTTCTTCTCCATGGATGAGCTTTCTGAAGCCTACAGTCACTGTCTGCAGTGCCTGACACTCCTGGACCAGGTCAACGCCAGGCGCGGCGTGTGCTGTTACGACGACTATGCTTTCATCCGGATGTTCAGCAGCTGTTACAGCAAAGAGCACTCATTCTGTCAGGAAAACACAGTGCTCCGGAAACTTCTCGAAAAGGACAGAAGCGACCAGACCCATCTGGTACAGACTCTGCGGGTGTTCCTGGCTGAAAACTGCAATATCACCCATGCGGCAGAACGGCTTTTTATACATCGGCACACGATGATGAACCGGATCCAGATGATCCGGGATCTTACCGGAGTCAATCTGGACGATTACTATCAGCGCATCTACCTCTCCATATCACTGCTCATGCACGACTATTTTGCCATGTAGAAAGCCTGTTCTCTCAGGACTTCAGGCCCTGGCTGCTGCCTTTTCCCTTGCTTCCTCCTTAGCAGATCTGTGGTTAAAGAACGCCGCCAGAAGTGCACCGGAGATGTTGTGCCATACAGAGAATACCGCGCCCGGGACGGTCGCCAGCGGATACTGGGCGAAATGCGTGGCTGCCAGGCTGGTAGCCAGACCGGAGTTCTGCATGCCGACCTCGATCGAGATCGCGCGGCACTTGGTCGTGTCAAGCTTCAGAGCCTTGGATACAAGATATCCGGTGAGATATCCGATCAGATTGTGGAGCATAACGACGACAACGATCAGACCGCCGACCGTCATCAGACGTGCGGAATTTACAGATACAACGGCGGCAACGATCATGACGATGGCCGTGGTGGAAACCAGCGGAAGAGCTTTGGTGGCCTTCTGCGTAAAGCGGCCGAAGAAATGGTTGACTACAAGTCCGAGAATGATCGGGAACAGTACAACTTCCAGAACCGACAGGAACATCGCCCAGAACTTCACATCGACTGTCTTGCCCGCGTAGACCAGTGTCAGGAACGGTGTCATGATCGGTGCAAGAAGTGTGGAAACCGTTGTCATGGAAACCGAAAGCGGAACATCACCGTGGCTCAGATACGTCATAACGTTGGAAGACGTACCGCCCGGGCATGTGCCGACCAGAATCACTCCGATCGCCAGCTCCGTCGGAAGCTGAAAAATCTTGCACAGGGCGAATGCGATCAGCGGCATCAGCGTGAACTGGCAGACTGCCCCGAGAATAACGTCTTTCGGTCTCTTGAAGACCGCTGCAAAGTCGGAAGCCTTCATCGTGAGGCCCATGCCGAACATTACAATGCCGAGCAGCCAGTTGACCCAGCTTGTCTTGATCCAGGTGCAGGTCTGCGGGGCAAACAGAGCCAGGGCAGCTACCGCCAGGACGATAACCGCCATCCACTTGCCGACGAAATCGCTTGCTTTTTCCAGTACCTTCATAATCCTCTCCTCCTGCCGCATTCTTCCTGCGGCTGTTGTATTTCTGCTCCGTTCCTTTCCGCCCGGGGCTTGAAGCAAAAGCCGTATGAAGAGCCGGCTGCAGAACAATGTCCGCTAAAAAAAGCTCCTGTCTTTTTCCGGGATCCTTTCTGGATCTGGGAAAGAGACAGGAGCTTTGCGCTCTCTGCGGTACCACTCTTTCTGTCGGCGTCTCACGGCGCCGGCCACTCAGCCGCATCTGACAATGCGTGATCTGCGATAACGGGGATCCTCCGTCGGCACTTACTGAAAACCCTGATCCTCAAACAAGGCTTCGTTTTGCACCGAGGCTCAGAGATGATTCTCCACGGAAGTCCTGTACTGTCTCGCACCACCCGACAGCTCTCTGTGCCATTCGTTTCCGGGACTGTTCTCTTCACAGCCGGTCTTCATATGCTTTTGTGATGCCGATTCTATGACGCAGTTTACAAAATGTCAAGAGCAAATTTAGATATTTTTAACAACCCGGACCGCATACACCTTTCCATACCGCCCGGTCCGGCTGTTGAAATACACCGTGTTCCCATCATGGCTGAAGATCGGGTGCGGGTGCGCGTCCTGCCCGAGCCAGTCACTGTCATGCCGGCAGAACGGCGTCCAAGCGAGCTTCCCCGCCTCCCAGTCCGGGCGGACAAAGGATATGTACAGTCCGTCCTTCTTGTGCGGATCCGGGCCGTTGTCCGTGCTGTTTTCGCGCTGTATCAGCCTGTCCCCCGGGTGGCGGTAATACCCGTCGCAGACAAGATCCCCCCGGGCATCCATCGTGAAGTGACCATACGACTTGTAGTCATCCGGCAGCGCGATCTCATGGAACTGCCCGGAGGAAAGGTCAAAGCGTCCCACCATGGCCGGCCCGTTCTCATAGCCGCCATGATAGATGATATATCTGCCGTCCTCACTCCACATCTCGTGGCAGACCCAGTCCCCGCGCTTCCTCGCGAATCCGCGCGGATTCCCCAGCGTGTCAGAGCCCTCTGTCCGGACCCGCCTGATCGCATCCCGCGCGCGATCATACAGCCACATCCTCCGGATACCGCAGTCAGAGCAGGCCCACTCGTGATTGTACAGAATGATATCCGGGTTCACCGGGTCAAACTGGACATGCGTGATCCAGCACTTCGGGATCCGCTTTTCATACAGCAGCGCACCGCTTTCCGTGTCATAGACGCAGAGATAACTGGACAGATCCTCGTCCTGCACCCGACGGTCGATATTGTAGACCGGGCGCCGGTCCAGTCCCTCCCCTTCCGTCGCCGGATCATAGTCCAGGCACCGCCCGTCCGTCATCGGCACACACAGCCGCCCACCGTCCTTTGAGACATGCGTAAAAGCCGTCACCCGGCCTTCCGGGATCCGGTTCAGAATCCGGATCCTTCCTGCAAGGTCCACACACCGGATCTCATCATCCTGAATGTAATACGCGATGCCCCGGCCCGCGTCAAGCGAGACGCTGGCCTTGCTGAAGCCCTTCCCCGGATCCCCATCAAAGTAGACGTAGCTCTTCATAAGCCCGTTCCGGTTGTCCGTGAGCACACGCTCCCTGCCCGTGCGCAAGTCTCTCACAGCCACATTCGGATCTCCCGTCCGGTCCGTGAGCAGAAACAAAAACCGGTCGTCGTCTGTCAGCGAAGAACACGTGAAATACAACAGCTGCGTGTTGAAGCCCTCCGACTCTCCCGTGCAGCCGCTGACAAGTTTTTTCTCCTGTATCAAGATCATCACCCCCCTGGCAGATCTGCCGCCATTCTCTCAGAAACCGCCCTCCCGGTACGCTCCCGCAATCACATACGACGACTCGTGGTGCACACTGGCATTATAATTATCGATGGTACCACAGATGGGGCGCTGTAAACCCTTAGAAATCCTCCTCATCCGCTCATTGCCGCGATCAGCGCGCAGTAGAAATCTGAGGCGCAGGAGAATTGCTCTTTTTCAATTCCCTTCACGAATACGGAGAGCGGCACTGATACTTCCCAGTCTGTGAAGACGGGATTCTCTCCTGCCTTGTCAAGAATCTCCTGTTTTGTCGCAGGATATGTCACGTCCGCCAGAGCTTTCTGGATATAGTGAAACAGTGCAGGGTACGCCGGCTTAGTCATCTCTCTTCTCTTCCTTTCCTGTATCCATATGCGGTATACCGCATGGCCTGGTCTCCTTCTCCGCGCATATCCGGGCAGCTGGCTCCCCTGTGATTAAAGGTAAACATCGGAGCAGAATGCACCGCCTGCTCATGAATCTTGTCAATGATCCCGGGATACAAATCCGCCTTGATAAGCCCCGGATGATCTGCCATCTGTGTGATTATATTTCCATCAGGGCCGAGAATCATACTTCTTCCGAAGCAGGAACGGCTTTCATTCCGGGTAAGTCCGGTACAGTTGACGCCGACTACATACACCTGGTTAAAATAGGCTCCTGCCTTGTTGGTGATACTCCATGCCTCTTCATACGGATCCATGTAATGTGTCGGGCGGATGATGACATTGGCTCCTCGATATGCGGCCTCCCGCCAGATTTCCGGATAATCGCCGTCTGCACAGATGATAATGCCGAGTTTAGAGCCCTTGGGCCCGTCGCATACCGTGCACTCTTTTCCTGGACGCGAATTTTCAAACGGAATCCAGGGATTCATCTTCACGTAACGGTGTATGATTTCTCCCTTGTCATTCACGACAATGGCCGTGTTTTCATAGCATTTTCTGCTGTCCGTCCAAAAAAGCAGGCCAAACACGCCCCAAATGGAAAGCTTTCGGCAGCGTTCACAGATCGTCTGCACTTCCGGACTGTCTTCTGTCAGGATCGCGTCTTCAAATCCGGTCGGAGCAAATCCCTGAATACAGGCTTCCGGTGCAACAACCAGATCTGCTCCCGGATAGCCGCTGACAGCCGCGTCCATATATTCCAGCAGTGTCTGAAGGTTTTCATCGACTTCTTCCCTTGTCTGAGCCCCTGCAGGCCCGTATTGAAGTCCGACAACACTGAGCACCTGTGTTGAAATTGTGCCGTTAATTGAAAACAGATTTCCGATATTCATCTCACCATCTCCCTTTGGCTGCTTCCCTGCTTCCGGTCAGACATATTCCGCATGATCGCGGATCCCATGCATATCCTCGATCCCGGCAGCCTTCAGAACCGCATTGGCAATCGGCACGCAGACAATGGAGACAGCAATGCCAAGAAGCGGAGGAACGCCCACATTCGATACGTTGGTAACCCATGCGGCGATGGTTCCTGCCACATATGCGATTACCGGAGATATGCGGAGCATCTTAAATGTAACATACTCAACCTTCGGCAGTCTGCGCTTGAATGTGAAGAAATAATCCCCGATAATCGCGCCGCCGATCGGAGGAATGAAGACGCCGAGAATGTTCAGAAACGGAATCAGCTGATTGTAGATACCTGTGCAGGCCAGAACAACTGCAATCGCAAGGCCGATGAGAAGAAAGGGCGTCTTGTTTTCTTTATTGGCCGCTTCCGCTCCGGCAACCGCCCATGCGTAAGCGCCCGCATGCGCTGTCGTCCATATATTCAGAGTGAGAACAACGAGGGCCACCGCAGAAAGTCCGAGATTCATCAGGATGACAATAAAATCCGACTCGCCGAAAGCGAGCGCTCCGACAATGCCAGCCCCCAGCATGACCGTATTGCCGATCATAAATGCCACAAAGCCTGACCAGAATCCCGACTTCGTACTTCTGGAGAAGCGGGACCAGTTGCATGCCTGCGTCCCCATGGAAGAGAACGTCCCGACAATGGCCGTCATCGCTGTGGCAACACTCATGGAGGTCGTAGGAACCGCTGATACCAGCGCGTTCATACCGCCAGCAGCCCGGATTCCGAGAATCGGAATGAGAATAACGAGAATCAGAAGCGCCGGAACCGCAACATATGCGATCTTTTCCATCGCCTTGTACCCATACAAAGCGGTAACACCGAAGATAAGTGCCCAGGCAAGTGTAAACCACGTGGCAGCTCCCGGAAGGTTGAATGCCGTCGCAAACAACATACCGACATATGCACTCACGTACGCATACCAGCCGATCTGGGTGCCTCCGAGAAGCAGATCCGCCCACTTTGCACCGGCCTTGCCAAATGTATACCGGCAGAGCATTACGCTCGTCAGACCTGTCTTTGCCCCAATCCCACAGTTGACAGCGACATACACTCCAAGGATCAGATCCCCCATCAGTGTGATCAGAAGTACATTGCCAAACGTGAATGCCGTGCCGATCTGTGCCCCGACAGCCATGGTCGGACTGAAGAACGTAATTCCAAGAAGTACCGCCATCACCGAAAAGAACGTGCGTCTGGCCTTTTTGGGTACGTGCGTCAATGGGTAATCGGAATCCGTCGTCTCTTTCTCTGGTTTCAAAGAATTGTCTCTGGCCATATCTCTCCTCTTTTCCTCTCTGCACAAAAATAGCGGCAAAGATCCTGGCGGAAGCCGCAGCGGGAACTATCCTCCCGCCGCAGTCCGCAGCATCTTTGCCGCGCCTGCAAATATCGGTCTTATTATATACAGCTGATTAGCGCTTCACAAGAGTTTCACCGCTTCTTTCTCCCCGAGAGGATAATCCCGAGGCTCACCAGCAGCAGCGCAGCGAGGACGCGCCGCCGAGATGAATGCCATGTACAGACAACTATGCCGGCCCTTGGCAGGAATCGCACTGCAGGAGCCATTTCAATCGTCTTCCCCCAGCACAGCCGGAAAGTACTTCGCGCCGTACCGGGCTACAGCGGCAACTGCCGGCCCAAGCAACAGTGCCATCAGAACCGGAACAGCCTGAAGACGGGCACCCAGCAGACATCCGATTCCCACACACGTGAAATCATATGCCATCCGCACCAGGCGGAACGGAAGCTTCGAGAGATGTTTCGAAAGGATGAACGGAACCGCGTCATATGGCGAGGCGCCGAGATGTACATCCATGTACACCGCTGCCGATAGCACGAACAGGAGAAGCGCCAGTGCAAGAATCAACAGGCGCGCGCTCCCCTGTGTCGTCTGCTCCTTCGGGATCGTCCGGTTCCAAAGGTAAGTGAAAAAGTCAAGTGAATACCCTACCAGCGTCATGTTGGCAAGTGTTCCGATTCCGATGTTATCGCCTCCAAAGAGCAGGACCAGAAGAAACAGCACCGTATTGAGAATCAGCTGCCAGTTCCCGATGCTCATTCCAAGTCGCGTCGCGATAGCGCGGTTCATGACAGTATAGGGATCTGCCCCCATATCGATCCAGAACAGCCACGACAGCGAAAACCCCATCAGAATAACCGAAATGATTACTGCCAGAGTTCTGGCGGCAAGGTGTTTTTTGTGAAAGATATTGATCTTCATTACTCTGCCAATCCGAATGTGTAAATCAGGAGCATATATGTATGCTTCATAATACTGATGCTTTCTGCATATTTATTGCAATCTGCATTCTACTACAGTTTCTGTATCAAGACCCTCGTATTTTCTTGACCACCCGGTATTTTTCCGATAAACCGTCAGCCGTTTCACCCTGCCGTTCTCCCATGTCATGGAAGCTTTTGCTCCTCCACGAAGGCAGACATTTTCCAGCCTTCCGCTTTTCAAGTCTGCCGGGCATGCCGGCAGCAGAAAAATGTATTCTCCGTCATCCTGTATCAGCATATTGATGATGCCGGCAGTGGCCCCCAGATTTCCGTCAATCTGAAACACGCTGCCGCCCGCGCGAGGGTGCGTATCCATCAGATTGACAGCCGTAGAATCTGTGAGAAGTTTTCGAAGCATCCTGCCGGCGCCTTCCCGGTCATGAAGTGCCGCATACTGGCAGATCAGCCAGGCAGCACTCCAGCCCGTTTGGCCGCCGCCGTTGCTCAGGCGTCTCTCAATGGTTCTTTTTGCAGCCCGTGCCAGTTCCGGTGTCTTCCTGACAGATACCTCCTCACCCGGAAACAGTCCGTACAGTTGAGAGATATGCCGATGTCCCGGCTCTGGTTCCTCGTAGTCCTCCTGCCATTCCATGATTTGCCCATATCTTCCAATCTTAAGTTCCGGAAGATGATCAAGTATTTCACCTGCCTTTTCTGAAATAGCTTCTCTCGGCGCAAAGTCCTGCTGAATGCGTCCACACTCTGTCAGGATGCGGTGCGCCTCCAGATAATGCCGCAGAAGTTCCCGCAGAATGGAAACATCAATCGTTGAATTCTCACAGACATGTCCCTCCGTACCGTCTTTCATCCGGTATGTATTTTCCGGCGAAACTGATGGTGAAACAACAAATGTATCACCCTTCCGGACCAGAAAATCTTCAAAAAAGACAACGGCCTGCTCCAGAACAGGAAAGAAGAGCTCCAGCCAGTCGATACTGCCTGTATAAACGTATCGCATATACATCTGATTGCATAACCAGGCACCTCCCATAACCCAGAATGTTGCAGGAAGCCACAGATCCTGTGGCGCCGCATCTGCCCACAGATCCGTGTTATGATGAGCCATAAAGCCACGGCAGCCATACAGTTCCGCTGCCGCTTTCCGCCCATTGACAGCCAGCCGCTTAAGCAGCTGCCACAGAGGCTGCATACAAATATCAAGCCCGCAGGCTTCAGCCGGCCAGTAGTTCATCTCGGTATTTATGTTGATGGTATATTTTGAATCCCAAGGCGGAAGCATGCTTTCATTCCAGATCCCCTGAAGATTTGCGGGAAGCAGACTGCCTCTGCTGCTCGAAATCAGAAGATACCGCCCAAAATCAAAATATGTCTGTACAAGTCCCGGATCATCTTCGCCCTTTTTCAGTTTAGCAAGCCTGACATCTGTCGGTAAACTGTCACGCTCCTCATCCGCAGCAAGCTCAAGCCGCACACCATGAAACAGTTGCGAGAAGCTGTCTGCATGCTTTTTCTCAGCTTTCTGTACCGCTCCCCGCAGTGTGTCACTCATTTCTGTGAAATCATAAAAGCTTTTTCTCAGTTCAGCCTCAAGCTGTGCCTTTTCCCGTTCTCTCACGTCTTCTTTCGTGTGAGATGCCCAGGCTGCAGGGGCGTCATTATCAACCAGCTCCGGATATACATACCGGAACGTGCTGCCCCCGTTTATTAAAACGACCGCCTCATCTGCGCCCGTGACGACAAGATTTTCGCCCCTTACGCTCACGTTCCCCCCTTCGGCGAACACCGTAAGTAAAAGCTCATAGTCTACACCGTCTGTTCCCGCACGGCCACACAATGCAATGGTGTGATCATCAACAGCACGGATCGTGTCATAAAAGCGCTCTCTCGTCAGAAGCCCATCAAAGCTTATCTGTCCCGGTTCAGACGCCTTACAGATCATGAACAGACAATCCGATGAACAGCTGGCAAAATACTGTCTCTCATGCCGTACTCCGCCAATTCTGAAAGTCACGGTACAGACAGCGTCTTCAAGATTCAGCTCCCGCCTGTATTCAAAGCACTTCTTTCCCTCCAGATTCCAGAATGTAAACCTGCAGTCCCCCAACGGCTGATAGGGGCGTTCACTCTGCGGAATACCGGCAAGGCTGTAGCGCATCTGCCTTTCCGCCTCTGGTAGTCTGCCTTGCGCTATCAGGCTCCTGATTTCCGGCAGCGCTTGTCTGGCCTGCGGGTTACACCGGTCCTTCGGCCCGCCATACCAGATACTCTCTTCGTTTATCTGCAGCCGGTCACTGACCGCATTTCCGAAGACCATCGCGCCGATGCGGCCGTTTCCGATCGGCAATGCCTCATTCCAGTCTTTATTATCTGCCGGCCTGTCAAACCAGATTCTGGGCTCTGTCATATAGCATTCTCCATTTAATATTTCTTCGTCGATTTCTCTTCAGTCTTTAAATATTCTTCACAAACCTGCTCAAGAGCATTGGCAACGGCCCACAAATTACTGGAAAACCATGAGCTATATGGTCTGCCATTACTATATCTTTCTATCGTCAGACCATCGCTTGGGCACCACCGTTCAGAAAGTATCCCATATTGGCCATACCCAGTCTTATCCGGATACAGTTCCAGTGTCTGCATCAGCCACGAAATACCATCTTCAGCCCTGTCGCAATAATAAGTATCATGCAACTGTTCTCCCAGATAATACAGATCTTCGTTAATGATCGCTCCCATGGGATGAATATGCGGATTCGAAACAGATGTCACTGAACCGCCACAGGAATTCCAATTTCCCGAAGCAGGCGTAAGCGGTTTGAAATCAGGCCTTGTTCTATATCCATATCGCCATAAACATTCGTAATCCGCACCTTCTTTAAGATAATCAAGCCACTTCGGATTCCTGGAATTCTCATGCAGTATTCTGCATGTCCGGATAAAAGCGAGATTTCCCTCCTCATCAACCGATTTCCAGGTATCCATCGGGGTCCCAGAACACATAAGTTTTTTCACATTCATATAGTAATAATCTGCTGCTTTTTCCGCTGCCTGCTCATACTTCTGAATTTCAGTGAGTTGATATGCATATGCAGATGCCGCTGCGAACCAACATCCTGCGAATCCATCCCAGTCTGTCACTTTCTTACGATTTTCTGCAAAAGTATATCCAAAAGCACCATCTAATCTTTGTAGTGAAATCACAGTGTCAAGTACCCTGAGTGCATTCTCCAGCCATCTCTGCGGAAAATTCTGATTATGCTTTTTCAAATACAATATTGTTTTCAGAATATAATGAAGCGCACTACCATTGGTATAGGCGCAATGACAGTCTTTCACCAGGCCAAATCCCGTCCACCAACCGTTGACTTTGCTCCCATTCTGAGGCTTCATCAAATCATTATACATACCAGAAACTTCATTATAGCTTTCGGAAATACGGTTTAATATCTCCGCACCGCTCATGGCATTTTGAAGCTTTTTATCCGCACTTTCTCCCAACACATCACGCACAAGTATCAATGGATAACCCAAAACAGCGCCACCTGTCCAGCCAATTTCTGTAACATTTCTCCATGGCCGCAGTGTTCTGTCAGCAGGCGGACAGCATTTGACATTTGTATATTCTCTGTCTTCAGAATTCCAATGCAAATTGACAAGTGAATCAAGAAGGCCGAGGGCTGCTTCTTTATACCTCTTATGAAACACCGGCTTTTCCCGCCGCATTTCATACTCTGATCGGATTATCTCATGAATTCTGTTCCTGGTACCCGGCATATAGTAGATTGTCCCGCTGGTTCTGGCAGCCTGCGTGCGGTCACAGACCGAAGGCATGGGGTCGCGCTTATTCTTCATCGTGCATGGATCATTTGTATAACCGAGGGACACACCAGCGGAGCACGGCAGCGCTGCAATCACTCCGTTTTTTATATACCCACAATCCGAATCGTCCGCTTTTGAATAAGGCTCCACAGAAACCGCCATCACGCCATATTCCGTACAAACCGCAGAAAGCGGCATTGCAGCCCTGTCAGCGCGATATTCCCAGAATGGTGAGCAATAAGACAATATGTAATGGCCCCACATTTGTAACATCGTGGATTTACCTGTAAACTGTGATCGACACAATCATGGTAAACAGGATTA
>OCTW013369463.1_pt1 | contig 62178 bp, 56 predicted proteins | sample 1539671 | NCBI WGS metagenome assembly OCTW01 (sample SAMN02144230, study PRJEB22623) | gut metagenome | biome: sheep rumen | host: Ovis aries | place: New Zealand | reverse complement strand
AAAGACCTCCAGTATTCACCACTTTTCGTTCCTGCCTGCGCTCGGTTTCGCTCAAATTCTTTTTATCAAAGCAATTTTTAGAGGTGCCCTTTATTTATAAGTCTGGTTTCAAGAAATTGATCACGGGATAAACCCGTGATGACATTTTGGAAAAAGAAAGTCCCGCAGGTTTTACCTGCGGGACTTCTCTATCAAGAAGAATTGGAAACTAGAAGAAGATGAATGCGCCGAGGCTTGTCACGATGGCATCTTTTTCAGCAAAGCCAGAGAAGGGATTCTCCAGGAACTGCTTCGTGAAAGCAAGTTCTACGGCGGCAGGACCATATTCGAAGCGTGCGCCCAAGTTCACCGTTGTACCATTGGCGATGGTGGAAACAGTCTTTGTCTTTTCACCGCCCAGTTCACGGTCGGAATATTCTGCGGCAGTCCAGGTGTATTTGGCACCGCCGAATGCCATGAAGTACTTGCTGAGCTGGACTTCACCCAAGATATTGGGCTCAAAGACCAGCTGGGCTTCTTGATGTCTGTCGCTAACGCCTTCAATATTGTCGTAGTTGTACATGGGCAAGAAGGTGTTCAAGCCCAGATACACGTTGGCATTTTCAGAGCTGAGGACCGCAGCACCCAGGGTGAACATCGGGACAATTGAAACATTGGCCAGAGTGTCGGACAGGGTAGTCTTGGTGGTGACCAGGTAGTTCTTGCCATCTTTCACCTGGATTTCAGAGACGCTAGTCTTGTGCTTGTATTCGTTACGGATGCCTTCAACACCTAAGGTCCAGTAGTAAACATCGCCACTGTAGGAAACACCCAAGTAGCCTTGTGCGGCCCAGGCCTCATCTTCGATTTCGGAGTTGGACTGATCAAGGAAATGATTTCCGTTGGGCGTTGCATAATGTCCGCTTAACAAGATATCGAAGGAACCGACGTTCAAGGAGAAATTGGCGCCCACAACAGAGCCTGCGGTGGAGGACTTTTCAGTTTCATCAGTGCCGTCGGCGTGGTCGGTCCAGCGCCAGGCTTTACCTAGGGAATAATCCAAAGATGCACCGAACTTCTGGAAGGCGATACCTGCAGTTAGGAGACCCATGTCGGCTTCGTCGTTATTATCAAAAGAAAGGAAATAGGTCCAGCTGTCACCGAAGGCGACTACGCCCTGTTGCTCGACGGGGTCGAAATAGGCCAGCTTGGAACCGAACATGAAATGGGGAAAGCCCACATTTCCGCCGATGGTGGAAGCCGCCGCCTCGTTGCCGACAGTGTTGTAGGCATTGCCATGAAGGATATCGCCCAGCTTGTTCACAGGGGCCTTTGCTACCTTGGAGGTATCCGTAGCGACGGAGTCCGTAACGGCCTTCGCGCTATCGACCACGGCCACCTGTTCAGGTGCTGCCACCGCAGAATCAGCAGGAGCGGCAGGAGCAGGTTCGGTTGCCGTAGAGTCGGCAGCGGGAGCGGGTGCGGGTTCGGCTACGGCAATCGCAGAATCAGCAGGTGCCGGTGCCGCAGTGCTATCGGTGGCAACCTGGTCAGCAGCGGGTGCCGCGGTAGAGTCGGCCACTGTGGAGTCCGCCGCGGGAGCAGGTTCGGCTACGGCGACAGAATCGGTAGGAGCTGCCGCAGGAGCGGGCTCAGCTACGGGTGCGGTCGCAGGAGCAGGAGCGGGAGCCACTGCAGGTGCTGGTTGCGGTGCCGGTGCGGCTGCAGCGCTGGCGGGTGCATTTTGAGCCTGGACACTGGCTGCCAGGCCGAGAGCGATAAGCAAAAGGTGTTTCTTCTTCATAGTACCATAAACATAGATAAATGGAACGGAAAGTGGTTCAGAAAAATGCATTTTTTTTGTAGACGCTCGTAAACAGAAAAGGATTGGACAGATTTGTCTTTGTTTTCGAAAAAGTTTAACTTTATATAAAGCAGCTCACAAATGGAGTAAAATATGAGAATTTTCCAGCTAATCGGCGCAATATCCCTTGGTGCGTTCCTGCTTTGGGGATGCGATGGCGAAAATATTACAGAAGTCTCTTCAGCGGAAACGGACCGTTCCCTTGCTGAAAGGGTAGGGCCGGTGAGCCAGTATGGCGAGCTTTTGGCGGGTCAGGTGGATGGAGTTGGACGCATTTATGGTTCTTGTGAAGGCATCGCTGCTGGCAAAGAGGTTCAGGTCCGTGGTATGAGCATGTACTGGAGCCTTCTTGATGCGGCGACCATGTTCTATAGCGATGCGGGCGTTAGCACCATGGTACGTGACATGAAGGTGGAGATCATACGCCTTGCTATTGGAACTGTCGAGAACTGGGGTGGAATCTCTGGCTATATCAAGGACCCCGATGCTCAGCGTGAACTCATCAAGGCTGGCGTAATGGCGGCCGTCAAAAATGATATCTATGTGATTATTGACTGGCATTCTCATACGGCTACAGACCAGTTAGAAGAGGCGACGGCGTTTTTTGAGGAAGTGGCTCAGGCTTATGGTGGATACAACAACGTAATATTTGAAATATTCAATGAACCTACAAATATAGGTTGGCCGTTAATTAAGAGCTATGCCGACAGTATTGTTACCGTTATTCGCAAGCATTCCGATAACTTGATTTTAGTGGGCAATCCGAATTGGGACCAGAGACCAGATGTAGCTATTGGAAAAGAAGTGGAAGACCCTAAGCACAATGTGGCTTACACTTTCCATTATTATGCCATGACTCACGGGAAGAGCCAGATGAACAATGCCGACAAGGCCATCAAGGCGGGGCTTCCGGTTTTTGTTAGCGAATGGGGTACCGGTACTGCAGATGGCAAGGGAACTCCCGGTGAAGACAAGAACAATATGTGGCAGGAATGGATGGATGCCAACAAGCTTTCCTCGGCCAACTGGTCTGCCTCCAAGATAAATGAGGGCACTGCGGCTTTTGCCCAGGCATCTAAAGTTGATTCACTGGTGTTTAGTCCCTCCGGTGAAATGGTCAAGGGCTTCTTGGCCAAGAACCCGGATAGCTATACGACTTGTGTCGTTGCAAAAAAGTAACGCGCTAATTGATGTTGCAGCAAAAAAAGAGCTACTCCGGCGGAGTAGCTCTTTTGCGTACGTTCTAGTTGTAGGGATTAGGTAAAGGTACCACCTAACGATTAATCCCTGAACTTCACCTGCTTGGAGCCGGCCACCACTTCGCCAATCTGGGTCCACTTTTCGCCCTTGGCTTCGAGATGTGCCACCACTTCGGCCTTGTCCTTGGGGTCGATAAAGATGAGCATGCCCATACCCATGTTGAAGGTATTGTACATCTCGTCTTTTTCCACGGAGCCGGCCTGCTGGATGAGCTTGAAGATCATCGGCGGGTCCCAAGTGGTACGGTCGATAATCACGTCCACGTTGTCCGGGAGGATACGGGGAATATTGCCCTGGTAGCCCGAACCGGTAATGTGGGCGAGCCCCTGGATAATCTTCTTGTTGCAGAGGTCGATGAGGCTCGGGTAGTAGCTCCTGTGCGGCATAGCGAGAGCTTCGCCGATGGTCTTGTCCATTCCGTCAACGAGGGTGTCCACCTTGTAGCCGGCCACGTCGAACAGCACCTTGCGGGCCAGGGAATAGCCGTTTGTATGTAATCCGGTAGAGGGCAGGCCAAGAATAATGGTACCCGGCTTGATCTTCTTGCCGTCGATAATGTTTTCACGTTCCACCACACCCACGATGGTGCCGGAGATGTCGTAGTCGCCAGGACCGTAGAAGCCCGGCATTTCGGCAGTTTCGCCACCGATAAGCACCAGGTCGTTTTCACGGCAGGCCTTGGCCATGCCGGCCACCAGCTTGTCCATCACGCCCGGTTCCAGACGGCCCGTAGCCACATAGTCCAAGAAGAACAGCGGACGCGCACCCTGTACCAGAATATCGTCGCAGCAGTGGTTCACGATGTCCTGGCCCGGCAGTTCGTGAGTGCCCATCTCGATGTCGACCTTGAGCTTGGTGCCCACGCCGTCCACGGAACTCACGAGGACAGGGTCCTTCATGCCCAGGTGGTTCAGCGTAAACAGGCCGCCGAAGTTGCCCACGTCGCCCAAAACGCCTTGGTTGAATGTAGTACGTACGGATTTCTTCACACCGACCATGGCTTCGTCAGCTCTGGCCAGGGAAACTCCTGCGTCTGCGTAATTCATCGTTTTTCCTTTGCCCTAAAGTCGGGCACTGTGTTCGCCCGTTTTACTGGGCACTTTGTTTTTCATCAATATTTCTGAGAGCATCCAGGATGAGGCTCGTGGTGTCGGACATCTGGTTGATGTTCACGGTGTCCGGCATCAGGTGGGTATCCAGCTTGAACAGCGTGTCGTCACCCCAGGAGAGCAGCTTTTCCAAGGCATCCGGCCCCGCCAGTTTGCCGCACTTGGCGCAGCAGATACGGCCGTCCTGGAAGGCGATAAATCCCTTTCCTTCGCCGCTTTCGAAAATAACGGTTCCTGTAATGCGGCTCTTTTCCATAGTCTGAGCAAAATCGATAAAGGGCAGCACCCTTCCCGAAGCCAGCAGGGAAAGCCTCTCGAATTCGTCGATGGCCTTGTTCTTGGCGCGAAGACGCCCGGCAACCACCTTGTACAGGTACACCATGATGCTCGGGTTCTTTTCCAGGAACGCCACGAACTCGTCGCGGGGGATAATCAGCACGGTGCAGCCGTCTTCGGCGGCAATCACCGTATTGCTGGTAGGCTCGTTACAAATGATGGACATTTCGCCGAAGCATCCGCCGCTTTCGATATAGGCCAGCACGCTATAGTGGCCGTCGGGCAGAATCTGTCCACAAATCTGGGCGCGGCCGCTCTGCAGCACGCAAAAAGCCATTCCTTCGGAATCACCGTTGATAATAATCTCGCCGGCATCATATTCGCGAATCTGCGCGTTCAGTAACAAAAAGTCGGCGCAGTCCCTGGGGACCTGCTGCAAGAACGGCGTTCCCGATTCGTAGGACGTCGCAATCCAGTCGCCAATACCCGTATGCTGTTTCATAGTGTGTTAAAAATTAAAAATATTTCTGTACCAGCGGGAACCCGAAGCCGCGCTGTCCGCCTTTTCTGAGTCCTTAAAGGCTCCTATCGCCCAGACGAAATCATTTAGCATCTTTTCGGGTTTTGCCACCGCGCTTTCGTAGAAGTCGTTTCCGCCCCCCGGTCCCTTGCGGCCATCGTTCTGGAACACCCGCTTTTCCCTAAAGGCCTTGATGCGGGTGACGCGCGGCTCCGCCCCAAGGATTTCCTCTGCGGTGCTGAACATGCCGGGGTTTATCCAGATGTCGGCGGAATCGGCCAGCGCAATGACCTGCTCCAGCGGAAGCCTGAGTTCCCGTTCCTCGGTGCCTGCCCACAGGTAGCGCCCGCCTGCATCTTGGATCAGTTGTGCCGTATAGCTATTGCCACCTGGTGCGTACCACACGCCGCCGTAGCTCATGCCTACAAGCACGCGAGGGCAAGATAGTTCGGAATTCGGAATTCGGAATTCGGAACTATTGGCGGGGGAAGTCTCCCCCTCGCTCCCACGTTGTTGCTCGCTACCCCCTCTAGCGGGGGACACCCCCGCAACGCCCCCGTTGCTAGACGAGAGGGTGTCATTGCGAGCCGAAGGCGAAGCAATCTCTAGTCCAGATTTGTTGAAGGAAGCAAGGTAGTCGGTTTTACTTTGTTCGTAAACAGCACTGGCGAGGGAGTCCACACCGAACAGCATTCCGAACAACTTAATCCATTCGGCCTTGGCCAGGGGGTGTTCCTCCTGCCATTCCGAAGTCAGCATCAGCGGGAGCCCCAGGGCCTCTATCCGCTGGTAATCGTCGTAGGCTCCGCCGGTAGCGAAGTTCATGACCAGGTCGGGTTTCAGGTCCATCAGTTTTTCCAGAGAAAGGGTGGGCCCGCTTCCCACTTCGGCTACTTCGCCCTTCTGGACCCGTTCGTAAAGAACGCTGTCGGCAATGAACTTTCCTTCGCCCACGCCGGCGATGGCGTTCTCTAGCCCGAGTCGCGTCATGAAGCCCACCTGTGCCGACGACAGCGCCACCGCACGGGCCAGCGGGACCTGCAGGACGGTGGCGCCTTCTAGCCCCTTGGGAAGGGTGCCGGTGGAGCTGCCCTTCGGCCTCAAGACGAACCGCTTTACCAGGGTGTCGCTCCCTACGATGGAGCGGATTTCGGCCATCTGTTCTCCGCAGGAAGTGCCGATTTTGAGGTTTTTGCTGTATTGTAGAGGCGGGAGCGGGGCGCAGTCCGCTGCCTTTTTTTCGGGGGCTTTTTCTGGGGAGCAGCTCATCAGGAGCATGACGGTGGTCGCCAAAAGGGCCGTCCTCGCCCCCAGGACCGGCCCGAAAAATGTGCGTAAAGTGTTGATTTTTAACATTTTATGAATTTTTATAGACCGCAGGGGCCAAACATAATGTATTTTATATACCTAGAAATTCCTTTTGGGAGTCTTTTATGAAGACAAAAATAACCTCTTTTCTCTGGTCTGCCCTGCTGTGCGCCATGACTTTTGCGACGGGTGCCTTTGCGGATACCGAATCGGGCTTCTATGAGAAGGAACACATTCGTGGATTTATCTCTATCGGCGCCGACTACCGCGGCATGTTCTCGGAGTACCAGAAGTACGTGAACAAGACGGCCTTCTTGAACGGCTACCACAAGGACCCGACGGGCGACAGCACCAAGTATGCCGGCGAACTGAAGTACGAAACCTTCGATGACTACTACTTCGGCATGCACGTGAACATTGGTGCCCAGTACAAGCAGTTCCTCACCTGGTTCGACATCAACTTCATGCCTACCCAGACATCGGAACGCCCCAGTTCTTCTTATACCGCCACCTCCGAAGACGGCTCTACCTCCATGAAGTTCCCGCTCTACGACGTGCGCTGGTTTGCCTACGGTGCAGACTGGATGTTCGGCTGGAAGCTCTTTGGCGAAAATACTTTCATCAACTTGATTCCCTCCGTCGGTTTCGGTTTCAACCTCATCAATTTCCACCTGGCTTCCAACTTCGAAGTCTATGACGTGAACGACAAGTCCTCTGTCTCTATGAGGGACCGTTACTACAGCACTTTTGCCTCTACCTTCAATTCCGAACTGGAATTGCGTCTGGAATTTGGCCCCATCGCTGTGGGTGCCTACGGCGGTTACCGTTGCGTCCGTTACAACGAACTTGAAATCGAAGGCAAGAAGGTTGATACCGCCTATGGCGACTACGACACCGACAACATCGGTGACACCTGGTTCGTGGGTGTGCGCCTCACCTGGATCTTCCGCAGCGAGTGGCAGAAGAAACAGGACGACAAGCTTTAATCTTCGCCCCGGCAACCATAACTTCAGTATGTCATCCCCGCGACCTGTGGTGAGCGAAGTCGAACCAAGGCGGGGATCTTTCTTTTACGACACCCGATTCATCGGCCGCTTGAACAGCTGGTCCAGGGCGTGAATGCGGGTCTCTTTTTTGCTGGGCATACGCGTGTTGATTTTGAATAAACTAATATCCGAATAGAGGGAAGGCGGGTTGTTGTTGGCCACATGCTCCATGGCAATATAGTAGGCCGAATTATCCCGCAAGAGGCTGTCCGTTTTCCAGTGGACCCACCGGTTGCATCTTTCAAAGGCGAAATTCCAGCCCAAGAGCAGCATAGGGATTCCCATTTCGCCGAGCCTGTCGGGCAGGGGCGAGTACTGCCCCTGGGTGCTGAGGAGTATCACTGCATCTACGTGTCTGTAGGTGGCAAACGTCAGGGCGTCTTCTATCAGGGAAAGGTTCGGTGAGTTGTCCTGACCTCGTGTGGCGTAGTGAATCTGGAATCCGGCGTAGCGCAGTTCGCGCTCGAGGTTGAAAATACCGTCATTGGTGGAGCCGTAGCTTTTCGGATCCCTGTCGGGGTGGTAGTAGTGGCAGTCCATCAGGGCGTATTTCTTGGGCGGGTCGAAAAGGCGCAGTGCCTGGTCTCGGGCCCAGTTCTTGATTCCTAGAAAATCCAGGGTGGAATGGAAGGGGTGGTATTTTCGGTAAAAGGTGTTGACCTTCTTGAGGGTAAAGCCGTCTACGTAGAAGGCGATATGGAAAGGCTGTTTGTGATGCATATTTTCTCCTGTAATGACCGCTCGGCCTAGACTCTGGACATCTGTTCAGGGCTGGTCCGAGCTCTCGCAACCGCCTCAGATTAATATCTGAGGCTTGTTGCTCACTTATGACCGCTCGGCCTAGACTCTGGACATCTAATACCGAGGCCTGTCGTACATGTATAAAACGGAGATGCAAAACAAAAAGAGCCTGAAAATTTTCTTTACAGGCTCTTTTTTACATAAGTAGGGGGAAAGTTTACAGAATGACTATAATAGTTTCCTCTTTTTCAGGTCGTCCATGAGGGAGCCGGGCATCCATTTTTCTAACGACTTGTATTCGGGCGCCTTCAGCTTGTCGCGCCAGGCCTGTGCAGCCTTCTGGTCGCCCTTGTCGTTGTAGATGCGGATCAGGTTCAGCACAGAACACCAGTAGCGAATGCTTTTACCGGTGCGCTTGAGGTAACTTTCGGCACTCTGTTCGTAAATCTTTGCGGCCCCGTCATAGCGCTTGAGGCGGTAGAGCATGTCGGCCTTGATCTGGAGCATCACCGGGTGGGAGGGCGCCTTCTTCAGGCCCCGCTCCGAAAGTTTCAGCCCTGTCTCAAAATCTTCCTTGTCGTAGTGCATCCAGATAAGCGGCGCAAGGAACAGGGGCCAGAACCGCTTGGAGACTTTGGAGGCGCTGTCCAGCACCGTGAGGTAGTGGCTCCGGTTGTCAGACTTGAAGGGAAGCCAGCTGAAACTTTGATCTACATAGTAGGCGTAGATGGCGTAGAACGCCTGGGGGTCCAGTTCCTTGGAATCTTCGAACATCTTGGCGGCGGAGCGGGTTTTCATGGCGCCCTTGATGGAATGCCCCGTCTCGCTTTGCACAAAGCCCAGTTCGAACATCTGGAGCCCTTGCCACAGGCCCTGGGCCTTGCATTTTTCCAGGCTCTCGCCTGCCTTGAAAAGGGCCGCCGTGTCGCCTAGGTCGTCGTACATGCTTATCCGCACAATGCTTTCGATGACGCAGCCCGCCCCTTCGTCCTTTGCCTTGAGGGCCTGTGCCGTGTTCAGGGCTGCCTTGTAGTCTAGCGCCATGGTTTCGCCCGTAGCCTTTTCAACAAGCCGTTCCAGGGAATCGGGCAGGGCGAGGCTCAGGCTTTCGGCAAAGGAAAGTGCTGTTAGTAATAGCGTTATGGCGATGGTGCGCAGGAACATGAAAGCAAATATAGAATTCGGAGTTCGGAGTTCGGAATTCGGAATTAGGGAAGAGATCAATTTTTTTGCTCCAAATTGGAATAATCAAAAAATGTTATCAAAATCGTTCAAAAGATAAACGAATGCGGCTGCAACTTTTTGACAATCAATACGTTGCAGTAAAAACTTTGCGGCATTGTGGTGGTCGTGCTGTGTCCCCGCGAATTTTACCGAATCCCTATTAAATCCTTACACTGCTTGCTTTGCGGCGTGCAGAGTGGTATATTCTAGGGCAGGGAGAAACCCATTATGGAGGTAACCGTTATGAACTTGTTCCATAAGACATCCGCCATAACATTCTCTATCTTGCATCCTGGATTTCAGGTTTTCAAGGACCGTATCCGCGAAGAACTGAGCGCCACCAGCGGCGTTTACCTGGACGATGTCATGGATGACGATAGTTTGTACAAAATCTATCGCGACGGGGAATCTGCCGAGTTCGTGGTGGCAAGCATCAACGGCCCCATGGTAGATTTTGACGACGACGAAGCCGCCTAGTGCGGTGATGTATATTTGAACGCACCCTTGGCGGGGACTGTCATGCAGTTTCTCGCCAGGGCGTGCCGTTTGGGCCTGCCTTACTTGGCGGCCTTTTTCTTTTCTTCTTCTTCGGCTGCCTTTTCGGCTTCGAGGCTCGGGATCTTGCAGCCGTTCATGGTCTCGAATTTGCCCTTGCGGACAGTGACAATCTTCGAGTTGGTGTTGACTCCGCGGCTAAACGTGATGTCGCCGTAGATTCCCTTGAAGTTTGCAGTCTTGTTGATAGTGCCCGTCAGGTCGTTCGGGTTCTTGCCGAAGGCCGTAAACACGATGTTTGCGGCATCGTAGCTGAGGCCGCTCACCTTGTCTTCGCCGGGCTCTTCGCCCCATTTTTCCTGGAAGCTCTCGGCGAATTTCTTGTAGGATTCCGATTCGGAATTCATGTCCAGGGCGGGCACGCTGAAGAAGGAACTGTCGGCCAGTTTCTTGCCCTGGATCAGGAACTCGCGGCCGTACCAGCCCGATGTTCCGAGCCTGATGCCCGAAATCTTGTTGAAGGCCACCTGGCCCACCATGAGGCCAGCGTCGCCCGGATTGGTGGCGGGGATGAAGATGCCCGGAATCTCGAAGGTGGAGTCTTGCATGTAGAACCGGCGTTCCTTGGGGCTGATGGCGTCGAGGTCCGTGGCTCCGCGGGCGATGTTCCGACGGCGATTCAGCTGCTTGAAGCGCACGTCGCGCAAAAGGTCGAATTCCGTCTTGTAGTCGGGCCTGCCCTCTTCGTAGTTCCGGAAGGCGATGATGGTGCCGCCCCTGCGGTCCACTGCCTGGGTGAAGCTCTGGGACATGGAGGCACCGTAGTCACCGAGTGGCGACAGGATGGCGAATTCCCGAATGTTTAGGCACTTGGTGGCGAAGTCGGCGATGCTCTGGGCCAGGTTGTCCATGGTGATGTTCACCTGGAAGATGTTGGGGCTGAGCTTTGCAATACCGTCGTCGGTGGCGGTGGGGGTCAGCATGGGGATATTCTGGAAATTGCTTCCGAGCCAGGCTGCCACCGTCGCCGCCGGTGCGCTCATGATGGGGCCCACGATGGCGATGATGCTGTCCTGGCTGATGGCCTGCTGGGTCCGCATGAGGGCGGTGGCCGCGTCTGCCCTGGTGTCGGCGAAGCGGATGTTCACCTTGTCCTTGAGCTTGGACTGCTCGTGGGCCAAAAACACGCCCTGGACGGCGGCGTTGCCGAATACGGCGAAACTTCCGGAGAGGGGGGCGAGCACCAGCAGGGTGGGCTTGCCCGAGCCTGCGTCCTTCATGGAGTCCAGGCCCTTCTGGGCGGTGGAGGTCAGGCTTTCGGCGTTGCCGCCGTTAATGACTTTCTTGTACCAGTAGCGGGCGGCGCGGTAGCGACCGGCGTTCTGGCATTCGCGACCGATCTGGAGTTGCATCCAGCCGATGACTTCCTTGTCGGCGGGGTATTTTTCCAGCAGGTTCTGGAGCTGGTCCGCGTTCAGCAGGTCGGCGGCCAGGGTCTTGATGAGCACCTCTTTGGTATGGGCTCTGGCGGCCGGGTTCTGGGAGTAGGCGAGAATCCGGAGCATGGCCTCGACGCCTTCGTAGACGCCACCCTGCTCAATGGTGACGATAGCCTTGGCCAGTTCCATGCGTTCCCGGTATTCCGAGGAAACGTGGTATTCCAGGAACTTGGAGGTAAGTCCCAGGGCTTCGTCGCGCTTGTGTTCGCGCAGGTAGCATTCCGCAAGCATTACGGAGGCCTGGGCGCCGGCGTGTTTCTTGAACTGGGACTTGGAAAGTTTCTGCAACTCGGGCACGGCTTCGGCGCACTTGCCGTCCTTGATGAGGGCCTTGGCCTTGTCGATTTCACCGTCGGCGAGGGCGGCAGTGGAGAGCAGCAATGTAAAAAGGAGGGGTAGGACTCGGTTCATGATGGGGACAGCCTAGTTTTCGGGGGCGGCCTGGACCACGTCGTGTTCTTTCTTGATCTGTTTCTGGAGGGATTCCGGGAGCTTGACCCAGTCGATGACATCAACTCCGAAGGGGAGTCCGCTTTCGGCGAAGGCCTTTTCCACAGCGGTCATGGCCTCGAAGGAAAGGGGCTTGTCGGTGATGACTGCCAGTTCCAGTTGGGTGTCGGGGGTCAGGTCCACGCCCGTAACCCGGGCGCCGTATGCCCAGACCTCGAGACCCTCGAAATGAAGGCCCACGATTCGCTGGACAGTTTCCAATTGATCGGTTTCTAAGCAAAGTGCCATAGTGCCTCAAAATATAGATAAAGCCAGGGGTCAAGGTCCCCGAAGTCGGTGAAACTGGCCCAAAGCGGTATTTTTACTGCACAAATGTATAAAATTTGCAGGATGAATGGCTTCTTGAATCAGTAAATTGCCTGTTGGCGGGTATCAGGGCGTACGGGCCTCGCCCTGTAGCCTTGCCTTGACCAGCTTGTACAGGTCTGCAAAGACCTGGTCGGGACTCCGGTCGGCGTCGATGGCGGAAACGCAGTCCGGGTAGTCGCGGGCCGCGGCAAGGTAACCCTTGCGCACCCGTTCGAAAAAGTCCGCCTTTTCTTGCTCCAGCCGATCGGGTGCTTCGCCCCGCCTTGCGGTGCGAGCGCGGCCCCGCTCCACGGCGATGTCCAGCACAACGGTCAGCTCCGGAAAGCAGCCGTCGCAGGTCAGTTCCGTCAGCCGCTGGACCTGCTCGGCCCCAAGACCCCGGGCGTACCCCTGGTAGGCAAACGTGCTCCAGGCGAAACGGTCGGCGATGACGATTTTTCCCGCGTCGAGGGCTGGCTGGATGATTTCGGCGATGACCTGTGCCCGTGCGGCGTTGTACAGCAAGAGCTCCGTCTTGTCGGCCATGACGCCCTTGAAACTCGGGTCCAGCAAAATCTCCCGGATCCGTTCCGAAATCTTTGCGCCGCCGGGTTCCCGCAGCTTCACCACAGAATAGCCTTCTTTTGTGAGGGCGTCGATAAGCATGTCTATCTGGGTGGACTTGCCGGAACCGTCGATGCCTTCTAGGCTAAAAAAGCGCTTTGCCGTTTTCATGGCTGTAAATATGCAAAAAAAAGCGCCCGTTGTGGGCGCCTGGTCCTGACAAGGACCCTTTTCGGAAATGTTATAACACGCGACGCGGGTTGCAGCCCCAGTCGTCATCGCCCCTGTGGTTCCACTGGTTGGCACCCTGGTCCAAAGCGACTTTGAAGCCGCCCCTAGGCACAAAATGATTCCATTCGTTTGCGCCTTGGTCCAGAGCGATGCTCCCGCCGCGGATACTTCCACCACGGAAGTACTTGTCCTGGGAAGAGAAATGATTCCACTGGTTAGCGCCTTGGTCCAATGCAACACTCTTGGAAGCGTCGGCGCCGGTGGTGCTTGCGATGGGGAGTGCGTTTGCGAATCCGCCAAAACCTGCGATGCTAGCCACGAAAATGAATGTTGCGATTGCGTGTTTCATGATAAACTCCTTTGTGTTTTTAAGTTCTTTGTTTCTTATGTCCATAATATACCTTCCTAAATTCATAAAGTCAAATACATAATTTTCATTGAAATGATAGAATTTTATTATAGGTTATAGGTATTAGGTGGTAGGTATTAGGGTCGCTGGTTACAAGAGGCTCGGGGTTCGAGGCTCGAGGTTAGGTATTATAAGTTCAGATTTCGGAGTTCTTTGTCGGAAGGACTTCTTGAGACCGTTAAACCTAATACCTAAAACCTACAACCTAATACCTGAACACAAAAAAAGCCCCGGCCTAGGCCAGGGCAGTTCGTCGAATTGGAAAAATATCCGCTTAGGCGTTCTTTATGCAGCGCACCGACATGGCATCGGAGCGGTACACGCCTTCGATATCGAAGGTCTTGTTGGTGATGCTTAGGCGGTAGGCGTTGGATTTGCCGTATTCGTCCTTGCACCAGAAACGGGCGCGTCGGCTGAAACGGTAGAAGCTGCCGTTGTCAAAACGGTAACCCGCAGGCACGGCAAAGAACCCGAAGGAATCTTCGCCCGGAACACCCCAGAAGCAGGCGCTGCGTAGTTCGTCGCCGGTGGACTTGGGAGGCAGATTGCTCAAAAGTTGTTCCCATTCCTTGAGGCTCGGGATATGCCAGCCTTCGGGTGCGATTCCCTGATAGTTGTCTTCGCGAATCTTATGGCATATCTCCAGGTCCTTGGCAGGATCCTGCTCGCCGTATTCCGCAGGGATGCCGAGTGCAGCCGTCCAGGTGTAGAGCCTGCCGTACTGGGCCACGTTGGCCTCTTCGTTGCTCGGAGCGTAGCTGCCTTCGGTCTTGAAACGCAGGTTATCCACCATCCAGACCTGGTCACCGATTTTTACGGTGCGGTAAGTTTCGCCGTCGCGGGCATCCGTGAAAGATCCGTAATTGAACTTCTTGGCGTTACGGGCCATGCATTCTTCGTAAGAAATGTTGTTCTGCTTTTCGGAGGCTTCCTTTTTCGTGGCCTTGCTCACGGAAGCACCGATACGGAATGCGGCCACGATGACCACGATAAGGGCGATGACGTTAAAAATGACAAAGGATGTTTCCATGGGTTTCCTCTTTGAGAAAGCTAGGGCAAATGTAGTAATTGTTGGGCTCGGAACAACCCATTATGCTGGGTACATAGGGAATACGATGGGGGTGATGAACAGGTTGGCCGCAAGAATAATAAAATTCATAGGCAGGCCGATTTTCGTGAAGTCCGTAAACTTGTAGCCGCCAGCGGCATAGACCAGCATGTGGGTAGGGGATCCGATGGGGGTGGCAAAGCTGCTGTTCACCGAAATCATCAGGCCGATGCAGAAGGTGAGGGGGTTTACGCCCAAGGTCGTGGCCGCGCTGATGGCAATGGGGCAGAACATGGCCGCCGTGGCGCTATTGCTGATAAATTCGGTAATGAAGGTACCGACAAGGCAGATGGCGACAAGGGCTACGTAGGGGTTGCTTCCGCAGATATTCAGAAGGTTGTTTGCAATCAGCTGGGCCACTCCCGTAGATTCCAGGGCCTTGCCCAGGCAGATACTGCCCGAGAATACGATAAGGATATTCCAGTTGATGGAGTTTGCCGCCTGGGTGCTGGTGCAACAGCGGGTGACGACCATGGCGATGGCGGCAAGCATGCACGACGAAAGCAGGGGCAGCACGTTGCATGCCGACAGCAGGACCATGGCGAGCATGATAAGCGAGGCAAGTACCGTCTTTTTGCCGCAAGTCCTGTTGTTTACGGCGTTCTCCAGGTAACCCTTCAGGTGGTCGTTTTTTAGATTCAGGTGCTCGCAAATCCACTGGAGCTGTTCTGCCTTGCCCGAAACAATGATGTTGTCGGAACCCATGATATAGGTTTCAGGGGTGGCGACCTCCACCTCGTTGTCAAAACGGCGTATGGCCAAGATGGAATTCTTGTTCTTTTCGAATCCATTGGGGTTCTGTTCGTAAATCTCCTGCAGGGACATGCCGACAAGCCTGTGTCTGGAGGGAACATGGAGTTCCAGGGTCAGGTCTTCGTCACCGCCGTTGCTCAAGGGGGACACACGAGTGGGAAGCAGTTTTTGCAGGGCGACGATGGAGATGACTCCTACCACAAGGCAGAACAGTCCGACAAGGGTGGGAGTGAAAATTCCCATCTGGGTTCCTGTCCTGTCCGTGTAGAGTCCCGAAATGATAAGGTTCGTGGACGTGCCGAGCAAGGTACAGGCGCCACCCAATCCGGAGGCGTAGCTAAGGGGAATCAAAAGTTTTGACGGCGATATGCCCAGCTTTTTGGACCAGATTTTTATGACGTCGATAAAGAGAGCTACCACCGTGGTGTTGGTGAGGAACGAGCTCAAGAGCGCCACCGGGAACATGGTGCGAAGAATAGCGCGGGAAACGGTCTTGGGGGAACCCATCATGTGCTTGACAACCCAGTTCAGCACGCCCGTGTAGTTGAGGCCGGCGATGACGGCGTAAAGCACGGCGATGATAATGACGGAGGCAGAACTGAAACCGCCGAATGCGGTTTTCAGGTCAAGGACGCCACTGAGGTAGAGGGCGCACATTCCCAAAAGAAAGATGACATCTACACGCAGCTTTGAAAAGATCATAGCTGCAAAAAGCAGAAGCACGACGACTATGGTGAACCACGCGTTTCCAGAAAGCCCAAACCATTCAAACGCAAGAATTCCCTGTAACATTATTCCCTTCGAAAGTGAAAAATGAACGGGAACAAATATAAAAAAGGGCAGGCAGCTTTGGCTTACCGTTCGATTTTCACCACAACGGTTCCGGCGAGCTTGTCGTGCCAGGATTGTTTCTTGGGGTCGAATGCCACCCACAAGAAGCCGAGTCCAAACGGGATGAACGAAAGGATATAGGCGAAGTAGCGCCCGACGCACTGCTTTGTGGAGGGCTTTCCGCCAGTCTTGGCATCCACGATTTTTGCAGACACGGCCATCTTGCCGGGGGTTGCCTGTTTTTTGGCCCAGAACAAGATGACAAGGACCATGGGCAATAGGTACGAGAAAATGATATCCGCCGGCCCCTGGAATGTCTCGCCGTTTTCCAGGTAGGCCATGCCGTAAATGGCAAGAAGTGGCGGCAGGGTAATAACCATTATCAAGACGCTGTCAATGAGGGTTGCCACGACCCTTTTCCAAAAACCAACGTATTCAGTCATATCGCCCCCCTTTGCCACCATGTGGCGCTTTTCATAAAGTAATATACTCTTTGTAGGGGCCCCATGTCAAATATATTGTTTTAATCGGAAAGATAGATTTTGGTTATGAGTGGTAGGGGTATGAGGAATGAGGCTCGGGGCTCGAGCTAAAAAGGACAAGAAATTTAGTGCCGCAGGCACCCACGCTCATATTTGCATTCAGAATATGAAGCTTTGCGATTGGGCAAATATGGGCGTGCCAGGAGGGTATTAGGGAGGGCATAGCCTTCCCTATTCATATTATGCAGGACTATTCCGCGTCTTTGCCGTGGCACTTCTTGTACTTGAGGCCGGAACCGCACCAGCAGGGGTCATTGCGGCCCAGCTTCGGGCCTGCCTGTTGGGCGCGCCTTGCGGCGGCGGCAACGGCAGGGTTCGTGTAGGTGCGACGTACCGTAGGCCTTGTGCCCGGCAGTGCCGACTGGGGCATGGGCTGTGCAGCCTCGCTTGCCGCCTGCTGGCCTTCGGAAATGGCGTTGGTCTCGGAGCTTGCGGCCTGACCGGCAAGACCTGCGGCCTTGGCGCCTTCGGTGCTCGGCTGTTCGGCGTTTTCGGGAGCCTGTGCGGTCTCGGTGGACTGTGCGGATTCCTGCTGGCCGTCGCCCGCATTTTCGGGCTTCGGCTGTTCACGCAGCTGCAGCTGGTCCGGCGATACGGTCTGTCCGTTGGGCAGGGTAATCCGGATGTTCAAGATACGGAGCATTGTCAGGGTGGCAATCTTTTCGATGCAGCCCTCGAACATCTTGTAGCCTTCGTTCTTGTAAATCATCAGCGGGTCTTTCTGGGCGTATCCGTGGAAACGGATGGCGTCCTTCAGCTGATCCATGGCGTACAGGTGTTCTTTCCACACCTGGTCGATGGTCATCAGCAAGAACCTGCGTTCGATATTGCGGAAGTCCGCGTCGGGAATAATTTTGGTGAGCTTGTCGTAGCGCGCCTTGCAAAGCTCGATGATTTCGTCCAGCACCTGGTCCGGTGTCTTTTTGGTGGCATCGTCGAAGCTCAGATTGTATTCCATACCGAGGCTGCGCTGCAGGTCGGTGTGAAGCCCTTCCAGGTTCCAGTTTTCTACATAGCTCTTGGGCGGAATGTAGTTGCTGACCTTGATATCGCACGCGTCCTCGATGCGGTTGATGATTTCGTCGCGAATGTCTTCGCCGTTCAGAATACGACGGCGGAGCCCGTAAATCACCTTGCGCTGTTCGTTCATCACATTGTCGTAGTCCAGCAAGTGCTTACGGATATCAAAGCTCTGGCCTTCCACGCGACGCTGGGCGCTACGGATAGAGCGGCTTACGATGGGGTGGGTAATCACCTCGTCTTCGCCTACGCCAAAGCGGGTCATCAGGTTCTTGACGCTGTCGCCGCCGAAGATGCGCATCAGGTTGTCGTCGAGGGAGAGGAAGTACTGGCTGGAGCCCGGGTCGCCCTGACGGCCGGAACGTCCGCGCAACTGGTTGTCGATACGGCGGGATTCGTGGCGTTCAGTGCCCAGCACGTGAAGGCCGCCTACCTCGGTAACTCCGGGGCCGAGAGCGATGTCGGTACCACGGCCTGCCATGTTGGTGGCGATGGTCACCTTGCCCTTGTAGCCGGCGTACTGGATGATTTCGGCTTCGCGGCTATGGTTCTTGGCGTTCAACACCTCGTGGGGGATTCCTTCCTTTTCCAAAAGGCCGTGGAGGTGTTCGGACTTTTCGATGGAAGCGGTACCCACCAACAAGGGCTGGCCCTTTTCGTGACGGTCCTTGATTTCTGCCACGATGGCTTTCCACTTGGCCCCTTCGGACTTGTACACCATGTCCTGCATGTCCTTGCGGATGCAGGGCTTGTTGGTGGGAATCACCCAGGTGTTCATGTTGTAAATCTTGATGAATTCCGTAGCTTCCGTCTCGGCGGTACCGGTCATGCCGGAGAGCTTCTTGTACATGCGGAAGTAGTTCTGGAACGTAATCGTTGCAAGGGTCTGGTTCTCGCGACGGATCTGCACCTTTTCCTTGGCTTCGATGGCCTGGTGCATGCCGTTAGAGTAGCGACGGCCTTCCATGAGGCGGCCCGTGTTTTCGTCCACGATGATGATTTCGCCGTCACGGACGATGTAGTCCACGTCGCGCTCGTACAGGTGCCAGGCGCGAAGGGCCTGGTCCAAGAAATGCACCCAGTCCGCGTGTTCGCCGTACAGGTTGGTAATCTGCATCAGGCTTTCCACGTGGTTCACGCCCTTTTCGGTGAGCTGGATGTTCTTGTCCTTTTCGTCAACGGAAAAGTCCTTGTTCTTGACAAGCTTCTGGGCAATCTCGTTTGCCTTCGCGTACTTGTCGGTAGCGTCTTCGGCAGGTCCGCTGATGATGAGCGGCGTACGGGCCTCGTCAATCAAGATGGAGTCCACTTCGTCAACAATGCAGAAGTTCAGTTCCCGCTGCACCAACTGGCTGGGTTCTACCGCCATGTTATCGCGGAGGTAGTCAAAGCCGAATTCGTTGTTGGTGCCGTAGGTCACGTCGCTGTTGTAGCTCTTGCGGCGCTGTTCGGAATTGAGTCCGTTCACGATAAGGCCAACGGTAAGTCCCAGGAACTGGTACACCAGGCCCATCTGCTTGGCGTCACGGCCGGCCAGGTAGTCGTTCACCGTCACCACATGTACACCGTGTCCAGAAAGACCGTTCAGGTAAACTGGCAGTGCTGCGGCCAGGGTCTTACCTTCACCGGTGGCCATTTCGGCGATGGCGCCTTCGTGGAGCACCAGACCGCCGATCATCTGCACGTCGAAGGGCATCATACGGAAAGGTTTGACCGATTCGGGGTAGAGCTCGCGGACCTTTGCGTAGAGAGCGGCGGGCAGGTAGACTTCCCACTCGTTCTTGCCGGCGGCAAGTTCTGCCTTGGCGGCATCGGCGGCAGCCTGGAGCTCGGGGCCCAGGCGGCTGAAGTCGAATTCGAATTCAGGCTTGAAGATGTTGAAGATACCGAGACGGCGGTCGCAGGCCTCTTGGCACACGGCAAAGGCTTCTACCTTGATGTCTTCAAGAGAGGCGCCGTTTTTCAGCTTTTCGCGGAATTCGGCACTTTTTGCGGCCAGGGCGGCATCGTCCAGGGCTTCCATGGCCTCACGGGCTGCATGTATCTTGGCGATGACAGGCTTAAGCTGCTTTACCTTGCGTTCGTGGGGCGTACCAAAAATCTTGTGGAGTACGGTGTCGACTACGCTCATTTCATTTCCTTTATACTGCCGGGGGCAATAACCCGCGGACACTGTTAAAAATTACGGCGAAAAGATAGAAAAAGGTAAGAAAAGCTTTGCCTTAAAATACTTGAAATAACAAGGCAATTGGCTATATTTCAAACAATTCTAGGGAGTTTATTATGGATTGGAAGGTGATTGCCCTGGCTGGGGCACTTTGTACCCAGGCGTTTGCTGTCGAAAAATACGAGTGGGGTAATGTCCGCTTTGACGGCGGTGGATTCGTATCTGCCGTGATTTTCCACCCCAAGGAAAAGAACCTGCTTTACGCCCGCACCGACGTGGGCGGCATCTACCGTTTCGACTTTTCGTCGAAGACATGGATTCCCCTGATGGATTTCATCTCCGAAAACGATAAGGGCCTTTATGGAACAGAAGCCTTTGCGCTGGACCCCACGGACCCGAAGCGTATTTACGTGCTGGCTGGAACGGGCTACTTTAGCAACGGCAATACCGCTGTGCTTAGAAGCACAGATTACGGCTCTACCTGGGACACCAGCTATGTGGAAATGCTTGCCCATGGTAACGGCATGGGCCGCCAGACCGGCGAAAAACTGGTCGTGGACCCCAATAAGCCGAATATCCTCTTCTGTGGTAGCCGCTCCAAGGGCCTCTACAAGAGTACCGACTATGGCAAGACCTGGACAAGTGCCTACGAGGTGGCTCTATCCACTGCCGTTAAAAGTGATCTGAACAATGTGAACGGCATCAGCTTTGTGATGTTTGATGAATCTCAGGGCAAGAATGCTGACGGTTCCACGAAGACCATTTATATCGGCATCTCTCAAAAGACAGAAAACCTGCAGGTCAGTAAGGATGGTGGCGCCACCTGGAATACAGTGGCAGGAGGCCCCGCAAACCTGATGCCCCATCGCGCAAAGATTGTGGGTGAAGACATGTACATCACCTACGCCGATGGCCCCGGCCCTCATACAGTCAATAGCGGTGCCGTTTACAAGTACAACACTAAATCGGGCACATGGACAAACATTACGCCTTCTGACGATGGCGAAAAGAATGAATGTTCCTATGGTGGCATTGCCATCGACCCGAAGGATTCCAAGCATATCATTGTTTCCACGCTAGGCCAGTATACCGGACGCCACGTCACTAAAGAAAACAAGGATAACTACGGTGACCGCATCTATGTAACTACCGACGGTGGCGCAAGCTGGACCCACGGCCAGCATTACGAAGACGTTCCGAATATCGACCCGAATGGAACGGCCTGGATTCCCGGTAACGCCATCCACTGGGCGGGTTCCCTGGAAATCAACCCTTTCAACAACAAAGAAGCATGGGTTACCAGCGGTAACGGCATTTTCCAGACAGACGACATTACGGCGAAGGTTCCCTTGTGGAAATTCCAGAGCAAGGGCATCGAGGAGACTGTGCCTCTTGATATCGTGAGCGTTCCGGGAGGCCCGCTGGTAACGGCCATCGGTGATTACGACGGAGCCGTCTATACCGACATCAACAAGAGCACTCCTCGCCACACGCCCACCATCGGCACAACCGAAAGCATAGGGTATGCCCCTCTCAGCGGTTCCTTGTTGCGCACCGGCGTGATAACGAAGTACTTTACGTATGAATCCAAAAATTTTAATGTCATGTATCGCTCTGACGACATGGGCGCTACCTGGGATTCCTTGAAAACGGAACTCAAGGGAGGCAAGGGGCTGGTGGTGCTTTCTGCCGACGGTAAGGTGATTCTCCACAGACCCGATCAGAGCGCGAACGTTTACCGCTCCGACGACAATGGCGCTACCTGGACCACATTGACAACTGGCGAACAGACGCAATACGCTCGCATTGTGGCAGACCCCAAGAATACAGACGTGTTCTATGTGATGAATTCCATGGGAACGCTTTATAAGTCAACGGACAAGGGTAAAAACTTTACCGCTCAGACCGCTCGCCTACAAAACGAAGGTGCTGGAGAATACTACAACGGTGGCGGCCTTATCCGTACGGTTCCCGGCAAGGAAGGTCACCTTTGGGTTCCTATGGATCAGTCTCAGCAGTGGCTGCCCAAGGGCTTCAGCGAGAATGGCCTTGCCTACACCGAAGATGGCGGCAAGACCTGGAACCGCTGCGAAGGCGCAAGTACCGCCATTGCCGTGGGTGTTGGCAAGGCCAAGGAAGGTGCCAGTTACGAGACCATCTATATCTGGGGTGCAAACAAGTCTGGTAGTGCTATCGGTATCTACCGCAGTACTGACAAGTGCAAGACCTTCGAGCGTGTGAACGATGACATGCACCAATTTGGTGGCCCGGGTAACGGAAACTTTGTGCAGGGTGACATGAACAACTTCGGCGTGGTGTACATGAGTACGGTGGGCCGCGGGCTTATAGTGGGCGCTCCCGAAGGAACCAAGTTCGTAATCCCCTCGCCCGAAAATACGGTCACTACGGATTCTTCATCAAAGACCAAGGATTCTGATACCAAGGACTCCTCGAAGGATAAGGATTCCAAGGACGGTAAAAAGTCCGATGGTATCGTACGTATTGAGCTTTCGGCTGCTGTCTCTATGCAGCTGGAGAACCGCACCCTGTATGTGAACGCTCCGGCTGGTAGCAGCTTGATGGTGCTTTCTGTCAATGGTCATGTTGCCATGCAGACGGTTGTGGGCAAGGGCTCTGCGGTAAGCCTTTCTAGGTTGCCTGTAGGCAGGTACATTGTACAGCTAGAATCGCCGACCGGCTTAAAGCTCGGCCAGCGTGGCGTTATGATAAGGTAACAACAAAACTCCTACGTCATGGCGGCCTCCGAGCCGCCATCTAGATTGATGCCTTTGGCATCGCATCTCTCGCCTTGCTCAAGTTTCCGGCTCAAGGCCGGAATGACGCAGTACTTGAAACTTGTGTAATCAAGTATGTAATGCTTGACTAATAATTCTCAGCATTAACCTCAAAGTAGGCCTGCGGGTGTGCGCACACGGGGCAAAGGGCCGGTGCCTTGGTGCCCACAACGATGTGCCCGCAGTTGCGGCATTCCCACACCTTCACTTCGCTCTTGGCGAAAACTTCTTGCATTTCTACATTCTTCAGCAGGGCGCGATAGCGTTCTTCGTGGTGCTTCTCGATGGCGGCCACCATGCGGAACTTGGCGGCCAGGGGCTTAAAGCCTTCGGCTTCGGCGGTTTTTGCAAAGCCTTCGTACATGTCGGTCCATTCGTAGTTTTCGCCGTCAGCGGCCTCTTTCAGGTTCTGGGCGGTGTCGCCAATGCCATCCAGTTCCTTGAGCCACATCTTGGCGTGTTCCTTTTCGTTGTCGGCGGTTTTCAGGAACAGGGCGGCAATTTGTTCAAAGCCCTCTTTCTTGGCCTTGGAGGCGAAGTAGGTGTACTTGTTGCGTGCCTGGGATTCGCCTGCAAAGGCGGCCTGCAAGTTCTTTTCGGTCTGGGTACCTGCGTATTTGTTTGCCATAGATTTTATCCTTTTTATGATAATGGTTTTTGTGTCTCCTGTATGAATATACATTATTTTATAAGAAAAAGCCCAGCGGGGTAGTCGCGGACTTTTAAGAGTGCCGATTTTGGGGAGGAAAATGTTAGTTTGCGGCGTTTTGGATGCAGCGGACCGTGAAGGCGTAGTTTTTGTCGAAATCCCATAACTGTACGTCTTCGTTGTTATCTAGTAGTTGTATGCTATAGGCGTTCTGGGAATCCTTTTCGCTTGCGGTCCAGTAGTCTGCGCTGTCACCCTGTATGCCGAATATTCCGCTTGCGGTTCTATCGCCTCCAGGGTATGAGGAGAATCCGTAGTTGTTCATTCCACCGCTCCCCACCGGCCATCCTTCCTGGGTTTTTAGTTGTGTAGCAGAGTATGTTATACCACCGACGTTTTCAATGAGTATTTCCCATTCGGCCTGGGTTGGCAGGTGCCAGCCATCTGGACAAATACCCTGAATTTGCTTCGGCATCTCACAAGTTTTGCCGCTTCCGCAACTGCTGTCACTTTTCTCGTACAATGCGATGGAGTCAATGGCTGCGGCCCATGTGTAGAGTCTCCCTGTTGCAGTGCAGTTTTCTTCATTGTTCTCGAAACAGAAGTTTTTCCCTTTGAGACTGGGTGTATTGGCGCTGTCGGCGTAATTCAGGTTCTCTGCCATCCATGTCTGTTCTTTTTCTCCGAATCCAATAGTTACGATGTTATATATGTGTTCATCGCGGCTGTCGCATATTTGCGTTGTTTTATCGTAAGTCACATTTTTACAATTGCTTATTGAAGATACTGAATGCCAATGTGCGTTTTCGCAAACAAAGGCCTTTTTGTAATACCTAGAGTGGGAATTGCTGTTGTATTTTGTTTCTCCTTCACGCTTTGCGGTGCAGCGGTCGAGTCCAAAAGCGTCGTTCCAGAAATGTTCCACGATGGGGGCGAAATCGGGAATATCTTTTGCTATATCCCATGCTTCCATGTTTTTGCGGATTTGGGCTGTGTCTGCTTCAAAGGAGTTGTCGGCAGCCTCGGCGATAGCCTTGGCGTCGTCCCACTTGCCGTCTTTTTCTAGGTCCATGGCCATATTTGCGAGGGCTAGGCTGAATTCACCCTCGGTGCGCCCCGCATGCATAATGACCGATATGGCGAGTAGGGCCGCGTCGGCATCTTCAGTCCCGAAAATATTCAGATCTTCAAAAAGATTCCCATCGTATTCTACTCCGAATATGGCAAAGATTTCCTTGTCAGCTTCAACCTTTGCTTTTTTGATGGTCGTCTCGTTTTCGTTGGCGAGCCAGACGGCGCGTTCGTATTCTAGGTGGGTGAGCAGGTTGATGTTCACATTGTCCCGTTCAGAAAGGTCAGAGATGGCGTTTAGGGTAATCTGGCTTGCAGATACCTTTCCCGTTACTTCGTTGCGGTAGAACCCGTCGACACGCAACAGGGCGTACTGCGAAGCCAGCTCGATATTGCTGATGGAAAAACTTCCCGCAGAGTCGGAAATCCTGCCCAAGAAACTCTTTCCCGTCTGGGCCCGCGTTTCAAAGTTCAGTTCGTACAGGGTCACGCTGGAACCGTTCACAAACGGCCCCTTCTGGGACACGCCCGCAATGTCCTTGTTCTCGATGGCGATGGAGTTTTCGGCTTCCGAGGTGCCGCCAGCGTTCTTGTCTTTGTCGGAACAGGCGACAACAAACAGGAGCAGGTAAACCAGAAGGGCGACGAATCTCAGGTACATTTTACGAATCCTTGTTGGGATGTTTCTTTTGCATTGCGGGCGGGATTTTCTGGGAAAGGGGGAACAGCTGCAGGTTCAGTTCGTAGACCCGCTCTGTCCCCTGGTCTTTGGCGGCTATATCCACCACCTTGCGTCGAAAGTTCTGCATCTCGGCAACGATATCTTTGTACGCCCCTTCGGTAAGCCCCAGGGTAATGGTGGAAAAGTTCCGCTCCGAAACGGGAACGCTGTCCAGGGATTCCACGGCCAGGTTCCCCATTTGCCGGTGAAGGTTCCGCACCGCCATCACCGAAGAGGGGAGCGTCCCCGTAGAAATGGACTTGCGGCCCTGCGTGTATTGCCCCTTTCTGGTGGACTTGCGCAGGAGTTTGCTGCGGGTCAAGAACTTGAGGCTTTGGGCGACGGCGTCTGCGCTGACCTCCGGAAAACAGAGCTTGGCGAGCCCCTTCGGGCTTGCCGAATCCACGGAGGCGGCAAGTTCCCGTATGGCCGAATTCAGCCAGTTGGAGTAGTATTCGAAAAACGCCCTTTCGAGAATGCCGACCCTGTTGCTCAGGATGATTTCTTGCAGGCTATTAAAAATCTCTGTTTTTGTTTTAGCATCCTTTGCCTGGTCATAGGCTACCAGGAGTACGAAAAAATCCCTTTCGAATCCGGAAAGGCCCATGGCGCTTGCAACGCGGACCCTGGCTTTTTTTGAGAGCCCGCTCTTGCCCTCGCATACCAGTTTCAGGAACACGGGTGAACTGAATTTCGCGGCCTTCGCGAAACTCCTCCACGAAAAGCCGACGATTTTCTTCTGCTCGGCATAGTAGTCCGCCATGTACTTGCGGAAATCCCTGTATTCGTATATGGACTTCACGATTTATAAAATACAAATAAAAACGTGAAAGCGGATAGGCTAGAAGTCAATAAATCAAGGAATTGTACCGCAGACGATACGAAATAGGGCCGTTTTTGACTCCGCTATGATACACCGGCGCGAAATAAGGAACAGGCGACAAGCCACTTATTTGCTGGGATTGATAAAGGTGTATCTATTTTGCGTATCATTTCAAAATTAAAGAAAGTCGTATCATTTTTTGGGAAAGGATGCTTTTTCTTGTAAAAAGGGGTAGATTTGAAAAAAGGATTTAGTCTTTCAAAAGGATAGGAGATAAGGATGTTTTGTCAAAACTGTGGAAAAGAAGTGCTAGCAGAAGTTCTGTGTTAATTGCGGAACACCAGTGAATAACAAAGAGGAGAAAGTTTCTGTCACATTAAAATTGAATCCATTTGAGGAAGAAAAATGTGATTCTAATCAAAAGATGTAGTGCATGATACGCTTTCCTGCGATGGCATGATGCGTCTGATGTCAATGATTACAGGGCTCTTGACGGTTGTATTGTGGTCCTATATTGTTTTGTAAAGTGCAGAAAATCGTATCATTTTAGGGAGAATGAGAAATGTTGGTAAGATTTGGGATTAAATTTAAACATAGGAGAAATAGCTATGAAAAAAATTATCATTTGTTCAGCATTGCTTATGACAATCATGGGGGGGGCTGTCTTATGGCGCTATTCTAACAGGAACTTCACACCCTCCAAAAAATAGAAAATTTTGAGAAAACCCATTAACATCAATCATAAGGAGATAAATTATGGCTGTTGCATCATTAGTATTAGGTATTATCGCGATAGTTTTTACATTAGCGATGCCTGTACTTCCAATAGGACTGATTCTTGGAATAATCGCTATTATTCTAGGGGTCATGGGAAAAAAGCAATTATTGGCGCAAGGTCAACCCACTGGGAAAGCGACTGCTGGTCTAGTGCTAGGTATTATTTCAACCGTTCTAGGTGGAATTGTCTTCGCCTCTTGTGCGCTTTGTGTTGGTGCTACAGGATCTGCAGTTTCAGCAGCAGCAGCAGGTACTGCTGACGCAATCAATTCCGCTAATGAAGCGGTGAAGAGTACTAATGGCGCATTAGAAACTCTGAAATCGCTTGGTAGTGGCCTTTAATGCTTAATATTGCAAATACTTAATTTTAGCCACTCTGGTTAAATTATCAGAGTGGCTAGTATTGTATACTGTTTTATGAGTACTGCAGCTTTTACTTTAGGGCTATTCGCTATTTTATGTGCCTTTCTTCTATGGGGACTTCCTTTTGGATTAATATTGGGGTTGGCTACAATTATTTTTTCTTTCTTTGGGAAAAAAATAGATCAAATATGTGGTAAATCGTCTGCGATGGCCACTGCTGGTTTTGTTTTGGGGACCATTGCGGTCTTTGTTAGTGGAATGGCCAGTACAGCATGCGCCTTCATTTTAGGAGAAGAAAATTATTTTGGCTTAATTGATTCTTCGATGGATAAGATTTTATCACTCATAAAGTATTTTTATAACCATTATCTCTCGTAATAATGTACCCTTTTATTCATATCGGTTTTATGGATATCCCCGCCTATGGTGCATTGATTATGTTGGGGGTTCTAGTATCCTTTATGCTGGTGAAATTAAATCTGTTTGGGAAAAGAGATGTTGACCAGTTTATTCTCATTTCCGCCTGTATTTTTGGCCTTGGTTTTATTGGTGCAAGACTGCTATATGTAATGGTAACTCCGTGTTCTCTCTATGAAGCCCTTACCATGAAAGGCGGATTTGTTTTTTACGGAGGACTTATAGGCGGCAGCATGGGATATTTTCTCGGTGCGAAACTTTTACGCATACCTTATTCCTCCTTTATTGACGTTTATGCTGTTTTAATACCATTTGTTCATGCATTTGGACGTTTGGGGTGTTATTTTGCGGGATGCTGCTATGGTTTTCCAAGTAATTCTTTTCTTTCTCTACCTTGGTATAAAGTTGTTGGAGGAATTGAAAAAGATGTTTCTTATTTTCCGTTACAATTAGTAGAAGCGTCTTTACTATTCGGCATTAGTATTTGTATTTGGCTCCTCAAAGGGAAATTAAAAAAGAAAAGTACATCTTTCATATTGTATATATCGTTATACTCTGTAGCAAGATTTTTTTTGGAGTATTTCCGAGGCGATGCTTATAGAGGGGAAAATGTATTTTGGCTTTTTTCTACCAGTCAAATGGTTAGCGTGTTTATCTTTGCGCTAGTAATGTCAATACAACTTTTTTCTTTAAAAAGAAGGCGCAGTTCATACAAATAATTCCCCAAAAACAGATTTTATAATGGCGATGATAAAAAGAAAAAACGAATTGGCCCAATGATGAAAATTCTTATGCCCCTCCGCAGATGCCCGGACTTGGTGTGGGAACGACTGTCCTTCGGAATATAAGGCTAAGGTGATGGGCTGATAAATAGAAGCGGCTCCCAATCTGATGTGAACCGCTTAGATGTTTTACAAGTTTGGGAAACTACTTTCCTAGAATCGCTTCTTCGGAAAGGTTGAACCGTCGGGTCAGAATTTCCATAGAAACTCCGTCTTGAAATAGACCCCTGGCCGTGTTCAGCTTTTCTTCGTTGGCTTTTTGCTTCGTGTCGGCAATCTGTTGGCGAAAAACATCACCGGCGCTCACAAAGCCGTATTTTTGTCCTATGCTCTTGAAAGCCATGCTCAACTCCTTTAGAACGCCTTGGTCAACGTACTCCTTTAAATATAAACTTATTTTCTGCAAAAGACAAGGGGCCTTGTTCCCGTCCATCTTCTGCAGAGCGCTTTTGAACTGCGGCAAAACCGCAAGCAGATTGTCCTTGTCAAAGGCATACTTCATGGCCACGATTCCCATGCCGGTTTCAGCATCCTCGCAGGCGAGGCAGTCGCTGTCGGGAATATCCGACATGTTTATGAAGGTGCACTTGAACGGAAGAACCGCCCCGTGGAAATATTTGGGGTATCCGTTTTCCAATAATTTCAGAGGGTCCCAGTTCTCGCGACCGTTGTAGAAGATGATTGCCACCGTCGGAAAGCCGTCATATATGCGGTTTTCGCCATGCAGCCTCATTATGGAGTGGATATATCTGTCGATTTGGTTGAGGATGCCAGTGTCACGCCCGGACTTGTGCTCCAGCAAAATGCCCACCAGCACGGGGGCGCCTGTGGCAACGTTCACGCGGAAGGCGATATCCGCTTCACCAGTCTCGTCCACTTCCGAGTAGGAATCGGGAATCCGAATCAAGGTATCCAGGTTCACCACCGAGAGGAACTCGTTCAGTTCCCGGTTCACCTTCGCCGACAGCTCTAGCAGGTTTCTTGCATGCCCGGTGTCTGAAAACAGCCACCTAAAAAACGGGTCGTGGTTGCGCTTTGCAGCGCCTGTATTTTCGTTCATCATAGTTTCTCCTGGCCATACGCGGAGAACGACCGCGCAGGCCTCGTTCATTTGATAATATGGGAATTCGGGCCGGAACGCCGGCCCATCTGGCAACTGGTTCAAAACCGCTTGAACCACGAAGAATCCCGCTCGGGAAACCAAGGGGCAATATACAAAAAATGCCTACAGCAGATAATCCATCCGTATATTCCGCATGCTTTCAAATAGGTTCGCCTTGAGGGTGGAATTGCCCTTGGTAAGGCTCTTGATTTCTTCGCGGATAGATTTACGGTGGCTCGCCTTGGAAAATTCGCAGGTGCAGGTGAACTTGCGGATGTCGGCGTCTTCGGCGTATTCGATAATCTCCGATTCTTCGCAGTAGCAAAGCGGCCGGATAACGCTCACCGGGTATTTTTCATAGGGCACCACGGGCGGCATGCCGCTGAATTCGCCCTTGTAGAGCATGTTCATCAGCAGGGTCTCTACGATGTCGTCCATGTGGTGGCCCAGCGCAATCTTGTTGTAGCCGTTTTCGCGGGCGAACTTGATAAGCTCGGTGCGGCGCTGGGTGCTGCACCAGTAGCAGTTCAGCTTGCGGCCCTCTTTAAGGCGGCCTTCTACCGCCACGTCCTTGAAGTAGAAGGGAATCTGCGGATATTGCTGCGCCATACGTTCCAAAAATTCCCGGGGGGCCTTGTCCGCAAAGTCGCTCTGGATATGGATGGCGGCGATTTCGCAGTCGGGCAAGAACTTGCCCATGCGGGCGGCCAGTTCCATCAGGAGCACGCTGGAATCCTTGCCGCCACTGACGGCAATAAGCACCTTGTCGCCGTTTTCAATCAAGTTGAAATCGTGCAATGCCTTGGTTATCTTTTTGCTGATACGTTTGCGGATGGCGTTGGACATGTTGGTTGCGGCGGGAAGAAAAAAAGGGTTCGCTTGCGCGGTACCCTTTTTTAGTTTGTTTGCACCTTGCGGTTAGTCGTCGGTCAGGTGGGTGGGCATCAGCAAGAAGCTGAAGTTCAGGCCTTCGCCAACGGGCTCGATGATGCAGGCGCCAATGGGGTTGTTCATCTTCATCACCGTTTCTTCGGACTTGCACATGCTGAAGATTTCAGAAATGTAGCGTCCGTCAAAGCCGATGCTGAAGGAGCCTTCGCCGTTGTGGGTCACGGAGAGGGCTTCGCGGGAATCGCCGCCCACATCCGGGTCGCTTGCGCTGAGTTCCAGGTTGTTGCCTTCGAACTGCAGGCGCACCTTGTGGGTGCGGGCGTTGGCCATAGAAATCACGCTGCGCATCTTGTTCAAAAATTCTACGGTGTTCAGCTGCACGGTGCGTTCAAAGTTCTGGGGAATCACCGCACGGTAGTTGGGGTACGGTCCTTCGTAGAGCTTGGAAATCACCTGGATGGATTCGGTGCTGAACAAAATGTGGGTCGAAGACGCACGGGCCTCGATGGTGGCGTCGGCCTTGGCCATGTGCAGAATCTGTTCCAGGGGCTTGCGGGGGACGATGACGCCATTGCTCAGGCTTGCGCCTTCTTGCTCGATGGCGGCACGGCCCAGACGGTGACCGTCGGTTGCAATCATGGAGACCTTGCCGTCGCCCGCTTCTAAGAAGATGCCGTTCAGGCTTAAGCGGGTGGAGTCGGTAGAGGTGGCGAACTTGGTCTTTTCGACCAGGAATTCCAGTTCGCTCTTGGCAAAGTTCAGAGTTTCGCCTTCGTTCACTTCGGGGAACGGCGGGAAATCACTGGCGTCGAAACCGGTAATGCTTGCCTGGCCCTTTTCGCTCCAGCGGATCTTGGCGAGGTAGTTTTCCACATCTACGCTTACGGTAGTGATGCTCGGATCTACGAGGCTCTTCACCAGTTCCAGAAGCTTGCGGGCGTTGATGACCACGGAACCGTCGCGTTCACCTTCGACTTCTACCTTGACCCTGATGCCCAGGTCCAGATCCGTCGCGCTCACTTCGAGGACATTGCCTTCGAGCCTGAGGGCGAAGTTGTTGAGAATCTGGATAGTGGACTTGTTCGGCACCGCGTTGACGGCGGCGCTAAGAGCGTCCAGGAATACAGCTTTTTGGATTTGGAATTTCATAGATTAGGCACCCCTTTGAATGATAGTCGTTCCGACGAAAAATACTACAGCGATTACGGCCAGGGCCACGATGACCCACTTGTTCATGGAATTGGACTTTTTAGGCGTGAAATTCTTTGCATCCTGCATTGCACGCCTACGATCTCTCCGGCTCATAAAAAATCTCCATTGTTTTATGGAGTAAAAACTACTATTTTAAGAGTGAAAAAAGGAACGCTTATGGATAAAACAGTGCTAAATAAGCTGAAAAACCATGCCATGGGGTTTGCCTCTGCGACCCTGGTCCGTGTTGAACTGGCAACCGAAGAAAGCCGACTCAAGACCAAGTTCCAGGCCCTGGGGCAAAAGCTCTACGGAGCCGTGCAAGACGACCTTCTGAAGGCCATCAAGGACGACCCGTCGGTGGTGGAAATTATCGGCGGCATCGAAGAAAGCCAGAAAAAGATTGCCGAACTGGAAAAGAAGCTTTCCAAGGAATCTGTGGGGAAGAGTGAAAAAGCTTGAGGTTCATGTTTTCCCGAGCAAGACCTCGGCGCCCAAGAACTACAAGATTTCCCTGACCAGGGTGATCGTGATGGTGGTTCTCCTGGCTTGCGCCATTCTCGGGTTCGTGCTGTTCTCGCCCCAGAAGATTGTGGCGAACCTCTCCGACGGAAACGTGCTTTCGGTGTACCGCCAGAACATGGCCATCAAGAAGGAGATTAAGGATATCCGCCAGTCGGTGGACGAGTCCATCCTCAAGGCCGAAGAGACCCGGCTCTTGCGGGACAGCACCGTAAGCCTCAGCGGGCTCGGGTTCACCCTGGAAGAATCCGGCCGGGACATGCGTTCGGGTAGCGAACGCAAGAGCCTTGCCGAAATCGAGAAGACCTTCAGGCGCTTGCTTGCCCGGCTGGAGCAGGATTCTGTAACGGCGGCTATGGTGCCTGTGCTGCACCCCTTCAAGAACAGCCACGCCGTCAAGAACCGTTTCGAAATGATTTACGACCATTTTACCGAGCAGGAACTGCCCCATCGGGGCATTGATTACGTGGCTGCCGTGGGCGATACCGTAGTGGCCACCGGTGCGGGCGTCGTCTCCGAGGTCCGCAACCATCGCGGGTTCGGGCTTTCCATGAAGATTGAGCACATGCCAGGCATCAAGACGTTCTATGCCCACCTGGGGCAGGCCCTGGTGCAGCCGGGCATGCGCGTTCGGCGCGGGCAGCCCATCGCCATCATCGGCGAGAGCGGCACGGAGTCCAGCGTGGCGCTCCATTACGAAATCCGCTTGGACGGCACTCCCATAAACCCGGAGGACTACTTCATAACGAAACAGTGAGACGGGTCCGCGCACACCTCATATCCCTTGTCCTTAAAAACCTCTAGCGGATCCTCGCCTCCGCGAGGATGACCTCTCTTGAGACCAACTGTCCTAACCACTAATCACCTATACCTCTTGTAACCAGCGGCCCTAATACCTACAACCTACTACCTAACACCTATCATGACTCCTTTCGAACAGAACATCATCGCCCTCGTGTGGGATTGTGACAAGACCCTCATCAGCAGCTATATGCAAGAGCCGCTGTTCCGCCATTACAACGTGGATGGCGGCAAGTTCTGGCGGGAGGTGAACGCCCTCCGTGAATACTACGGCCGTAGCGGCGTGCACGTGAATCCGGATACCAGTTACCTGAACCATGTGCTGACCTACGTGAAGCAGGGGCTGTTCAAGGGCCTTTCGAACAAACTATTGCGCCGGTTTGGGAGTGAGCTTGTGTTCTATCCGGGGCTTCCGGAATTTTTCGGGAACATCAAGGGGCTGGTGGAATCGGACCCGAAATACAAGGCCTTCGATATCAAGCTGGAGCATTACGTGGTGAGCACGGGTTTTGCGGAAACTATTCGGGGGAGCGCCATCGCGCCCTTTGTAGATGGAATTTTCGGATGTGAATTTATCGAGACGCCGGCTCTCCCCGGTTTTGATACGGATGCGTCAAAGACTGGTACCGCTCCTGCCGAAGGAGAAATCAGCCAGGTGGCCTGCGCCCTGGACAATACTTCCAAGACCCGTTACCTTTTTGAAATCAACAAGGGGAGCAACAAATATCCCGACGATATCGATGTGAATTCCACCATCGCCCGGGGCGACCGTCGCGTGCCCTTCGAGAACATGCTCTACATTGCCGACGGGCCTTCGGATGTGCCCGCTTTCAGCATCTTGAATTACAATGGCGGCTCTACCTTTGCGGTTTACCCGAAAGGGGACGTGAAGGCTTTCCGCCAGGTGGAAAAGATGCGCCAGGACAGCCGCGTGCAGATGTTTGGGGAGGCGGACTATACCGAAGGTTCACAGTCGTGGCTGTGGCTTACCGAAAAGGTCCGTTCCATTGCCGACAAGATTGTGGAGTCCAAGCAGGCGGCCATCAAGAACAGCGTCAGCGCCCCTCCGGGCCATTTGAGCTAGAATCTAGCCCCTAGATCCTAGCCCCTAAATTCTATTCCTCTCGCACCAGGCGTCCTTTCAGGTCGAAAAATTTCTTGTTCCGTGAGTTGATTCTTGAGCGGTTCACGGAGCTTGTTTTTTTACGGATCGCCTGGGATCCTTCTTGGTTAACGATTTCCGACGAACTAGAGCTTAGAGTTTCATTTTCTTTGTGATTATCTAATTCCGATGAACTGGAGCTATGTTCTTCGGGGTTTTCTATTTCGGCGTTGTTTTTCGGGGCGGGCTCGTTGTAGAGTGCCAGAATTTCGCTTTCGGAAAGGGCACGGCTGTAGATTCTCAGGTCGTCGATGCAACCCTGGAAATAGCTCCACTTGGAGCGGGTCCCGAGCCTGAGGGGAGCCGTTCCGTTTTGGACTTGCACGCCGTAGGTCTTGTCGTATAAATCGTCCTGGTCTTTCTGGATACCGTTTTTGAACAAAGTAATCTTGTTGGATTCTATGTCGTAGCGTGCCACAAAATGGATCCATTCTTTTTTTTGGATTTCTTCTTGCACGTAGCTTCCGGAACCGAGGCCGCCTTCTAGATTGAAAGCGTAGGCGGACATCCTGTTTGGCCTGTTTTCTTGGCCTTGGGCAAGGTCCTTGTTGTACATGCGGAATACCCATTCATGCTGGTGGGGCTCCCCTTTGCCCATCCAGTGCACGTAGCCGCCGGCTTCGGCATTCTGGAAGTTCAGCACTTCGGGGCTTACCCACACCGAAACCGTCAGGGCGCCTGTGGTGGAAATGCTGAAAACGTCGTTGTCCGGAATTTCCAGGTAGGCCCCGTTGCCGTCGAAGGCGACGCAGGAATTCTCGTTGCCGAATCGGTCTGCGGCAAATGTGGCTCCGTGGTTTTCGGCAGTGGCGATTTCTGTGCCGGCACTGTTTTCAAAAGAGCCGTTGAAGGGGTAATACGCCACAAGCCCTTCGGAAGGGAATGCGGTGGATTCCGCGGCAGCAACTGCAGCGGCAATCGTCGTTGCTAGGCAAAGGACTTTACGGAACATTGCTAAAGGTTTTGTCTCCAGGAATGAATATAACATTTTTTGAAATTTGACGGTAGGTCCAGTTGTTTCGGGTTTTAGGGGTGAAACCCCTAGGAGAGGGGGTAGCCCCGGAACAAGTTCGGGGCGAGGGGGAGGCTTCCCCCTTCCTAAAATACCCGTTTTTGCCCTGCAATCCCTATCCCCTAACCCCTAGATCCTAATCTCTTATTATATATTTAAAGTCCCTAGACCTCGTTTTGGCGGGCGGGCGGTACTTTCCGTCAAGAAACCGGCGGGGTTCGGAGGCGTTCCATACTTTTGGAGGGCCTTTTAGGGGTTTGTCTAATCGATTTTGCTTTACTTTTAGGAGTTTTATGGCAAATAAGTGTAAGCGCGGAATCCTGATTAGCAAGACACCTTACGAGAAGCGCATCGCCATCATGGAAGACGGCGAACTTGCGGAATTGGTCGTGGAAAGCGTGTCTTCTACCAGGGTCCTGGGCAATATATATAAGGGTGTCGTTCAAAAGGTGCTTCCCGCCTTGAAGGCCGCGTTTATCGATATCGGTCTGGAAAAAGCGGGGTTCCTGCACCAGGACGACGCCATGGACAGGAACGAGCTGTTGCGCCGGGAATACGGCGACGACGGTGACGAGGAAGGCGCTTCCAAGGAAATTTCCATCGACGAGATTCTCCAGGAAGGCCAGGAAATTATGGTCCAGGTGGTGAAGGAACCTATCAGCACCAAGGGTGCCCGTCTGACGACTCATCTGAGTTTTGCAGGCCGGTTCCTGGTGTGCATGCCGGGTACCAACTTCGTGGGCGTGTCCAAGCGCGAGCGCGACCATGCCAAGCGCCGGGAATTCCAGAAGGTGGTCCGCCGCCTGAAGGCCCGCGACGTGGGCTATATCGTGCGCACCAACGGGCTGAACGAGTCCGAATTCGAAATCCAGAAGCAGATGCGTGAACTGGAGAGCAAGTGGGAACAGACGAAGTACAACTTCGAGACCATGCCCGCCGAGACCTGCATCTACGAGGAGTCGGATTCTATCGAGCAGACGGTCCGCGAATACTTTGGCGAGAACACGGACTACGTGTACATCGACAACCGGGACGAATATTTTGCCCTTCGCGACTACCTGAAGGTACTGTCTCCGGACAAGCTGGACAAGGTGAAGCTCTGGAGCAGTAACGAGAGCCTGTTCGAGTACTTCAAGATTGAAAACGATTACGCCCGCTCCCTGCAGCGCCAGGTACCGCTCCCCCGCGGAGGAAACCTGGTCATCGAGCAGACCGAGGCCCTGGTGTCCATCGACGTGAATACCGGTCCCAAGGTCCACGGCAAGGACCAGAGCAAGATCATCCTCGAGACCAACATCGACGCCTGCCACGAGATTGCGAAGCAGCTCAGGCTTCGCGACGTGGGCGGTCTTATCATCATCGACTTTATCGACATGGAGACCGACGAGGACCGTGAAAAGGTTTACCAGGAATTCCGCAAGGCGATCCGCCGGGACAAGGCGCCTATCAGCCCCGCTCCCATCAGCCAGTTCGGCCTGATGGAAGTGACCCGCAAGCGCGTGCGCATGAACCTGATGACCGAGAAGACGGAAATCTGCCCGGTGTGCCACGGCGGTGGCCGCATTGCCACGCTGGAATCTACCTTGGGCATGATCGACCGCTGGATGGCCCGCGCCCACGGCAAGGGAAAACTGAAGGAAGTGACCTTGGTGGTGAGCAGCCCCCTGGTGGACGTGTTCTGCAAGGACATGGCCCGTATGTTCCACTATCTGGAATACAAGCACAGCATGAAAATCGACCTGGTGGAAGACGAACATGCCCATGTGAACCAGTTCTGGATGTACGACAAGGCGGGCGAGGATATTACGGACCTTTACAATTTCGCGTAAGGTCTTTGGCGCCTGCTCGACGATTGCGTAAGTCGCCGCCGGGTGCCGCCTCGAAACTGTGAATATGAGCCTTGCGGCTTTGCCGCAGGGCTTTTTTTATCTTAATTTTTAGGGGTTCAATTTTAAGGGCGCCCATTGGCGCCGAAAAACGGAGATTGTTATGAATAGAGTAATTCTGGTTGCCGCTGCCGCCGCTGAGATGGCAGCGAAGGTAAAAGAAGTTGTGGACGCCGCCGCTGCCGCAGGCGTCAAGACCGCTGTGTACAAGCCCTGCGCAAATGGTGCCGAGGCGGCGGCGGAACTGAAGGAACACCGTTCCGCCGTGCTGATGGAGAAGATTGCCGCCGACTTCTTGCAGAAGGACTTTGCCTCTGTAGATACCGTGGTGGTGGAAGGTGCACAAGGCATGAACGACGTGCTGGCCCACAAGTTCAACGACGACCTCGCCACCGCCCTGGACGCGAAGGTCTATTGCAATGGCGAAGATGCCGATCTGTTCTGCTCGAATCGCATCATGCATTGCCCCAAGTGCCTCGCGAAGGAATTTGCCGCCCCCGCTGCTGAACGCAAGACCAGCCAGGCCATGTTTCGTGCAGGCTTGCTCCTGAAGGCGTCGAAGGCGAAGAAGCGCATTGTGCTGCCCGAAGGTTCTGAACCCCGCACCGTGCAGGCCGCGAAGCTGGTCATTGACCGCAAGATTGCAGTGCCCGTGCTGGTGGGCAAGAAGGACGAGATTTTCAAGGTGGCCAAGGAACAAGGAGTTTCCCTCCCTGCCGATATCGAGATTATCGAACCGACGGCTGAACTTGCCGAAAAGTACGTGCCCACCCTTGTGGAACTCCGCAAGTCCAAGGGCATGACCGAAGAACAGGCCCGTGCGGCCCTCGCCGACAACGTGATGCTTGCCACCATGATGCTCAAGATGGGCGAAGTGGACGGTCTCGTTTCCGGAGCCGTTCATTCTACTGCAGACACGCTCCGCCCTGCCCTGCAGGTTATCAAGTGCGCTCCCGGCGTCAAGTCCGTAAGCTCCGTGTTCTTTATGTGCATGCCCGGCAAGACCTACATCTACGGTGACTGCGCGATTAATCTGAACCCCACCGCCGAAGAGCTTGCTGGCATTGCCATGCAGTGCGACGACACCGCCAAGGCCTTCGGGCTGCCCAGCCGTGTGGCTATGCTGAGCTACAGCACCATGAACAGCGGCAAGGGTCCGGACGCCGACTTGGTGCGCGAAGCTACCAAGTTGGTCAAGGAAGCCCGCCCCGAGATGCTGGTGGATGGCCCGCTGCAGTACGATGCCGCTACCGTCGAAAGCGTCGGCTCTCTGAAGGCCCCCGGAAGTTCTGTGGCCGGCAAGGCCACCGTGTTCGTGTTCCCGAGCCTTTCTGCCGGTAACATCGGCTACAAGGCCGTGCAGCGTAGCGCCCACGGCACTATCGCCATTGGTCCTATGCTCCAGGGTCTTGCCAAGCCGGTGAACGACCTCTCCCGTGGCGCCCTGGTAGAAGACATCGTTTATACCATTGCGCTGACGGCTGTTCAGGCGGGATAATAATAATAAGGAAGGGCTCGGCCCTCCCTAACAGTCCATATTCGACCGTTCGCGCTAGACTCTGGCAAACAAGTACAGGGCTGGCGCTCACTTTCGCCACCGCCCCAGTTTGATAACTGGGGCTTTGTGGCTCACAGAAGACCGTTCGCACTGTTTTATTCTAAACTTAAAAGCACCGTGTTTGCGGTGCTTTTCTCGTTTATTTCTTCCCGACTTTCGCGTTCAGTTTTTTTTGGACTTCTTTCAGGTGCCAGCGACCGCGTTTGTCTTCAAGTAAGTAGTCTGTACGCACACCACGGGCAAGCCCCTTGTCGATATACTTTTGGGACTCGTCGTATTTTTTTGCGTCCAGGTAATATTCTGCAAGGAAAAAGTAATTGTAGATGTCTTTCGGGTCGTCTTTTAGCGCCATCTTCAGATACTTCTCGGCAAGTTCCTTGTCTGGCCACGAAAGGATAAGGGGAATGTGGGGGAGTAGCTGGTGGGCGCGTCCGAGGACTTGATAATTTCCCGTAGCGGTGGCAACATCGCGAACTTTTGCTGCGACTCCGTCTTTCACTGCGGCAAGCGGGTTTTTCTCTGCTCCCCACATAGAGACGGACGCCGCATAGATATGGGCGATTTCACGATTTTTCGGATAACGGTTATAGGCCTTTTCACTGAGGTCTTTTAGGCTGTCGAGCTTGGCCTTGCGTTTGTTTTTTTCGAAGGGTACAAAACGGAAGGCAAAGTAGACGCTCTTGACCAAACCTTCGGTTGCTTTTTCTGCTACGGTGGAATCCTTTTGCGCCCGTTTGTAGGCGGCAATCATCAGGTCTGCGTTCTTCTTGTCGGCCTTGTCACCGTTGGCGCGTTCTGCTCGGGCTTTGTAGCAGGAATCCGCAAATGCCAAATCAGAATTTGCAAAACAGCAAATGGCCCCAAGCAGGACGACTGTAAAGAACCTGGTTACGGAACACGGCATGCTTTTCCCTCGGGCCTGGATCCTTCACTCCATGCCTCACGGCATTTCATTCAGGATGACGCGACGCGTCACTTCCTTCCCTTGCCTTTTCCGGAGAAGTAGTCCTGCTGACGGGTGGCTCCAAGAACGGCGTGCCATAGCGTTCCGTTGGGATTGATTTTCTTGCGTTCGTTGACGGCATATTCTATAGGCACGTGGCTGAACTGTTCGTTCATGCTGCCCACCACCATGTCGGTCTTGCCCGCCATGCCTGCGTGCACAGCACTTTCGGCCAGCTGGAAACAGAAGATGGCGTCGGTTCCTTTGGCGGGAATGCTACGAACCATGTAGCTCGGGTCAAAGTACTTGATGTTGACTTCTTTGCCCACTTTATCGAAATGGTTCTTGATTTCTCGGGTCAGGAATTCACCGATGTCGTTTTTCAACACATTGCCGCTGGCGTCCTTGCGTTCCGGCAAGCCCTTGAACAGCTCCTGTCCGGCGCCTTCGGCCACGGCGATGACGGCATGGGTCTTGCCGCTGCTGTAGCGGCTTTCGAGAGCCTTGAAAAGTCCGTTTTCGCCTTCCAGCGTGAAGGGTACTTCGGGAATGAGGCAGAAGTTCACCACCGTGGTGGCGAGAGCCGCGTAGGCGGCAATAAATCCGGAGTCGCGACCCATGAGCTTTACCAGGCCAAGTCCGTTGAAAGCCCCGTTGGCTTCGTTGTGGGCGCTGGTAATGACGTCCGTGGCACTGAGCACAGCCGTCTCGAAACCGAAGGTGCGGTCGATCAGGTTCAGGTCATTGTCGATGGTTTTCGGGATGCCGATGACAGAAATGGGCTGGCGACGCTTCTTGACTTCTTCGGCAATGGCGTGTGCCCCCCGGAGGGTTCCGTCACCGCCGATACAGAAAAGCACATTGATGTTCAGTCGCATGAGGGTATCCACCATCACGGAGGGTTCCTGCATGCCGCGGGAGCTCCCCAGGATAGTGCCGCCGTCATCCTGGATGGCATCTACCACGTCGGGGTTCAGCATGATAGGCGGGTAGCCGTAGGCCGGGTTCAGCCCGCGGTAACCGTAGGGGATGCCAAAAATGTTTCGCACTCCGTAGTCAAACCACAACACTTGTACCAGGCCCTTGATGACGTTGTTGAGGCCGGGGCAAAGTCCGCCGCAGGTCACAATGCCTGCACGTGTCCAGGCGGGGTCGTGGAAAATCGTTTCTCGGGGGCCTGCCGCCTCGAGGGAGGGAATCGCCTTCCCGTTATCGATAAACTTTTTGATACGGTTCACGTCGGTGGTGAGGCTGATACGGTCGCCGTCAGAGACGAACGGCACGCCTTTCATGGGGGATTTCAGGGTTCCCGTTCCCACTGTTTCGATGGAGAGGTCGTATTGTTCAGGATTGTTGAGAATATCTTCTTGCGTCATGCCTTAAAAATACAAAAAAGAACCCCGACCAGATTGGATATGACTTTTTTAGGCCGTCAAGCACCGACACCTTAATCGGATCCTCGCCTTCGCGAGGATGACAATCCTAGCCCCTAAATCCTAGATCCTATCCCCTATCCTCAAATTTCCAGCGGTGGGAAATGGATCTTGGTGCGGAGTCCCGGGTTCGCGTTTTCCATCTCGATTTTCATGTTGGTAAGGGTGCAGAGTTTTTTCACCATAGAAAGGCCGATTCCCGTTCCACTTGTGCGGCGGGTCATTTCGTTTTCGACGCGGTAGAACTCCTGGAACACCTTTTTCATTTCGGCGGGCGGAATGCCCGGACCGTAGTCGCGCACCGCCAGGTACACGTCGGTATCCTTGATGCGGAGTTCGATGACAATCATCTTGTAATCCGCATCCTTGGAGAACTTCAACGAGTTGTCCACCAGGTTCATCAAGATCTGCATGATGGCGTCCCGGTCCATCATCAGGGTGATGTCCCGAACATCGGTGTCCGAAGAAACGGTGAGCTCGAAACCGTGCTTTTCTACGTTCTTGCTGTAGGTGGCCACAAAGTCGTCCAGCACAGCCTTGGGCCTGTCCTTAGCGAGCTGCACATTCCAACGGTCTCCATCCAGTTTGGACAAATTAAGAACATTCTGGATTAGGCGCGTAAGTCTGTCCGCCTCGCTAGCAATCTGGTTGTAGTACTTCTGCTTTTTCTCTTCGTTTGCCACCCAGGAGTTCTGCAACAGCTCGGCGTACATGCGGATAGACGTCAAAGGAGTTTTCAACTCATGACTCACTGCAGAAATAAAGTCCTGCCTTTTCTTGGCCAGGTTCAGTTCGCTTCGGGTCAGGCGGTAGATGGCCACGAGACCGCCGCCCAAGATGATAAGCACCACGGCCCCAAGAAAAATCAAGAAAGAGCTTCCCCTGGAATCGTCCCTGTTTTTCATGCTCATGACCAAGGAAATTTTGTTGAGGGGAGGTATCAGTTTGGTGGAGAAAATTTCTTGGGATTCGTCATGGGAGCCAAAAGAAAGTAATGTTCGCGGCCCGTCCTTGAATTCCAGCACCAAGTCTTTTTCGAGGGGGTAGAACTGGGTCTCGTTCTTGACCAGGCTATTTAGGTAGACTTTGGTGTCAACGATGTAGCCCTGGATATAGAGTTCGCTGCCCCTGGTCACGTTACGGAAAAAGACGATATAGTCGCTGTTGACTTTCGCCATAAAGGGTTCGATTTCCACTTCGAAATTGTAATTCACCGTAGAGGTAGTCAGACTGTCCATGTCCTGGGATTCTGCATCGAACGCGATGTTTTCTTTTTCCGACGTGGTTTCAAACCGGTGGGGCCTAGCGGTTTCTTCTTTTTCGCTGTGGCCTAGTTTGGGGTCTTGCTTGTAGATGTGGTCAATGACCTTTTCCACGGAATCTCTAGGCTGGGCCATAGCTTCAATACCGCGGTTTTCAATATTTAACTCGTCCAGAATGTTCTTGATTTTATTGCGGACTTCTTCACGGCGTAACCGTTCGCTTTGGGGAATTTGCTCCAAAAGAATTTCGCCGAAACGGCCTTCGGGCAAGAACGGCGTGCGGAGCGTGTTGTCTGGAGTGAGCTGGAAATGCCCCACAAGGCCCGCATATTGGCTGGTGACGGGGTAATCCACCAGTTCGGAGAGGGTGTTTTCTTCGCCACCGATGACCTGCACGGTTCGAATGAACCCGTATTCGGAGTAGGAACGTTTTTCTTCGACTGCCAGGTCGCGGGCAAGCCTCTGGTTTAATGTGTTGGCCACGAACATGGCGTGTCCCGTGTAGAGTGAATTTGTACCCAGCTGCAACTGAGAATACGCCTGGTAAAGAAGAATTACCAGGGGTATCGTGATGACAACAAAGATGGAGGCGAAGATTACGTGGACTTTGTGCATTCAGGCGTAGAACACATCTGGTAGCCTTCCCCGCGGAACGTTACCAGGAACTTCGGGTGGGAAGGGTCGTCTTCGATTTTCTTGCGGAGCTTGGTGATGTGGATATCTACGGTACGGGTATCTACGGAATCGGCGTTCTCATAGCCCCAGACCTTGCGCAGCAGTTCGGAACGGGGAACGGCGTGATCGCGGTTGGTCCACAGGTATTCCAGAATTTCCACTTCTTTACGGGTGAAGGCGATTTCTTCGGTGCCACGGGTACCGCGGTATTCGCGGAAATCGATCTTCAGGTTGCCGGCTACCAACTTGCCTTCGTTTTCGGCGCTCTGGCGGCTGCGGCGCAGCACTGCCTCGATACGGGCCAGCAGCATGGGCACAGAGAAGGGCTTGGGAATATAGTCGTCGGCACCGTACTTGAGGCCGTTGATGATGTCTTCGTCGGAATTCTTGGCCGATAGGATGATGATGGGCGTGCTCCTGTCCTTTTCGCGAATCCTGTCGCAAACGGTAAAGCCGTCTATGCCAGGCAGCATCAGGTCCAGAAGGATTAGTCCGTACTGGCCGGTCAAGGCTTCGGCAAGGCCTGTTTCGCCATCGGCGCAGTGCTTCACGTTGTAGCCGTTCAGTTCGCAAAGGTCTACAAGACCCTCGGCGATGGCAATTTCGTCTTCGATAATGAGAATGCTTGTGTTGCTAGAGTTCTGGCTCATCTTGTTTCCTTTCAATTCAAATTCTAGAGGGCGAATCCACCACCCACTTCGAGAGTCATGTTGCCGGCATCGACTTCCTTGGGATAGTCTCCGCCAAAGTAGTACTTGAAGTTGCAGTAGGCGGCAATGGGAATGATGGGGAGCTTGGCACGGACACCCACCAGGGCATGACCGCCGATGCTGGTTTTCAGACCTTCATCCATGGCCTTGTCCTGCACCTTCTGCTTGAGTGTCTGACCGAGGGCTTCAAGTTCCTGGACTTTCTGCTGCAGGGCTTCGGGGTCAAGACCTTCCTTGTTGGCGGCACTCTTGATCATTTCGGAAATAGCGGGGTCGTCAATGATACCCTGCACAAAGCTCTGGTTCAGCACGAAGGTGTTCAGGTGGTAGGTCACGCCACCGCCAATGTAGGGACGGATGACGGGGATAAAAGTCAGCGGATAGGTGATGGACACGTCCAGGCCGCTAGCCACGAACTTGGGGTTGGCCTTGCCGAAAGGAGTGCCTGCCAGTTCAATTTCCAGCGGGAGCGGTTCGGCAACGCCGTCTACGTAAAGTGCCGCGTCATAAGAACCGAACTGGATATTGTAGGTGGCTTCGATGTCGATGATGGGCAAAATGTCAATCCACAGCTTAAAGCCGAAGCCCTGCATGGTGCCGTCGAAACCTTCGTGACCGAACTGGATGCCTTCAGTTACGGGAAGTACTGGACCAGCCTTCATCTTGGTGCCGAATCCGGGGGCGTAGTGGCCACCGATACCGATGATAGCGAAGGACTGGGTGGCGAGCAGGGCCGCCGCTGCAAGAATGACTTTGAAATTCATAGTGATTCCTCGTTGAAGCTTTACAATGAAACAATATAAATTTTTGTCGGGCGTGCAGGTTGAAACAAACGAAAAAGCCCGCATTTTGCGGACTTTTCATCGGCGGTTTGCACTTGTGCGGTCCCGCTACTTGATGGCCGGAACGATCAGTAGCACTTTCTGGCCCTTACGCACCGCAATCCGGTCGAACTTGTACACGCCAACGGTCTCTCCGTGGGGGCCTATGGCCGCCACATTCACGTCATGACTACCCGGCTCTACCGGTATGCGGGTCATGTGGAAGGAATTAGGCAGGAACAGCCCCACACGCAGGTCGGCCTGTTCCAGCTGGGTCTGGCCTACATCTACGGCGATGTTTTTCAGCAGGTCAAAGATGCCGTTGCCGGTGTTGGTGGCCTCCTTGGCCTTCTGGGCGGCAATAGTCCGCAGAATCACGCGGACCGCCGTGCGGGTGATGACGGTGTTCCGCTCGTCGTCCATGTTCTGCCGCAGTTCCTGGTCCACGTCCATGACCTTCTCGGGCTTGATGCGGGTCTTGCCGTCAAGCGATACTTCGAACTGGTTTACGCGGCTCTTGTATTTGCGGACTTCGGGCAGGGCAAACCCGATGTGGAAGGTTCCACTTCCGGCGCCGGGCACGGGAGGCGCCACCAGCGTAAACGACATCTGCCTGCCGGTCTCGCCGTCCTTGTAGTAGAGGTTCATGGCGCCTGCGCTCACGAAGGTCCCTGACAGGTACATCTCGCCGAGGATGGGGCTATGACCCGCATAGCCCAGCACGATGATTTCTTGCCCCTGCTCGTGTACGGCAGTGGCCTTGGGCGTAGCGGCGAGTTCCGGCTTTTTCAATGCACGGATCTCGTCTTCCCTTTCGGCACGGCGCAGGCTTTCGGTAGCAAACTCGAAGAACTCCTTCGGGAGCCCCATCTTGCCTTCGTCGTAGGCCTTGATGGCCTTCACATAGGCGATGGCCGCCTCGTCGTTGTCGCCGTCCAGCTCATAGACCAGGGCTTGCAAATAACGCAGGTAGCCGTTGTCGTTTACTTTGTCCTTATCTTTCTGGTACAAGGCGTTCATGGCAATTTGGGAACGCTTGACTTCTACCAAGGCGCCGTCGATATCCATCTTGGCCAGGTAGTTCAGAATCTGATATTGATACAGGGTCAAGAGTTCGAAGGGCCTTGCACGGTAGGGGCGGGTGTTGTCGTTTGTGAGAACCGCCGCCGCCTCGTTGGTCACGGACTTGGTGTAAAGATCCTCGTAGATTTTTTCGGCCTGGGCCAGGTTCTTGATACTTTCGTCAAAGTTACGGTTGTAATGATGGAGGATTCCCAGGTCGTAGTAGTACAGGAACTCGCTGTTGCTTCCGTAAAGGTCGTCCTTCTCCTTTTTCACCTCGGCGATGGTGGCCTCGAAGCCTTCCTTTTCCAGCGTCGGGGCAAGAGTCTCGTAACGCGTCATGGACTTGTTGGCACATGACGTCAAAAGAATCACGGCAAAAAGAAGAAGGAATAAACGTTTCATAGGAATGAGGTCAATGAATAAGAGGTGTTAGGTATTAGGTGTTAGGTTTTAGGTTAAATAGTCATGCGCTTTGCGCATATACCAATTATGCGGCGTAGCCGCGATTATTTCCCTACAACCTATAACCTACAACCTAAATCCTACTACATCTTCACGCTGTCTTTGGACACGAACTTCTTGATTTTCTTGTCGCCTACCCAGACCTTGCGGTGGCTCTGGATGTCGGTGAGTTCCAGGTCCACCTGGTAGTAGATGACCTGCTCGCCGCCTTCCTGGTCCACGATGGAATTGAGCGTTCCGGTGAGCATCAGGTCGGCGCCGATTTCCTGGCCAGCGTCCTTGCGGGTCTCTTCGGTGGCGTTGCCGGCCTGGCTCGCCAGTTCGTTACGCAGTTCGGCGCGTTCTTCGGCGTTGGCCACAAAGTCGGCCTTGCCCGAATTGATGAGGGCGCGTTCCATGTCCTTCACGAAGGTTTCCACGTTGATGTGTTCGTGGCTCTTGTTGCGGATCTTGCCGATGACCACCGTCGGAACGATTCCGTTCTTCTGCTGGATCATGGTCTGGTACCAGGGGCGGTTCAGGCAGTCGGTAATCATCTCGTCGGCCACCAGGCGGGAGTCGGTGTCGTTCCATGCGCCGGAAAGGTCGGTGACGGAGTTTTCGTCGATACGGGTGACCTTCTTGCCACCGGAGCAGCCCATGAGGGCGGCGAGACTTGCGCAAAGGCAGAGTGTCAAAATCTTGGACATGGTTTTCTCCTGTTTTCAGGTTTAAAGTTTACAAAGGTTAATATAGCTAATTGATTTGCCAAATCGAACAAAAAACCCCGGCCAGGCCGGGGAATCTTGAATCCGCGCTAGGCGCGGGACGACACTTGGACAGTCGCGGCGTTTGCGTTGCGAGAATTATCTCTTGTACTTCTTGCCCTTGGAAGCGTCCAGGGTGACTTCGGCGGTTTCTTCGCCACGGACGGTCACCAGTTCTTCGGCAGAGCGGCCGTTGCTGCATTCGGCACGGACAACGTGGTCGCCGGCGTCGAGGCTCGTGATGGTGAGGGCGGCGCCGTCGGTCTTGTCGGCGTTGTCGCCGTCAACGTAGATGAGGCACTTGCCGGGGATGGTGGTCACCTTGATGTTGCCCTTGGGAATCTTGGTGCCGAAGTCAAACTTGTTGCGCTTGTCGTTGCCGGGCCACACGTTCACGCGCTGGTTCACCAGTTCGAAACCCTGGTCGATGACCACCAGGGTCTGGCGGCCGGACTGGACGGACTGGTTTTCAATGGGGCTCTTGCCCAGAAGTTCGCCGCCCAGGTAAACGTCACTGTTAGGCGGGTTGGTAATGATGGTCACGGTGGCAGCCTTGCCACGGGGAGGTGGATCGTCGTCGGCGACGGCGGAGGTGAAAAGGAATGCGACCATCAAGGCCAGAATGTACAGTTTCTTCATGGATTACTCCTGTTTGTTTATATAAAACTTTGTTTTCTCTGTGAATATAAATTTTTTTCTGCCAGAAAAACGGAAAAATGCCAAAAAAGCCCGAAAAGGCATAGCAAACAGCCCCAAATGTCATTGAGAATTACAATCAAGCGGCAATTGTCGCGGCTTTCGGTTTACGCTTTTTTCTGAACTCCGAATTCCGAACTCCGAATTCTGAATTTTTTCTACATTCTCACCCATGAAAGCCCTCTACCAGAAAATCCGAGTCTTTGACGGGAAAAGTTACGGCCTGTACCGCTCCCTCGCCGACAAGGCCTGGGATTTCGGCGACTTTACGCTGGAGTTTCTGCACGTGCAGGGCGACCCCTTTGCGCCGGCATCGCGGATTCTGGTGACCGCCCCCTTGCAGACCCTCGGTTACGGCGGGGAGTGGAGCGGCTCCTTCGAGCGGCGCCTGGCCATTTCGGACTATTTGCTCCGCAGGCTCAGCAAGAACGTGGCGGAGCGCTTTCCCGAGAAGAACGCCGCCATCGAGATGGAGGTTCCAGGTCCGGAAATGCTGGTGCGGAACGCCCTCTGGGTGGATAACGGCATGCTCCGGGCAAGCTTCGCGGTGCGGCTCCCCGGCGAGGGCCGCAAAATCCAGGCGGAACTGGCGGCAGAAATTTTGACCATGACGCTCCCAGATCTGCTTTCGGCAAGCCTTTACTGCACGCCCGAAATTCTTGCAGGCATAGAGGAAAGTTTCCAGGTGCTCGACACCCGTCGTGCCATCCTGGAGGAACTTCCCGGGCGGGGCCTTGTGGCCTTTGTGCCCGACGGTGCGGTGCTTCCCAGGGAGTCGGGCCTTTCGGAAAAGCCCCTTCCGGGAGCGGTTCCTTTCAAGTCGCCCGAAGAACTGGCGGTGACTTTCGACATTGGCGGAAAGAGCATTCGCGGTATGGGAATCCCGAAGGGCGTGACGGTCATAACCGGCGGCGCTTACCACGGAAAGTCCACCCTCCTCGACTCCCTGGTCCGTTCCGTCTATCCACACGTTCCGGGCGACGGCCGCGAAGGAATCGCGGTGGAAGAATCCGCGTTCCGTGTGGGCGTCGAAGACGGACGCTACGTGCGGGAGACGGACATTTCCGCCATGGTGCGGGACTTGCCCGGCGGTGTGTCCACCAAGAATTTCTCTACCGAAAAGGCTTCGGGTTCTACCAGCGAGGCGGCGAACCTGCTGGAGGCCATGGAGATGGGCTCTAAGACCTTCCTTATCGACGAGGATTCGTCGGCGGTGAATTTCCTCATTCGCGACCGGCGCGTGCGGGCCCTGCTGGGCGACGACCGGGAGCCCCTGATTCCCCTTACCGACCGTATCCGCACTTTCGTGGATATGGGCTTCAGCTTCATTCTGGTGGCCGGTGCCTGCGGAGACTTTTTGAGCCTTGCAGACAACATCGTGGTGATGGCGGAATACAAGGCAGAATGCGGGAATTCGAAGGCGCGTGAGCTTTTCGGCGCCTGCGATTTGGGTACGCAGGTCGTGCCTTCTGGAGATGGTGCGACAGGCGCCGTTACGCTCCCTGTTCCTCGGTCCTTCGCCGAATTCGTGAAGCCCCTCTTTCCCAAGGTCCGCCCCGCCTCTGCCGTAGAGCGCCAGGTGAAGGTCAAACTGAACGGCGACAGCCTGCTTCAGGTGGGCCTGCTTACGGCCGACGTTTCCAGGTGCGGCCTTCTGGTGGACAAGTTCCAAAGGCTTGGCGCCGGATACCTGGCGCTGAACCTGTGCCAGAATCCGGAAGATTCCGGCCTGCGGGAAATTGCAGACAAACTATGCGAAAAAATCCGCAACGTTGGGTTCCGCAATCTGCCTCAGGGCATGAGCCGCCCCATGAGCCTGCCCCGTGCTGTTGATGTGGCGGCGGTGCTGCTCAGGATGCGGTGATTGTAATCTGCCTAATTATGTGTATCCGTTGTTGAAAAAGGCAACGGTTGTTTGCAAAATGAGAGGCACTTGACTCACCCCCCTTGTTTTTTGCATTCGAGTTTGATATATTGTAAGCAGGACCCACTTGGGGGTGCCGCCCCGGCCTGGCCGGATTACCATATGGAATAAGCAAAAGAGGAACTATGGCTCGCGAAATTCGAGAGACCCCTATTTTGTTCGGTGAGGATGCTCGCCGGTTTTTAGCCCGTATGGAAGAGCGGCGCACCGAATCTCCGGAAGCTCGTGCCCGTCGTCTGCGGGATTATGAGTTCATGAAAAAGGCTTACGAACTTGGTATGCAAGAGAAGCGTGCCCGGGAAGCAGCCAACGGAGGTGTGGATCCATGGTTCAAGAAGGCATAGAAAAATACAGGTTTATACGTTTAAACGAGAACAACGTGGTTGAAAGCTTTGACTGCGGAGACCAGGACTTAAACGATTTCATTCTTAATAGGTCTGCGGCCTACCAGAAGTACTTGCTTTCCGTGAGCTATGCCTTTGCCAACCCAGACAACGGAAAAATTCTTGCCTATTGCAGCCTTGCAAACGACAAGGTGGCGGTAACAGATTTCAAGGACAAGACCGAATTCAACCGGTTCCGCAGACATCACGGTTTCCCAAATGCCAAGCGTTTGAAAAGTTACCCTGCGGTAAAACTTTGTCGTTTGGGAGTGGATACTTCCGCAAAGGGAAAACAAATCGGTACCAGGATTTTGAATTATATCAAATCCATGTACGCCATGGAAAACAAGGCCGGATGCCGATTCCTGACGGTGGATGCCTACCTAGGGGCGATTCCTTTCTACATCAAGAACGATTTCCAGTTCATGAATGCCGAAGACACGGACCCTCACACCCGCATGATGTATTTTGACCTGAAAGATATCGTGGACTAGGTTCTGCGTTTTTTCTCTATTACGCCAGTTCCTTCGCCAGCTGTTTCAGGGCGGCCAAGGATTCCGCAGAAAGTGAGCTCTTCACTGTCACCGTTGTTTCGCACAAGGTAACATTTTTCAGGGTCAAAAGGATTTCGGCCATCTTCTTGGCGGCCATGGGGGCCCAGGTACCGTTCTCCACGATTCCCACCTTACGGTTGCTGTAGTTCTTTGCCTTCAGGTGGTTCAAGAAATCTTCCATCACGGGGAAAAGTCCTGCGTCGTAGGTGGGAGCCATCACTACCATGCGGTCGTAGCGGAAGGCGTCTTCGATGACTTCGGCCATGTCGCTCCGGGCAAGGTCGGAGACTACGACCTTTGGCACTCCGGCACCTTCAAGCTCTTTCGCGAGAACCTGCGCCGCCTTGGCGGTGTGTCCGTAGATGGAGGCGTAGGCGACAAGCACGCCTTGGTCTTCGGGAGCGTAACTGCTCCAGGTGTTGTACTTGCCGATGTAGTACTCCAGGTTTTCTGCAAGGACGGGTCCGTGGAGCGGACAGATGGTCTTGACGCCCAGGGGCGCCACCTTCTTGAGTACCGCCTGCACCTGGTTTCCGTACTTGCCAACGATGTTAAAATAGTAACGCCTGGCTTCGCAGGCCCAGTCGTCGGGATCGGCGTCGTAGATGCCGAACTTGCCGAAGGCATCGGCGGAAAACAGCACCTTTTCGGTCTGCTCAAAGCTGAAAAGAACTTCGGGCCAGTGAACCATAGGAGCGCCGATGAACTGCAAGGTATGCTTGCCCAGGGCAAGGGTGTCGCCTTCCTTGACAGTAAGTTTTTTCACGTCGGCCGGGAGTTCCATGAACTGCGGGAGCAACGCAAACGCTTTGGCGCTTGCTACAAGAGTCGCATTGGGGTAGAGCGCCACGAACTGGGCGATTCCGCCGGCGTGGTCCGGTTCCAGGTGGTGGATAATCAGGTAGTCGGGTTTGCGCCCCGCAAGGGCCGCCTGCAAGCCCGCCATCCATTCCGTAACCTTGCGGCTATCTACCGTGTCGGTCACCGCAATCTTTTCGTCGTTGATTACAAAGGAGTTGTAGGCCATGCCCGCGGGCACCACGTACTGTCCTTCGAAAAGGTCGATGTCCGTGTCGTCTACGCCGATATACTTGATGGAATCGCTGAAATTTTTCATGTAATCCTCTTTTAAAGACAAATATAGAATGCCGCAATTGTTTTGTACAAAACGCCGCGGTTCCCCGACAAGGCCACCCGCCCCATCTACCTGTAGAAGTTCATGTTGAACCAAGCCTTTTTGCCGTCATCATACACGTAGATTCCACAGGCCAGCTTTGTGTATGCGGCGTTCCGCATGTTCAGGTAATGCCCAATGGCTGGGTAATCTTCGCTCTTGTCGGGGTCTTTCTCTCCACTGGTCACTAACGCCTTTTCGTCTTCCCACATCATCTTGATAAAGGACTGGACAGCGGATGAGGCATCCTTTTTCCAGGTGGTGGAAAAACGCGGTCCTGTGTTTTGTGCACCGATACCGCACATTCTTGAATTCGCATGGGCCTTGTCAACCTCCGCATCGGCCTTGGCTTGCTGCACGGTACACCACTGAACGCTATCGTCGGCAAAAACCAATGGTGCGACCCCTTCGGTAGCGCGGTACTCGTTGGCAAGTCTCAGGCATTCGTCCCTCCACCCTTCGTCAATGAAGGGCTGGGAACTTTCATATTCCTTGAGTGCCTCGGTCGCTGAGGCAACGCTGGTTGCCGAGGTTACGGCAGTTTGCTCGGACGAAGAACTGCTTCCGGTTTCCGTAGCAGACGATGTTTGTGCCGCATCCTGTGCACCACCTGCCGAAGAAGACGGCCTTACTGTCGAAGGAGTGCTATCGGAGTTTACCGAACTGCCAGACGATAGTTCAACGTCGGATAGCTCGTCGGGTTGCGCGTCGTCATCTGTTTCCGTATTTAGGGCGCCGCCAGAAGAAGCGCTCCTTGTCCACTCACCATTGTCACATGTATAGTATAGCCCCGTACTTAAAACGAGGACGGATTCACCCTGCAGCTCATTGCTGCAGGCTTCAAGGTCTGCTTCTGTATGTACCGACGTTGCCTGTGCGTTTGCCTTGGTAGACGAATCGTCGCAAGCGACGAACAAGCCTGCCGTTGCAAACGAAAGCATCAAAAATCCCAATCCCTTTTTCATCTTTATCCCTTGCCTTGAATAAGTCCGGCAGAATTAGTAGAAGTTGACATTAAACCAACCGGTAGTTCCGTCTTCGGATACCGCGATACCACAGGCGACCTTGGTGTAGTCACCCCGCATATTCTTGTAGTGCCCGATGTAGGGGTAATCTTCGTCTTTGTCCAAGTCCCGCTCCCCGCTCTCTACCAGTTTCTTTTCGCTCCACATCATGTCCAGATAGTACTTGGCCACGTCGGCAGCCTTGCGACCGTTGGCCATGGAGGCGTTGGGACCGGAATTCTGAGCCCATTCACCACATTCCTTGAAATGGCCGTGGGCCTTGTTAGACTTGAGGTCCGCGGCGGACTGCTCGTCGGCGCATTTCTGTTTTTCTTCGTCGGCAAGGGCGACGGGTTTAAGGTTTTCGGTGGCGCGGTACTCGTTGATAATCTCCAGGCACTGTTCGCGCCAGCCTGCTTCGTCCATGCCGGCGGTGACAGGTGTGCCGGAACTGGAATCATCGGAACAGCCCGTGAATAGGGCGGCAGCGCAGATGGCAGAGGTGATACCGATTTTGCAGAACATGTTCATAAACACTCCCTTGAAATATTTAACATCAATGTAAATAAAAAAATGGTTCATGTGTGATTCTAGAAAAAATCGGACTTGACACCTAAGTCCTAATGAGTATATTTTGCCATAATCATGGCCGCAAAAGAAATAACAGTCGATGCCGCTCTCGAAAAAGGCGAAGAACTGACCGCCTTCGTGGAGTCCATGCTGGAGCCATACGACCCCTCGCCCAAGGCGACTGTCCAGGTGGATGTGGCCATCGACGAGGTGTTCAGCAACATCGTCATGTATTCCGGAGCAAAGACCGTAACGGTGGTCGCCAACCTGGATGAGCCTACGTCCGTGTTCTCGCTTACCTTTATAGACAAAGGAAATCCCTATAATCCCTTGGAAAAAGAGGATCCGGACGTTTCCCTGCCTGTGGAGGAACGGGAAATTGGGGGTCTGGGCATCTTTTTGGTGAAGAAAACCATGGATGACGTGCACTACGAACGCAAGGCCGACCAAAATTATTTTACTATTTACAAGAAAATTAAGTAGAGGTACAAGATGAAAATCGAACAGACTCGTGACAATTCCACATTGACCCTGGCTTTGGAAGGTCGTCTGGATACCATTACCGCTCCCGAGCTGGAGCAGGTCGTCAATGCGAACCTGGAAGGGCTCACTGCCTTGATTTTTGACTTTGCCAAGCTGGAATACGTGTCCTCTGCCGGACTCCGCGTGCTGCTCAGCGCCCAGAAGAAGATGAACAAGCAGGGCAAGATGGAAGTCAAGAATGTTTGCGCCGAAATCATGGAAGTCCTGGACATCACAGGTTTCAGCGATATCTTGACGATTGTCTAGAAAATCTTTGCCGCCAGTTCAGGTGCGAACTTGGACAGGTAACCCTGGGCGAGCAGGATCGTTATCAGGGCAGGCAATATCCACTTGAAATAAATCTTGATGAGTGTGTGGCGAGGGAGTTTCAATCCCTCGCCTGCGTTCATTTCGTCAAAGAATTTTTCTTGTCCCCAGCCGTAACGGCTGCTGCAGAACACCACCATGAAAATGGCGCCTGCAGGTAGCATGGTGTTGCTCACGATAAAGTCTTCCAGGTCCAGCACGCAGCTGCCGGGGCCAAAGGGTTCAAACCCCGAAAGCACATTGAATCCGAGGGCGCAGGGGAGCGACATCAGGAACACCGCGACCATATTCCAGTAGGCTACCTTCCGGCGCTTGAAGCCCTTCAGGTCCATCCAGAAGGCGACGATGTTTTCAAACACGGCAATAAGTGTGGAGAGTGCCGCGAAGGACATGAACAGGAAGAACGCCGCCCCGCAGAACCGGCCCGCGGGCATCAGAGCGAACACGTTGGACAAAGTAACGAAGATGAGTCCGGGCCCTTGCGCCGGAGACTGCCCGAAGGCAAAGCACGAGGGGATAATGATAAGGCCCGCCACCAGGGCCACGATGGTATCCAGCGCGCAGATGCTGGCGGCCTCCTTGGTCAGGGAATGCTGCCGCTTGATGTAACTGCCAAAAATCATCATGCTGCCGATGCCGATACTCAGGGTAAAGAAGGCATGGGCAAATGCGGCGAAGATGGCATCTCCAACGCCCTTGCCGGACTGGGTCAGTCGTTCCAGTGAAGGCAGCAGGTAGAATTCCAGACCTTTGCCGGCCCCGGGGAGCGTCACCGCACGAATGGCAAGCAGGATCATGATGACAAACAGCGCAATCATCATCTTCTTGGTAATGCGTTCCACGCCCTTCTGGAGCCCGAGGGACACGATGCCGAGACCCATGACGATAGCGACAGTCATCCAGAAAATCAGGAGGGGCGGGTTCGAAAGCATTTCGCCGAAACCGCTTGCAATCTGGTCGGGTGTTCCCTTCAAGAATTCGCCGTCGGTGAGCATCTTGTAGAAGTAGAAGAACATCCAGCCCGTGACTACGGAGTAGAACGCCATCAAGATGTAGTTGGAGGCAATCAGCGGGAACTTTGCCCAGTGCCACTTGGTGCCCTGCTTTTCGAGACGGTCAAAGGCCATGCCGACACCGCTTTTTCCGCCACGGCCGATGGCCAGTTCCGCCATGAGCACCGGGAGCCCGAGAAACAGCAGGAACCCGAGATAGGGCAGCACAAAGGCCGCGCCGCCGTATTGCCCTGCGATGTAGGGGAAACGCCACACGTTGCCAAGTCCAATGGCACAGCCTGCGGCAATCAGCAAAAATCCAAGTCTTGTCTTAAAAGTCTCGCGTTCTCTTTTGTGTTCCATAAATCTAATGATAATAAAAATTCACGCTATTCTGAGTTATGCCTCTCTTGTGTCATCCTGAGCGAAGCCCGTAGGGCGAAGTCGAAGGATCCAGTCCTTCGTTTTATTAATGCGAATTATATATTTACACCCATGCCCCACTTCGTTTACATGCTCCGCTGTGCCGGGAACCGCATCTATACGGGTTACGCCGTCGATGTGGCCGCCCGTTTCGAGGAGCATCGCATGGGGCGTGGGGCCAAGTTCACCAAGGCTTTTCCGCCCGAAAAAATCCTCCGCCAGTTCGAGCTCCCGAACAAGGAATACGCCCTGCGCATGGAAGCCCGCATCAAGAAACTTACGGCGACCCAAAAAGAACGGCTGGCAAATGGCGACGAAGTGCTGACGCAAGCCCTGTTAGATAGCCTCGCCGAGACGCTCCCGCCCAAAAAACGGAAACGGCGCCGTCGCACGGCCGCACAAAAAAAGACGGAGAAATAGCCTAGGGGCTACACCTCTATGGACATGCCCGTGAACATCTGGCAGGCCCGTTCTCCCAGAACCTCGTGTAAAATTTCAAAGGCGCGGTTGCCGGTGCAGTGGCCCGTGTAGATTTTTTGCACGTCCAGCTCCAGCAGGCGCTTGGCAAAGGCGTAGACCGCTTCGTCTTTGTAGCGGTATAGGTGGAACCCGCCGAGAATCCCGTAAATCTTTTTGCCCGGAAAGGTCGCTTCCACTTCTTTCACGATGTTGTCTGCGCCGGCGTGACTGCAGCTGTTCATCACGAACAGGCCTTCGGGAGTGTCGAAGACCAGACTCTGCTCGTGGTCGAAACTGTCATAGCGGTAACGGCCGTTTTCCTTGACAGAAAGACCTGCTGCCTCGGCGATGCCGGCACGGGTCTCTGGACTCACGACGCTGTCTTTGTGGGGGAGCAGGTAAACATTGGGGGCGATCTGTGCATCGCCTTCGACAAAGCGGATGCGGTCGGCAAAACGTTTCAGGTAGCCCCTGCGGATGCCGATGTATTCGTGGTAGGCAAAAGGCCCGAAAATCTTGTGGGTATGGTAGCAGTTTTCGGCGGCGCCTTGTCTCAAAAAGCAGGACGCCTTTTCGTTTAGGCGGAAAAATTCCGCAAGGCCGTTGGCGTGGTCGTAGTGGGCGTGGCTAAGGATTGCAGAGTCCACCTTCGAGAGGTCTATGCCCATGGCGGCGGCGTTGCTAGCGAACCGGCGTGAAGCCCCGGTGTCCAACAAGTAGCGCTTTCCCTCGAACTTGATATAGACGGACAGTCCCCACTCTCCGCAGAGGGGCGTGCAATTGTTGCCGGGTGCGCAGCCGTTGGTCGCGCTGTTGTTGGGTGCAAAATCCGTGCCACCGGCGATGTTATCTACCAGAATCTTGACAAGCATCTTGCGCCCTACCGGTTCCAGCCGGAATGCCCTTCGCCGTAATACAGCGCGGCATCTTCAGGGCCAAAATCATCGGCTACGGTATCGCGCGGAGAGAGCCACCCGCGCATCTTCTTGATGCGGGCGCGACGTTCCTCTGCAACTTTGGCTGCTGCGGGGTTTGCGGCGTCTTGAGCGGCGGGGGCTGCAGCAAGGTTCGTGCCAGTTTCATTGTGTTTTTCGTCAAGTGAATCGGCCATACGGTGAAAAAATAGATTATTTTAAAAACATGAACGCAAGAATCCACCACATCATGGTTGCGACGACATTCGTTGCCGCCCTCAGTAATTCCGCAATTGCACAAACGGCGTCCGACACCGTCTCGTTTGTGAACTTCGAAAACCGCAGCGTCGGCGTGTACGGCAATGCAGAAGCCAAGGAAGACTTTAAGCGCAACAGTACCGATGGCAGCTGGTGGTACGCCATGGACAAGAACAATGGCGAAAATTCCAAGGTCGTGTACGACGGCGAGGAACACGGCAATGTGCTGCAGCTCAAGTACCCCAAGGGTTGCGTGGGTCCGAATGACAACGATACGCCCGCCTGCGCCGCGCAAATCATCCAGCCACTCGTGAAAACCGCCGACACCATGTGGAGCGCCTACGACATATTCTTCGAAGACGGATTCGAGTTCCAGCTGGGCGGCAAGCTTCCCGGCCTATGCGGCGGCAAGTGCTACACCGGCAACGCCATGCCCCAAACCGGCGACGGCTGGAGTGCTCGCATCATGTGGCGCAAAGACGGCAACGCCGTGCAGCTTATCTACTTTATGGGGCAAGAGTCCGTATATGGCGATGACTTCAAGTGGGACTTGAACGGTACCATCCCGCAAAAACAGTTTACCACCGGCACCTGGCACCGCATTGTGAACAAGGTCAGCATGAATACCATTGCCTCTCCCGGCAATGGCGACAAGAACGGTCGCGTACAAACCTGGCTTGACGGCGAACTCGTGCTGGATGTGGATACCCTCAGGCTCCGCGATTACGACACCGTGAAAGTCGACAAGTTCTACCTCTCCACCTTCCACGGCGGAAGCAGCACCGAATGGGCCCCCACCCACGATTGCTTTATCCGTTACGATAACTTCACCATATCTACTGACTCCATCGCAATTTCGAAAAATGCCGCCGTCCCAGACACGGCCACAACTGCCCGCGATACCAGCGGCACCTGCGAAGGCGCAAACTGCGGAAGCAACACCCCTGGCACCGACCGGATTATGCCGCGGGCACAAAACCGCGCCACAGTCGCCCCCGTTGAAACCTACCGCATCGACGGCACCTTTGTCGGCCGCAAAAACACCCTCCCCGATGCCTCCACGCACCAGCTCAAGAACGGGAAACGGGTGAAAGTTGTGAGGTAGGGGTGAGCTACCGAGATTTCCTCGGTAACTTATTCTTTTTCCCTTGTTGCAGATAGTAGAAGTTTTTCTGGGTCTCAATTTCGGCACGGAGTTCCTCATCTGTTGGCATATACGTTTTGTATTTGGCGGCAAACAGCCGGTTATTCTTATGGAGTACCGAATAACGAGCAATGCTATCATCCGTATCGGCACATATCAAAATGCCAATAGTTGGGTTATCGCCTTTCCCGCGTTTTAATTCATCATACATACGAACATACATATCCATTTGGCCGACATCCTGATGCGTGACCTTTGTTGTTTTCAAGTCAACAAGCACGAAAGATTTCAGGAGATAATTATAGAATACAAGATCGATATAGTAATCCTCTTTTTCTGTGTGGATATGTTGCTGCCGAGCAATAAAAGCGTAGCCCTTTCCTAACTCCATGATGAATCGCTGCAAATTGTTGATAATGCTCGTTTCTAATTCAGATTCAGAGAATGTCGTGTTTTGCGGGAAGCCAAGGAATTCCGCAATAACAGGATTCTTGATAAACTCTAGCTTATCTTGCAAATGAGTTGTCTTTTCAATCATTTCGTTATGGACAAGCTCCTTATGCTGGGATTTTAACATCCGGTGATAATACTGACTACTGATATTGCGCTGTAAAGTCCGAGTGCTCCACACCTCGCGTGCGGCCTCTTGTTCGTACCACGAACGGGCATTGGCATTACTTTCTTGCAAAAGAATGCGATAATGCGTCCATGAAAGAGTAATCGGCGGTTTTCTACTCTCTGCGTTGAAAATCTGCAATGCGGAACTGTTCTCCAATTTTCCACTCACTGCGTAGAAAATTTGAGGAAAGCAATTGAAAAAATCTACAAAGTGGTATAAATTCGCTTGATTAAAGCCGCTTCCATATCTTTTGACGAGCTCGCAAGATAATTTTTTTACCACTTGCTTGCCGTATCCGGCGCGTTTTTCCTTGAGCACCTCTTTTTGAATTCGCATCCCTAAAAGCCAGTTGCGCTTGACAAGCGTTTCGTTGACAGCATGGCGGGCAAACTTTTGCGCCTGCTCAATAATCGCGCAAGCGTCATTGATGAGTTGGGTGTTTGCGATGGGCTTTGCGGTTTTCTCTTTAGACATAGTGACTCCTTTGAAAAAAAGAAAAACATTTGATAATCATCAAATGCCTTTCGGAGCCTGCACTATTAGGAACCGCAGCTGAAATGTAGATAATATTAGGATGCTGGCAAGAGGCTTAAGGAAATTTTACACTAGGTTGAGCCGCAGTTGTTCGGAATTTCCGAACAGCTGACGAGACTAAATTTTTTCCAGCTCGTCTCTCATGGCGTGGCGATTCTTGAACCGCGACAGCCAAGATATTTTCAGCCGGTTGACTTCCGGGAGGCCGCCTTCGTACTTGAGCAGCTCACCCGCTTCACGGACAACATTCCTGTATTCCTTACGGTTGCTGGCACGTTCCATCGCACCATCCAGATATTCCACGAACATCTTGACAAATTCTGCATTGTACTTGGGGCAGAGCGCTTTTCCGTAACGCTTGAAATAAAAAAAGCTCGGCCCAATCGAAAACACCCTGCAAAAAGTCGCATAGAGTTCATCCGTCATGTTTTCGTACGCAAGGACATCCATCAAAAATTCCCGTTTGGTAATCGAATTCAACAATTCAACCAGAGCGACTTTCCACTGTTGCTTTGGAACAAAGTCCTTGTACTCCTTGTAAAAATCCATTCTGGATTGCGCAACAACCATTGTTTTCAGCATGTCGCCGAACTTTTCTGTTTGGCCCGTCGCACGGTACATTTCTTTCAACTTGGCATGGACCTTTTCTGCAAGCCCCGACCAGTTTTTATGGGTTTCCAGCAAGTGCTTTAGGCAATTCTCGGCTTCTTCGAATTTCGATTCTTCCACCAAAATATCGAACAGCAAAAAGGCGGAATCCGTAAACGTAGCATAGTCGGCAAGATATTTCTTGACTTCGGAATTGTCCATTTTCAGTTTACGCATTATGGTAGCGCGTGAACGGGCCCAGCCCCCTATGCGGTACGAGCGGATACTGTCACTCTGTTTTTCGCTTTCGATAATCTTGTCGAAATACCTGAGTTTCGCCTTCAGGTCGGCCACACTGTTGAACGCCTCGTTGTACACGCCCCACAGTTCGTCTTCCACAAGCCACATTTCCGTCTTCAGGATGTTGTTCTCTATCCACTTGCGACATTCCGTAACGACATCGGCCAACGCCGAATTCAGGAAAAGCATCCAAAGATTCTTGAACTCCGGCAGGAGAATCGACATTTCGCCGTTCGAGTCGTCAATGTTCAGGTTCCCGAGCTTTTTCGTGAAATGGACCAGGACCTTCTTGGCACCGTCGTTGTTTACAAACAGGCGTTGCCTTTCGATTCGCTCGAAAAGATTCAGCATGTCGTTCATGAAATAGCGCGCATCGCGGTAAGCGATAAGGCCACCGTCGCGATACCTGCGGACGATACTGTCGAACTGGGCGTTGAGATCTTCAAGTTTTAGCGGTTGCATTTTTCACTTTCCAGTATCCGTTTTTTCTTGCTCCGATTCTTTCTATCAGCTTTCTCTCCTTCAAATGAGCGAATATACGTTCAGCTTGTCTTAAACTAATCGAGAGTTTTTCGGATACCTCTACTGCGGATATATGTGAATTCTCGACAATCAGCCCAATTACCTTTTGTTCATTTATACCGACATTTATACCGACATTTATACCGACATCTCCCCCCTCAGTTGCCTCATTTTCGCTAATCAGGGCACTTTTCAAAGCACTAAAATGAATTCGCAACCCATTTCCAACGATCTCGTACTTGGGCAAGTCTGCACCAAGTTCCCTGCACGCATCGCAAATTTTTTCGATGCCACGACCCCAGTTTTCAATATACCCCGCACGGTAGAACACGTTTGCGATATCGGGATTGTAGGGAATGGAATCATGCGGGTTCATCAACGTTTCCGCAGTCCACCCATCCGGTAAAACGCATCGGTTGCTTACGATGATGGATTCGTTTTCCACCCGTATCTGAACGGGGCTACCGAACATATAGCAGTTATGAACAATTGCGTTATACACAGCCTCGCGAATCGCGTTGCGTGCATAAGGATATGTTTCCACACGACGGTCGTGTTCGTAGGTAATTTTCGCCTTGAGATATTTAAGATAAATAACGTCAATGACTTTATCTGCGATTTTAATGAGAGAATCTTCAATGGTATCCTGATACTGCAAATCGGCGCCATCGCCAAATCGGCCTATTTTCACATAGCTTCCGTTTTGAACTCGGCTTGGATCACTATAGAATAGCAATACGGCAGAACGCTTAAGTTTTTCGCCTTCCATAAGATGGAGCTTTTTCAACAAGTCCTCATTGGGGATATCCAAGTCTTCTTGCCTCATGCGATTACTTCTAAGAGCCTCGCGTCTAAAAATCTTGAAACTTTCATCATCCAAGTCTTCAACGCGAATATCTTCGACAACAGCATCTTCCCAACGGACTCCAGTTTTCTTCGCAATGAATTCCGTAAGAGCAATGCCCGTCAGTTGCTGTTTGGTGGCTCCGCTTCTGTAATGAAATTCCCCGCGATAACTTACAGGGAAAGAACTCGGAACAACGATTATTTCAATATATTCCAAGCCATCTTTTTCTTTCTTGTTTACTTCGGTGACAATACCGAGACTTGTTTGAATTTTGTTGGGAATATCTTCCAAGAGTCTTTTTATGTTCGAGACCCCGCAGACATAGCCGTTGTCATCCACGCCAATATACAGCTTGCCGCCCTGGGCATTGGCAAACCCACAAATCCACTTGAGGTATTCGTCTCTCCATGACGACTTGTATTCTATGCTCTGGCTCTCTGACATAAACGACCTCTCAGACTAAATATACATTCTTGCCAGGACAAAATTTGACATTTCAAATTTTTATTTTGGAGGGACAAGAAAAAATTTGCAACTATTTATACTTAACCTGATTGGTTTTCGAGAGTTCCAGGAATCCTGCGTTTTGGAGGGCGTCTATCAGGCTTTGAATATTTGCGTCGGTCAGCTTTTCTGCAGTGAACCAGTTCTTTAGCGTCTTCTGCAATTTCGACTTGGTGGTAGGCGGATTCTTTGAAATGCCTTTCAGATTCGCCTTAGCCTTTTCGAGAGCCTTTTGCAAGTCAAAAGCCTTTTGTGGCGAAGCCTTCTTCGCGGGCTTCGCCGGTTGCGGAGCGGGCTTCTTGGGCGCAGCGACCTTTTTCGCTTCTTGAGGCTTCGCGATTAGCCCCAGGCGTTTCGCCAGTTCCTCGTACGATTCCACGCGTTCGCAGCGGTCTTCGCCGAACTGCTTTTGCACATGCAGGACGAGCGGGTCGTAGTCGTGATCCTTCGAAAGAATCACGCAATGGCTGTTGAACGGTTCGCGGGGCATCACCTGGCCCATGTAAAACGCGATGTAGAAGTCGAGCGCGTTTTCG
>OCTW011606393.1_pt1 | contig 62252 bp, 54 predicted proteins | sample 1539671 | NCBI WGS metagenome assembly OCTW01 (sample SAMN02144230, study PRJEB22623) | gut metagenome | biome: sheep rumen | host: Ovis aries | place: New Zealand | reverse complement strand
TTCCTATCTTTGCCAATATTGATGTCAGTGCGGCAAAGATTGCCGAACCAAGCGCTAATAAAAACCACATAGTGATACTCCTTCAAATTCCGACTTATGTTAGTGACTATTATAGCACCACGTCACTGCATTGTCAATAAACGCCATAGTACTTCTGACGACAGATCAGAAATACTATGGCATAAAAGCTTTTATCTCATAAGACGAATACCCATATAGAAGTTTTGCCTCTGAGTGTTACAAAGCACTCAGGGGCATTGTGAATATATGCTGCTAAGCTAAATCAGAATTTATCTGACTTGATACATCATTTTCAGACGTTGTGCTTCATTAGCGTGAAATCCGAACTTTTCATAAAATGGAATTTTATCAGGCATTGCACATAATTCAACAAAAATCTGAGTTCCTGAGATTCCATTATCATTGACAAATTTCATTAATTCATTGATTAACATTCTGCCTACGCCTTTGCCCTGATATTCTGGTCTGACAATCACATCTTTGATATAATAATCCAATCCCATGTCACCAATCATTCTTGCCATAGCTATAATTGTATCATCATCAAATATAGAAACTCTGAACAGTGTATGTTCCATTGCAAGCCGTGTTTGTTCTAATGAAGGTGCTTGTCCCCATACTGTTTCCCATAATAATATAAATTCTTCTGCACTTAATTCGTTGTATTTAATTGAATATTTCATAGTATACCTCCTCAATCCGATTTATGTTCGTTACAATTATAGCATAACATTGCTTCATAGTCAATAAACGCCATAGTACTTCTGACGACAGATCAGAAATACTATGGCATAAAACTTCTATATTAGCATAGCACGTAACGGGTCGGCTTTTTTCATATGACCTGATATATATGGAATTTAAGGTATTCTGTCTGGGGGACACCCGAAAGCACGGGGTGATCCGGTGCTGCGCCACGCCGTTCCACACACCGCAGCTTTACTCCCACGCTGCGGGCGGCATCCTCGAGCATTGCAGTAAAAAGGGGCGGTGTCATGAAGTGGGAGCAGGAGGCAGTGGCAAGATAGCCCCCACGGGGCAGCAGCCGCATACCCAGTGCATTCAGCTCTGTGTAGCCGTTTTTTGCATTGCCTACGGTCTTTGAGGACTTGGTGAATGCAGGGGGATCGAGAATGATAAGGTCTGCGGAGCGGTCGTGTGCATCTGTGCGCCGCCTTAGAAAGTCGAATACATCCGCCTTCTCAGTTTCGATATCAATATCGTTGAGAGCTGCATTGCGGCGGGTCATCTCAATGGCTGATGCGGATACGTCCACACAGGTGACCCTTGCAGCACCCGCAGCTGCGCAGTTTAATCCGAAGGAGCCTGTATGGGTGCAGCAGTCAAGGACTGTCCTGCCTTTTGCAAGACGTGCCGCAGCCTGCCTGTTGTACTTCTGATCCAGAAAGAAGCCTGTCTTCTGACCGTTCTCCACGTCCACATAGTATTTAATGCCGTTTTCGGTTATTACGGTCTCCGGTGAGGTGTCCCCCCTGCGGAGGTACCAGCCCTTTTCCTCCTCCATGCCCTCAAGCACACGCACATCCGAGTCATTGCGGAGATATATGCCGTTTACCTTTGCACCGTCCCTTTCAAGCAGGCATACAAGACCGTTCAGAATCACGTCACGGCGCTGTTCGATGCCAAGGGAGAGTATCTGCACGGAGAGCAGGTCGTTGAACCTGTCAACGGTGAGCCCCGGGAATCCGTCCGCCTCCCCGAATATGATGCGGCAGCAGGAAATATCATTTCCCATTACAGTCCTGCGGTACTGCCATGAGTATTCAAGGCGGCGCAGGAAAAAGGCATCGTCAAAGCGGTCATTGGCATTGTCGGAAATGATCCTCACCCGTATCTTAGATGCGCTGTTGTAAAAGCCGCTGCCGATGTAGCGCCCCTTTTCGCTGACAACATCCACGATGTCCCCGTCAGCCGTCTTATCTGCGGATATTATCTCATTGTCGTATACCCGCACATCCCCTGTCTGACAGCGCTCATAGCACCTCTTTGTGACAGTGACAGCGGGGAGATCACGCTTGTGCATGGAAATTCTCCTATTGTGTCCTGTTTATCCTTCTGTGTTCAAGATAGTTTTCAAGTATGATGACAGCGGCAACAGCATCCACTACATTCTTTCGCTTTTTGCCCCTGACGTTGTTCTCATTCAGATAATTGTGGGCAGATACTGTGGTGAAACGCTCATCCCACATGACTATCTCTTTTCCGGTACGCTCGCCCAGCCTTGCGCCGAAATCCTTTGCCCGAAGCTCTGCATCGCCCTGCTTGTCATCTGTACGGCGGGGGAGCCCCACCACTATAAGGTCAGGATTTAACCTTTGAGCCTCGGCGGCAGTCTTCTCAAGGGTAACGTCAAGATCCTTTTCGTGTATGACCGTAACAGGGGATGCAAGTATCTCCATTTTGTCGCATACGGCTATCCCCGTTCGGGAAAGCCCCAGATCCACGGACATTATTATCATGTTATCACCTTATGGGAGAGAGTTACCTGTTTATCTCCAGTATGGGCTGGGTGACGGATGCTCCGGCAGGCACCATGGGGAGAACATTCACGTCCATGCCAATATGACAGTTCACAAGGACGGGCTTGTTCATGTCAAGAGCCTGCTGCAGCTTTTCCCTTACCTCGCTCTTTTTCTCTATGGTGACAGCCTCCACTCCGAAGGAATGAGCCAGCATCTCAAAGTCAGTGTTCTTTTCAAGGGTGGTCTGGGAATAGTGCTCCTTGTAGAACAGCTTCTGCCACTGGCGCACCATGCCCAGAACGGTGTTGTTGAATATAAGCTCAATTACAGGGAGATCATACTTTGCAAGGGTGGAGAGCTCCGCCAGGTTCATGTAAAAGCTGCCGTCACCTGCCATGTTAATGACACGTTTCCCGGGATTGCCCACCTGAGCGCCGATGGCTGCCCCAAAGCCGTAGCCCATAGTGCCAAGACCGCCGGAGGTGGCAAAGGTGCCGGGGTTTTTGAATGGGAAGTATTCCGCTGTCCACATCTGGTGCTGGCCTACCTCCGTGGTGATGATGCACTCCCTGCCGGTAAGCTCTGCAAGGGTCTCCAGCAGATACTTGGGTGTTATCTCCTCGGGGTGGCTCTCCTTTTCCTGCAAGGGGTACTGTGCCTTCCATTCGCTTATCTGTGACATCCATTCCGGGTGGGATATTTTCTGCTTTTTGGAGAGCTGTTCGTTGATAAATGCTGTTACGAGCCTTGCATCCCCGAACACACGCAGATCTGCTCTTACGTTCTTGTCAAATTCCTTCGGGTCACATTCAATGTGGATGACCTTCGCACCCTTGATATTCTCTGCAAAGCTGTCTGTGCTGCAGGTAACCCTGTCGGAAAAGCGTGTTCCCACAGCTACGATGACATCCGCATTTGCTGCAGCCAGGGCAGATGTCTTTGTGCCGTGCATACCAAGCATCCCAAGGTAGCGGTCATCTGTGTTGTCAATGGCGGTAAGCCCCATGAGGGACAGGGAAACAGGGGCATCGCAAAGCCCGGCAAGGGCTTTGAGCTCCTCCTCACCATGGGACAGGGTAACACCGCCCCCCGCAAATATAAAGGGCTTTTTTGCGGCAGCGATCATCTCAGCCGCCTGTAATGCGGCGGCTTCATCGAAGGAGGGGGAGTGTTCCTTTACGGGCTTGTGCTCAAATTCGCACTTGGCGGCGGTTATGTCCTTTGGTATGTCTATGAGCACTGGCCCCTTGCGGCCGTCGTTTGCAATGAAGAATGCTTCTCTGATGGTATCAGCCAGCTTTGTAACGTCCGTCACCTGAAAGTTTGCCTTTGTAACAGGCTTTGTCACACCTGTTATGTTTATCTCCTGGAAGGAATCGAGCCCTAACAGGGACTGACCTACATTACCGGTGATGGCTACCATGGGGATGCTGTCCATGTAGGCTGTGGCAATGGGAGTTACAAGATTTGTAGCCCCCGGCCCCGAGGTGGCAAGGACTACGCCGGTCTTGCCGGTGGTGCGGGAATAACCGTCAGCGGCATGGCCTGCGTGCTGTTCGTGGGAGGTGAGTATGTGCCTTATCCTGTCGGATGCATCGTAGAGGGCATCGTAGATGTTGAGCACGGCACCTCCGGGGTAGCCGAATATGGTGTCAACACCCTGCTCGATAAGGGTCTCGACTATTATCTGTGAACCGTTGAGTAGCATTGTCTTTTCCTCACTTTATGGAAGGTCATTGATATATGGGATTATTGCACCGGGGATATACAGGGAGCCTGCGATTATCACAGCCCCGTTCTTGCCTGCAAGGGAAAATGCCTCCCTGACGGCTGTTCCCATGTCCACACCTGCTGCATCTGCAAAGCAGGGGACAAGCTCATCACGGGGGACTGTGCCCTGTGTAAAGCCGTCTATGCAGAAGGCTCTGTCCACAAGGGGGCTGATATGTGACAGGGATGCCTTGTAGTCCTTGCTCCGGCTCATGCCGCATATCATTATCTTGGGCTTGTTTTCAAGGGTGGATACATAAGCTGCAAGCATTTTCATGGCATCCTCATTGTGGGCGCCGTCTATGAGAACAAGGGGAGATGTGCGCAGGGTCTGTAGCCTGGAGGGCAGTGCCGCACGGGAGACTGCATTCTGTATGTCCTCTCTGGTCATAGCGGGAAAGGAGGAGCTTAAAAGCTCCAGCGCCTTTATGGCAGTCACTGCATTGTATATCTGGTGTACGCCGTTCATCCCCGTGGTGTAGCGCACACCCTCAAGCTCAAAGGTCTGTGAGCCCTTTTGTATCCGGGGACAGGCGGGGATGATAAGCGGACTTTCACATTCTGCCGCCTTTTTTGCTATTATGTCCTTTGTTCCGCCGTACTGTACGGGGTAGAGCACGCAGGGGGAGCCGGGCTTTATTATGCCCGCCTTCTGCACTGCGATCTTTTCCACCGTATCCCCCAGTATGGCTGTGTGATCCAGTGACACGGAGGTTATGACCGAACAGAGGGGTGCCTTTATGATGTTGGTGCAGTCAAGAAGCCCGCCAAGACCTGCTTCAAGCACCACTACATCGCACTTTTCTTCAAGGTAGTAGCAGAATGCTATGGCAGTGGTTATCTCAAACTGGGAATAGCCCTTTTCCTCGTCCACGAGGGGGGCGATACGGGCGATGAGCTGTTCTATCCGCTCATCGGGTATCTCTTCGCCGTTTATCTTTATGCGGTCGTTGTAGCGGTAGATATAGGGGGAGGTAAATTCCCCGACCTTGTACCCTGCGCCTGAAAGGGCGGCGGAGATGATGCGCACCACCGAGCCCTTGCCGTTTGTCCCTGCAACGTGGACGAACCTCAGCTCATCCTGGGGATCTCCCAGTGCGTGCATCAGCCCCGCAAACCGTGAGAGATCCGTCACAGGTGCCCCTGACTTGGTAAAGCGGGACAGGTATTCATCATACATGGGGTGTCAGTACATCCTCCTTTGGGAGCTCAGGCACCGGAGTACCGTTAAGGCTCTGCTCCGGGTGCATTTCCCTGTATATCCGCCGTGAGAGATCGTTTGCCCTTGCCAGCAGGTAGGGGCAGTCAAACAGCATAGGGCCGCCCATATCCGCATATTCCGCCGCCTTTGCATACTCTTTTGACATAAGGTACATCTCGGCACGGCTTATGAGCAGCTCGCCCCTTTCCAGCCTGTGGAAGGGGGAGGCGGGGTTCGGGAAGCGGATGCTGTCATAGACCCGCATATAATCAGCCATGTGGAACAGGGCATAGGAATATTCCCCCTTTGCCTTGTGCTCACAGATCTTAATTGCAAGGGCGCAGAACATAGTCTCCCATGAGCGGGCATAGTCTTTCACCACTATGGGTCGTGCCTCTTCACAGGCTCTCAGGACGCTGTCCCTGTCCCCGGCGCTGTCGTAAAGGGCGATGACAGCGGCATAGTATCTGATGAGCATCTGTGTATCTCTGCCTGAAATGCCCGAACGGGCAGTGTCAAGGCAGCCCACAGCCTTTTCATGCTCTCCCCGCATGATGTACAGCTCCGCAAGGAGCATGAGCAGGGGCGCCTTTTCCGAAAGGGTGTTTATACGGGCGATATTTGCGTAGATGGTGTTTATGGTGCTGTCGGTAAGGCACCATGCAACCCCCGGCACCGCAGAGGGCGGGGAGGTGTTCTCATAGGAGCTCAGCAGGGTCTGCATACGCTTTGTGATGCCCTTGCCCATAAACAGCCACTGCACAAGAGTGGCAAAGGCGGGGCCTATGCAGAGGAACAGCAGCCCTGCTGCAAAATGGCTGTTCATGAACAGGGCTGCACCGGCGGCACCGCATATGACGCTTATGGCGATTATCGCCACAGGCAATGTGTCTGTCAGCTTTATTCGCTTTAGTATCATATCTGCGCTGATGTCAGGCATTTGACCACCGCCTTTCCTCTGTTTGTGCTCTGAGCCTTATTCAAAAGCCTTTATGGAAAGCTCTATCTTCTCCATCTTTTCAAGGGCGGCTGCCAGCTTTTCCCTTTCCTTCTCTATCTGCTGTGCGGGTGCCTTTGAGGTGAAGCCCGGGTTGTTCAGCTTGTTGGAGGAGAAGTCTATATCCTTCTGTACTGCCTTTTTCTCCTTGGCAAGGCGGGCAAGCTCCTTTTCCCTGTCAACAAGCTCGCTCAGCGGGATGAATATGCGGGCATCCCCTGTAACGACTGTCACGCAGCCCTCTGCCTCATAGGAGGAGACTGTCTCCACATGATTTGCGTAGCCCAGCTTTTCAATGAACATTCTGCTTGCGTTGTAAATCTCGGGGGAGGCTGTTTCGATAAACAGGCTCGTCTTTACCGAGGGCACCACGTTCATCTCCGCACGGCGGTTTCGCACTGCCTTTACAGCGGCGATGACCTTCTCAAACTCACGCTCCTCCACAGGGTAGGAGAGCTTCTCGTCGTATACGGGATAGCTTTCAAGCATGATGGGGTTCTCATCAGTGCCGCAGAGCACCTGCCATATCTCCTCGGTGATGTAGGGCATGAAGGGGTGGAGTGCTTTCAGCATACCCTTCATGATGTATACCAGCACAGCCTGTGCGGAGGCGGCATCCTCGCCCCCTGCGGCGATACGGGGCTTTGTGAGTTCAATATACCAGTCGCAGTATACATCCCATATGAAGTCGTATATCTTCTGCTCTGCCACGCCTATCTCAAAGGCATCAAGGTTCTGGTTCACTTCCCTTGCAAGGGTGTTGAAGCGGCTTATGACCCACTTGTCCTCGGTGCGCAGGTTTTCGGGCAGCCCCTTGTCCTCAAAGTCGTCGGGCAGATTCATCATAATAAAGCGGGAGGCGTTCCACAGCTTGTTGGCAAAGTTTCTCGCTGCCTTTACCTTGTCCTCGGTAAAGCGCATATCATTGCCCGGGGCGTTGCCTGTTGCCAGCATGAAGCGCAGGGCATCCGCACCGTATTCGTCGATGACCTCCAGGGGGTCAATGCCGTTGCCCAGGGACTTTGACATCTTGCGCCCCTGTGCATCACGCACAAGGCCGTGGATGAGCACTGTGTTGAAGGGAACTTCTCCTGTGTTCTCAAGGGCTGAGAACATCATCCTTATCACCCAGAAGAAGATGATGTCATAGCCTGTTACAAGGGTATTTGTGGGGTAGAAGTATTTCAGATCCTCTGTCTGCTCAGGCCAGCCCAGAGTGGAGAAGGGCCACAGTGCGGATGAGAACCATGTATCAAGGGTATCCGGATCCTGACGCATGGGCTTGCCGCAGCAGGGGCACACAGCGCTGCTTTCCTTTGTGACGGTCATTTTGCCGCAGTCATCGCAGTAGAATGCGGGTATCTGATGACCCCACCAGATCTGGCGGGATATGCACCAGTCACGGATGTTTTCCAGCCAGTGGTAGTAGGTCTTGTCAAAGCGCTCGGGCACGAATTTGGTCTTGCCTGTCTTTACAGCATCTATGGCGGGCTGTGCCAGCTCCTTCATACGCACGAACCACTGTGTTGACACTCTGGGCTCAACTGTGGTGCCGCAGCGGTAGCAGGTGCCTACGTTGTGGGCATGATCCTCCACACGCACAAGGAAGCCTCCTGCTTCCAGATCCTTTACTATCGCCTCTCTTGCCTCGTATCTGTCCATGCCTGCGTATGCGGGATAGTCATCAACGATGTGGGCATCCTCGGTCATGACGTTTATAACAGGCAGATCATGGCGGCGCCCTACCTCAAAGTCGTTGGGGTCATGCGCGGGGGTGATCTTCACCACGCCCGTGCCGAAATCCATTTCAACGTATTCATCGGCTATAACAGGTATCTCCCTGCCTACAAGGGGGAGTATGAGCATCTTGCCCACAGCATCCTTGTAGCGCTCATCAGCGGGGTTCACCGCAACGGCAGTATCACCTAAAAGCGTTTCGGGGCGGGTGGTGGCAAGCTCCAGATAGCCGCTGCCGTCCTTGAAGGGATAGCGCAGGTGCCAGAAATGGCCTGCCTGATCCTCGTAGTTCACTTCCGCATCTGAAAGGGAGGTCTTGCAGTGGGGGCACCAGTTGATTATCCTCTCGCCACGGTAGATGAGCCCTTTGTCGTAGTACTTTACGAATACCTCCTTGACAGCCTCGGAGCAGCCCTCGTCCATGGTAAAGCGCTCCCTTGACCAGTCGCAGGAGGAGCCCAGCTTTTTGAGCTGCTCCACTATCCTGCCGCCGTACTGCTTTTTCCATGCCCAGGCACGCTCCATGAAGGCATCTCTGCCAATCTCTTCCTTGGTGATGCCCTCCTTGCGCATGGCTTCGACTATTTTTGCTTCTGTGGCAATGGCGGCGTGATCCGTGCCGGGGAGCCACAGTGCGGAGTATCCCGACATTCTCTTGTGGCGGATAAGTATGTCCTGAAGAGTCTCATCAAGGGCATGACCCATGTGGAGCTGCCCGGTTATGTTCGGAGGGGGGATAACGATGGTGTAGGGCTTTTTCTGCGGATCCCTGTGTGCCTTGAAGCACTCCTTGTCAATCCAGTATTTGTAGATCCTGTCCTCAAAGGCCTTGGGATCATATGTTTTTGCAAGTTCTTTTCTCATAAAGCTCATCCCTTCAAAGCATGGTTATCAAACAATACATTCCATTTTACCATATTCTGTCTTCAATGTCAATCATAATAATATTCAAATTTCCTTGACAAATAGCATGGAAATGGTGTATAATAGAAAATGATACGTGTATGTCAAGGTTTTGACGTATCATCCCGTATTCAGCAGGATTCATTCATGCAGACAGGGGTGGGAAATATGCTTCAACCAGGTATCAAGGCTCCGTTTTTCATGCTGCCCGACAGCAACGGCAGGGTTCGCTCCCTGTCTGAATTTGCAGGCAAAAAGGTGATCCTCTATTTCTACCCGAAGGACAATACCTCCGGGTGTACCAAGCAGGCCTGCGGCTTTGCAGAGCTGTATCCCCGCTTTACGGAAAAGGGTGCTGTGGTCATAGGCATAAGCGCTGACAGCGCCGCTTCACATCAGCGGTTTGCGGAGAAGTATTCCCTGCCCTTTATCCTTCTGTCTGACAGGGAACGCACGGTGATGGGGGAATACGACGTGCTGAAGGAGAAGAAGAGCAGCACCGGCAGGGAGGTCTACTCCACTGTCCGCACCACCTACATAATTGACGAGCAGGGCTACATAGAAAAGGCATTCGGGGAAGTAAAGGCGGCAGAGAACCCTTCAAAAATGCTGGAAGAGATATCCTGACAGCCGCCGGCAGAAAAGAAACAAGGGGATTTTCCTGTGAACAGTAAAAAACATACATTCAAGACGCTCCCGGGCAGGATAAGCCTGCTCAACGGCGCCTTCATAACGATCCTCATACTTGTGACGGGGGCGCTGCTCCAGCTTGCAGGGAATCTATACATCGCTCTGGGCGTGAGCATAGTGCTTACGGCAGCGTATATCACTGCCACCTATTTCGTCCTCCGCAGGATGTCGGAGGATATGGACAAGATAGGGGACAGGCTCTGCGACATAAGCGAGGGGCGGCTGTCCGCAGACCGTGAGACAGACAGCCCATTCTACGAAATAAAGGAGCTTGACCGCATCGCACGGGACACCGGTCTGAGGCTGTATGACACCATACACCTTACAGCAGGCGCTCTTGATGACCTTGCCGCAGGCAGGCTTGACACCCGTCTCCCCTCGGAATGGCCCGGCGAATATGCAAAGCTTGCGGATAAATACAACGAGATAGCCGAGGCTTTGCGCTCCACCATAGAGAGCATATATGTCGTCACAGGACAGGTGACCACAGGCTCAGGGCAGGTGGCGGATGCGGCACAGTCCCTTTCCAAGGGCGCATCGGAGCAGTCTGAATCCATACATATGCTCACCACCCAGATCGAGGATATATCCGAGAGGATAAACAACACGGCAGCATCGGCGAAGAACACATCGGAGATAGTCAAGTCCAACAGCCTGAGCATAGAGGAGTGCAGCAAGGAAATGCACAATATGCTCATGTCCATGAAGGACATAAACGAAAGCTCCATGGAGATATCCAAGATCATAAAGGTCATAGACGATATTGCGTTCCAGACAAATATCCTGGCACTCAATGCCGCTGTTGAGGCGGCAAGGGCGGGGAGCGCCGGCAAGGGCTTTGCGGTGGTGGCGGACGAGGTCAGAAACCTTGCTGCAAAGAGTGCGGAGGCTGCAAACCGTACCACGGCTCTTATAGAAAAATCCGTTGCCAATGTGGAAAAGGGCTCTGCCATTGCCAATGACACTGCCAAGGTGCTTGAAAACGTGGTCATGAATTCCAGCACCATCGAGGGCGAGATATCCAAGATATCCGAGGAAAGCGTGATGCAGGCGGAGGAGATACGCAACATCACCGAGGGCGTAGAGCGCATATCCTCCGTGGTGAACAACAACACCGCCACAGCAGAGGAGTCTGCGGCTGCCTCCGAGGAGCTTTCCGGACAGTCGGTAACCTTGAAGCAGCTCCTTTCCCATTTCAGCTTCAGCGCCCTGAAGGAGAGGGCACCTGCCCAGTCCGTTGCGGATGAGGTGTACACCGCAGACAGCCCTTCAGAGAACGCCCCTGTAAAAACTCTCCCCGATACGCCTCCTGCCCATGACACCTTTGAGTTTGAAGGGGACAAGGGAAAGTACTGATCCATACCGCATAAAGCAAGACGGTCATCTGTCTTGCTTTATTTGAGGGGTCTTGCTGAACTGCCGGCTCCTATCATGAATAATTTACACAAATATAGTTGACTTTTTTTATGGAATGTGATAAAATGTTGATTTCAGAATAAGTACACGATGAAGGCACAGAGCCATACCGTTTTGGAGGGATTGAAATGGTTTTATCAAAGTATACCGATGTTATTGATCTTGCAGATATGGGCACGGACTGGTGGCTTGATGTTGTAAAGCTTGCTTCCGACATCTATGACGACCCCGGAAAATATGCCCATGCCGCAGATGGAAAGATAATGGCGACCCTTTTCTACGAGCCCTCCACACGTACACAGATGTCCTTCCAGACAGCTATGCTGAGACTGGGCGGCACTATCATAGGTTTTGACAACCCTGCCACCTCCTCTGTGGCAAAGGGGGAGAACCTGAAGGATACCACAAAGATAGTATCCTCCTATGCGGACATCATGGTAATGCGCCACCCCGCCGAGGGAGCTGCGAAGGCTGCCGCCCTTACTGCGGACTGCCCCATAATAAACGCCGGTGACGGAAGTCACTGCCATCCCTCTCAGACACTGCTGGATATGCTTACCCTTTACAAGGAAAAGGGCAGGCTCACAGACCTTACCATAGGCCTGTGCGGTGATCTGCGCAACGGGCGCACGGTACACTCTATGTGCAAGGCGCTGTGCGGCTTCAAGGGGATAAAATTCGTGATGATATCCACACCGGAGCTGGGTATGCCACAGTATATCAAGGACAGGCTCAACTCCGCAGGCTGTGCCTATGAGGAGGTGCGCTCCCTGGAGGATGCCATAGGCTCCCTGGATGTGCTGTATATGACAAGGGTGCAGAAGGAACGCTTTGCTGACCGTGAGGAATATTACGAGCAGAAGGGTGCCTACTGCCTGGACAGGAACAAGCTCAACATGGGGCGCAGTGACCTTATCGTCATGCACCCCCTGCCCAGAGTGGATGAGATCCCCATGGACGTGGATGACGACCCCAGAGCCCTCTACTTCAAGCAGGCAAAGTACGGAGTATATGCAAGAATGGCTCTGGTGCTCACTGTACTCAATGAACCCCGCAGATCCATGCCGCTTCTCACCGGAAAAGAATATACGGGCACAAGATGCAAGAATCCCAAGTGCATCACACGGAAGGAATACTATCTGCCCCAGTTCTTCAGAGGGAGCGGGGATCTGCTTGAATGTGAATACTGCGATGAAAGGCAGCTCGTATAGCGAACAGGCGGTGCGGCTGCCCCAAGGATGGCAACAAAGGAAAGAACAATGGAAGAGAAAAAAGAAAGAATCGTAAGAACCCCTGAATACCCCCTGCTGACACTCAACGGGATAGTTGTGTTCCCCCATGTGGTGCTGCATTTTGAAATGACAGACCCCAGATCCATACACGCTGTGGAGCACGCCCTTGAAAGTGAAAGGCTCGTTTTCCTCACAGGGCGTGACACGGACGGGGAGCTTTTCAGGACAGGCGTAGTAGCAAGGGTAAAGCAGGTAGTGCGCTCCTCCGAGAGCACCATGCGTGTGATGCTCAACGGTGTGTACCGTGCAAAGCTTGTCAGGACCCGTGACAACGATGACTATACATCGGCGGTGGTGAAGAGATTCCCTGAGAAGAAGGAGACACCGGAGGATACAGAGATCACAGGCCTTATGCGCACACTGAAGGCGCTGTTTGCGGACTATGCTTCAAAATCCCCATCCATGTCCGGGGACTTTGTGAAGGCTGTGCTCACCAATGAAAATCCCTATGAGGTGTTTGAGAATATAGCCGTGGGGATCCCAATGGATCTGAAAAAGCGTCAGCAGCTGCTGGAGGCAAACGGCCTTTCGGACAAGCTGATGATGCTCATTACCACACTGAATGAGGAGATAGCCGTGCTTGGCTATGAATCCGATATCAGGGAGAGGGTACACAGCCAGATAGCCTCAAATCAGCGGGAATACTTCCTGAGAGAGCAGATGAAAGCTATCTCAAGAGAGCTGGGTGAATATGACGAAGCCGCCGAGGGCGATGAGTACGTTGACAAGATAAAGGCACTCTCCCTTTCGGAGGAGTATGAGGAAAAGCTCCTTAAAGAGGCGGACAGACTGGCTCAGTACGGCCCCGGTTCCCCGGAGTCCGGGGTCATCAAGACCTATCTTGACACGGTGCTCGACCTGCCCTGGCACACCTCCACCAAGGAGATAAACGACATCAAGCACACCGCAAAGATACTTGACGACGATCACTACGGGCTTAAAAAGGTCAAGGAGCGCATCCTTGAGACCATAGCCGTAAAGCAGCTCGCACCGGAGACCAAGGGGCAGATAATCTGCCTGTACGGACCTCCCGGAGTGGGCAAGACCTCCATAGCAAAGTCCATTGCCCGTTCACTGGGGAGAAACTACACCCGTGTGTCACTGGGCGGTGTCAGGGATGAATCCGACATCAGGGGGCACAGAAAGACCTACATCGGCGCAATGCCCGGCCGCATAATCGCAGCTCTGCTTGAAACAAAGGCAAATAATCCTCTTATCCTGCTGGATGAGATAGACAAGATGAGCCATGATTTCAGGGGGGATCCCTCCTCTGCACTGCTTGAGGTACTGGATTCCGAGCAGAACACCAATTTCCGTGACCATTACATAGACCTGCCCTTTGACCTGTCCAATGTGATGTTCATCACCACTGCAAATGACATATCCGTCATTGACCCGCCCCTGCGGGACAGGATGGAGATAATAGAGCTTTCAAGCTACACCAGGGAGGAGAAATTCCACATCGCAAAGGAGCATCTTATCCCCAAGCAGCTTGAAAAGCACGGTATGAAGGCATCTCAGCTCAGGATAAACAATACCGCCGTGTATGAGCTTATCGACTACTACACCCGTGAGGCGGGGGTGCGTGAGCTGGAAAGGGTCATCGCCTCCCTCTGCAGGAAGGCTGCCAAGATCATCGTTGAAGGCACTGCGGCAAGGGTGAGCATCAGCGGCAAGGACGTAAAGACCTATCTGGGCAACCGCAAGTACATAGAGGACTTCTCCGCAAAGCAGGACAGCGTTGGCGTTGTCAACGGCCTTGCGTGGACGTCGGCAGGCGGTACTATCATGCCCCTTGAGGTGCTTGTGAATGAGGGTCACGGAAATGTTACCGCCACAGGCTCCTTAGGCGAGGTGATGCAGGAATCTTCACGCCTTGCTGTCAGCTTCGTGCGCTCCATTGCGGATGAATACGGCATTGAAAAGACCTTCTACATGAGCAAGGATATACATATCCACGCACCGGAGGGGGCTACACCCAAGGACGGACCCTCCGCAGGTGTCACCATGACCACTGCCCTTGTGTCCGCACTTACGGGGATACCTGTTCACAGCAGTGTTGCCATGACGGGGGAGATAACCCTTCACGGCAAGGTGCTCCCCATAGGGGGCTTGCGTGAAAAAACCATGGCTGCCTACAAGGAAGGCATAAAGACTGTGATAATACCGAAGGGCAACCGCCCGGATCTGGATGAGATAGAGGATTCCGTCAAGGAAAATATCCGTTTTGTCTTTGCGGATGAAATGAAGGATGTCCTTGATACCGCTCTTGCGGGGAAGCCGCAGGAAAAGCCCCCTGTAAGAGTGGGCTTTACGAGTTGATGATATGAATTTTAACAAAGCAGAGTTTAGCACCTCCTTCGGGGAATACAGGCAGATACCCCCGTCTGACAGGACGGAGATAGCCTTTGCAGGGCGCTCGAATGTGGGGAAATCCTCCCTTATCAACAAGGTGCTGGGGCGAAAGTCACTGGCAAGGGTGTCCGCCGTGCCCGGAAAGACTGCCACCATAAACTTCTACACCCTTGAAGGCATATATCTTGTGGATCTCCCCGGATACGGCTACGCAAAGGTGGCAAAGTCCGACAAGCAGCGCTGGTCGGGGCTGATAGAGGGGTACCTGCATGACGACAGGGACTTAGCTCTTATCTTTCAGCTTGTGGATATGCGCCACCCCCCCTCTGCGGATGACCTGCAGATGATAGACTTCATGGTGCAAAGCGAGATACCCTTTGTCATAGTATTTACCAAGGCGGACAAGCTGAGACCCCGTGAGCGTGAGGAGCGCATGGCGGGCTTTGCAAAAGAGATACCCTACTTCGACGAAATAACTCACATAGCCTTTTCCTCGGTAACAGGGGAGGGCGTTGAGGAGATACGAAAGATCATAACAGAACTGGGTGAATGATATGAATGACACGCTGAACATCGCAAACGGCCACCTGACCATCGGGGGAGCTGACTGCGTAGAGCTTGCAAAGGAGTACGACACTCCGCTGTATGTTATGGACGAGGGCACTGTCCGCCGTGCTGTGCGGGAGTTCAAGGCCTCCATGGATGAGTGCTACGACGGCAGGGGAATGGTGTGCTATGCCACAAAGGCGTTCTGCTGCAAGGAAATGTGCCGCATCATGAAGGATGAGGGCATAGGTCTTGACACAGTATCCGCCGGGGAGATATACACCGCCCTATCCGTGGGCTTTCCTCCCGAAAGGATAGTCTTTACCAGCAACAACAAAAAGGACGAGGAAATTGCCTACGCCATAGACAATCACATAGGGCGCATCACCTGCGACAATATGGAGGAGCTGAGACGCATATCCGCAATCGCCTCCGAAAAGGGCAGACAGGTGCGTGTGATACTCAGGCTAAAGCCCGGTGTGGAGGCTCACACCTTTGAAGCTGTAATGACAGGTCAGATAGACTCCAAGTTCGGCTTTGCCATTGAGACAGGTGAGGCACTTGCCGCCGCAAAGGAGACTGCAAAGCTCCCCGGTATAGACCTTGCGGGCATACACTGCCACATAGGCTCCCAGATACACGACATCGCCCCCTTTGAAAAGGCAGCGGAGGTCATGGCAGTTTTTATCGCAAAGCTCCACGATGAGGGCATAGAGATAAAGGATCTTTCACTGGGAGGCGGCTTTGGCATAAAGTACACCGAAAAGGATATACCCGTTCCCTACGGCGACTATATGAAGCGTGTCTCCAAGAGGCTCAAGGAGTGCTGTGAGAAATACTCCCTGCCCGTGCCCTTTGTGATGATAGAGCCGGGGCGCTCCATAGCGGCTCCGGCAGGGCTGACTCTGTACACCGTGGGCTCCCGCAAGATAATACCGGGTATACGCACCTATATCGGTGTTGACGGGGGTATGTGCGACGACCCCAGATATGCGCTGTACAAGTCCGAGTATACGGCAGTCGTTGCCAACAAGGCGGATGAGCCCAAGGACGAAACAGTGACCATAGCAGGGCGTACCTGTGAGTCAGGCGACCTTATCGGCGAGAATATGCCCCTGCAGCACGCCGAGGCCGGAGATATCATAGCGGTGCTGGCGACCGGTGCGTACAACTACTCCATGGCATCCCACTACAACCGTGTCCCCAATGCGGCAGTGGTGATGGTAAAGGACGGCAAGTCCCGTGTCATCGTAAGGCGTGAGACCTGGGAGAGCATGGCTGACAACGACGTTTAACTCAGTACATACAAATCAAACCGAAAGGATAGATACCAATGAAGACATACGGCATAATCTGCGAGTACAATCCCTTCCACAACGGACACATCTACCAGATCCAGAAGACAAAGGAGCTGACAGGGGCAGACCACATCGTTGCCATAATGAGCGGCAACTTTGTTCAGCGTGGTGAGCCTGCACTGCTTGACAAGTTTAAGCGTTCACAGATAGCGGTGAACAACGGGGTGGATCTGGTAATTGAAATGCCTGTGAGATATTCCCTTGCAAATGCGGAGATGTTTGCGGGGGCAGGCGTTATGATGCTTGCATCCCTGCGGTGCATAGACGGCATTTCCTTCGGTGCAGAGACCGATGATCTGGCTCTGCTGAAAAAGTGTGCCGACACTGTTACAAAGGTCGCCACACAGGAAAATCTGAAGCCCCTTATGGAGCAGGGTATGTCCTATCCCATGGCTATACAGCAGCTGGTAGCTCTTGAAGCAGGCCCTGCTGTGTCCGATGTGCTCTCATCCCCCAACAATATCCTTGCGGTTGAGTATCTGAGGGCTATCAAGAGAATGGGTCTTGAGGACAAGCTGCAGCCCTGTGTCATCAAGAGAGCAGGTGCTGACCATGACGGCGCAGAGCACAGCGGCACCATAGCCAGCGCTGAGGAGATCCGCCGCATGATAGACGACGGTGAGGATTTCTCAGCCTTCGTTCCCGCAGACACATTAAAGGCAGTTACCGAGTACGACGACAAGGATCTGCTGTGCTGGTACGAGAACTACGAGAGAGTCATCCTTTACAGGCTGCGCACCACATCCCCCCAGGAGATAATCAGCGCTCCCGACGTGGATCAGGGGCTTGCAAACCGCATATTCCAGGCAGCAAGGGTATCCGACTCCCTGGAGGATCTCCTTGACAAGATCAAAGCTAAGCCCTATCCCATGGCACGCATCAAGAGGGCTCTGTTCAACATAGTTCTGGGTATCAAGCGTGACGATATGAAGATACCTCCCGTATTCGGCAGGATACTTGCCCTCAACGACAGGGGCGCAGAGGTGCTCAAGCTCACAGGATCCCTCCCTCAGGACAGGTTCTCCATTCCCTATTCCTCTGCCTTCAAGGATTTTGTAAACCCCGAGAACAAGGCCATGATGCGCTATTCCAGCATGACCACCGTATCAAGCGATGTGTATGCACTGGGTTCAAGGGCGCTGCGTCCCGGCGGCATGGACTTTACCGTTCCCATCTATTTCAGCAAGATAGAGGGATTTGTTTCCGAGCTTCCCGCTGACCTTAAGACCACCACACATCAGGGCACTCCCGAAGAGGTGGAGGCAGCCCGCAAGGCTGAATATGAGGCACATAAGAAGGCTGCCGAGGCAGCACAGCAGGAGGCTATGGCACAGGCAAAGTCTGACCTTGGCCATCCCACTCCCGTGCCTGTGGAAAAAAACGGCGGTGAGGAAAATTGACAAAGGAAAAAATAGCCCGTATAAATGAGCTTTTCCACAAGTCAAAGACACAGGGGCTGACGGAGGAGGAAAAGGCGGAGCAGACAGCGCTGCGCAATGAGTACAGACGCAGCTTTGTTGCCAATCTGTCCCAGCAGCTTTCCACCATTCAGTATACAGATGCCCCCTCCCCCAACAATACGCCGAAGGTAGACATTGTAGAGTGACTAAAAGCCGCACGGCAGGGCTGTGCGGCTTATGAGTTTAAGAGTACAGGTGGATAATGGATCTTTCATTCACTAACAAGGTAAAGACCCCCTGCTACGTTGTGGACGAGGGGCTTATAGAAAAGAATATGCGCATACTCCGGGGTGTCAGGGAGAGGACAGGGTGCAAAATACTCCTTGCCCAGAAGGCATTCTCCATGTATGCCCTGTATCCCCTCATGGGGGGATACATAGACGGCACCACCGCCAGCGGCCTGTATGAGGCAAGGCTTGGGGCGGAGGAAATGCCGGACGGTGAGGTGCATATATACTCCCCCGCCTACCGTGACTGCGACTTTGACGAGATAGCACGCATATCGGATCACATAGTGTTCAATTCCCCGTCCCAGTATGAGCGGTTCAGAGGCAGGGTAAGGAGGGGCACACAGTGCGGAATAAGGGTAAACCCCCTGTATTCGGAGGTGGATACCCCCATGTACGACCCCTGTTCCCCTTCATCACGGCTGGGCACCCGCCCGGAGGACTTTGACATTTCAAAGTGCGAGGGCATAAGCGGCCTTCACTTCCACACCATGTGCGAGCAGGGAAGCGATGTGCTGGAGCGCACGGCAGAGCAGTTTGAAAAGCACTTCGGCAGGTATCTGGGCGACCTTTCATGGGTAAACTTCGGCGGAGGTCATCATATCACCCGCAAAGGGTATGACATTGACAGGTTGTGCCGTGTCATCGACCATTTTACCCAAAAATACGATGTGAAGGTGTATCTGGAGCCGGGGGAGGCTCATGCGCTGAACGCCGGCTTCCTTGTGGCTGAGGTGCTGGATGTGTTTGAAAGTGCAGGGCGTTATCACGCCATAATCGACGCTTCTGCCGCCTGCCATATGCCGGACGTGCTGGAAATGCCCTACCGCCCGAACATCATCGGGGCAGGAGAGCCTGATGAAAAGCGATTTACCTATACCCTGGGGGCGGCTACCTGCCTTGCGGGGGACGTGATAGGCACCTATTCCTTTGATGAGCCCCTTAAAGCCGGGGACAGGCTCGTCTTCTGCGATATGGCGATATATTCCATGTGCAAGAACAATACCTTCAACGGCATAGGTCTGCCCTCCATCTACCGCATAGACAGGGACGGAGAGGTGCATCTGCACAAGTCCTTCGGCTACGAGGACTTCAAATGCAGACTGTGACGGCATCAGCGGCGGCAGTGTGCGTTTTCGGGATGTGCTGCAAAAAATATATTTTATCTATTGAATAATCCTCTCAAATGTGGTATAATCAATGTGTGTTTAAAAAAAGAATGCATCTTGCGTTCATGCTTTGGAGGTCATTATGATACTTGTAACCGGAGGGGCAGGCTATATCGGCTCCCACACCTGCATAGAGCTCCTTGATGCCGGGGAGGAGATAATCGCCCTCGACAACTTTTCCAATTCAAAGCCGGAGGCCATAGACCTTATAAAAGAGGTGTCCGGAAAGGATTTCAAATTCGTTGAGGCGGATCTTCTTGACAGAGCTGCTGTAAGGAAAGTCTTTGAGGAGAATGAGATCGAGTCCGTTATCCACTTTGCGGGGCTGAAGGCTGTGGGTGAATCCGTGGCAAAGCCCATAGAATACTATCACAACAACATCACAGGCACCCTTATACTCGTGGATGAGATGAGAAAGCACGGCTGCAAGACACTTGTGTTCTCCTCATCTGCCACGGTGTACGGCGACCCTGCATCGGTGCCTATAAAGGAGGATTTCCCCCTTTCCACCACAAATCCCTACGGCTCCACAAAGCTCATGATAGAAAACATTCTTCAGGATGTGTACAAGTCAGACAATGAGTGGAGCATCGCACTCCTGCGCTACTTCAACCCCATAGGCGCCCATTCCTCGGGCAAGATAGGGGAGAACCCCAACGGCATACCCAACAACCTTATGCCCTACATACAGCAGGTGGCAGTGGGCAAGCTGCCGAAGCTGGGGGTATTCGGCAATGACTATCCCACCCATGACGGCACGGGCGTGCGTGACTATATCCACGTTGTGGATCTGGCAAAGGGTCATCTCAAAGCCATACAGAAGCTTCGCACCATGAAGGGCGTAGGAATATGGAACCTGGGCACAGGCAGGGGCTATTCCGTCCTTGATGTGGTGAAGGCATTTGAAAAGGCAAGCGGTGTGACTATCCCCTATGAGATAAAGCCCCGCCGCCCCGGCGACATCGCAGAGTGCTATGCAGACCCCTCAAAGGCTCTCAAAGAGCTTGGGTGGAAGGCAGAGCTGGGTATAGATGAGATGTGCAGGGACAACTGGAACTTTATAAGCCACAATTCATAAAGGAAGGCCACTATGAACATCACCTTTGATACTTTGCCCGCAACACTGGAGGAAATGCAGGCCTGCCCCTACGGCTCCCTTTCCGAGCCTGAATACGGTGCGGCGCTGTTCCTTGCTGCAATGCTGGTGTATCCGAAAAACAAGGAAGAGGCGCACAGGATGATAGCCTGGCTCAAGGGTCCCGGGGGGCTCAATGAATATCAGAAGCAGTTTTTGCGGGACAGGATGATGGACGGCAGGGACTATGTGGTGCGCTCCTACTTTGTGGGTTCATCCTCGGAGAATGATTACACCTTTGATATGCCTGCCACTACCGTTGACATGGTGCGCCGCCCTGAGACTCCCATAGAGGGGCGGATGAGGGTATTCATGAAGTCCACAGGCGCTGACTCCGAGCGTGAGATACGTATGCGCCTGAAGCCCTCCGAGGGCAAATGGTACATGGAGGATCAGATGCTCCTTGCCATGATAAGGGTGCCTGTTTCAAAGGATGACTGGGCATAAAGCCGCAGATGACCGGCTGTAATGAAAAACTCTTGAAAAGTGCCGGGATATATGTTATAATAATACATTATTTTGCAAGGAGCGGATCAAAATGGAAATGGATATGGTAAAGTATCTGGCAAAGCTTGCAAAGCTCTCCTTCACCGATGAGGAGCTTGAAAAGGCTGTTGCGGATATGACCGACATCATCGACCTTATGGATACCATCAAGGACATAGATGTGGTATATGATGCCTATAAGGACAACCACAACGTGTATCTTGCGGATCTTCGCAAGGATGAGGCTATGCCCTCACTCCCCACGGAGAAGCTGCTGGCCAATGCAGTAAATCAGGAAAACTGCTTTGTTGTGCCCAAGGTCGTTGAATAAAGGAGTAGGAATATGAGTATGGATCTGACTGTAAAACAGCTTAGAGACGGTCTTGACAGCAGGGAGTTCTCCGCAAGGGAGATAACACAGAGCTATCTTGACCGCATAGAAAAGATCGACGGCCAGCTTGAAAGCTACATCACCGTTACGGGGGAAAAGGCGCTTGCGGCTGCGGACAAGGCTCAGCAGCGCATAGATGCAGGGGAGAGCGCTCCCCTTACGGGCATCCCCATGGCTATCAAGGACAACATCTGCACAGAGGGCGTGCTCACCACCTGTGCGTCGAGGATGCTGGAAAACTTCGTTCCTCCCTACAACGCAACTGTTATGGACAGGCTGGAGGCTCAGGACACAGTGCTCCTGGGAAAGGTGTCCATGGATGAGTTTGCAATGGGCGGCTCCACACAGACCTCTGCCTTCAAGAAGACAAAGAACCCCTTTGATCTCACCCGTGTTCCGGGCGGCTCCTCAGGCGGCTCTGCGGCGGCGGTAAGTGCGGATCTCTGCGGGGCAGCATTAGGCTCCGATACAGGCGGCTCCATAAGACAGCCTGCCTCCTTCTGCGGTGTTACAGGACTCAAGCCTACCTACGGACGTGTTTCAAGATACGGTCTTGTGGCATTTGCATCATCCTTTGACCAGATAGGCCCCATAGCAAGGAGCGCTGAGGACTGCGGCATTATACTCAATGCCATTGCAGGCTACGATTACCACGACGGCACCGCATCAAAGCTCCCTGTGGAGGACTACACCGCAAAGCTCGGCATGGATATGAAGGGCAAGAAAATAGCCTATGTATCAGAGTTCTTCGGCGAGGGCGTAGACGATGAGGTCAGAAACTCCGTTCTTGCCGCCATCGACAGCTACAAGGCAATGGGTGCCCAGGTAGTGGAGTGCTCCATGCCTTCCCTTAAATATGCCATTGCCGCATATTACCTTATCGCATCGGCGGAGGCATCCTCCAACCTTGCAAGGTATGACGGCATAAAGTACGGCCACCGCTCCGAGGTGGAGGGCAGCTACAATGACCTGGTGATCGCATCCCGCAGCGAGGGCTTCGGCGATGAGGTAAAGCGCCGCATACTCCTTGGCAACTATGCCCTTTCATCAGGCTACTATGATGCCTATTACGGCAAGGCAATGGGACTCAGGCAGCGCATCCGTGAGGAATATGCGGGCATCTTTGAAAAGTGCGATCTTATCATAACACCCACTGCCCCCTCCGTTGCCTACGGCATAAACGAGAATATCCACGACCCCAGAAAGATGTATCAGGCAGATTTCTGCACTGTTACCGTAAACATAGCCTCCCTTCCCGCCATTTCCACCACCTGTGGCTACAATGCCGACGGTATGCCCATAGGTATGTCCATCGTGGGCAATATGTGGAAGGAAGCGGATATAATCGGTGCCGCAGATGCGTTTGAGAAGACTTTTGTGCGCCGCAGCGCCGCACTGTAAGGAGGTAGTGACATGATTTCAGATTACATACCCGTTATCGGGCTTGAGATACACTGCGAGCTGTCCACAAATTCCAAGGTGTTCTGCACCTGCTCGGCGGAGTTCGGCGGTGACCGCAACACCCGCTGCTGTCCTGTATGCTGCGGTATGCCGGGTACTCTGCCCATAATCAACCAGACAGCCGTTGAATATGCGGTAAGGGCCGGATATGCCCTTAACTGCGGCATCAATAAGTTCTCCGTGTTCGACAGAAAGAACTACTTTTACCCCGATCTGCCCAAGGCATATCAGATATCGGAACTGAATTTCCCCATCGTGCTTGCGGGCGAGGTGCCCATTGAGTATGAGGAGAACGGGGAAAAGAAGAAGAAGAGCATACGCATAAACCACATCCACCTTGAGGAGGATGCGGGCAAACTGGTGCACGACGACCTGAACGGTGTGTCCCTGTGCGACTACAACCGCTGCGGAGTGCCCCTTATAGAGATAGTTACCGAGCCTGATATGCGCTCCCCCGAGGAGGCAAGGAAGCTGGTGGAGACCATTGCCCTGCAGCTGCAGTACGCAGGGGTTTCCGACTGCAAGATGGAGGAGGGCTCTATCCGTGCGGATGTGAACGTATCCCTCATGCGAAAGGATGCAACAGAGTTCGGCACAAGAGCGGAGATAAAGAACGTAAACTCCCTTAAATCCATATACCGCACCATCGAGTACGAGATAAAGCGTCAGGCGCAGATACTCGACAGAGGCGGCGAGGTGGTACAGGAGACACGCCGCTTTGATGCCAACAAGGGGGAGACAAAGGCAATGCGCTCCAAGGAAGATGCACATGACTACAAGTACTTCCCCGATCCCGATATATTACAGGTGAACTTCACCGATGAGGATTTAGAGCGCATAAAGGCATCCCTTCCCGAAATGCCTGCACAGCGCAGGGAGCGCTACCTCTCCATGGGCATCCCCGAAAAGGAGGCTATGGTCATTGTCAATGACAAGGTGATCTCCGACTTCTTCGAGGACTGCATGAAGGTCTACAACAACCCCAAGTCCCTTGTGAACTTCATCAACGGCGAGATAATGCGCCGCATCAACTTAGGGGAGATAGACAAGGATGCCCCCAAGTACACAGCTGCCCAGGTGGCACATCTTGTGGAGATGTCCGAGACTGACAAGGTGTCCAAGAACGATGCCAAGACCATATTCCGTGAAATGGCTGAAAAGGGCGGCGATCCCGAGGAGATCGCAAAGCGTGAGGGCATGATAATAGTTGTGGACACCACCCGTGTACATGAGGTAATAGACGCAGTATTTGCCGCAAATCCCGGTCCTGTGGAGCAGTACAAAAACGGGGACAAGAAGGTATTCGGCTTTATCATGGGTCTGTGCAACAAGGAGCTCCGTGGTTCCGCCACACCCAAGGTGGTAAAGGAAGAACTGGAAAAGAGACTTGCAGCCTTGTAATGTATGGCTTGATTGCCTCTGTGGCAGATGCTGTACAAGTGTACAGTGTACAATGTACAGTGTACAGTTGTTGGACGAAGAGCTGAAAGCTTGGTTTCCTTTATCTCCGCTTTGCTTGCACATTATAGCTAATAGCTAAGAAAGCTCTGTACAATGACCTATGTTACATACACATTAAACGGCGAAACATACACGATCACTTCTGATGTAGCTTACAGCGAAGCAGAATAACTATGTAGAGTCGGATATTCAGGAGGTGAATATATTATGAAACCTTACGTTACTCCCGAAATGGAGATCACAGAGTTTAAGACAGAAGATGTTATTGTTACAAGTGTAACAGGTCAAGGTGGTAAAGAGCAAGGCAATGATGTAGAAGATCCGTAAATAATAACGGCAGGCGGCGTTCACGCTCTTTCCTTTGAGCAATACGTAAAAAACAACGCACAGTGTTTCACTGTGCGTTGACTTTGTATGCAAGTCACGACATCAGCCGTGCGAAGCACGGACAAAGAAGGGAAAATCAAGCCGTCCGCTCTCCGTCCAATCACTGTACATTGTACACTGTACACTCGGACAACAGCAGGCAAACGCAAAGTAAAGCCGCCCAGGAACCTTTCATTCTGCATTCTGCATTTATCCGAGGAATACCTGCACCCAGTTGCCAGTCTCAGGGTCGTAAGCTATGCCCGTTTTGGTATAGCGGGGGTCAAGGATATGGCTGCGGTGCCCCTTGGAGTTCATCCACGCCTTGACTGCCTTTTCGGGAGTGAAGTACCCTCCTGCAATGTTTTCAGCTACTCTCTTGTATTCAAATTCCTTCAGGGCATCTATGGACTTTGTGCCATCGGGGCGGGTATGGGAGAAGAGCTCTGAAAGCTCTTTTACACGTATGTCAGCAAAGCCGCACAGATCCTCATCAAGGGTGAGGGGCTCAGCCCCTACCTTGGCACGTTCCTCATTCACAAGCTCCAGAGCACGCTGTACATAGCCGCTCTCCCCGCTGTCCTCGCTGCCGTGATAGCCTGTATCGCCGTCACCCACAGTCAGACGGATCTCTGTTTTGTTGGAGGGATCGGATGCACTGTAAAGGGTGATGGTGGTCTTCCCGTCTGAAAGAGCCTTTACTGTGAGATCAAACACGCCGTCGTACATATCGGACACCCCAAGGGAGCATACTTCCCCGTTGTCCGCACGGATGCTGATGTCATCCACACCGGAAACGATGTTTATCACCGCACTGCTGCCCTTATCCAGTTGAAGAGCGTTCTGTCCGGCTTTTATATCCGGGCTTGCAGGGATATCATCACTTGCAAGCACGGTGACGGTGCATTTATAGGTGTTGCCGTCATACACTGCATAAAGGGCGGCTGTACCGGGAGCCTTGGCGGTTATTACCCCTTTGTTGTAGGAGAATATACTTGAGTTCGAGCTGCGCCACCTGACAGCGCCGGCAGCACCAGAAAGCTTTATGGAAGCTGTACCTCCCTGTGTCACCTTTATCCTTGTGTCGGAAAGACGGCAGTCAGCAGCAGAAACCTGTGTTCCTGCGGCGGCTGCGGCTATTGCGGTACACATGAGCAGCGGCAGTATTCGTTTCTTCATATGATCACCTCTTGACAAGAGCTGTATCCTGCTTCACCTCCTATATTTTAACACATAAAAAGCCTGTTGTCAATTTACAACAGGGGGGCAAATTTACAGATTTTAAAGGGGGCAAATTGACGTAAATGTCAAATTTTGAACGTGTAATGTGTAAAAAATTAGGAGAATTCATCAGTTCACACTATAATAAAAATTGTGTGAAAAGTAGTGACAAATCCGGAATTGTGTGGTATAATATATAGGATTGTTTATTGATGATGCAGGTATGCGCAGACAAGCGGCATTGGCTTTGTGATGCCGTCTGCTGAGGAGACATAAGGGGAGAGTATATGAGGATACTTGGTATCGACCCGGGATATGCCATAGTTGGTTATGGTGTCCTTGAATACGACGGATATGCCTTCAAGCCCGTGACATTCGGTGCCATCACCACACAGGCGGGCACCCCCTTTGAGCTGCGGCTGTGTGACATATACCGGGATATGCAGAGCATAATCGAAAGCTCCAAGCCCGATGTGATGAGCATGGAAAAGCTCTACTTCACCAACAACCAGAAAACGGGCATAGATGTGGCTCAGGCAAGGGGGGTCATACTCCTGGCAGCGGCAAATATGGGACTTGCCGTGCATGAGTACACCCCGCTGCAGGTAAAGCAGGCTGTGGTGGGCTACGGCAAGGCGGAAAAGCATCAGGTCATGGAGATGACCCGTGCCATACTGCACCTTGCATCCGTTCCCAAGCCCGATGACACTGCCGATGCTCTTGCCATTGCCATATGCCACGGACACTATTCGCAACGTAAAATGTATAATGATTAACGCAGAATGAACGGCTTGACTTTGGGTTTGGCAGCGGGAGTTCGAGTGTACAGTGGGATCGGACATTGAGTTGGTTTTGGAGGAAATATGATATACAGTCTTAACGGGAAGTTAATTGCAAAGGAGCCGGGTCTTGCGGTGATAGAGTGCGCAGGTGTGGGCTATGCCTGCCGCACCACGGACAACACCCTTGCAAAGCTTGGTACAACGGATTCAAACGCCTTTGTTTACACATATATGCATATAACACAGGATGATGTGGCGCTGTTCGGCTTTGCGGACAAAACGGAGCTGGGGTGCTTTCGGATGCTCCTTGATGTGACGGGAGTAGGCCCCAAGGCGGCGCTTTCCATACTTTCGGACATGGATGCAAATACCTTTGCCCTGAAGGTAGCCACAGGGGATCACAAGGCTCTGACCAAGGTGAAGGGCATAGGCCCCAAAATGGCTCAGAGGATAGTGCTGGAGCTCAAGGACAAGCTGGCAAAGGGGACAGGGAGCGTGCCCTCTCCTGCGGGAGGCGCTGTCGTCACCGAGGTGAAGGGTGCCCGTGGAGATGCAATGGAGGCTCTTATGGTGCTGGGCTATTCCCGTGAGGAGGCGCAGCAGGCCATTGCTCCCCTTGACCCTGCTCTTTCGGTGGAGGAGCTTATAAAACAGGCTCTCAAAAGCCTTGCATCATTCTGATAGTTGACCGGGATAGGTGGCGGTGAGATGATAGAAAGCAGCGAGATAGAGTTTGAGACCGGGCTGGAGCACCGCATGGTGGATCCTGCCGCATTCGGGGCAGAGGATGAGATTGACTATTCCCTGCGGCCGAAGCTGCTGGATGAATACATAGGTCAGGACAATGTAAAGGAAAATCTGAGGATCTACATACAGGCGGCAAAGAACAGGGGCGAATCCCTGGATCATGTGCTGCTGTACGGGCCTCCCGGACTGGGCAAGACTACCCTTTCGGCAATAATCGCCCATGAGATGGGTGTGAATTTCCGTGTGACCTCAGGCCCTGCCATAGGCAAGCCCGGGGATCTTGTGGCAATACTTACAAACCTTTCCCCCGGGGATGTGCTCTTTATCGACGAGATACACCGTATGTCAAGGGAGATAGAGGAGGTGCTGTACTCCGCCATGGAGGACTTTGCGGTGGATATAATCATCGGCAAGGGTCCTTCCGCCCGCTCTATTCGGGTGGATCTGAACAGGTTCACTCTTGTGGGGGCGACTACACGGGCAGGGCAGCTTACATCCCCTCTTCGGGACAGATTCGGCATAATACAGCGTCTGGAGCTTTACGACAAGGAACAGCTTATGGACATCATCCTGCGCTCCTCGGTAATACTTGGCATTGCCTGTGACAAGGACGGAGCGGAGGAGATGGCAAAGCGTTCAAGAGGCACTCCCCGTATTGCCAACCGCCTTCTGAAACGTGTGCGTGACTATGCGGAGGTTGTAGGTGAGGGGCGCATCACTGCTGACATTGCAGACATTGCCCTTGACCGCATGGAGATAGACCGCATAGGGCTTGACAAGATGGACAAGCGTATGCTTGAAATGCTCATAAAGGGCTATAACGGAGGCCCTGCGGGGCTTGAGACCCTTGCCTCTGCCATAGGTGAGGAGGCTGTCACTCTGGAGGACGTATGCGAGCCCTATCTTATGCAGTTGGGCTTTATTGCAAGGACACCCCGTGGCCGCTGTGCCACAAGGCTTGCCTATGAACATCTGGGCTTTAAGTATCCTGCCGACAGGAAAAACGAACAGCCCGACAGCGGTCAGACGACCCTGTTTGACAAGAAGGCGGATGACAAATGACCGAAAAGGCAAAGCATTATTTTGTATCTGCGGGGATGTATATCCCGGATGAGAGCGACATCAGCCGGCTGGCGGAGGTCTCAGCCGATGCCATGTGGGAGGACAACTCCTCGAAGTATCTGCTGGGAGGGCACATAAACCGTGAGAATTTCAGGCGGTATATGCAGCTGCTGTTCAAAGCAGCCTTTGACCAGACCTTTTTCATTGCACCGGACAGGAATATCAACGGCTTTCTGTGGGTACAGCCACCTCCCCGCAGCGACATCGACAAGGATCATCTTCTCAGGGCGGGAATAGCGGGGGCTATCATGCACATAGGCCCGGACACGGTGAGGCGCTCCGTGGCATATGAGGAGAACTGCGCATCCATAATGAAGAAGCTGTGCGACCTTGAAAAGACCTGGTATATATGCCAGTTCGCAGTGAGCAGGGAGTATCAGTGCGGGGGAGTGGGCTCTGCTATAATACGCCCCTTCCTGCGGTATATGGACATGGTGGAGCAGCCCTGCTACCTTGAAACTCACAATGACGGGAATATCCCCATGTACAAGCACCTGGGCTTTGACCTTGTTTCCACAAATCATGTGCCCGACGGCACATATGAACAGTACGCCATGCTTTACGAATAAAGATTTAGGATAGGAGATCTAAAATGGGAAGATTATTCGGCACAGACGGTGCCAGAGGAGTTGCAGTAACGGAGCTTACCTGTGAGACTGCCATGCAGATAGGCAGAGCGGCGGCGGCAGTGCTCTGCAAAGGTGGCAGGAAGGCAAAGGTCATAATCGGGAAGGATACGAGAGTATCATCGGACATTATGGAGGCGGCACTTGCGGCAGGACTTCTGTCCGTAGGTGCGGATGCGGTGTCCATAGGTGTTGTGCCTACCCCTGCGGTGGCATACCTTGTGGGAACGCTCCATGCGGATGCGGGAGTGATGATCTCAGCCTCCCACAACAGCGTTGAGTTCAACGGCATAAAGCTCTTTTCCGGGGACGGATACAAGCTGTCCGACGATATACAGGACGAGATAGAGGCGCTGGTGCTTGACACCCCGGAGAAGCTCACCGCCATGCAGAAAAACGGGAAGAACGTGGGCAGATACACCCATGATGATAAAGCGGTGGATCTGTACATACAGCACCTGCTTTCCACCTGCGAGAGCGATATAGGCTCCCTGCGCATTGCAGTAGACTGCGCAAACGGCTCTGCAAGTGCCACGGCTGAAAAGCTGTTCGGTGCTATGGGGCTTGAAAAGGTATATCTTCTGAGCTGCGCCCCCGACGGGGACAACATCAACGACAACTGCGGCTCCACACACATGGACGGCCTTGTGAAGTTCGTGCAGGAAAATCACTGTGACCTGGGCTTTGCCTTTGACGGTGATGCCGACCGCTGCCTTGCGGTGGATGAGGACGGCAGCATAGTTGACGGGGATATGCTCATCGCCCTTTTCTCAAAGGATATGAAGGAGAGAGGGCTCCTGAAGAAGGATACGGCTGTTGTCACGGTCATGACCAACATAGGCTTCAAGTTCTTTGCCCGTGAGAACGATGTGAATATCGTCACCACCAAGGTAGGGGACAGATATATACTTGAACAGATGCTCCAGAGCGACTACAACATGGGCGGAGAGCAGTCAGGGCATATCATATTCAAGGACTATGCCTCTACAGGGGACGGTCAGCTTACTGCCGTGCAGGCACTGTCTGTCATCAAGCGGACGGGTAAGAGCCTGAAAGAACTGGCTTCCGTCATGGACAGGTTCCCCCAGGTGATGGTAAATGTGCGCATTGCCCCCGAATTCAAGGAGGGGTGGAAGAATATCGAGCGCATAGAGCAGATCATAGAGGAAAAGGAAAAGGCACTGGGCAATGAGGGTCGTGTGCTTGTCCGTGAGAGCGGCACAGAGCCCCTTATCCGTGTGATGATAGAGGGCAAGCAGTTTGATCTTATCAACCGCTATGCCCTTGAGATAGCAGATGTGATCAAGGAATGCACCGCCGCAGTGTGACGGCAGAGGGAGCCTTATGAGTATAAGAGTTGCGCAGGGCTGGAAGGATTATACCCTTATAGACTGCTCCGGGGGAGAAAAGCTGGAGAGCTGGGGGGATATAAGGCTTATACGCCCCGATCCCCAGGTCATCTGGAAGACACCTAAGGGCAAAGAATGGGAAAATGTCCACGCAAGATACGAGCGCTCTGACAAGGGGGGCGGTGCCTGGACACGGAACAGGGAATTCCCCGAGGGCTGGCAGATAAGCTACGACATAGGCACAGACAGGCTGGTGTTCAATATCCGTCCCACAGGCTTCAAGCACACGGGGCTTTTCCCGGAGCAGGCTGTGAACTGGGAGTATATGTATTCCCTCATAAAGGGGCGCAAAGCATCGGGCAGGGATGCGAACGTGCTCAATCTCTTTGCCTATACGGGGGGAGCCACCCTTGCCTGTGCGGCGGCGGGTGCCGCTGTGTGCCATGTGGATGCCTCAAAGGGCATGGTGCAGTGGGCACGGGACAATGCGGCTGCTTCGGGGCTTTCCGACAGACCTGTGCGCTGGATAGTGGATGACTGTGAGAAGTTCGTTTCCCGTGAGATACGCAGGGGACACAGATACGACGGCATAATCATGGATCCTCCCTCATACGGCAGAGGCCCCGGGGGTGAGGTCTGGAAGCTGGAGGACTGCGTGTACGACCTGGTGGCGCTGACATCACAGCTGCTTTCGGACGAGCCGTTGTTCTTCATACTCAACAGCTATACCACAGGTCTTTCCGCATCGGTGATGAAGTATATACTTGAACAGTGCATATCCGTAAAGTCAGGGGGCAGGGCATCAGCCGAGGAGATAGGCCTTCCCGTGAAGAGAACAGGCGGGGTGCTGCCCTGCGGCTCAACAGCCATATATGAACAGGCCTGATGGTGCTGGGTGATCACAGCCCCCGGTCTTATGAGAGTGATTCTTATGGAAGAGATAATAAAAGCGGAAGACCTTACATTCTGGTATTCCGACATAGATGAGGAAAGCGGCGGCACAGAGAACCGTGTCACAGTGTTTGAGGACCTTGACCTTAAAATAGAGAAGGGCAGCTTTACTGCCATACTCGGTCACAACGGCTGCGGCAAATCCACTCTGGCAAAGCACTTCAATGCGGTGCTCCTGCCCTGCGGCGGCAAGGTCTATTCTGCGGGATATGACACATCAGAGGCAGACAGGCTCTTTGACATCCGCCGCCATGTGGGAATGGTGTTCCAGAATCCCGACAACCAGATCGTTGCAAGTGTGGTTGAGGAGGATGTGGCATTTGCCCTTGAGAATATGGGTGTTCCCCAGGAGGAGATGCGGCAGCGTGTGGATGAGGCACTCAAGGCCGTGAATATGTATGAATACCGTGAGCACGCACCCTCTCAGCTTTCAGGCGGTCAGAAGCAGCGTGTGGCGATCGCAGGGATCATAGCCATGCGCCCTGACTGCATCGTGCTGGATGAACCTACTGCCATGCTTGACCCGGTGGGGCGGCGGGAGGTCATAAAGACCATCCGCAGGCTCAACCGTGAGGAGGGCATCACCATAGTCCTCATCACCCACTACATGGACGAGGCAGCAAAGGGAGACCGTGTTGTGGTCATGGACAAGGGAAAGGTCATCCTGGACGACACCCCCCAGAACGTATTCTCCCATGTGGAAATGCTGAAAAGCGTGGGGCTTGATGTGCCCCAGTCAACACAGCTCATGTATCTCATGGAGCAGAGCGGTATGCCCTGCGATCTCCATGTGATAAACGAAACAGCGTGTGCGGATTTCCTGTACAGGCTGCTTACAAAGACTAAATTGGAGGTATCCCTTGATAATAAAGCTTGAAGATCTCACATATACCTATTCTCAGGGCACCCCCTTTGAGAAGACGGCTGTGGATCATGTGGATCTGGAAATAGAAGAGGGCACTCTTGTGGGTATCATCGGGCACACGGGCTCAGGAAAATCCACTCTTATACAGCACCTCAACGGCCTTATAAAGCCTACCTCCGGGAAGGTGTACATCGACGGGGAGGATATCCACGCAAAGGGAGTGGATCTGAAAAAGATACGCTTCAAGGTGGGGCTTGTGTTCCAGTACCCGGAGTATCAGATATTTGAGGAGACTGTCTATAAGGATATTTCCTTCGGCCCCAGGAACATGGGTCTCTCCGAGGAGGATGTAGACAGGCGGGTGCGCTCTGCCGCAGCCATGGTAGGCCTTGATGACAGCCTGCTGGACAAATCCCCCTTTGAGCTTTCGGGAGGGCAGAAAAGGCGTGTGGCGATCGCGGGTGTCATGGCAATGGAACCCAAGGTGCTCATACTGGATGAGCCCACGGCAGGCCTTGATCCCAAGGGGCGTGAGGTGATACTCTCCCAGATAAAGGAGTATCACGACAAGACAGGTTCCACCGTGCTGCTGGTCTCCCACAGCATGGAGGATGTGGCACGCTTTGCCGAGAAGATACTGGTAATGAACAAGGGGAAGGTCTTCTGCTACGACGATCCCCCTGGAGTATTCACCAGGGCGGAGGAGATAAATGCTGTGGGACTTTCGGTGCCCCAGATAACAAAGGTGTTCATAGAGCTTAAAAAGCGGGGGCTTGACATACGCACCGACGTGTACACCGTGGACTTTGCCCTGAAGACCATAAAGGAATATCTTGAAGAGAAGGGCGGTGCTGTCAATGCTTAAGGATATAACCATCGGGCAGTATTTTCCGGGCACCTCCGTTGTACACAGGATAGATGCCCGCTTCAAGATAGTCATAACAGCGGTGTTCATAGTCATGCTTTTTTCCGCAAGCAACTATTCAGCCCTGTGTGTGCCCCTTGTATTCTTTGCTATCGCATTCATGGCTTCAAAGCTCTCGGCGAAGCTGATGATAAAGAGCATGAAGCCCATCGTCCCTGTGATAATCATAACATCCATACTCAATATCTTCTTTATCGACGGCGTATCCGTCATAAAGATCTGGAAGCTGAACATCACCGACAACGGGCTGTATACCTCCGGGTTCATGATAATAAGGCTCATAGCCCTTATCTGCGGCTCATCCCTGCTTACATACACTACATCCCCCATAACCCTTACGGATGCTCTGGAGCAGATGCTAAAGCCCCTTGCAAAGATAAAGTTCCCCGCCCATGAGCTGGCGATGATGATGACCATTGCCCTGCGCTTTATCCCCACCCTTATCGAGGAGACGGATAAGATAATGCAGGCGCAGAAGGCAAGGGGAGCGGAGCTTGACAGCGGCAGCATCCCTCAGCGGGCAAAGGCGCTGGTGCCTATACTCATCCCTCTGTTCGTATCCTCCTTCAGGCGTGCGGAGGAGCTGGCTCTTGCCATGGAATGCCGCTGCTACAACGGCGGAGAGGGACGCACAAAGCTGAAGACCTTAGTCTCCGGCGGCAAGGACTATGCTGCCCTGTCCCTTTCCATCTTCTTTCTGAGTGTTGTATTCATACTTGACCTGGGCAAGGTCAGCTTCTAGGGGCTAGGGATCAGGGGGCTAGGGGCTAGAACTGTGATGAGGAACATATAGCTTCGTTCCCTCTGATTATCAATGAGTTCAGTACGTTTAAAAAAGAAAGAGCAGGAGTGACAGCCGGTCTCCGGCAGTCCGTTCTGCTCCCTGCCTCTTGCTTCTTGTAGGTTGATCATGCTTCGTAATATCAAAATAGGAATGGCATTCTGCGGCACCGCATATCACGGATTTCAGCGGCAGAACAACTCCGTCGCCGTTCAGAACGTGGTGGAGGATGTGCTGTCAAGGCTCACCGCACAGAGGGTGCAGATAAACGGCTGCTCCCGGACGGATGCGGGAGTCCATGCCAGAGAATTTTTCTTTAATTTTCACACCGACAATGCCATTCCCTGTGAGAATATAATTCGGGGCGGCAATTCCCTGCTGCCCGACGACATTGTGTTTTTCTCCTGTGAGGAGGCTGAGGCGGATTTCCATGCCCGCTACTCCTGCCGGGGGAAGGAATACCTGTATCGCATCATCAACCGCAGGGTGCGTGATCCCTTTCTGGCGGGCAAGGCGCTGTTCTATGACAGACCCCTTGACGCGGGTCTTCTCTCCCATGAGGCGAAGTGCATAGATGGCACACAGGATTTTACCTCCTTCTGCGGCGCCCTGGGGATGAAGGAGGACTGCACACGGACAGTGTACAGCTGCACTGTTGTCCGTGACGGCGACGAGGTAGATCTGCTCATCAGCGGGGACGGCTTTTTGTATAACATGGTGCGGATAATTACAGGCACTCTGCTTGAAGTAAACGAGGGGCGCATCCCCCGTGGAGACATACCCCGCATAATAGCCGCCCGTGACCGCACACTGGCAGGGCGCACAGCCCCTCCCGACGGGCTGTACCTCAACAGAGTGATGTATTAAAAGAGTGACGGTTTGATAAAACAGTATAAGACTGTCCTGAAAAAGGAGTGATGAACATGGCAGTTACCGATATATCTGAGCTTCGCCGTGAGCGTGAGCGCAAGCGCATGAATGCCCTCATACTCAGGACTGTGCTGATAGTGCTTTTAGTGGCGGTGGCTGTTGCTGCCGTGTTTACAAGGAGCAAATGGCTCCCCGCATTTGAGGCGCTCTTTGAAAAGCCGGCGGATACCTCCGATGCTGCGGACAGCACCACCGGACAGACCTCCAAGGGCTCATTCCCCATAGCTCTGGACAGCAGCGGGGAATTCCAGCTGCTCCCCATGGACGGAGCCATTGCAGTGCTTGATGATTCAAGACTGCGTATATATAATCTTGACGGCAAGGAGACCAACACATCACAGCACGCCCTTGCAAATCCCATACTTGTGACCTCAAAGACAAAGGCGCTCATCTACGATGTGGGCGGCACGGAGTTCAGGCTTGAAAGCAGATACAAGAACATATACGACCTCTTTGCGGATGATGTTATATACCTTGCCCGCCTTTCATCAAAGGATCAGGCGGCGGTAGTGACCCGCTCGGACAGGTATCTTTCACAGCTTATCGTATACGATGATACGGGGGACGAGCAGTTCAAGTATTCAAGCTATGACAGCAGGATAATAGATGTCACCTTCACAAATGACTGCACAGGCTGCATAATCACGGTCATCACTGCCGAGCAGGGCACTCTGCGTTCCGGGCTCATACGCTATGACTTTTCCAGCAATGATCCTGTGTGGGAGAGCAGCTCCGTACCCACACTGTCCATGAATGTCTCCATACGCTCCAATGGCACGATCGCCATGACCGGGGATACAGGCTTCTATGAATTTGACTCAAACGGCATTCTCATCTCCTCCTATGAATATCCCGACCCCATTGCGGCATACAGCACAGGGGACGATGTTTCTGCGGTGCTTATGGAGAATTCCGAGCTCAGGCGCACACAGCTTGTAATGCTTGCCATGGGGAAGGAAGTCCATACCGAGCCCCTTGACAAGACCGTGCTGGATATATATTCCTACGGCGGCGAGGTGTATGTGCTGTACGAAAATGAAGTGGTGGTATATTCCCCCGACGGACAGATAACAGGCAGAGTGGTGCTTGAAGACCGCTATGAGAGCCTTTGCAGGAACGGGAAATATATCTTCCTTGCGGGGTATGAGAGCATAAACAGAGTGCCCTACGCAAGATGACCGCCTGTACCGACACAGCCGGGAGTGTGACAAAGGAACGTTCGCAATGTCTTATGTATTCGATATCATCATTCTGGTGATACTGCTGTATGGCATCATATCAGGCGCACGCAGGGGATTCCTTGCTGCTGTGCTGCGCTTTGTGTGTATGCTGCTTGCGGTGACGGCGGCATCGGTCATATCAACGGATGCTGTCTGCGGCGATATATACGATGAATACCTCCATGAAAAGGTGGCACAGGTGATAAGCACCTCCATGGACAATGCAAAGCAGCAGGCCGTGGACAGGCTCCGGACGGCTGTATCAGATACAGTGGGGAATGCTGCCGGGAGCATTGTGGGGAAAAGTGCCGGGGAGAGCATATCCCAGGGGATAATGGACTTTGCCTCAAAGCATGAGGAGCAGATAGGGGACTTTGTCCTTGGTGTGGGGGACTTCCTGGGCATTACCGTCCGGGATGTGCTTGCAGATGAAAGGGTAAGCTCTGCTGTTGACTCCACCGCCGATAGGTACAGCGAGGAAGTGGCAGAGGGCATAAACGGCAGGCTGCCCTTCGGGATAGAGGTATCCCCGGAAAAGATACATGAGGTGATCTCCGATAAGAAGCTCATAGAGGTGCTCCTTACAGAGATACTTGACCAGGAGCAGACAAAGACCCGCACAGGCTACGAGGACACAGCGGAATACATCGAGCAGAGCCTTGTGCGTCCTGCGGCGATAAGGGCACTGAGAACAGTGGTCTGGGCCGGGGCGTTTGTGATAGTGAGTGCCGTGCTGAACCTTATTGTTCGCATAGTGCTGCTGATAGTCAGGCGCTTAAAGGCTGTGAATCTCACAGACAGGGTGCTGGGTGCCCTGCTTGGCACTCTTGGCAGCAGTGTGGCAGTGTTTGCCATAGTGTTTGTGTGTGTGATGGCTTTCCGCTTCATAGGGGATTTTGACTACCTGAATGAGGACATAATATCAGGCACTATCGTGTTTAAACATATATTCTATCTGATAAACGGAATGATACAATGACAGGCTGCGGTGTACGGCAGCAAGCAGTTACTGAAAGGATTGATCCCATGCTTTGCAACAGATGCAAAAAAAGACAGGCCATGCTCTTCATACAGACTATGGATCACGGAAAGATGAACAGCGAGGGGCTTTGTCTTGTATGCGCCAAGAATATGAACCTGCCTCAGGTGAAGGAATACCTTGATCAGATGGGCATTTCCGATGAAGAGGTGGAGGCCTTTGCCGATTCCATGGGGGATATGGGGGGCTTCGGAATGGATATGTTCACCGAGGGAGGCGCCCAGTCCATACCCAACTTCATCAATGCACTTTTCAAGGGTACCCAGGGGGAAAAGGCGGAGAATGACAGCGGCGAGCAGCAGATAACCGAAAGACGGGAGCGTCCCAAGGTAAAGGACGACACAAAGAAGAAGAAGGAACGCAAGTACCTTGACGCATTCTGCGAGGATCTGACTGCAAAGGCAAGGGAGGGCAGACTTGACAGGATAATCGGACGTGATACGGAGATAGCCCGTGCGGTGCAGATACTGTGCCGCAGACAGAAGAACAACCCATGCCTTATTGGTGAGCCCGGCGTGGGCAAGACTGCGGTCGCCGAGGGCATTGCCCAGCGCATAGTAGAGGGGAAGGTGCCCTTCCAGTTAGAGGACAAGGAGGTATTCCTGCTTGATCTTACGGCACTGGTGGCAGGTACCCAGTTCAGGGGGCAGTTTGAGAGCCGCATGAAGGGGCTTATCGACGAGGTGACCAAGGAAGGGAACATTATCCTTTTCATAGATGAGATACACAGGCTGGTAGGGGCAGGGGAGTCCGAGGGCTCCTCCATGAATGCCGCAAATCTATTGAAGCCCGCCCTTTCCCGTGGTGAGGTGCAGGTCATAGGCGCCACCACCTTCAAGGAGTACCGCAAGCACATTGAAAAGGATGCGGCTCTTGAAAGGCGTTTCCAGCCTGTTACCATAAACGAGCCCACCATAGAGGATACCATAGAGGTGCTAAAGGGCATAAGGGGCTACTATGAGAACCACCACAAGGTGAAGATAAGCGACGACCGTCTCCGCCTTTGCGCTGTGCTGGCTGAGCGGTACATCAATGACCGCTTCCTCCCCGACAAGGCCATAGACCTGCTTGATGAGGCCTGCGCCAACAGAAGCATATCAAGCCGTGAGCTTTCCGATGAGCACCGCCTTTCAAAGAGCGTTACCGCCCTTGAGGAGGAGGTAAAGAGCATAGAGGAGGCAGAGGAGCCCGACTATGAAAAGCTGGCGGATAAGCGCACAAGGCTCATGCGTGAGCAGAGCGAGCTTGATGAGGTGAAGGCTGCCGCACAGAACGTGGAGGTCACGGATGCGGATCTTGCAAGGGTCATAGAGCTGTGGACGGGAATCCCCGCAAACAGGATAGAGGAAACGGAATTCAGGCGCCTTGCTGCCCTTGAGGACAGGATGAAGGAGCGCATCATAGGGCAGGATGAGGCTGTTGCCGCCGTGGCACGGGCAATACGCAGGACGAGGGTGCGCCTTTCCGAGCGCCGCAGACCTGCATCCTTCATATTCGTAGGTCCTACGGGCGTGGGGAAGACAGAGCTTGTCAAGGTCATAAACGAGGAGCTTTTTGACGGCATAGACACCCTTATCCGCATTGATATGACGGAGTTTATGGAAAAGCACACCGTGGCAAGGCTTATAGGCTCGCCTCCGGGATATGTGGGCTATGATGAGGCGGGACAGCTTACGGAGAAGGTGCGCCGCCACCCCTATTCGGTAATACTGTTCGATGAGATAGAAAAGGCTCATCCCGATGTGATGAACCTGCTTCTGCAGATACTTGACGAGGGGAAGGTAAACGATGCCCAGGGCCGCTCGGTAAACTTTGAGAATACGATCATCTGCATGACCTCAAATGCAGGCTCATCAGACAAGACCACATCCTTAGGCTTTAACAAGACCGACAGCCAGATGAGCAGGGATAAGGCCATGAAGGGGCTCAACGACTTCCTGCGCCCTGAGTTCATAGGCAGAGTGGATGCAATAGTTGTGTTCAACACCCTGTCCGAGGAGAGCTTTGCGAAGATAGCAGGCCTTATGCTTGAGGAGATGCGCTCACCCCTGGGAGAGAAGGGGCTGGAGCTCAGGTACGATGACAATGCCCTTGCTGCCCTTGCACACAAGGCATACGGCGGCAAATACGGTGCAAGAGATCTGCGGGGAGTTATACGTGACACCGTGGAGGACAAGGTGGCTGATATCATCGTGGAGCACGCAGGCACAGGCATTAATACTATAAATATCACTGCTGATGCAGGAGAGATAGTAATAAAAGGGGAATAACATGATAAAGGGCTATACATACGGCTGGGGCAGCAGAAAGGGAATGCTTGGCACAGAGCGTTCCGCAGCCTCCATCGCAAGAATGGCTGCAATGGGCTGCGACTGGGCGGCACTGGCATTTGCCGTAACACAGGAGAAGTTTTCATCCACACGCTTTGGCTTTGACTTTCGCTTCTGCAACACCGACAGGGAGATAGAGGCGTGCATAGATGAGATGCACAGACAGGGGCTGAAGATCTGCCTGAAGCCTGTTCTCAACTGCGAGGACGGCACATGGCGGGCGAATATCTCCTTCCCCGAAAAGGAGTTCCCCGTATATGACGAAAAGGGGCGGCTGCGCAGCTACTGGAACGAGTGGTTCGACTGCTATGAGGCATTTATCCTGCACTATGCGGAAATAGCCGAATACAAGGGCTGTGAGATGCTGTGCATAGGCTGTGAGATGGTAGGCACGGAGCACAAGGAGCAGCACTGGCGCCACCTTGTGGAAGAGGTGAGGAAGGTCTATCACGGACCTCTGGTGTACAACGCAAACCACGGCACTGAGGACAAGGCGCAGTGGTATGATGTTCTGGACTACATAGGCACATCCGCATACTACCCCGTTGGACGTGCAGGAAGCACCGCAGAGGAAATGCTCACAGCATGGGAAGCACCTAAGAAGAAGCTTGCCGCCCTGTCCGAAAAGTACGGGAAAAAGGTGCTCTTTATGGAGATAGGCTGCCGCAGTGCCGCAGAATGTGCCTCCATGCCCTGGGACTTTGTCCACAGGGACAATCCCTTTGACGAGGATGAGCAGGCAAAGTTCTATGAGAGCGCCCTGCGTGCTGTCTGGGATGAGCCCTGGTTTGAAGGCTTCTTCTGGTGGGACTGGCCTGTATTCCTCCCCCCCGAGGAGAAGCTGGGGAGCGACACCGGCTTTATGATCGCAGGGAAGAAGACTGAAAAGCTGCTTACCAAGTGGTATACGGAGAAGTAAGATGCCAAAGCTCAGAACAGTATATGTCTGCACCTCCTGCGGCAGTGAATACAGCAAGTGGAACGGCAGATGCCCGGGCTGCGGCGAGTGGAACACCCTTGAGGAGGATGTGATAGAGGAGGCACCCAGGTCATCGGGCAGGCGCACAGCTGCTGCGGAGAGCACGGCGGATCTTACGGACAAGATACGAAAGCTCTCTGAGCTTGATACGGATGATGAGGTGCGTTATCTCACAGGTACGGGGGAGCTTGACCGTGTACTGGGAGGAGGGCTTGTAAAGGGCTCTCTGGTGCTGCTGGGAGGAGAGCCGGGCATCGGCAAATCCACATTGCTTTTGCAGATATGCTCCTACTTCGGCAAGGATCACAGCATACTGTATGTCTCCGGAGAGGAGAGTGCCAGACAGGTAAAGCTGCGGGCGGACAGGCTGGAGGTCACGACACAGAATCTTTCACTGCTTTCCTCAACGGATGCCCTTTCCATATGCACTGCCATCAGAAGGCAGGCTCCTGACATAGCAATAATTGACTCTATACAGACCATGAACATACGGGATATATCCTCTGCCTCGGGGAGCATAACACAGGTAAGGGAATGCACCAACCTGTTCATGCACCTTGCAAAGGATATGGAGATACCCATATTCCTTGTGGGGCACGTAAACAAGGACGGCGCCATTGCAGGTCCCAAGGTCATGGAGCATATAGTGGACACGGTGCTCTTCTTTGAGGGGGAGCGCACCCAGTCCTACAGGCTGCTGAGGGCTATCAAGAACCGCTACGGCTCCACAAATGAGATAGGTGTCTTTGAAATGAGCGACATGGGGCTGAAAGAGGTGCCCAACCCCTCGGAGATGTTCCTCTCCGGGCGGCCTGTGGGGGTATCGGGGTGCTGTATCGGCTGTGTCATGGAGGGCACACGCCCTATCCTGGCAGAGGTACAGGCTCTGGTCACCAAATCGGGCTATTCCGCACCAAGGCGCACATCCACAGGCTTCGACTTTGCCCGCCTTGCCATAATCATAGCCGTCCTTGAAAAGCGGGCAGGGCTTTTCTACGGCACCCTTGACGTGTATGTGAACGTGGTGGGGGGGTTCAGGCTGGATGAGCCGGCAGCGGATCTTCCCGTGGCGCTTGCCCTTTTCAGCAGCTATCTGGACAGCCCCATCAGCGAAAAGATAGCCGCCTTCGGTGAGATAGGCCTTGGGGGCGAGATACGTGGCATATCCAATATATCCCAGCGCATAGCCGAGGCGCAGAGACTGGGCTTTGAGACCTGCATCATACCGAAAATGTCCCTGCGGGAGCTGGACACAAAGCGCTACAAGATAGGCCTTGTGGCAGTATCGAATATAAGGCAGGCCTTTGAATACCTGAAAAAGTCGGTGAACAGGAATGATGAAGCAGATAAGTGATATGCTTTTCCCTCTCGGTGAAGAGGGATATGCAGCCCTGACAAGACGGACAGTGCCAAATATACCGCCGGAGACTGTTATCGGCGTGCGTGTGCCCACGCTCCGGAAAATGGCAAAGGAAACAGCCAAAAACGAGGAGCTGTGCAGGGAGTTTCTGAACGACCTGCCCCACAGGTACCTGGAGGAGAACGAGCTCCACTTCTTCATAATAGCGGCAATAAAGGATTATGACCGCTGCCTTGCGGAGACAGAACGTTTTCTGCCCTATGTTGACAACTGGATGGTGTGCGACGGCTGCTGCCCGAAGGCATTTGCAAGGCACAGGGAGGAACTGCTGCCGGTGCTGTACCGCTGGATGGAAAGCGGCAGCACCTATACGGTGAGATACGGTATTAAGATACTGATGAACTTCTACCTTGACGATGCCTTTGAGGAGAGTATGCCCCTGAGGGTGGCGCAGGTAAGGGCTGATGAATACTATGTGAGCATGATGGCGGCATGGTACATGGCAACGGGTCTTGCAAAGCAGTGGGATGCGGTGTTCCCCGTGATAGAAGGGCATATGCTGGACACTGCCACCCATAACAGGGCGATTCGCAAGGCACTTGAATCCTACCGCATCACCGAGGAGCAGAAGGCGGTGCTGAGAGAGCTGAGGACAGGCCGTCAAAGCCGCAGGGAAAACAGTGTTTAGCAGCTTGTCATAGGATTTTCCGTTTTTTTTCACAAAAACCCTTGCATTTTCAATAATAATATGGTAAAATAATTACTCAAAGGGGCAATGCACCCTGACTGTATTGAATCACATTAAGAAAGGATGTAATACCATGAATGTAAATAAGATAAAGGACGCAGGCAAGCTCACCGCTGTAATAGAGGGCAGAGTAGACACCACCACCGCTCCCGAGCTTGAAAAGTCCCTTAAGGAGGACATGGAGGGCTGCACCGAGCTCGTACTTGACTTCAAGGCTGTTGAGTACATCTCCTCCGCAGGTCTTAGAGTTCTCCTCTCCGCTCAGAAGATCATGTCAAAGCAGGGCGAGATGACCCTTATCAACGTAAACAGCGATATTATGGAGATATTTGAGGTAACAGGCTTCTCAGACATTCTTACCATCAAGTAAGAGGTGATCCGATGAAAACTGATATTATCAAGATAGGCGGTACCAAGGACAATTCTGAGGCGGCTCTGGTACAGCTGCAGGCTGCTTTGTCGCAGTCTGAAAAGTTTGCACAGTACAACGGGCTGAAGGAGAAGGATACCCGCCGTCTGCGCCTGATCGTGGAAGAGGCTCTGGGCATGATGAAGGAGCTGGCGCAGGATTTCACTGCGGATTTCTGGATCGAGGGCAATGAGGAGACCTGTGCGGTGTTTATCGACGCAAGCACGGACATCACCTCCGAAAAGCGCAGCAATCTCCTTGCCGTATCCTCCGAGAAGAAAAACATCCTTGCAAAGGGCGTTATGGGCAAGATACGCAGCGTATTCGAGGCGGCACTGCTCAGCTATTCCGAGAGCTATTCGGAAATGCTTCTCAACTATGGTGTTGTGGCAGATCCCTTCACTATGGATCAGTACGGGGGCTTCATGCCCTACTATGACAATCCCATGTGGTCTCTGCGTGCCTATACAGAGGGCATCCAGGACGGTGCCGACACTGATGAGCAGAAGAAGGAGGCCTGGGACGAGCTTGAAAAGTCCATTATAGCCAATATCGCCGATGATGTGCAGATAGGCGTCATGGGCGACAGGGTAAAGATGGTCATTTACAGAAAGAACGAGGGCAAGTAACTCTTGCTCCGTTTCCGCCGGGGGATGCTCCGGCGGTTTTGTTTTGGAATGACTTGTATATGCATATCAAAAACAGATAATGCACAAATGGTTAGTTTTGTCTAACCTAATATGCACAAAGTTGCATAACGTTATTCGTCATAATGTACATTGATTTAAGTGGATATTTATGGTAAAATGTAATCGTAGTAATACATTTGCTCACAAAAATGAGTATTCCCCATAAGGAGGTTTTGATTATGGCATATGTAATTTCCGAGGCTTGCATCTCATGCGGTGCCTGTGCAGGCGAATGTCCCGTAGGCGCAATTTCTGAGGGCGAGGACAGGTACGTTATCAACGCAGATGAATGTCTTTCCTGCGGTGCTTGTGCGGATGTCTGTCCTGTAGGCGCTCCTGCTGAAGAGTAAGCTGTATGATAGAGCCTGAGGGGAATGACCTTCAGGCTCTTGTTTTTTATCAGATTTTAATCTAATGCACTTGCAAAACACAGTACACTGTGATATAATATCTTCAAATGAACGGCATCTTTTGGTTTGGATGCTGATAATGGGAGGAATAAAGATGAACAAGAGACTAATAGCACTTTGTATGTCAGCAGTTATGGCACTTGCCGCAGTTCCTGCACTTGGTACGGGGGTATCCGCTGAATGGGTAAAGACATCATCGGGCTACAGCTATAAGGATGACACATCAGGCAAGAAGCTCACAGGCTGGCAGACCATAGGCGGCAAGAAGTACTACTTCGACAAGAACGGCATTGCTCTTACAGGCTGGTACAAGATAGGGGATTCCAAGTACTATTTCATTGGCTCCAAGAAGGGTCAGATGGCTACCGGCTGGGTAAAGGTCAGCGGCAAGCAGTACTATTTCGGCACTGACGGCAAGATGCGCACAGGTAAACTCAAGATAAACGGCAAGACCTACAACTTCGGCACTGACGGCGCACTCAAGGCATCAAACACCTCCACTGCAAAGGGCAGTCTTTTAGGCAGCGGCATAACATGGAATTCCAGCAGGGATGATGTTGTTGCAAAGCTCCCCAATGCAGTAGACCTGGGCATGATGGTAATTACCGCCGACAACGATACCACAGGCAGTATGTACCTCTTTGACGATGATGACAAGATGCTCATGTACTACAACATCGCACAGGACAAGACCAGCTACAAGTCATATATGACCAAGTGCAAGAATGCAGGCTACAGCCTTATTGCCAAGGGCACCGAAAAGACTGATGAATACGGCAGTGTTGCATACTATATGTACACCGACAAGAAGACCATTGCCATTGTAATGTACTCTCCCCAGGAGACCATGTCCATGCTGGCTGTTCTCAACTCCGAGCTTTCAGCGGATGTACTGGATGCCTACAACGGCTCCAAGGTAGATTTCTCTGAATATTCCGATATGTTCAGCAATTTCTCATTCTAAAGCTAAAAAGTCTGCGCTTTGCCGTCCGTTCGGGCAGCAGGGTGCAGACTATGCTCTTTATGAAAACAAGACGGTGCAGGAGATCCTTTGTGATCTGCTGCACCGTATTTCTTTACCTTTATGCGGAGTTCATCCTCTGGAGTGCTCCACATTGTTGACCTTGATCTCGTGTATCTCCACAGAGCCGTCAAAGCCGCTCATGTCAAGGGAGAAGAACCTTGTGCCGAAGGCATCCGTCACCTCCAAGCCGTAGGCAGGTATGCTCCCCGGGAAGGATACGGTGGTAACAAAGGGATAGCCCTCGTATATATCTGTTTCGTATATCTCAGCGGCATCAAAGGTAAGGTCGTCATTCATAGTGAGGCTCACAAGTATCACGTTTGCATCCGTGTCGGAGGAAACAGCTATCTGTACACCATTCTCGGTGATGCCGGTGTTGAAGCTGTCATATGCATCCAAACTGTCTGTGCTTTCAAGCTCTGTGACCTCTATATTTGCCTTCTTCTCCCATTCCTCCGAAACAAGTGAGGTGAATGGTGTTGTGACAAAGTCCATGTATTCGAGCCCTTCTTCAAACATGGTGAAGTTATCTGCATTTTCCAGATACAGCTCTGATACATCCTTGTCCCATTCGCCGGTGGTGTTGTGGTATACACCGATATTTGTCTGTGCTTCGTCGGTAAAGTCGGTAAAGTAGAAGTCTTCGCATTCAAGGGAGGCGCCGTCGTCGCTGATGTGGTATATGCAGTGACCCGAGTAGGCTGCCCCCGATGAGCCCATGTTGTGGATCCTGCCGTCAGTTGTGATATAAAAGCGGTTCCTTGACCACCCTTCGGCGAGGCAGCACGGGACAGTGCTGCCTTCCGGGCAGGCATAAATACTGTAGACACCGGTTCCGGCAGCAGCGTTGCCTATATCCGATGGGCAGATAATAAGCTCCTCTCTTCCGTCTTTGTTTATATCCGCATAGGCGTAGCAGATGTGTGAAGCTGCATCATCCTCCGTGTACATAAGCAGTTCCATCAGCCACACATCCTGCGCATCATCCGGTGAACCAGCGGCAATGGCGTGGGCAGTGCGCTCTAAAACATCATCGTATACACTGAGGTCAAATTCTTCAATCAAGTCCTCATCGTCAGAGCTTTCCTCTGTGACATCTGCAGAGGAGACAGCCTCGTCCGGGGCTGTGACTTCACCTGTGTCTTCGGCAGATGTCTCTGTCTGGACTGTGGTGTCTGCGGCTTCTGTCGTTTCGCTCTCCGCTGTGCCGGCGTTCTCGTTAATGCCCTGAGATGTGCAGGCTGTAAATGCCATAAGTGCGGCAATTATTGCTATTGCTCCTTTTTTCATAGGTATCCTCCCTTTCATCCGCTGTGCGGGTCAGCCTATCGCCTTTTCATAGAACTCCAGAAACTGAGCAAACAGCTCCTCGTCCAGTCTGGAGCTCCACCTTGCGTGATCCAGATGCTCGGTTATGTACTGTGCCTTATCCGCTTTGAATCTTTCCGTATTTTCCTTTGCTTTGTAGTCATAGTCAAGGGTTTCCAGCCAGGGGTCAAATCCCGCATTGAATTCATCCTTGTAGGTGTTGTCAGGGTCGTTGAACACCTCATTGTGACCTCTGTCCTCAAATCTGACAAAGGTAAAACGGGGGTCATCCCTGTATTTCTCAAAGTATTTGTCATAGCCGTACTCAATGCCGATGACATTGTCATCCTCGCTGTGGAGTATGAGTATATCTGCATCCGTGTTCGCAAAGCCGTCCATTGCGGTGTTTTTCGCATATTTCCCGTATTTGAAGCTCTCGTATACCTTGATGAAGGGTGTCATGGCATAGATAGCATCTCCCGCCTGTGACTTTCCCCCGGATTCAAACATATCAGAGGAGCTGTTGAATCCCGAGCACTCCACCACAGCCTTCACATCCGGGTGGAAGTTTAGCACACTGCATACGGAGTATCCGCCCCAACTGTGCCCGAAGAGCACTATGGGAAGATCGGGGATGTCGCTGCTTTCCTCCACAAAGGATATGGCGTGGTCAAGGTCTATGACACCCTGGGGAGGGCCTCCTACGCCCTTGCCTTCACTTTTGTCACAGCCTGTGGCATCGTAGGCGAACACATAGTAGCCGTTTTTGGCAAAATAGTCTGCAACGTCCATGTAGGAATTATGACCGCTGCCGAATCCGTGGGCTATGACCAGAATGCCGTGCTGATCGGTGCCCTTGCTGTACAGATACCCTGCCAGCATCTGCCCCTTGTCGGAGGGGAAGGAATATTCCCTGCATTCAAGTCCGTCGAAATCCTCTGTCCTGAGCATCAGCGGGGCATAGCTGTCACAGCGGACGTTGAAATTCAGGTTATACATAATAATGCAGAATGCCCACCAGGCTATGACCAGCAATACAATAACGCTCAGGATAATGATAGGAAGCAGTTTCTTTTTGGTTCCTGTCTTTTTCATCTGTTTTCTCCTTATGTCTGATATGTGATCCGTGGCTGCCTGCTGTCAGGCAACGCCAAAGGGTATTATACAACATTGTCATAAAAAAGTCAATGCTATGGGTCAGGAACCGAATGGCTTATGCCGGATCATGTGGCACTGAACTGGCTGTTGAAAAGCTCTGTGTAGAAGCCGCCCTGCTTTAGCAGTTCCTCGTGCCGCCCCTTTTCGATAATGTGCCCGTCCTTCATGACAAGTATCATATCCGCCTCCTTTATGGTGGAAAGGCGGTGGGCTACGATAAAACTGGTGCGCCCCTTCATCATCTGGGCAAAGGCACGCTGTATGAGTATCTCCGTGCGTGTATCTATGGAGGAGGTGGCTTCATCAAGTATGAGCATGGGGGGCAGTGTGAGCATGATACGGGTTATGCACAGAAGCTGCTTCTGCCCCTGGGAAAGGCTGCCTCCGTCCTCCCCGATATAAGTGTCATAGCCCCGGGGCAGGCGACGGATGAAGCTGTGGGCATGGGATGCCTTGGCAGCGGCAATGACCTCCTCATCTGTGGCATCAGGCCGCCCGGCGGTGATGTTCTCCCTTATAGTGCCGGAGCGCAGCCAGGTCTCCTGGAGCACCATGCCGTAGTTTGCCCGCAGTGAGCGGCGGGTGATGTGCCTTATATCAGTGCCGTCAACGGAGATCTCTCCCCCCGTTACATCGTAGAACCGCATCAGCAGGTTGATAAGGGTGGTCTTCCCGCAGCCTGTGGGTCCTACGATGGCTATGCGCATACCGGAGGATACATCAAGGCACAGCCCCCTGATAAGCTCCCTGTCCGGGGTGTAGGAGAAATCCACATTTTCAAGCCGAACATCCCCCTGTGCCTTGTCAAGCTGTACAGCGTCCTCATCGTCGGGAGTCTGGGGCTGTTCATCTATAAGGTCAAAGAGCCTTGATGCGCTTGCAAGGGAGTTCTGCAGCTCCGTTATCACCCCTGATATTTCGTTGAAGGGCTTTGTGTACTGGTTCACATAGCTGAGAAGTGATACAAGGGCACCTACCGTAAGAGTTTCCTTAAAGCCCAGCGCATTTGTGCACACAAGCGCCCCGAACAGAGCCACCACCGCATAGATGAGATTGTTCACAAATCTTGTGGTGGGGTTTGTGAGGGATGAGAAGAATATGGCCTTTAAGGAGCAATCCGCAAGCCTTTTGTTTATGCTGTCAAAGGCGGCAAGCTGATGCTTTTCACGGGAGAATGCCCTGACCACCTTCTGACCGGAGAGCATCTCATCTATGAATGCGGTCTGCTCGCCCCGCACAGCTGACTGCTCCCTGAACATGGCATAGGTGTGCTTTGCGATGAACCTTGCCACAAACAGGGATACAGGTGTCAGCACCACCACTGCAAGGGCTATCTTCAGATTGACGGAGATCATGAACACAAGGGAGCCTATTATGGTGGCAGCACCTGTAAAGAGCTGGGTAAAGCCCATAAGCAGCCCGTCCGCAAACTGATCCGCATCTGCGGTCATACGGTTTACCAGATCCCCGGTGGGGTGGCTGTCCAGATAGGATGTGGGCAGTACCTGTATATGGGAGAATGCCTCGTTTCGCAGATCCGCAAGTATCCCGAAGGACACACGGTTGTTGAGCAGGTTCATTATCCACTGCACCACAGCCCCCGCAAGGGCGATGATGACCATAGCCGCAAGTATCTTCCCTATGCCCTCCATATCCACCCTGCCCCTGCCCACCGCAAGGTCGATGGCACGGCCTGTGAGTATGGGAGTATACAGTGTTAGAACTACATATACGGCTGAGAGCAGCACAGAAAGAGCCAGCATCCACCTGTATCTGCCAAGCCTTTTTATCACACGTCTGAGTTCGCCCTGCCGCTTCATGACACCGCCTCCTCGCTGCCTGTCTGGGAGGCATATATGTCCCTGTACACTCCGCATCCGTCCATAAGCTCACTGTGGGTGCCCATGCCCGCAATGCTGCCGTCGTCAAGGACGATGATGCGGTCTGCCCCCATAATGGCTGAAATCCGCTGGGACACGATGAATACCGTAGGGTGGTAGCTCAGCTCCGACAGCGCCCTTCTCAGGCGGGCATCCGTGGCAAAGTCCAGTGCGGAGGCACTGTCATCGAGTATGAGTATCTCCGGGCGGCGTACAAGCGCCCTTGCTATGGTGAGTCTCTGGCGCTGACCGCCGGAGAGGTTGCGCCCTCCCGGCTCTATCACCTCATCAAGACCGCCCTTCGCTCTTATGATGTCTGCGGACTGGGATACCTCCACGGCCTCCTCAATGGCGGCATCGTCCGCATTCTCCATGCCCCACAGCAGATTTTCCCGTATGGTGCCGGAAAAAAGCACCGCCTTCTGGGGAACTATGCCTATCATGCTGCGAAGTGTGTCAAGGTCGTATTCCCTTACGTCTGTGCCGTTTACGCAGACCTTCCCGGAGGAGGCATCATAGAAACGGGGTATCATGTTCACAAGGGAGGATTTGCCGGAGCCTGTGCCCCCGATTATGCCGATGACCTCCCCCCTGCGGGCGGTGAAGGAGATATGCTCGAGGGCGCCGTCTGCACCGTTGGAGTACAAAAGAGCCACATCCTCAAAGGAAACGGCTTTGTCAGGGCCACTGCCCCGCTTTGTGCTCCCGGATGTGATACAGGGGGATATGTCCAGCACGTCGGATATGCGCCTTGCACAGGCAAGGCTCCTGGTTATGTTTATGACAAGGTTTGCAAGCTTGATAAGCTCCACCAGTATCTGAGCCATATAGTTGCACAGCGCTATGAGAGTGCCCTGTGTGATGATGCCGCTGTCCACACGGAGTGCTCCTGTGTGTATAAGGTACACTGTGGCAATGTTTATCATGGCAAAGGTAAGTGGGTTCATAAGGGATGATATGCGCCCCGTGAAAAGCTGCATACGGGAAAGGAGGGAGTTTGCCTCTTCAAAGTCCGCTATCTCCTCTTCCTCTCTGCCAAAGGCACGGATGACCCTTGAACCCGTCAGGTTTTCCCTTGCAAGGGCGGTCACTCTGTCAAGCCTTTGCTGGACACGCCTGTATAGGGGGATGCACACCAGCATGATGGCAAATACCACGATAAACAGCAGGATAGTCGTCCAGACGAATATCATGGCGGAGGGAACATCAAGCCTGAATGCCATTATCATGGCGCCGAATACCACAAAGGGGGAGCGCAGCAGCAGCCTCAGAGTCAGGTTCAGCCCCTGCTGTACCTGGTTCATGTCGCTTGTCATGCGGGTGATGAGGGTGGAGGTGCCTATGTCGTCAAGCTCTGCGTGGGAGAGCCTTCCTATATGCTCAAAGAGGGCATGGCGCAGGGCAGTGACAAAGCCCACAGATGCCTTTGCCGCAAAATACTGGGCTGTCACGGAGCACACGAGCCCTATGAATGCCAGCCCGAACAGCAGCAGCGTATGTGTGAATATGTAGCGGTTATCGCCCTTTGCAATGCCGATGTCAACTATATCTGCCACCACAAGGGGAGTAAACAGCTCAAAGAGTGCTTCAAGCAGCTTGAAAAAAGGTCCCGACACGCTTTCAAGCCTGTACCCCTTAATGTATTTAAGCAGCTTCTTCATTTTATGATACCTCATTTTCATGTAATGTAAGCCGACTATGATTATACTATTTATCCGCCCAAAAGTCAAGGGGAGGGGCGATGTGTTGCTTGTTTGTACTTGACATTTGCTGTGCGATATGATATAATTCTGTGTGTTTCTACAAGCCTGCCTTTTGCCGGCAGATGCCGCAGCTTTGGATGAGCCTCGGCAAATTTTCGTACAGGAGTGTGTTATCATGCGTGACGACAGAAGCCGGATACTGCTTATCAGTGCGGCTATGACGGTGTGTCATGCACTGGTGATAATATTTATAGCAGCTGCCCTTTCAAGGGTCATGATAATACAGACAGATACCATCATAAGGGAGAATATCGGCACCCTTTCATCCGAGCTCAATTCACAGATGAAGATGAATGTGGAGAACTATCTTGAAAGATGCGAATCCACAGCCACCCTTGTGTTCTCCCGTGAGGAAAACTATACATACGATGCCACAGACCCTGCCAATGACCCCTACGAGGCTCTTGCTGCCGAATCCCGCATATCGGACGATCTCTTTGATCTGTGCATAATGGAGAACTTTGTGGATTTCGGCATAGTGTACTCAAATGAGCACGTTGTGGGTAAGATATCCCACGGCACCCGTGACGCTATGGGTGACACCATATATGAGAGCCTTTCCTCCATGATAAGCCGGGACTCCACCAACGACGGCTGGTATTCCGGCTTCAAGGATGACTACAAGCGCATATACTATGTAAAAAGGCTCAATGACAACGCAGTGCTTGCGGTATCTGTCTATTCCGTGGAGTTTGAAAACATAGTGGAGACACCTGATTCCATGCAGTCCATGGCGGTGCGCCTTGCAGACAGTGATATGAATATCATATACTCATCACTGGGGGAGGGATCGTCCATGCTGCCCCCACAGATCATTGATGAGATAAAGGGCGCTGCGGTTGATCCCGCCGAGGCGGAATATATCGTTTCTGCCGACCCCTGCGGCGATGACTGGATACTTGTCACCTCCATCCCCACTCAGTATATACTTGATGCCAAGGTGCAGGCACAGAACCATATAATCAGGATAGCGATAATAGCGGCACTTATTGCTATTGCCGCAGACGTGATAATCTCCCTCTTCTTTGCAAACCCCATCAACGACATAGTTTCAAATCTCGGCAAAAAGGCGGCTGACGATCAGCTCACAGGGATCCTGAACAAAAGCTCCTTTGAGAGTGCGGTGCGAACGAGGATCGCAAAGGCAAAGGGCGACTCCTACGGCATGATGATAGTTGACATTGATGATTTCAAGTCCATAAATGACACCTTAGGCCACAGCGCAGGGGACAGGGTGCTTGCTTCCATGGGCTCTTTCCTTCGTGAGAATATGGGCGAGGGGGACATTGCAGGGCGTATTGGCGGCGATGAGTTCTGCCTGTTCCTTAAAACCGACAGGGAAAGGGCACGGGCTGAGCTTTCCGAAAAGTGCGAGAGCATAAGGGCACTCGTGGCATCTTCATATGCGGATGAGGATAAGACATACCCTTTGAGCTGCTCTGTCGGCGCAGCCCTTTTCCCGGATGATGCTGCCACCTTTGAAGAGCTTTATATCAATGCAGACAAGGCTCTCTACAGCTCCAAGCGGGGCGGCAAGAACAGCGTTTCCATTTACAGCAAGGGAATCGGCACCTCTGACAGCGGGGAGGGCAGCAGCAATGGATAAAAAAATGACAGGCATACTCCTTGCGGCACTGCTCCTTTCATCATGCAGCACACCCCCTGCCGCCTCTGTTTCAAATATCAATACCCAGAGCAGCGCCGTGCAGATCACATTCTCATGGTGGGGCAACGATGACCGCAACGAATACACCTTGGAGGCGGTTCGCCGCTTTGAGGAGCTTCATCCCGATATTGATGTGCGGTGCAGCTATACCGAGTGGTCGGGCTATCAGGTGCGCAATGACGTGCGCATGGCATCAGGCAGTGAATCCGATGTGATGCAGATAAACTTTGCGTGGATAGACCAGTATTCGCCCGACGGCACCGGCTACTATGACATAAGCCTTCTGTCTGATGTGGTGGATCTTTCCACCATAGATGAGGCAATGCTGGAGTACGGCATGAAGGAAGGTCGTCTGAATGCCCTGCCCATTGCCATGAATGCCCAGACCGTATACATAAACCGTGGCCTGTATTCATCCTACGGCCTTGATGTTCCCGAAACATGGGATGACCTGTTCAGGGCAGCCGAGGCAATGAAGGGGGATGTGTATCCTCTTTCCATGATACCAAAGAGCGCATGGCTCTTCTGCATTGCCTATGCGGAGCAGAAATGCGGACACACAATGTTTGACGGTGACGGGCATCTTGCCTTTACTCCGGACGACCTGAAGTTAATGATAGAGTTCTACTGTGACATGATAAACTCAAAGGTCATGCCCCAGATGGAATACGGCGATGATTACGGCATTGGATCAGGCAGAACAGCCGGTGTTGTGGCATGGCTCTCCGATGCAGAAAACGAGTGTGCAGTTGCCATAGCACAGGGGGATGATATAGTCACCGCCCCCTACACCTCAATGTCGGCGGCAGGTGAGGGCTGGTATGTAAAGCCTGCTACCATGTATGCCATCAGCGATACCACGGAGCACCCGAAGGAAGCGGGGATGCTGCTTGATTTCCTTATCAACTCGGCGGAAATGGCAGAGCTTCAGGGGCTTGAAAAGGGTGTGCCCCTGAGCAGGAATGCCCGTGCTACCCTTGAGGAGCTGGGTATGCTTGACGGTATACAGTACAGTGCCTTCGAGCGTATGCAGGAGCCGGACACCATAAACAAAATGCGGCCTGTCATGGAGAACAGCGACATGATACGGGCATTCCAGAATGCCTGCAATGAGGTGCTTTTTGAAAGATCTTCTTCCCAGGAGCAGGCGGAACTTCTGTACAGGCAGATAAAGGCAATAAGCGGATAACATATGCTCCCAAAGGTGAGCCCTTGGGAGCAATGCTTTTAAGTACATATGCAAAAGGAGCACTTATGACGTTAAAGGAAGTTGAAGCGGGCCGCTCAGCAGTCATCAGGAGCGTGGGCGGTGCCGGGGCATTGAGGCAGCATTTTCTTGATATGGGGCTGATACCGGGTGTAAGGGTGTCGGTGATAAAGTATGCCCCTATGGGAGATCCGGTGCAGATACGGGTCTGGGGGTATGAACTCACCATACGCCTGGATGATGCTGCAGAGATCGAGGTGGACAGCGTTTCTGACACACAGGAGGAGGGTGATGAGAAGCCTGCCCAAGTTGTCAGGAATATACCCCATCCCTCCCTTGGTGAGAATGTGACCGAGGATGTGCAGGTGAAGGAGCACAGGGAAAAGCCTGTAAACAAAGGGAAACTTACCTTTGCCCTTATCGGCAATCAGAACAGCGGAAAGACCACTCTTTTCAACCGCCTTACGGGGGCAAATCAGCACGTCGGGAACTTTCCCGGTGTGACGGTGGACAGGAAAAGCGGTGCCATAAAGGGTCATCCCGATACGGAGCTTGTGGATCTGCCGGGAATATACTCTCTCTCCCCCTATTCAAGTGAGGAGGTGGTGTCAAGGCAGTTCGTCCTTGAAGAGCACCCCTCAGCGGTCATCAACATAGTGGATGCCACCAATATCGAGCGCAACCTCTATCTTACCGTACAGCTTCTGGAGCTTGGGGTGCCTATGGTAGTAGCCCTCAACATGATGGATGAAATGGCGGGCAACGGGGGCACTGTGGACATAAACAAGATGGAGGAGCTTCTGCAGGTGCCTGTGGTCCCTATTTCAGCCGCAAAGGGACAGGGCATAGAGGAGCTTGTGGAGCACGCCGTCCACATCGCAAGGTACGGTGAGGCTCCTGCCCCCCTGGATCTGTGCGACAAGTCTGCGCATGGGGGAGCAGTACACCGTGCCAGACATTCATGCATGGATCTTATTGAGGGTCACGCCGCAAAGGCGGGAATACCTCTGCACTTTGCTGCCACTAAGGTCATTGAGAACGACGAGCTTGTGATAGAGGCACTGGATCTGCACAAAAACGATGCTGTGGCAATGGAGAGCATAATAACACACATGGAGGAGGAGTGTCAGCTTGACAGATCCGCCGCCATTGCAGATATGCGCTTTTCATTCATCTACCGTGTTTGCAGTCAGACGGTGAAAAAGCCCGCTGAAAGCCGTGAGCATATCAGGAGCCGCAAGCTGGATGCCTTCTTCACCGGGAAATGGACAGCCATCCCCGCCTTTATAGCCATAATGGCACTGGTGTTCTTCCTTACCTTCAACTGCGTGGGAGCCTTCCTGCAGGAGCTGCTGGACAAAGGCATATCATGGCTTACAGAGCGGGTGGATGTGCTGCTTTCGGATATGGGTATCTCTGCGGCTGTACACTCCCTTGTGATAGATGGCATATTCACCGGGGTGGGCTCGGTTCTGAGCTTTGTGCCCATAATCGTGGTGCTTTACTTCTTCCTTTCCCTGCTTGAGGACAGTGGCTATATGGCAAGGGTCGCCTTTTTCATGGATAAGCTGCTGCGGCGGCTGGGACTTTCGGGGCGAAGCATCGTGCCCATGATAATCGGCTTCGGGTGCAGCGTTCCCGCTGTCATGTCCACACGCACCCTCCCCTCGGACAGGGACAGGCGAATGACTCAGCTGCTCATCCCCTTTATGAGCTGCAGTGCAAAAATGCCTATCTATGTGTTTTTTGCCGGGAGCTTCTTCCCTGAATATGCGTGGCTCATATGTGTGTCCATGTACCTTATCGGTATAATAGTTGCGGTCATCGTGGCACTTATCGGCAAGAACACGGTATTCAAGGGGGAGGCTGTGCCCTTTGTCATGGAGCTGCCCAATTACAGGCTGCCCGGGCTGAAGAATGTGCTGCTCCTCATGTGGGACAAGGCGAAGGACTTTCTGCAAAGGGCATTCACCGTGATATTCGCAGGCACTGTGGCAGTGTGGTTCCTGCAGAGCTTTGACCCTACCTTCCACCTTGTGGAGAGCAGTGAGAACAGCATCCTTGCCATGATAGCGGGGAAGATAGCGTTCCTCTTTGCACCCCTTGGCTTCGGGGACTGGAAGATGGTGACAGCGCTTATCTCAGGCTTTCTTGCAAAGGAAAGCGTAGTCTCCATGCTGACAGTGCTGTTTGGCAGCCCCGAGGGGCTCCGGGCAGGGATGAGCGGCCTTACCGCCTTTGTCTTCCTGGTGTTCTGTCTGCTGTACACCCCCTGTGTGGCGGCTGTGGCTGCCATAAAGCGTGAGGCGGGCACGATATCCGCCGTCAGGATGGTGGTATTCCAGTGTGCAGTTGCGTGGGCGGTGGCATTCATCATCAGAATGGCAGCCCTGGCACTTGGCATATCGTGATAAAGGAGCAGCTATGGATATAGTTATCATAGGGATAATCGCTGTGCTGGCGGTGCTTTCCGTCATCGGAGCGGTAAGGTACCGCAGGCAGGGCGGTGGCTGCTGCGGAGACTGCCGCAGCTGTCCTAAGTACGGCATGGCAAAGCAGAGGAAACATTCCCCCTCCGATCCATCGGATATGAGCAAGTCCTGAACATAAAAAAGCCGCAGGCCATCCCTTCTGAAGGAAGGGCGGTCTGCGGTTTTTTTATATCTTTTGTATGCTTTGTTTTACGTCAGCCGCACAGGGAGTCATAAAGCTGCTCGTACTTCTTTGCGGAATTTATCCAGGAGTAGTCGGTCTTCATGCCCCGGGACACCATCTGATCCCATTCCTTGCGGGTGTCAAAGAATATGTGCTTTGCGTAGTTGATGATGTTGAGGAGCTCATCGCCGTTGTAGTTGGCAAAGGAGAATCCGATGCCCGTTCCGTCGTATTCGTTGAAGGGCTGAACCGTGTCCTTCAGGCCGCCTGTCTCACGCACTATGGGCACTGCACCGTAGCGCAGGCCGATAAGCTGTGTAAGGCCGCAGGGCTCAAACTTGGAGGGAACCAGCACCGCATCCGATGCGGCATATATCCTGTGTGCAAGAGCCTCATCGAAGAAAATGTTGGCACTTACCTTTCCGTTGTTGTGCCATGCGCAGTCACGGAACAGGTTTTCATACTGGGGATCTCCCGTGCCCAGCACCACGAGCTGTGTAAACTCATCTGTGATGCGGTCAAGGGCATAGCGCACCAGATCAAGCCCCTTCTGATCCGTAAGACGGGATATGATGGAGATCATGAAGCGGTCGGGATTTTCCTCAAGGCCAAGCTCCTTCTGGAGAGCCAGCTTGTTTGCCTCCTTGCCCTTCTTGAAGGAGCGGGCGGAGTATTTCTTGGCAAGGTTCTCATCCTTTTCGGGATCGTAGTCGGTGTAGTCTATGCCGTTTACTATGCCCCTGAGAGACTGGTTGCGGGCACGGAGCAGGCCGTCAAGCCCCTCGCCGTAGTAATCCGTCTGGATCTCCCCTGCATATGTGTCAGAAACGGTGGTTATGTAATCAGAATATACAAGACCGCCTTTGAGCATATTGGCATCCTTGTGGAATTCCAGCTTGTCGGGGGTGAATACCCAGCCGGGAAGTCCCGAAAGGGATCTTATGGTGGGGATGTCCCATATGCCCTGGAAGCGCAGGTTGTGTATGGTGAACACGCACTTTGTGTTCTGATAGAAGGGATGGTTGCGGTAGAGGGTGTGCATATATACAGGCACAAGACCCGCCTGCCAGTCGTGGCAGTGGATCACATCAGGGCGGAAGTCTATAACGGGGAGAATAGCCATTACCGCCTTGGAGAAGTAGATGAACTTCTCAATGTCATAGCGTGTGTCAGCATAGGGCTTGTCCCCGCCGAAGTAGAAGAGGTTGTCTACGAAATAGAACTTTATCCCTTCGTATTCATAGTACATGATACCCACGTGTACGCTGCTGAAACGCTCACCCATATCCATGTAGAAGTGGTGGATATAGCGGAAGTTATTGCGGAACTTATCCGGGATACAGCGGTAGTTGGGTATGATGACACGGCAGTCGTATTCATCCTTGTTGAACTTCTTGGGCAGTGTGCCCACAACGTCTGCAAGGCCGCCTGTCTTTATAAAGGGAACACATTCCGAAGCGACAAAAAGTATGTTTTTCATAAACTGACCTCCTTGATAGCTTTGTGTCTGTTAGCTATGATGTATGCTCTTACAAAGTACACAGTTTTTTTGAAAAGTGCAAATGACATTTTGTTATTTTTTTCAATTATAACACAATTCAAAATTTTTTGCAACAGTTTTTTTGAAATAAATGGAATTTTTTTATCGAAAAAAAATCACGCATAAATACGCCCGTCCGGAGCGCATTTATACGTGATGCTGTTTCATTTTCCCACGGCTCACATCACCTGTGCCATGACCTCTTTTACTATTGCCTTGCTCCCGTTCTTGGGGGAGAGCACATAGACGGTGGTGCCGTAGGTGGTGCTGTATGCCGATGTCAGCACATCGCTTGATGTAAGGGCTGAGGGGCTGAGGGAGTATGCCGTGTAGTATTCAGCCGTGCCTGTGTCGGCAAGCTTTGCGTTGTTGGCTTTGAGTATATCGTAATTGGCAGGGAGTATCATATAGCTTACAGCGCCTGACTGTGCGGTCCACTGCATGATGGTGTCCCCGGCTGAGATCGTGCCGCCGGGCTTAGTGTGCATAACTGTGTAGTAGGATGTGGAGGCGGAGGCTGTCGAGGTTCCTGTCTGCACCGTGGGGAGGACACTCCCGGGATCTGTGGTGCCGGCCTGGGCGGAGGTGCCCTTGTCGGCGTTTATTACCGCCTGTGCAGATGCCGCATTATAGCCTGCGGGAAGGAGCATATATCTTGTCACGCTCTTGAATCCTACGGTGGTAGTCCACGATTTCACCTCATCTGTGGGGGTGTGCTTGTACATGGAGGGGTCGGTGTTGTATACGGTGTAATATTCGTAGTAGTCGGTATACTTTGCCACCATGGTGTTGTATTCCGCCTGGTCATAGCCTGCGGGTACAAGGATATACCTTACAACGCTGCTGCTCTTTGTGGATACGGCATAATCGACTATCCTTGCGGTGAAGGACTTTACAGCATCGGTAGAAGCCCTGGTGACAGGCTTGTCGGAGTATATGGTCATATAGTCGTAGACACCTGTGTCAGCAGCCTTTGCACTGTTTACCTGTGCGGAGTCGTAGGCACGGGGAACCAAAATGTACATGGTCTTCCTTGTGGAGGGGTTGTAGTAATCAAGGATCAAATCCCCTGTGTTGTTTGGGGAGGGGAGGGTGTCTGTTGCAGCGTAGTACACCCCGGTGTCGCTGACGGTGACGGGTATGGATAAGGTGCGGCTGTTGCCGTTTGCTGTAATATAAAGCGTGGTGCGGCCAGCTTTCAGACCCTTTACCTGAACTACTGCGTAGTGATCCTTGAAGGAGCCTACCGCAACGGCGGCTACATTCTTGTCATCCACAGAGTAGGTTATGTTGCCGTCATCGGTGCAGTACAGGAGAAATTCCGTAACAGTGCCTGTGCCCGTGTATACGGAGGACTTTGCGGAGCTCAGCACCGCATCCTTGGAGCCGCCGCCTACGTTCACCGTTATGTAGGTGTATACGTCGGTGTAGTCGGTCATGTTTATCTTCAGGCGGGTGCTGCCCTCTGACACGCCCTTGACTTTAAGACGCACATTGTCGCCGCTCCACTTCTTCACCCAGCCGCAGATGGCAATGCTCTTGTCCTGTGATACCGCCTTTACGTTGTGTGACCCTCTTGCCTTGATGGTGACATAGGCTATCTGCCCCACATCAACGGAGACTGAGGAGGAGGACTTGGTAAGCCTGCCGTTTTTCACATTCACTTTGCATTTGAGGATGTTGCCGTCCACATTGGCGCTTATAACGGCAGTGCCCTTGGATATCCCCCTGATCTTTCCGGAGGAGGACACTGTGGCAATGCTTTCGTCCGAGCTTGTCCATACAGGGGTGGAGGCGGTGCCGGCGACCTTCAGCGTGCCGCTGTACCCCTTCACTATTGATATATTGATGTAGTTAAGGCTCAGAGCCATGACCCTTGGGGCACACAGTGCGGAAAGTCCGCAGATGAGCAGTGCCGTCAGGCACAGGGATATAAGACGTTTTATCCTTTTTAAAGCAGTCATATCAGTCATTCCTTTTTGATGCTGTCCCCGGGAGAGCAGCTTTTATTAAGTAATAAGTAATTAGTAATATGTAAAGAGTATGCCGTTCCTGGGAGGCGGCTTATTCGGATACATGGATTATACCACATTAACCGTGAAATTTCAACCCTCACTGCGAAAATACGATGTTTTCGACTGATTTCAGCGATGGGCATATCACTTTGGTCAACAATCGGTCAACTTTCATGGTACTTCAAGATACAACAAGATAGACTTTACGCAACTTGGTGTATCCGGTCACTACGCTTCACGCTTTGGCATTTTCGGCATTGCTTTCGTAAACGCTTCACAGCAATGCAGATCATTCTTTTTCAACGTGTGGGAATAAATACGCAACGTCACATCAGGATTTGCATGACCTGCTCTATTAGCTGCGTCTGCGATGCTGATGCCTGCCTCAAGCTGAAGGCTAACCGATGTATGCCTGAACATATGCGGATGGATTCTCGGAAGCCCGTTCTTTTCGGTAAAACTGTTGAGCCAGCTTCTTGCTGTCGCAGGATTGAGAAATGTGCCGTATTTCTTCTGAGAAAAGAAAACTGCGTTATACTCGTAGTTCCATTTGCTGCCATATTTCTCAGCCGTTTTGTTGTGGTACCCTCTGTACTCTCTGATCATATCCATGATACCGCCACCTTTCTTGTCATGGCGGTGTTCACTGTCTGTTTCATTTCACCTCCGTTCCGACAGCAAATATCGTACTTTAATTATACCATGATTCGCTTTTGTTGTCACTACTCTTTTAGTGTTTCTTTTTGTAATTCTACATTTTAATAGGTATGCTCCGGCAAAGATTCTCATTTTCGTGCGCAATGCCAAAGCATACATTTTTCTTTCTCAGGCAGCCTCATTCAGATAGTCAAGCAGGGACTTCTTGCTGATAAGGATCTTGCCGCTCTTGCCTTCTCCTGCTTCTCGGCAGGCTCGTCCTCAACAAGCTCAGTCAGAAAGAAAGGTTATGCCGATGCAAAAAGAAATGATAGATCTCATAGTATTGTCATACTTTGGGTGTTTCTCGGAATAGCAAGCACAGAAAGTGGTGAATTCTTTCCACTTTCAAAGATTTTTGAACGTCTGCCCCGTCAAAAATCTCGTTTTGGGATCCCTTACCCAAAACAGTTACCCCTGCGGATCTACTCATTCAGTTACATCAATTATATTGCACAGTGAAGCGAAAAGTTTATTCGCATTGCGAACTAACTCTCGGAAACACTCAGTTTTCTCCGATTTAATCAGAATAATACACCGGGCAGAACATGAAAGCTCAGTGCGTGATCGTAAATGTTCAGCTTCAAGGACGGTGCAACTATGATGCAGGAGATTCAGGGCTAATAATAACATAGCATAAGGAAAGGGCTGTGTCCTCCGTGACCGTGTACGGAAGGCATAGCCCTTATTTCCTGTGCCTATTCAATTAAATGTAATCCTGCTTTAATCTTTTCAGAAACAGTTCTGCTATCGGCGAAAACACCTGATATTTTTTCCAGATGATATACATGTTTGTTTCAAGTGTGGGCTTGATCAATCGAAAGCAAAGCCCGCTTTCTTCACTTGTGTCTACAAGGTGCTCAAAGGTCAGCATATATCCAAGCCCTTCTTTCACAAATACCGAGCCGTTGTAGGCAAGATTGACAGTTCCT